>Ga0209537_1003097_pt1 | contig 15628 bp, 16 predicted proteins | sample BioPla4DNA1_FD_187698 | JGI IMG/M metagenome (GOLD analysis project Ga0209537, IMG submission 187698) | Biogas fermentation microbial communities from Germany - Plant 4 DNA1 (SPAdes) (version 2) | ecosystem: Engineered > Bioreactor > Anaerobic > Digestate | place: Bielefeld, North... | reverse complement strand
AAAAGTGTTGCTTATCAATAGAAACAGGAAGCATGGGGGAAGCGCAAGGACGGTTTCCGTTCCTATGCTTCTATTCTTCTTTTTGGGTAAGAAAACTCTAAATGCCCGAATTGGTATGGAATGTATAAACGTGGGGTTGGAATGGTGAAAAGAGAATTTGTTTCCGAAGGCACGACCGTAACTTCCACATTAGAAAAATACGAGATTAAATGAAGGGTCTCAAAAGAGAGACCCTCTTCTTATTTGCTATGAAATGAGATTGTTTAGTTCCTATCAAGTATTTCGCACAACCAAGACCTCATTTGATTTCACACAGCAATTATCAATACATGCCACGACAAAAACCCGGCCGAGAGTGCCTGGTTGACCATCACATTTTATTGGCGGTGGCGGGATCAGACCTTCTGTGGAAGTGTCCATCGCCCCTGTAAATTTATCGTTATCCAAAGAGATCACTTCCTCACCTGATTGCTACTACATTATATGTTAATTAATTTGAATAGGAGTCAAAACTCATGACTATATAAACTTCAAATCTAAAAACACCTTCTGGCAAAAATGAGCCAGAAGGAGTTTTTAGTAGAACCTGCCTAGAAAACAGCGGCAAACTGAAAAACCGGCAGTTTTTGTTATTACCTGTAGCTGATTGCTTTTTGCCTGCAGCTATCAACACATTGCATGCATACTAGACAATTTCTCGATATGATGCTGTGAAATTTATTTTTTTCTATCGCTTCTGCCGGGCAAGTGCGGTAGCAGATACCACAGTTATTGCAAGTCTCGCGGTCAATAAGAACTTTATGTTTTGGATTGGAACTGGTCAAGCTTAAAATTGTTCCATAAGGACAAAGCCAGCGATGCCAAAATGCTTCAGGAAAGAAAAGTGTCAGTACAATCCCTAGGCCAAAAAGAATGGGCAGGACAGGAATTTGTCTGCCGCTTTTTACAGTGAAAATAAAGGTGGCAATAAACAATGCAAGAAAGGCAATACGCAGCCAGGGGCGCCTGAACCAAGATGGGATGGTTAGCACCGGTATTTTCAGCTTTCTTTTTGCCCAAGTGATATACTTTAAAACCGTGTTGATAGGGCAGATCCAACCACAATAAATTCTTCCTAACAAGAATGATAAGGCAATACTAACTAAAAATATTCCCAGCCAAAGCTGCATCTTTCCTTTTGCTACCAGGAATATAAAAAGGATGAGAAAGAAAAGGGACAGTAGAGCCTGTATTGTTTTCCGCATAGACAGCATACTCCTTTCAAAATTGCCTTAGCTGTATTATACTGTGAATTAGGATAGTGAAAAGTTACCACGGTAACTTATTTTTAGGAGTGTTTATAATGCTGGCCGATTATCTTGAAACACTTGCCGAAACGCGGCTTTTTGAAAATTTTACTGTAGCAGAAATAAAAAAATTTCTAAATCTTGGCAGCTGGAACATCAAAAAATATACGAAGGGTACCATTATTCACTTTCAAAATGAAGAGTGTCGTTCTTTGGATATTATTCTCGACGGTTCTGTAGCGGTGCAAAAGTTTAACGAGAATGGAAATATCTTAACAGTCAGTGTTTTTTCGGCAAAGGAAATAATCGGGGCAAATTTGCTGTTTTCTACGCAAAATAAATATCCGCTGATGATTGTGGCAGATTCTCCTGTTGTCATCCTGCATTTATATAAAGAAACAATTGCTTTATTTATGAAGCATCATACGGATTTTGCCTTCTCCTTGTTGTCTGTTGTCGCGGACAAGACATTATTACTGGCGGATAAAATTGATAAAATTTCTCTAAAAACAATCAGGCAACGTCTACTGGAATACCTATACAGGGAATATAAGCGGCAAAAGAGCAGAGTTGTTAAATTAAACATGACAAAAAAAGAATTAGCGGAGTATCTGGGAATGCAGCGCTCCTCACTGGGTCGGGAATTAAAGAAAATGAGAGAAGAGGGATTGGTTGAATATGATGCGCGCACAATAACATTAATAAAAATACCAAAGTAAGTATAAAAAATAGCCATGATTATTGGCTGTTTGATATATTCCTTAACTGGCTAGAATTAAGTAGGCTAGCAGAAAAAGCCAAGCTTGAGACGACTGAAGAACAAAAAGATTTACTAGATCTGTCACTACATTTAATATTAATGCTTATAAGCCGAGTTTTTATAAAAAGTGTGATTATGAATAAATTTGCGAGCAATATTAGATATGGTGTCTCCAGGTTCTACTGTATAAAGTTGACCATCACATTTTATTGGCGGTGGCGGAATCAGACCTTCTGTGGAAAGGTCCATCGCCTCTGTAAATTTATCGTTATCCAAAGAGTTCACTTTCTCACCTGATTGCTACTACATTATATGTTTATTGATTATATTAGGAGTCAATATTTATGACTATATAAACTTCAAATCTAAAAACACCTCCTGGGAAAAATGAGCCAGAAGGTGTTTTTTAGTGGAGCTTGCCTAGAAAACAGCGTATTTAGTTATATTTATAGTGAAAAACATCAACAAATTGGGTATAATGTACAAAAGGATGTGATTTATTGTGAATAATGAAGAAAAGTATAAATACTGGCTCGATATTGCAGAATACGATTTGGAAACAGCTCGAGCTATGTATATTTCTGGTAGATATTTATATGTAGCATTTATGTGTCAACACGTGGAAAAAATAGTAAAGGGCCTTCACGTTCTATATACGGGAGAAGAAGCTGATAGAACACATAATATTGCGAGGATATTCAACAAAATATTTAAGGATCCAAGTAGGATTCTGTTGTTGAAAGATGCCGATCTTACCACAAAAAAAGATCATTATATTGAGTTTTTTGCCGAGCTATTGTTTTATTATATTTCAGAAAGGTACCCTACATATAAGCAAAAGTTATCGACATCTATTTCAAAACAAAAGGCAAAAACTGTCCTAGATAAAACAGAGGAGGTATTCGAATGGTTAAAATCCCTCGCACAGTACAAAAAGTATTAGAAAACTACGTATTAAAAATAGATAAGCAAATACCTGTTAAGAAAGCAATATTATTTGGTTCATATGCAAAAGGAACTTATAATAAAGATAGTGATATAGATATAGCGATATTTTCAGATTATTTTGCAGGAATGGAGCAGGTAGAAGCTTTTAAATTCTTATTTTTGCAGACACTAGACTATGACTTAGATTTGCAGCCGCTAGCATTTACTGTTGATGATTACGAAAATCCTAAGGGTATAGTAGAAGAAATAATAAAAACAGGCATTGAAATTGAAATACCGAAAGCAAACTAGAGGCTTAAAACACGCTAAGTTTGCATTGATGAATTGGCGATATAGGTCGAAAATATGTTTTCTTTCGGTTACAGACAGAAAGCAAAGGATATAGTAACAGAACATACCAGATTAGTAAAAGAAAAGATAGACGTAAAACATGTTTATTTATATGGTTCATATGTGAAAGGCGATTATACGCCAGATAGTGATATTGATGTGGCCATAGTCGGGGATGATTTTAGCGGTGACCTCGTAGAAGATACTTTAATGCTGATGAAAATTAGAAGAAAGATAGATAATAGAATAGAGCCACGACCATTTAAAACCAGTGAATTTAATGCATCTAATCCTCTTGCAAGAGAAATTATGAATACTGGAGTAAAAGTAATGTAACTTTAACATTAGAAAAACACGAGAGTAAATAAAGGGTCTCTAAAGAAAGACCCTTTTATCTTTTTAACTGGGGATGGTTTGTTTGAACAAAGAAGAATTCAATGCCCATACATTACCTTCTCAGATGAGTATTGGGTATATTTAATTATCCCCTCTCTTTGTAGTCTACCTATAAGAATGTAAGGGGGAATATTATGATTTGCACTGAATCGCTTAATCGAAGTTAGCGAGAAATCTCCTTCTATAATAAAGCTTTTGTATGCCGCTATATCAATCATAGTATTAGCAGCAAATTCATCTGCTCTATCCTCTTTCTCCCCCTCTGCGAAATCATAATCAATCAAACCATCTTCAAAATCTCCATTGATGATATGTCCTATTTCATGAAAAAAGGTAAACCAAAATATATCCGCAAATTTCCTTCTGGTAGTCATAATCAAGTTTAAGGTTCCATCATCATTCTTTTTAATCACGCCTTGAACCGGGGCACCTCTAAAATATTTGACGATAGCAAACCTAATTCCACATTCAGCCAGGTAAACTTTTAACCTGGACTGGACATCGGCTATATCTTTAAAAAACATTAAATTCTTTATTAGAGGAATAATACCATTTAATCTGTTAACATCTAGCTCTTGTTCAACACGCTGATTTTCCACTATCAAATCACACATTCTTAGCCATGTAAATAACACATACGGATCTACTCTGGCTGTCTTGGCTAAACGATAAGCACCAACTTGCGAAAACTTAGGTATCTGAGCTAGGTTGCTGATATTTAAAAGTTTTCTTAGCTGAATAACAAGTATTGGACCGTGTGCTTCTGAATCTAATAAGCCGATTTTCTTAAGATACTCCACAATCCTTTTTAACCTTTTAAGTATGTTAAATTCCTCATCGGAAATTTCATTGACCTCTTTAAAATCAGCCAATTCTTTATCATAATTAGCTTGCAGATTAATCCAAAAGCCGGCATCAATGCCTAAAGCGTATTCGAGTTTTTTGGCATAGCTGACCGATATGGCTTTTTGGCAATTTACTATACTGCTAACATGCGCTTCTGTTACACCGGTCCTTAAAGCCAATTCTTTTTGGCTCATACCGCGATCTTCAAGAATTTCTTTCAAAGTTTCCCCCGGGTGAATAATAAATTCACGGGATAAGCCATTCGTGTTTTTGACCATGATAGTCCATCACCCCCTCTATAATTACTGAATCACATTTCTGTAAGGAAACAGGGTCTAAACTCTCTACATCCGGTCTTACAATAAGCCTTATATTACCGGTAACGCTAATCCCATAACAACCTTTTAAATTACCGTATAATGGATGAGGTTTGCCAAGTCTAGTACTAAGGTATATACTAAAATTAGGCGCTGCCTTTAATTGATCACATCGTTTTTTAATAGCTCTAGCTAAATCTTTTCCTTTTTTCTTAGCGATTATATTAAAATCGCTAAAGTATTTTTCCACTGACGGATTATTGTACTTTAATTTCACACCAAGTATTCACCTAACTTAACTTTTTTGTTAACTTAACTGATTGGTTAATTATATTATAACCTCGTAGTAAAGTTTTGACAAGTGTGCTCATTAATGTTTTTGATATCAACCTTCAAGGAGGTTATGAATAAAGTTTGAAAACTAGCTGCATTTGAAGTTGACTTAAGACTAGATATTTATTAAAATAATGATAATGATAATTATTATACGAAGGGATGAAGAACATGTTCTCATTAAAAGGACGCGTAGCTGTGGTCACAGGAGCATCTTCAGGTTTGGGATACCAGATGGCCAAGGGTTTTGCTGGCCAGGGTGCCGATGTGGTTATCATGGCCAGAAGGCTTGAAAGACTGGAGAAAAATGCTGAGGAAATAAGGGCAATGGGAGTAAGATGCCTGCCGATACAATGTGATGTTACCAGCACCGAGCAGGTTGAAAAAGCTGCTGAAAGGGTTATCAAGGAATTTGGCAAAGTGGATATTTTGGTAAATAACGCAGGTGGCTCCAGAAATGCCGGAGTACTGGACATGACCGATGAAGATTGGGAATTCACTATTAATACGGATTTGACAAGTGTATTTAAAGTGACAAGGGCATTTGGAAAGTACATGGTTGAGAGGAGATACGGCCGCATCATCAATATTGCGTCCATTTTTGGCCAAGTTGGCAATACTGCGATTAATACAATTGCATACCATACTGCTAAAGGCGGGGTTGTCAACTTTACAAGAGCCGTTGCAGCGGAACTCGCAAAATACAACATCACTTGCAATGCCATCAGCCCCGGCTATTTTGAAACTGAGCTGACAAAAGATACATTGGACACCGAAGAGTTTACTCAATTTATGAAAGCAACAGTTCCTCTTGGACGCTACGGCCGCGAGGGAGAATTAAATGCTGCTGCTATTTTCCTCGCAAGCGACGAAGCTTCCTATATAACCGGGCAGAATATAAAGGTCGATGGTGGTTATACATCCGTTTAAAGCATTGTAATGCTTCAGACACACCAAAACACCTTCAGGCAAAATGAGCATGAAGGTGTTTTGATTTTTTTGTGCTTTTTTTCTTTAATATAAAGGATATAAGGCTGCTTTGTAGAATACATATAAATAGCTTTTATTGTGGGAGGTAAAATAATGTTAAGCAGGAAGACGGGACTTAAGATTTTAGTAGTACTACTGGTAATGCTCCTGGCAACGCCTTCGGCCTTTGCTGCGAGGGAGGCCAAGTTGATCTTTAACGGGCGTGAGTACAAGGCGGATATTATCCTGGAAGATGGCGTAAGTTACATATCTTCTGATGCTCTTAAGAGAATCCCAGGTCTAGAACTGGGAGATGATCCGATTGTGCCCATTCGCAAATTGTTTGAGAGCCAGGGCGGAGAAGTTTCATGGGATAACAATAATTGGCATGTAATCGTATCCTGGAGGGAAAAATCCGGAGATTTTACGGCAGATGAGCTGGTTATAAAGAGTTCGGAGCTTCTAAAAGAAGCAAATAGCTACAGGATGAAAGCTGTAAATGAAATTGGGCTTGATTTGCAGGGCGATGAAGTTCTGAAAGCATTAATGGGAGTGCCCATTAATATGGAGCTCGTTATTGAAGGAGTTTTCCGAAATGAGCCGATGAGCATGCATATGAAGCAGACCATGAAGATGCCTCTTGAAATGCTAGGGGTCAGCCCCGAAGAAATGGAAGCATCAGGTCTTGCTGAAGGAATAGTTACGGAGACGGTTTGGCACGATAATGTCATTTATACTAAGAACCCCGACACTGGCCAGTGGATATACCAGGATTTAACCGGAATGGAAGAAATGATTGGTTTTGATAGCTTAATTCAAATGACTCCCCAACAATCGATAGAGATGATGAATGAAGCAGGAGTTATCAATGTGTTTGGCGATGATGCAGTAATTGAGGGTAGGGAGTATTACACTATCAAGAATTACATTGATGCTGAAAGTTATAGGAGTTTGGTGGAACAAGTCCTAGGAAATATCAATTTGGGTTCTTTTATGGCAGCTTTTGCCGCACAAGCTGGGGATGGCGAAGATGTCAGTGCACAGTTAGAGCAAATATTTGATATTGTTCTGAATAACATAGTTTTTGATTACTATATAGATACCTTTATTAATAAAGAAACTCTGCTATCCGATTACATGAAGATTGATTTGAATATGGTAATTGATGTAAAACAATTGATAGAAGCAATTGCGGAAGTGACAGAAATGGATGAAGAAGAAAAAGCAGCGATTCCTGAAGGCCCCATGGTTTTCCAAATTAATATGAAAGGCGACTATCAGATGTACGATTACGGAGTTGAACTCGAACTTCCCGATCTGAGTGATGCAATCAGCCAGGAAGAATATATGCAGCAAATAATGGAGATGATGGAGGAAATCGAAGAAGCAGAAGCATTAGCTGAATAGAGAGGGCATGATATAAAGGGATTCGGTTTGCATATGCTTAAGAGCAATGACCAGGCGGCTTAGATAGCCGCCTTTTATTATTATAAACTGACACATCCCAGGCTGCTTTCAAGAATTTTATGCTTGAGATGAATTGATTTATGTGGTATACTTTTCTGAAATGTTATATAACAGGAGGTGACATACCATGAGTATTCAGATCTTAATCGCAATGGTACTTTACATTGGAGCAGTCATTGCCATTGGCCTTAACTATGCCAAGACGGCCAGTGAGAGCACGGAAAATTTCCTCATAGGTGGAAGGTCCCTGGGGCCATGGGTTACCGCCTTAGCCGCAGAGGCGTCCGACATGAGCGGCTGGCTCTTGATGGGCTTGCCCGGCGTCGCCTACTGGGTGGGTTTGAGTGACGCCTTTTGGACGGGCATCGGTCTTCTCGTAGGTACATATTTAAACTGGCTCTTTGTGGCAAAGAGAATACGGGCCTATTCGGAAATTGCCGGCAACTCAATCACTATCCCAGACTTCATCAGCAAAAGGTTTAAGGAAGAGAACAAGGTACTGATGACACTGGCCGCTCTTTTTATCTTGGTTTTCTTTACGGTATATGCAGCTAGCTGCTTCGTTACAGTGGGTAAACTCTTCAGCACTCTTTTTAATTTTAAGTATGTTTACATGATGGTGGCAGGGGCCCTCTTCGTCATCATCTATACCTTTGTGGGAGGTTTTTTGGCTGAAAGTGCCTCAGATTTTATGCAGGGAGTCGTCATGATCTTTGCCCTGGTGGCGGTATTGGTTGCGGGAATCGGTGCTGCAGGCGGCCTATCGCAGGTCGTACAAAATGCAAAGCAGATACCCGGATTTTTCGAGTTTTTCGGAATAGCTTCTCCCCAACTGGCAGATGGAGTGCAGCAGGTGGTGGATGGAAAGCCCGTTTTTGGCGAGGCCGGCAGTTACGGCTGGCTTACGGTGATATCCACCTTGTCCTGGGGCTTAGGCTATTTTGGCATGCCCCACGTGCTCCTAAAATTTATGGCCATTCGTGAAACCTCGGAGCTGACCTTGTCCAGGAGAATAGGCACCCTTTGGTGCGCCATCTCCCTCGGAGCATCTATTGGCATAGGAATCATCGGCAGGGTAATATTTCCAGATGCCTATCTTACCCAAAGCGCCGCGGAGAATATCTTCATCCTGATGTCTACCAGCTTTTTCGTCCCCATATTCGCCGGTATCGTGATGTCCGGAATCCTTGCAGCTACCATCAGTTCGGCGGACTCATACTTGATTATTTCCGCATCGGCCTTTTCCAAGAACATCTACCATGGTCTAATCAAAAGGGAAGCCAGTGACCGGGAAGTGTTGACCATGACCAGAATTGCCCTTTTGGTCATCTCGCTCTTTGCCATATTTATAGCCCTGGATGAAAATAGCGTCATCTTTAAGGTGGTTTCCTTTGCCTGGGCGGGCTTTGGTGCCACCTTCGGACCGACGGTGCTGTTTTCCCTGTTTTGGAAGAGGGTCAGCAGGGCAGGGGCCATGGCCGGGATGCTCACCGGTGGAATTACGGTCTTTGTCTGGAAATTGTTAGTCAGGCCCTTAGGGGGTGTATTTGATATCTACGAACTTCTCCCGGCTTTTGTCCTGTCATGTGTAGCTATAGTGGTGGTTTCCCTGCTGAGCGAGGAACCTTCCGAGGAAGTTCTGAAGGAATTTGAATTGGCCAGGAACATGAGCATGGGCCTATAAAAAAACGAGGCGGCTTTAGTAAAAGCCGCCTTAAGTATTATAGGCTGTCTCCGAAATCCTCCCGGAACTTTTTCAGCAGTTTTTCCTGCCAATCCGATACAGGCTTTAACCTGCCGAAGAAGAAGCGCAGTATGCTGGGCTCGTATACGAACTCCAAGCCTCCGATGAGCCTTCGATTTTCATACAGCCATACAATCCTGTCAACTGCATACTTCACCTGGGAAAGGGTAAATACCCGTCTCGGCATGGCGAGCCTCAAGAGCTCCATGTTTGCAAAACATTCGCTTCCATCGGGATTTCTCTGTTCCGATAGTGTGCCGCGCTCCATGCCGCGAATTCCGCCGGCGATGTAAAGGGCCGCTGCCAGTGCGCCTGCTGGGTATTGGCTTTGGGGTATGTGGTCCACAAATTCCATGGCATTGATGTGGCAACCCAGGCCGCCGGGAGGAGTGACGACGGGAACCCCGTGTTTTATTAGCTCATTGCACATAAAATCGATAAACTGCGGTCCTTGACTTATTACATCTTCATCCATAGTTTCATCTAAGCCTACGGCTATTGCTTCCATTTCCCTGACTGACATGCCCCCGTATGTCAAAAAGCCTTCATAAAGAGGTATAAATTCCATCATGAGTTTGTACAGCTTTTCATCCCTAAAACACAGTCCGCCGCCTCTTGCACAACCGAGTTTACGGGCGGAAAAATATATGATATCGCAAAGGGACGCCATCTTGCGGGTAATTTCCCTAATTGTCATGTCCTTGCATTGTTCTTCCCGGCTTTTGATAAAATGCAGGTTGTCTTGAAGTAAGCTGGCATCCATGACGAGGATGATACCGTACTTGTCGCAGACTTTGCGCACTTCAGCTAAGTTTTCCAAAGAGAAGGGCTGACCGCCGATAAGGTTTGTCCCTGCTTCCATGCGGACAAAGGCAATTTTGTCCGGGCCATGCTCTTGGATGACAGCTTCAAGCTTGTCTATATCCATATTGCCCTTAAAGGGATGTTTGTTATTGGCATCCAGGCCTTCGTCGATTAAGAGCTCCTCCACCGTTCCGCCACACAAAACTATGTGGGACTTGGTGGTGGTAAAGTGGTAGTTCATCGGAACTATCTGGCCGGGTTTTACCAGGGTTTTTGCGATGATGTGCTCACATGCCCTGCCCTGGTGTGCCGGCAGGAAGAAGTCCATCCCGAATATTTCCTTCAGCTTGCTTTCGAGCCGGTAAAAGGTTTCGCTTCCAGCGTAGCTGTCATCTGCCAGCAGCATTGCTGCCTCCTGCCTGTCGCTCATGGCATTGACGCCGCTGTCCGTCAGCATGTCTAAAAAGACGTCCCGGTTTTTGAGAAGGAAAGTGTTGTTTCCTGCCTCATTTATTGCCTCGAGGCGCTGCTCGATGGGCCTTAGCTCCAGTTTTTGCACAATCCTTACCTTGTGCATTTCCAAGGGTACTTTTTCATTGTTAAAAAATTTGATGTTTGCCATATTACCATCCTCCATTTTTTTATACTATAAAAGCCATGCTACCATCCTACAGTTTACCATCCTACCGTTTTACAAACCCTAATAGCAACCCTCTCCTTTCATACAAATTAAAAAATCCCGTCCTCATATGTAAAGGACGGGTTAGTGTTCCCGTGGTACCACCTTAATTCATTGATATCTCGCGATACCAACCTTATCAAGTACATTGCAATGGCAATATACTCTAGCACTGTAACGGGTGCAGGCCCCCGGCCCAGTCTACTCGGGTCTTTCCTTTCGGTGAGCAACTCCTGAGATGTATTCGGATACGCCTCCCCTTGCGCCTCTCACCAGCCGGCAACTCTCTTTAAGGCTCGCGCGTTCCTACTTCTTCTCGGTCATAGTTTTTAAAATATTGAAGACATTATACCGAGAAAGGAGACGACTGTCAAGAACAAAAATCAAGTTTTTTTGCAATAAAAGCCAGAATGTGCAATTCTTGATGTTGCGTGGGACAAAAAGTGATTATTTTTTAAAAATAAGTAAAAGAAATTTAAAAAAATGCCTTTTGGTTGATACTATAATTACAATTGAGAAAGATAAACATTCTCAATGCCTTAATAAAGGGAGGAAGATATGATGTCTTTAACCTTTGGGAGCAAACGCAATAAGTACAGGGTAGTTGAACTGCCCGATTCTCACTTGTTAAAAGTACTGGGACTTAGAAAGGGAACGGAGTTTACCCTTCAGACCAAGCATCCCTTTAAAGGCCCGGTTGTTGTTAAAGTTGGATGCAGATGTATAGCAATAGATCACGACATAGCAAGGGATATCATCGTGGAGGAGGTTTCGTAGTTTGAGGTGCCATTCATCAAGGCCCCATGAAAAAAACATAGAGAACGAGAAGATAAGGATACTGCTCATGGGAAACCCCAATGTCGGCAAGAGCGTTATCTTCTCAAAGCTGACAGGAGTCAACGTAGTAAGTTCCAACTATGTCGGCACTACTGTAGATTACACCGTGGGAGATGTAAGCTTTGGAAGGCAGCGAGGAGTCATGATAGACGTGCCCGGTGTATATTCCTTAGAGGCAACTTCCGAAGCTGAAAAGGTGGCGGTGAGTTTACTAGAAGAAGGGGCAGATGTCATCGTCTGCGTACTAGATGCTACCCATCTGGAGCGAAACCTGCTTTTGGCCTACCAGTTAAGAGAGTACCAGATTCCCATAGTCTACAGTTTAAATCTGCTGGACGTGGCTGAAAGGCAGGGCATCAAGATTGATGCGGCAAAGCTGTCGGAAGAACTGGGTGCTCCCGTAATACCTACAGTTGCCATTAAGAACGCGGGCTTAATGGATCTTTTGAGGAAGGCCGTAAGCTTTGCCAAGGAAAAAGCAAAGCCCGAGCCAAAGCTTTCCGATGAGGAAAGATGGCTTAAAATAAAGGATATCGTGGCCAAGGTCCAGACCGAGGTGGAAAAGAAGACCACTTTTATGGATCTGTTGGAAGACAAGACGATTCAGCCCTGGCCGGGCATACCTATCGCACTATTGGTCCTTATTTTGTCTTTAGGTGTCGTAATTGGCGGAGGAAAGGGATTGAGGGCCCTGGTCCTTTTGCCTTTGGTGAGGGATGTGATTCAGCCTTTCCTCACTAATATAGTGTCACTGCTTGTGCCCCCCGGCATTTTTAGAAACCTGCTGGTGGGAGAGTTCGGGATTTTCATAATCGGCATCGAGTGGCCCTTTGCCCTTATACTGCCCTACGTTTTTTTATTTTACATCGTCTTTTCCTTCCTGGAAGACAGCGGGTTTATGCCCCGGATTGCGGTTTTGGCTGATGGGGTTTTCAGGCGCATAGGCATTCAAGGGGGAAATATCATTCCCATAATGCTGGGTTACGGCTGTGCCGTTCCTGCAATTTTGGGCAGCAGGACTGCCAACACTTACAAGGAGAGGCTTATAGTCGCGGCGTTGGTTTCCTTTGCCGTTCCATGTGCGTCTCAAAGTGCGGCCTTCTTCGCCCTATTGGGCGACAGGTCGGTAGCGGCCCTGGCGTTTGTATATCTCCTGTCCATACTCATGGGCCTGTTCGTAGGCTATGTCATGAACCGGATGGTTCCGGGCAAGAGCCAGCCGATGCTCCTTGAAGTGCCAAATCTCTTGTGGCCTGACAAGGAAGCCTTTAAGAAAAAGCTAAAGATCAGGATGAAAGGTTTCCTGGTGGACGCAGAAGGGCCCATGCTGATGGGCATAATAATAGCATCCCTGATAGCGGAAACGGGTGTGCTGAATGAATTTAGCAAGCTGATTGGCCCCCTGGTAGAAGGCTGGCTAGGCTTGCCGAAAGAAGCCAGCTTATCTCTGCTCCTTGGGATAATAAGAAGGGAATTGGCGGTACTGCCTTTGCTTGAGCTAAATCTAAGCACTTTGCAACTGGTAGTAGGTTCGGTAATAGCTCTATTCTACCTGCCCTGCCTGTCGGTATTTGCGGTGCTGGCAAAGGAGTTCTCGCTGAAAGCTGCAGTCTTTATAGGTGTATTGACCACAACTTTCGCCTTTATCTTCGGCGGGATAATCAATAAACTGGGCGGCCTGATACTGGGAGTATTGTGATGGGAGAGGCTTAGTATGATAGCAGTTTGCACTGAATGTATAGAGAGAAACTTTTCCAAGAGCAATTTTCTAATAAAGCTGTATGGGCTGTATTACAGAAATATTGTAAAAAACGAGGTAAAATTGGCCGGAATAAGAAGCTGTGACAGGATACTTTGCATCGGCGGCGGGCCCATTCCCTCTACAGCCATAGAAATGGCAAGGCAGACCGACGCCTGTGTTCATGTCATTGATATGGACGGCACTGCTGTGGTATGTGCCAGGGATGTAATAAAGAAGCTGGGTCTCGCGCATAAGATTACGGTAGAGCAGGCTAGGGGAGAAGAAGTGGATATCAGCCCGTACAATGTAATCCACGTTGCCTTGCAGGTTAGGCCAAAAGAGGCCGTTTTAAGGCATATCTGGAATAACTGCAAGCTGGGAGCAAGGATTATCGTGCGCATGCCGAAGAAGGGCCTCAGGTCCTTTTATTCAAATGTAACGGATGCCTTTATAGAGAGAAATTCCGACTACGTCAGCTTTGACTCTTCCGGCTTGTGCGCCAATACCATGGATAAAACTTTGCTGATGGTGAAAGCTTAGAGGATGACTATGAAGAGAGAATATAAACTTGTCCTGTATGCCCTGGGAGCTTTCATGCTGGGCTATATAGTGCTAAGTGCCGATTGGATAGAGTTCTACACCTATCTACAGGTAACACCGGTAAAGGTTATAGTGCTGCTGTTGTTTTACCAGTGCATCACTAAGCTCCTGATCAACATTCAGTGGAAATCCCTGGCCAGTGAGGTCTGTGGCGAAGTCTCTTTTCTGGATGTAGTCCTGGCTAATGCTACGGGAGATATAATGGACGGTCTCACGCCCGGAGTTAAGATGGGGGGAGAGCTTGGAAGGATTTTTGCGCTGAAGAGCCGGGCAGATATCGATATTGCCGATGCCAGCATAATCGTGGGCCTGCAAAAAACCTTTAGCCTGTTTAGTTTCCTCCTCTTGACGTTGGGGAGTGTAACCTGGTTTAGTCTCAGCTTTGGCGGAAGCGATAAGTACTATTTATATATATTCACTGCGGCAATTGCGGCATTTATAGTGATATTTGCCGCTCTAATATTATTTGTCCTAAAACCTGAAACTATCATGGGGCGGCTGGGCAGAATATCTAGGGGTTCTAAAACAATAACCAAGATTGAGGAAAGCTTAAAGAAGTACAGCCAGATACTAAGAAGGCTTTTTAGCAACAAAAGGCTATTTTGCTCGCAGATGCTTTTGGGAATCTTCATTTGGAGTTTTTATGCCTTTAAGCTGCATGTGCTGGTGAAAAGTTACCATATCCAGATGGGTTTCTTTTCCCTGGCAGCCATCACCTTTTTATCTTATGCAATGGGCATGATTCCCCTGCTGCCCGGCGGCATGGGCAGTTTTGAAAGCTGCATGATACTGCTCCTGAAGCTCTCGGGCATCTCCGTGGAAATGGGAGCAGCCATTGCTATAGTGTTTAGGCTTGTGACTTTCTGGTTTGAGTTTATCTTAAGCGGCCTTATCTTAATCTTGGCCAGTGTCCCTGCAATTTGCAGAGGTGATAATGATGTTAAAATTCAAGTTTAAGGAGCGGAATCTGTCACACATAGTGCCTAATGCCATAACCTTTGCCAATATGGCCTTGGGTGTCATAGCCATATATTTAAGCATGGGTGCTACGGTAGACAAAATAAAAGCAGCCGCGGCAATTATCCTGATAGCCGGGGCTGCAGATAAACTGGATGGTTTTGCTGCCAAAAAACTGGGCTCCGTTAGCGAATTCGGCAAGGAATTGGACTCCCTTTGCGACCTGGTTTCCTTCGGTGTTGCTCCGATACTTGTTTGGTGGAATATGGGCATGGATTCACTGAACTTTGCCGTGTGCACGGTGTCCCTGCTTTACATCGGTGCCGGTGCATACAGGTTGGCTAGGTTTAACCTTGGCAAAGACAAGGGCTACATTGTAGGACTGCCCATAACCATAGCGGGCATGGCCATGGCGGGGAAGGTCCTCATAGATATCAGTTTCAGATTGGAATATATTACTAAAACTATCTTAATGCTTGAAAATCTTGGCCTTACCCTTTTGCTGTCCCTCCTGATGGCCAGCAGTTTTAAAATAAAAAGGCCCCTATAGGGCATTGAGCTCTTTTCCATCCTGATGCCTGTGTTTGCTGTACAGTTTTCTATATTGGTTTGGA
>Ga0209537_1003095_pt1 | contig 15648 bp, 10 predicted proteins | sample BioPla4DNA1_FD_187698 | JGI IMG/M metagenome (GOLD analysis project Ga0209537, IMG submission 187698) | Biogas fermentation microbial communities from Germany - Plant 4 DNA1 (SPAdes) (version 2) | ecosystem: Engineered > Bioreactor > Anaerobic > Digestate | place: Bielefeld, North... | reverse complement strand
TCTCATCCTTTACATCAATAATTTTATTTCTTTCATCAACAAAAACTATTTTCGGATTATAGGATTTTGCTTCTTCTCTATCAAAAATCCCATAAGATATTATTATAATTATGTCCCCCGGATGCACAAGCCTTGCTGCCGCACCATTAAGACAAATCATTCCGCTTCCTCTTTCACCTTTTATAACATAGGTTTCAAAACGACTGCCGTTATTGTTATCGACAATCTGAACCTTTTCATTTTCCATTAAATCGGCTGCTTCCATCAAATCCTCATCAATTGTTATACTCCCTACATAATTCAGATTTGCTTCGGTAACAACCGCACGATGAATTTTCGACTTCATAAGCGTAACAAACATTTTTCACACCTCCACTATGGCATTGTCAATCAGTCTGGTATTTCCAAACTTGACAGCCAGCGCTATTAAAACCCTTCCCTTTAAAAACTCACCAATAGAATCGAGCGTATCCGCATTCACTATTTCGACATAATCGATTTGTGCACCCTTTTCCGACTTTATTCTGTCAACTATATACTTCAATATATTTTCTTTTCTATTTTCACCGTTTTTTATAAGCTCTTGAGCCTCAAACAACGACTTGGACAATATCAATGCAGATTTCCTTTCTTCGGTGCTCAAATACACATTTCTTGAACTCATGGCAAGGCCGTCCTCTTCACGCACTATCGGACAGGTTACAATTTCGACATTCATATTGAGATCTTTAACCATCTTATTTATCACCACAACCTGTTGTGCATCCTTCTGCCCAAAATATGCCCTGTCCGGTTGAACAATATTAAAAAGCTTGTTTACAACTGTAGTAACACCTTTAAAATGTCCCGGCCTTGTTCTTCCGCAAAGAATCTTTGTAATATCCTCAACTTCCACATAGGTCTTATAACCGTCCGGATACATCTCCTCCACGGAAGGGGAAAACACCACATCCACTCCTGCAGCTTCAGCCATTTTAATATCCCTTTCAATGTCCCTGGGATATCTATCAAAATCTTCATTGGGTCCAAATTGCGTAGGATTAACAAATACACTCAATACAGTAAAGTCATTATGTTGTACTGACATATTCACCAGCGACATGTGCCCTTCATGAAGATATCCCATGGTAGGCACAAGCCCGATCGTCTTCCCCATACTTTTTTGTGACCTTATTATCGCTTTAATGTCATTTATACTTTCAATCAATCTCATATTATTAGCTCCCAACTTTAAGTTTATTATATATCAAAATTAGTTTTCTCCAGCTCTTTTACCACTGCTTCATCCACAATAAACGAATTTTTTTCCGTAGGAAATACTCCCTTTTGAACTTCATCTATATAACTTTTTACTGCACCCTCTATAGCACTTCCCATATCAAGGTATTTCTTTACATGCTTTGGAGTAAAATCCCTAAACATCCCCGTTAAATCCTGTATAACCAGTACCTGACCGTCACAGTCCGGGCCGGAGCCTATTCCTATTGTCGGAATATCCAATCTTTTCGAGATAAACTCTGCCACCTTATACGGAACACACTCCAGGACTATTGCAAATACCCCTGCCTTTTGCAGCAGCAACGCATCCCTATAAATCTTTCTTGCAGTCTCCAGGTCTTTTCCCTGTGCCTTGTGCCCCCCAAAAACATTTATTGACTGGGGAGTATATCCTAGATGGCCTATTACAGGTATGCCCGCACTTATTATGGCTTTAACATCCTCTACAATTTCCTCTCCGCCCTCAAGCTTAACGGCTTTGCAGCCTCCTTCCAAGACTAATCTTCCTGCGTTTCTAACGCTGTCATGCTTTCCTGTGTGATAGGACAAAAACGGCATGTCTGAAATCACCAGAGCGCGCTTTGCACCTCTTGAAACAGCTTTAACATGGTGCACCATATCGTCCATTGTAACCCTTGTAGTGTCCTCATATCCCAGCACAACCATCCCCAAGGAATCTCCTACAAGTATGGAATCCACTCCTGCTTCGTCAAGGATTTTGGCTGTAGGATAATCATAAGCTGTAAGCATACTGATCTTTCGGCCCGTCTTTTTTGATTCTTTAAAATTTGCAACTGTAAATTTGCTGTTCATATTATACATCCCCTTTATTCTTTACTAATCAGCATGCCTTGACAAATATATCAAAAATAGCCAATCCGGTAGGATTGACTATAGTAATCAATAATTAAACGATATATTTTTTCAAGCCATCCTGTCTCCGTCCAAAAATGGATCAAAGCATGAATCTTCGTTTTAACTTAATATCTGCCGTGCGGTTCATATTGATACCACCGAACTATAGTTAAATATTAGCACAGTCTAAAACATAAATCAATATATTTTTCAAAAAGGAAACATATTGAACGGGTGCATAATAAATAGGATTTCTTGTTTAAGAAACCCTATTTTATCGTTATATAAAACTTTAGTTATTTCTCCTCTTATGCCTTTGCGGGCTTAGCACCGGCCTTTTTATTTGCCTCTCTCTGTCTTAATGCCACCCACAATGGGCTTGCTATGAATATCGATGAATAGGTTCCTGCGATAAGTCCTATTAAAATCGGGAATGTAAACTCCTGAATTGAACCGATTCCGTTATACACAGCAAACAAGAATATAGTTAATACAGATAAAACTGTGGTTACCGTTGTATTTATAGTTCTTGACATAGACTGCGTAATACTTTTATTTACAAGGCCATCAATGGTATCCTTCCTGGAAAATCTTGAGTTTTCCCTTATTCTATCATATATTACTATGGTATCGTTTATTGAATATCCCAATATGGTCAACACCGCAGCTATAAAGGATTCGTTAACGGGTATATTAAATATGGCATATACAGAAACCATAACTGCAATATCATGAATCAGGGCAATAACAGCTGTAAGTCCTGCAAGAAGCCCCGACATGATATTAAACCTGATCCATACATATATTAGTAGCATAATCGCAGCAACAAAAACTGCCAGTAAACCTCTGTTTTTTAGTTCCTTTCCTATTGAAGGGTCAACATCCCTTACTTGCATTTGTCCGCCTTCTTTTATACTGAATTGACCTTTTATTGCTTCAATAACAGTGTCTCTTTCCTCTTCGGAAAGCTTTCCGCTGGATGTTAAAACAAGGAAGTCAACATTTTTGTTATCTTGATTCGCATCCAATGTGCTGGATTTCTGTCCGTGTATCGTTTTACCTATAGCATCCGAAGCTACTGAACCCGCCTTATCTGCATCAAAGTCTCCGTTCTCCATTTCAATCTCTATTCGAGTTCCTCCACGGAACTGCACATCAAGATTAAGCCCTCCTCGAACTATCATTGCTATAATACCGGCCAGTATAATCAATCCGGACAATAACATTGTATATTTTTTCTTACCGACAAAATCAAACATTTGCAGCACCTCCTTTAGCACCAAACAGCCATGGCTTTCTCAATCCCTGTATCTGTGATACTGTATTTAGCATAATTCTTGTAGCATAAACAGCAGTTAAAAAGTTTAATATTATACCTATACCAAGCGTGAAGGCAAAGGACTGTACTGCACCGGTTCCGATAAAATAGAGCACTGCAGCGGTAATCAATGTGGTTATGTTACCGTCGAAAACCGCAGTTAATGCCGATTTAAATCCGGAATCGACGGAAGACTGGACAGTCTTTCCGTTTCTAAGCTCTTCTTTAATTCTTTCGAATATTATAACATTTGCGTCAACACTCATACCTATGGTAAGAATTATACCCGCTATACCAGGAAGAGTAAGGGACATACCAGTTAATGCAATCACCAGTATCAAACCCGTCATCTGCCCCAAAAGGGATATGCATGAAATAAAACCGGGAAGTCTGTAAAACATAATCATAAACAGCCAGATAAGAATCAATGCAACTATTCCGGCAATTACACTTATTGTAAGTGCACTTTCTCCGATGATTGGACTAATGGCATTGATATCTTTTGCCTCAAGGTTAAAAGGCAACGCCCCGGCACTGATAACTGCTGCCAGCTCTTTTGCTTCTTTCATAGCCTGGTTGCGTTCGTACACTCCCAATTCGATAACCGCATTATCTTTACCGGTTATCTGTTGGTTGACAATCGGCGCATTTATCATATAATCATCAAGATATATTGCAATTCTCTTACCAATAAGTCTTCCTGTTGCTTCCTCAAACTTTTTTGCTCCCTCATCACTGAATATCAGCCTTACATAGGGCATACCGGTCTGCGGATTTGTCTCCGCCCTGGCTTCTACTATTTCACTTCCCTGAACCACTATCCTGTCGGTCATGACATAAGCTCCGGTTTCAGGATCAATCTTGTCCTCATCAACTTCCCTGAAGGAAAGCATAGCCATTGCTCCCAAATCCGCCATTGTTTCATAAGGATTAAGGCTTGTGGCATCTTTCTTATATGGAATCTCAACCAAAACCCTTTTATTAACCCTATCTACATTTACGTTTTTATCATAAACCTGCTTTGCTTCCAATCTTTTATCTATTATTCCCTTTACGGTATCCAACTGGTCATCGGTAGGTTCTACGCCTTCGGGTGCCGTAAGAACCGCACTGACTCCACCACGAATATCGATACCATACCTTATTTGGTCATACGCTCGTTCCATTTTAAAACTTATTCCCGGAACATTAAATCCTGCTATTACAACAGCAGTTACAATAGCAATTACTGCAACAACCAGGAAGCATTTAATCCCGCTGCTTGCTTTCATCTGTTAAATTCCCCCTTTTTCAATCTTGTCCACATGTGGTTATTATATAACTATAATAAATCGACGTCAATATACTATTTTTTCTTATATACACACCATCAGTAAGCCTTTTCATATTCATCAAGCTTCACTACAGTAAATATGTTCCATTGATAATGAGCTGAAACTTAAGACCTAAAAACTCTGCAGCTCTTCTGTTCATGGTCATTCTGGCCAAAAATATTTCAAAATAATCCATTACGGGACAAATTTTTGTATCGATGCGAAGTTCCAGTACGACAAGATTTTTTTCTCGGTCAATAATGACATGGGAACTTTCGACCGCATAATTTACCCGGTCGTGAATATCAAAGGTCACGATATCATTATTTCTTACCCGGGTTCTGTGAACATCGGACTTGTCCGCAATAATCAAAGCTGCCGAAATATTGCTTACGGCTGCCCCGGTGTTCTCGTCGTGATTGCCTATGGCCAGCATTATCTCTGCAGCCTCGCCGTAGCTCATACCCATCTTAGTTAAAATATTGTAAGCCAATATAGCCCCGGAATGGGCATGATCCACCCGGTTTACCGCATTTCCGATATCATGAAGGTAGCCCGCAATTTTTGCAAGCTCCACCTCTCTATCGCTAAAGCCCAGCTTTTCAAGAATCTCTCCTGCTGTCTTCGATACCAGCCCCACATGCCTGTAGGAGTGTTCGGTATATCCCAAAGCAGCAAGCTGCTTGTCACCTATCTCCAAAAAAGAATTTACTTCTTCGTTATTCTTTATATCCTCTAAAGTAATAAGTCCCATAAAAGCCCTCCCAGTATATAAAAACTATATATCCTGTGCTTTTATCCACAATGCACATTCAACCCTCTTCTTCTCCAGTTCACAGCCAATGTTGTAGGGTATGTTGATATCGCCGTTAAACTGGTATGAATTTGCCGCACATCCTCCGCTGCAATAAAATTTTACCCAGCAGCTATCGCAGTCCTTTCTGGTATATACATTGGAGTTCTTGAAATAATTTTGAATATCTTTGTTTAAGGTACCGTCCAATACATTGCCCATTTTAAACTTGCCGTTGCCCACAAATTGATGGCAAGGATAAATATCTCCCTCCGGAGTAACGGCAAGGTATTCATGTCCGGAACCGCATCCACTAAGGCGTTTGATTATGCATGGACCCTGGGTCAAATCTATCATAAAATGGAAAAAGTTAAAGCCTTTACCCTCCTTCCTTCTTCTGACAAATTCCCGGGCAAGCTTTTTATATTCTTCAAACAGCTTCGGAAGGTCTTCCTCTCTTAAATCAAGGCCGCTGTCCTTGGCTGCCACCACCGGTTCCACGGATATCTGCTCAAAACCCTCATCAGCCAAATGAATAACATCCTCTGAAAAATCCAAATTTTCCCTGGTAAAGGTTCCTCTTACATAATAATTGTCCTGCTTTCTTAACTGTGCCACATGCTTGAACTTCGGCATTATACTTTCATAACAACCGGTACCGTCGACCCTTAGGCGCATTTTGTCATTTACTTCTTTTCGGCCGTCAATGCTTAGGACAATATTTTGCATATTTTCATTTATATATTTTATATTTTCTTCATTTAACAGCAACCCATTAGTCGTCAATGTAAACCTGAAATTTTTTCCACATTCTTTTTCTTTGCTCCGGCCATACTCCACAATCTCTTTTACCACGTCAAAATTCATCAGAGGTTCCCCGCCAAAAAAATCCACTTCAAGATTTCGGCGATTTTTTGACTTTTCAATAAGAAAATCAATGGCCTTTTTTCCGACCTCAGAACTCATCATTGTCCTTTCACCGCCAAAGTTTCCGGTGGAAGCAAAGCAATATTTGCACCTTAAATTGCAGTCATGGCTAATATGAAGACACAAAGCCTTTACTACGGATTCCCTCTCATTCTTCGACACATAATTTCGATAAGGATCCTCTGAATAGAGAAGCCCTTCGGCCTTAAGACTGTCAAGCTCTTCTAAAGCCTCATCAATATCTCTGGCATCATACTTTAACGATAATTTCTCCTTTATTTCTTCGGGAGTAAACTTTTGATAATAATCCAATATATCATAGGATATGTCATCAACAACATGCACGGCACCACTGTTGACATCAACAACGATGTTAGTGCCCATCAACGAAAACTTGTGTATCATTGTTTTCCCACTTTCCCCTCTTTTCACATATCATTATATTAATTTTTCTGGCTGTGCTCCGATTTTGATCATTTTTTGAGATACACTATACTACTAAAAAAGCTCGAGGCATCGAGCCCCCATCGCTTTTTAGTCATTTCACTTCGTGAAATCCTACTAAAAAAGTGAAAAGCGAAATCTCCTTTCACTTTTCACTTCTTTTATTTTATCTGAATCACAATTTGCTTTTTGTAAAAGCACAGCTAAAAACTCTTATGGCAAAACACCATTATGTAAAAGGATTATTTCTTTTCGCAGCTTTGATTGGCTACTGTGCAGGAAGTCTTGCATGCCGATTGGCAAGAAGTCTGACATTCACCGCAACCGCCTTTTTTCAAGCTGTCTTTTAATGTTGAACCGTTTAAAACCTTGATATGTTTCATTTATTTTCCCTCCATAGTGTAATGTACAGGATGTATTATAGCATAAAACCTCTTTGATGCAAAGAATATTATAAAATTTCTTTATCATTCTATGGCCAAATGTTATATCCAGATGGCCTTTATCCTATATATGCATATATAAAGTTCATAATTATCTGTCCTACACTTGCCCTGTTTGCAGTATCTTGAGGAGCATATAAATTATTACCTACACCTGCAATCAATCCGTACCGTTTCATATCGGCAACTGCCTCCTTTGCCCAGGAACTGATTTTATCATCATCGGCAAATTCAGCATACTCCTTTGCATCCAAATTAATCCCTTTATACTGCATGTATTTACGCAGCATGACCGCCATTTGCTCACGGGTAATTAAATCGTCAGGTCTGAACAAACCGTCACCGTATCCGGAAATAATGCCTTTGTCGGCAGCCCAAGCAATTGCCGGACCATACCACATATTTATATCAACATCGGTAAAGGCAGATGTCTTATAACCGGATAAATCTGCTCCGTCAAGCTTTGACAACACTGTCGCAAACATTGCTCTCGTCATGCCACCGTTAGGATCGAATATTTCATCCCCTATTCCTGAGAATATGCCTCTTGAGGAAATAAAATCAATCGTGTTAACTGCCCAGTGCCCATCGATATCGTTAAAGTTCTTCTTATTGTTTATAACACCATAAGTCCCAGGTTCCGATATCAATATAATCATTGCATTGTCTTTGTATACGGAGAATGGCATTACAACATCCTGTCCATCTTTTTTGAGAACACCCACATGTGAATTTCCGCCGTCTTTGTATGGCAAAGTAAGAATAACGGGTTTGGATAATTCGCTGATGTCTTCTTCATTTATAGTGACACTGCCATCCGGATTTAATTTTAGTTCAGTTTCTTTTCCGTTAAGAAGTATTCCATCACCTTCAGTTACCTGGGAAGCTCCGGACTCAACCGTAACGGTCAATACAGGATTACTTCCTCCGCTCATAGTAAATGTCAGTGTGGCTTGTCCATCCTCAAGGGTTTCTAAATATGCTGCTTTTATAGTAAACATATTTCCGTTCACAATATAATCCTGGTTGGGAATTAGTTTATAACTGCCGTTCTTAATTTCGCGGAATGCATAGCTTCCAGAAGAAAGCTTAACCGTAATATCCGCTGGCGCAGATTTATCGAACTTAAACTCGCTGACATCCAGAGTCGCTGAAATAGTATTATCGCTTCCACCGGAACTTCCGCCGGTATATCCTCCACCGCCGGTTACATTATAACTAAACCGTGCTTCAAGCATCCTTTCCTTTGAAACTGTGAATGTGTACGTAGCACCTGCTCCATCAATTTTTCTGCCACCCTCATACCAACCTTCAAATGTATAATTGGTATTTGGCCTTGCAGTCAATGTCACTTCTGTTCCGGACGCAAAGGTACCGGCTCCTGAAACTGTACCACCTGTACCTGCCTTTGCGGATATTTTATACAAGACGGAAGAATCAGCTACAGTCACGGTTATTGTATCAAATACTTCATCCGTAACTTTTGATGTAATAGTTGTAGTACCGGGTCTAAGCGGAGTTACCAATCCTTCTGAATCAACATGTACCACATCCGGATCTTCAACTGACCACAGGACATTTTTTATTGAAGAATTTGCCGGATAAATATTCGTACCAAGTTGAACACTGTCGCTGTCAACCGAATCAAAATGAAGCTTATTTACTGAAATATCTACCGATGTCGGCTGTATAATTTTAACCTCTTCCATAATTCCTTCCGGATTCACATCCGTTTCATCAGGATTTTTGGTGATGACGTAAAACTGTTGGTTATCTTCAGTGTTCCAATCTTCTTCAAGGGATTCTAATTTGAAGAAGTAAGTCTTAGTATTGGACTCATCAAATTGCACTTGGGTTTTATCTATTTGATATAAATATTGAACATTGGCATCATTGCTAACTTCTCCAATGTTTTTTATATCCAAGACAATCCCTTCGGGAGAATCCTCTCTTATACTTATAGCAGCATGTGCCACTGTATTTGCTTCATTTCTTGCCGTTAATGCAAATACAACAGAATCTCCAAGGTCATAGGTATCTAAGCTTAATGAAACGTCCACATGCCCTAAAGTAATTTGTGTCCTGTTATTATCCGGTTTAGAATCTTCATCGATATTAACCGTTACATCCGCTACTGTTACACTATTAATAGATGATATATCAATATCCTCCGTTAATTCTATTTGCTCTCCCGGGTTCAGCGACACATCCAATGTTTTATATAAATAGTTATTGCCGTTAGCATCTACACTTAATTCAATTGACGGAATCACCGAATCACCGTTATTGGCCAGATAGATTGTCAATGGTTGCTTATTGCTTTGTGCATTTGCCTTATCGACTGCCGCATATAGTAATTCAACATCATTATGTGGATAAATTGTAGCAAATTTTAGAGATGTTTTTACCTCTTGATTCTCAGAAAAAGATGCTGTATTTAAAATAGCAACATATTCACCGCTTTCCAAAAGCTCTATATCCATATATGAAATGTTGGTATCGAGATTATCCAGTATAACAACCGGTGAACTCCATTCTCCATCGGCAAAAATTGATGCCTTTAGAACTGACCTAACTTCACCTGTATCGGCATTCTTTTCAGAATCTACCCAAACTATTGCTGACTTCGCTCCATTGCTTACATATTTGTACGATGAAGACGCACTTCCGTTTTCACCGGTAATAATTTTTGCAAGAACTTGAGTTGTTGGGTTGTACCGGTAAATAGCACCTTCTGAATGCCAAAGGAATACATTGTTTACAAATTGCAGTGATGCCGACTCATTTCCCGAGTTGAGGGATTCACAAGTTGCCCCTTTTAATAGATAAATATTGGATTTCTCCGCATCCTCTTCTAAAACAGCATAAAGTATTTGCAGTTCTTCATCCGAGTATCCTGCAGCCATCTCAGTAACAAATTCGGTTGTAGAATAAAGTTCGCTGACATCTCCCATAGCATCATTTATTATATCTTTTCTCTTGATTATGTAATCCCCGGACTCCCCGGTCGGATCATTTTCATTATTGGTCACCCAAACAACCGACACTAAATCATCCCTTACCGCTACATTAGGATACATGTCCAATTCATCGTCATCTGTAAGGTATGATTGAGATGTAAATTCATTTGTTTCGTCATTCCACTTTGCAAAACAGATCTCAGAATTTTGTGCAACTTCAGCTAATAAATCCTCCGGTGTTTCTTTTGTAGGAACTGACTTTAATTTTTGCCAAACAACATATAGTTCGCCGTCATCAACTACACTTTCAAAGAAAAAGTCTGCCGTTTCGCTGTCCCATACCGGCTTCGGTTCCGACCAAACACCGCCGTCAAACACCGAATATACCAATTGAGTATGGTTACCCGTCATGCGTTCGGGTACGTCACGTAAAAACAGCATGACAAGTTTATCTCCCACCTTTTGTAATTGAGGAAGTGCGTCGGGCATAACACCTTCTTGAAGTGTTTTTATTGTCGTATCAGCGGAATTCGCCGATAATTTCAAAAACTTGTTTTCTCCGCCATTCCAAGCAGTACAGTCATCTAAATAATCTCTGGATGCAAGGGACAATTCGGCCTCTTCAAACGAAAGACTCCGCGCTGCAAATAATCTATACATCTTATTATCTTTTGGCCACAACTTAATACTTGTATTCCAAAAATCCCATTTATAGTCAACTACAAATATTACTTTTACACGAATTGCTCCCCCAAATTCAAGCGATCCATTAGTTTTATTACCTGGTTCAAACTCTATGTTAAGAGAGCCACTACCTTGCAATCCAACGGTAGCCACACCACGAACACCTACTCCCCCTTCAAGCGTTATATGGGGAACTTCCAATGTAAGACTGCCAAAATGCGGTCTAAAACCCAGTCCACCGGCATCGGCATTATAGAATTCTATACCGGCGTTTACCTCTAAGCCGATTCCCGGCTTAATTTCAAAATAAACCGGAACCGGACCGGCCATAAAAGTACGCCCTATTGTAAAATCTCCACTTGCGTCAATTACAATACCACCATCACTACTAATAATATTTCCATTTTGACCTACTTTCAGTTCAAGGTAACCGCAAGCATTGACTTCAACATCAAATGTGGCAGACAGCTTCGATGGTTTCCAATCTTTTCCGTACTTTCTTTTGAGATTATTAAAATACGCCTTGGGGTTACCGGCAGTTTTGTAGCCCTTGATTTGTTTCTTGAGTTCATCCCAAGGTGATTCAATAGCAAAACCTTCACCTTTGCCCGTAAGAAGATCTTTGGTTGCCGATCCGGATATAAATCCTATAACCCCTTTGTAAATAGTAGTACCATCGTCATCGCGTTCAGATGATATCTCAATCGGTATCAATTCACTGGAAATAGACATGTCGGTCGTCAAAATTTTAGTAAAGATATCGTTATCCGATTGCACAGGATGGTTCCCAATCCAATCAAATTTATCAACACCCGTTTTAAGTCCGGCATTATTATTTCCGCCGTTATTTCCGCCACCGTTTCCTCCGCCGTTATTTCCTCCTCCATATTGACTAGGTGCTCTGTCAATGACAAGTTTTAAATTAATCGGCCTGGACTCTTTTCCGTCGCCAGCGATCATCTTCAACTTAACCTGCCTGTTGGGTTTAAATACCATTCCGGGAGAAAATGTGAATACTCCGGTAGTTGATGAAATATACTTACCGGGTTCACCCACCACAGGGTCTTGATAAATTACATACCTGCCGGCTCCATGGCCATTCCAGTTACCGTCAATAACAAGAGCAGCTACATCAGTTCTATTTTCGGTATAATGCAATGCCTGGTCACGCAGATCAAGATAAATTCCGGAATAGTTGCGTACACCATTAGTCTGAATAATATACGGCAGTCCATCGTTAACCTTTTTTTCCAAAAAGAAGATACGAGATGTACGTTCTTGCATATTATACATTAATTTGCGTTCGTAATAACCTGAAGCTGAAACAACAGCCGTATGAAGTCCATAATTCTCATTATAAAAGACCTGACCGTTTTCATCAGTTACATACTTTTTCCCGTCGATTGTCACTGTTGCACCGGCAATCGGTAAAAATTCACCGCTTTGAGATGAACCGTCAGCTACGATAATTGAGTGTGCAATTTTCTTAAGACGCCATTCTTTAAGTAAGTGCAATTCTTTCACATCAATACTACTTACCCTAATCGCATAAGAAAACATGTCATCCATTGCCTTGGCAAAATTGCCGACCTTCACGCCGTTAATAGTTCTACCCCAGTGATTGTAATTGTGTTCCCAAGTCAAACCCGACGCAATAACACGTCCCTTTCCAAGAGGATATTCTATCAACGTAGGTTTATTGGTTCTTGTCTCCCTAAGAATTACAGTTGTCCCGGGAGGCAATGACTCTTCATTAAACGATATATGACTACAGTAATAGGAAGCAAGGTCAGAATCCGTCAATGAATCGTTATTTGTCAATGCCCCGGTAACAATCGGATGCGTGGGATTAGCAATATAGTTATAACATTCATAATGATTAGACTTGGTAACATCGCCTGGAATGGCTTCGTTTAATTGACCATTTGCCCAACCGGCATCACATGCACCAAAGACAATAACTCCACCAATACTTGCAAATATTTCTAAATACTCTTTAAATTCTGCATAGTTTTCATAGGTTGCAAAAGGTTGGTCATTTGCAAAAACAATAACACCGTACTGTGATAAATCTTCATTCAGGAAACCGGCTGTTGTGACTTTTTTGTATTCAGTCAGGCCGCTTAAAACAATTTGATTAGCGGTGCTATCCCAAGGATTTTTATCTTCTATGAGAAGAACTTTTTTTTGGGTATCTATTGCGTTTGCTTTTGCCATACCCATCATTCTGCGCTGCGGTACATCAAGAAATGTATTGTCACCAACATAACCGCTCGGTGCCGAATCACTACTATAAGCTGAAGAATCATCAAGCCCTTCCGATTTCTTTTCCGGCTCCATATCATTCGATTGTGTAAATACCTCAACCGGTATTGAACCTTCTTGCTGACCAGAAATCTCGTCAGTCACAGCAGCAAATCCATTCAGTGGAACTCCAAGCAAAAGCATCATAACTGCCAGGCACAAGGAGATCCCTTTAGTCATTTTTGATTTAAGCATAAATAATACCCCCCTAGTACTTTGAAAAAAGTTTAAATTTATTAAATAATAAAAAAAAATTATTATTTTCCTAATTATTCTACTTGTTATTTTGTCCGGGATGTAATCGAAGGAAACTCTTTCTTAATCAATTCAATGATTTCATCACAAGCAGAATCACACATATTGGCAAAGGAACTGCCATCAGTAAAATCAATCCGGATAAAGTGTTTGGAACGTGTGGGTACAAATTCTTTATATATATTGGATATCTCGGATACTTTACGTATTACAGAACCGTTAGAAGAGATAAAAACCAACCAGGTTTTTGTAACGAACAGACTAATGCGATAAACGTCATCATGATAATTAATTCTCAGTTGATTTTGAATTTCATAATCAATAGTATTAATAAATTCATCTGCATATCCCAAATTTTCTAATGATTTAAAAACTCGCGAATCTCTAAAAGAACCCTTTATATTTGGAGAATTAATAACAAGTACCCCTAAAAACACTAAAAAAATGGTTATACAAGAAATAACCACTATTGAAAACATATCGCTTTCTTTAATCTTTTCAAGTAAAGCAAAAACAGCTATACAAATAGCACAAGCAAACAGTATTATAACAAATTTTTTTCTTTTTGAAACAGCATATAGATATGCCTGATCAATTTGATTCATTTAGTCACTCCCCATCAAAAAAACACATTTTTGCAATGATCCGCCCCTAATTAATTATACAAGGCAACTATCTTCTCTCTAAATCATCTGTTAATTAATACAATATTTGTTAATTTATACAATATCATGAAGTTTCTTTTATTTATATAACTTAACCCTCATCATTAGTTATTTTTTACACCTGTATTGATTGTACTTTATGTAAATTATAATGTCAATACATTTGGTGAATTATGGTTTAATTAAATAAATACATAAGATTCATATTCAATAATTTAAATTCTTATCGATTTTGGCGTAATTCCTCCAAAAGATTTTCAAAATAATCCGGCAAAGGCGACTCAAACTCCATGTATTCTCCTCGGGTAGGATGTACAAAGCCAAGCTTTTTAGCATGAAGAGCCTGTCCGTTAATGCCGTACCGGTCGTTTTTTCTTCCGTAAACCGTATCGCCGATAATAGGATAACCTATATAGGACATGTGAACCCGTATCTGATGCGTTCTCCCCGTCTCTAAATTAACCTCAATATAAGTGGCATCTTTGAATCTTTCAAGCACTCGAAAATGAGTTACCGCCCGCTTACCGTTTTTTATGTTAACGGCCATCTTTTTTCTGTCGGTGGGATGCCTTCCGATGGGGGCGTCTATTTTGCCTTGATTCTCAGCAATAACACCATAGACCAGGGCGGCATAAACCCTTTCAATGTCATGAACCTTGAGTTTCTCCGACAGTTTTTCATGGGCAATGTTGTTTTTTGCTACCACCAATACTCCCGAGGTGTCCCGGTCAATTCTATGGACAATACCGGGCCTTATGACGCCGTTTATATCCGAAAGGTTATCACCGCAATAACCGAGAAGAGCGTTTACCAAAGTACCCGAATAATTGCCGGCAGCCGGATGAACCACCATACCCCTTGGCTTGTCAACCACCACTATATCCTCATCCTCATATAATATGGGTACCTCTATATCTTCCGCACAAACGTCCAGGGGCTTGGGATCGGGGATCCTTAGAAGTACCTCATCTTTTGATTTTAACTTATAATTTGATTTTACTTGCTCTCCGTTTACCAAAAGCATGCCGTCGTCTATCAGCTTTTTTATATAAGACCGGGAATATTCCTCAAGTCTTTCCGAAAGCCATAAATCAACTCTTGTTCCTTTATCTTCACATACAAATTTTATTTCCTTCATAGCTTTATTACTTCTCCATAACACTTTCCATATCTATTCTTCTAAATTGGGCATCGTCCGATTACTTTTTTCAAAATCTTAATTTTCTCCCTGCTCCATTGCTTTTTCTTCCACCGGCTTTTTAGAATTCGTTTCCTCTTTATCCTTATGTATAAACAGCAAATAATAAGCCATCATTATTGTTCCCACTACAACAAAAGAATCCGCAACATTAAATGCCGGAAAATGATAACTGCCGAATTGGAAATCGAGAAAATCCACAACGCCGCCG
>Ga0209537_1003094_pt1 | contig 15650 bp, 14 predicted proteins | sample BioPla4DNA1_FD_187698 | JGI IMG/M metagenome (GOLD analysis project Ga0209537, IMG submission 187698) | Biogas fermentation microbial communities from Germany - Plant 4 DNA1 (SPAdes) (version 2) | ecosystem: Engineered > Bioreactor > Anaerobic > Digestate | place: Bielefeld, North... | reverse complement strand
CTTCTCACCCTCAAGTATCGTTGACCCCTTTCCCGGAAGTTCCGATGGGTAATTTGCCGGTCTTACAATATTATTGTCGGAGTCTATAAAATTAACAACCTCTCTTTTAGACCATGTATGGTTTCCGAGGGTTATTCCGTCAACTCCCGCTTTGTACAGCTCTTGTGCAACCACATATGTAATACCGCTTCCCCCTGCCGCATTTTCGCCGTTGGCAATGCAAAAATCGATTTGCCTCTCTTTTTTCAGCTTATGAACCATTTCTTTCACAGCTTTTCTCCCGGGATTACCAAAAACATCTCCAATAAACAGAATTTTCAAAGCATGTCCTCCGTTCCATTATATACCTGTACCGCTTCTGCTAATAATAAATTTACAAGCTTTCAGTTCTTTTAACTATGCAAAAACCCACTAATAACATAAAAAGCGTGATTTCACGCTTTTTTATGCAAACTATCAGATATACTTATTTAGCATATTCGATATATCTGGTTTCCCTTATTACATTTACCTTAATCTGTCCCGGATAATCAAGCTCATTCTCAATCCTCTTAACTATATCCCTTGCCACTAAAGCAATATCCGAATCAGATACATCCTCAGGTTTAACCATTATACGAATTTCTCTACCTGCTTGAATAGCAAAACACTTGTCAACTCCCTCAAAGGAGTTTGCTATCTCTTCAAGCTTTTCCAGTCTCTTGATATAAGACTCAAGACTCTCTCTCCTAGCTCCAGGTCTTGCCGCTGATATTGAATCGGCAGCCTGTATAAGCACGGCAATTATTGATGTGGCTTCTACATCGCCATGATGTGAAGCAATTGCATTAATAACCTCATTGCTTTCCTTGTACTTTTTAGCAATATCGGCTCCGATAGTAACATGGGATCCTTCCACCTCATGATCTACCGCCTTACCAATGTCATGCAACAACCCTGCTCTTTTGGCTATATTTACATCGACACCAAGCTCTGCAGCCATGATTCCTGCGAGATGTGATACCTCAATAGAATGATTGAGCACATTCTGACCGTAACTGGTCCTAAACTTAAGCTTTCCAAGCAGCTTAATTATCTCCGGATGCAATCCGTGAACCCCTGTTTCAAAGGTAGCGTTTTCTCCCTCCTGGCGAATGGTATTTTCAACCTCTTTTCTGGCCTTTTCAACCATCTCCTCAATTCTTGCCGGATGAATTCTTCCGTCAAGAATAAGCTTTTCCAGTGTGATTCTTGCTACTTCGCGTTTTACAGGGTCAAATCCTGAAAGTATAACAGCCTCTGGTGTGTCGTCAATAATCAGATCGATTCCGGTTAGTGTTTCAAGAGTTCTAATATTTCTACCCTCACGTCCAATTATTCTTCCCTTCATTTCATCGTTTGGAAGCGGAACTACAGAAACTGTAACTTCAGAAACGTGATCAGCAGCACATTTTTGAATTGCCATGGCCACAATATTTTTCGCCTTTGCCTCTGCTTCTTCTTTAGCCTTTGCTTCAATGTCCTTAACAAGAATTGCCATCTCATGCCTTACTTCGCTTTCTACATTCTTAAGAAGAACTTCCTTTGCTTCTTCAACAGAAAGCCCGGATATTCGTTCGAGTTCTTCCAATTGCTGTCTCTGGAGCTCTGCTGTCTTTTCATAAAGCGCCTGGATTTCCTTTGTCTTCTTGTTAAGAACTTCTTCCTTTTGCTCTAAGGATTCAACTTTCCTATCCAAAGTCTCTTCCTTTTGAACAAGTCTCCGCTCCTGTCTTTGAATCTCATTTCTTCGGTCTTTGATTTCCCTATCGAGTTCCATCCTGCTTTTATGAATCTCTTCCTTAGCTTCCAGCAATACTTCCCTCTTTTTGCTTTCCGCCAACTTCTCTGCCTCACTAATTATCCTCTTAGCTTCCTGCTCGGCACTGCCAATCTCAGCCTCTGCTTTTTTCCTTCTAAACTCAATACCTCTTCGGAAACTTATTACTGAAGCAATAATTGAAGCAATTACTGCAATTACTATACCTATTAACAATCCAATAGCAAAGTTAATAGCACACACCTCCTTATTCAGTTTTCAATGGTCAAATTCAAATCCAATAATAATAAATAACATTCAAGTACCATTTAATTTTAATCTTTTTTAAATTTTATGTCAAGAATCAAATAGTTTTCTAGGCTTTACAGGCTTTCATCATTTCCTGTAACAATACTGATGCCATCAACCAATTCCACCCTATACCATTTATCAGCCATTTCGCTAAGATGCCGGTTGTGCGTTACCATTATAACCTGCCTGTTAAACATATAAGTAACCTGTTTTAAAAACTCTGCAACCTGCGTGATGTAATCATCACTAACATGCTTTGCCGGCTCATCCAATATAATCGGGCCTTTTATATCCAGATTGCTGCATTCTAACATTGCAATCCTTATGGCAAGGGATATAATGTCAATTACCCCTCCACCCCTGGCTTCCTGGGGCTTTGTCTTAATAACTGTTCCGTCGAAGTTGCTGACCACGTAAAACTCGGCTTCCGGTTTTCCCCTTACCTCACTTATTTCAATTTTAAACTCAATATTTGAGTCAAATATATACTGAAGACAGTTTGTTACCAATGACTCAATTTGTGCCCTCGACTGCTCCCGGGCATACTCGGATACTTTTTGGAGTAGCATTCTCACCTTTTCCAAAACATCAATATTGTCAAGAGTTCTCTGCAGCAGCTGCTCAAGAGTGAATTTTTGCTCTTTCAGCTGATCCATTTTACCCTTTTGATTGTAATAGTATATTTTTGCCTTCTCATACCTGTGCTTTACACTATCAATCTTATCTTTGTATATTGAAAGGTCGAATGGCTCCATCTTTCCCCTTCTTTCTTTATTGAGCTTGAGACTTCAGTTTTGCTGCTTTTACTGTGTTTTTCATAAGCATTGCAATGGTCATGGGTCCTACTCCTCCGGGTACCGGAGTTATTGTCGAGGCAATAGTTTTTGCCGATTCAAATTCCACATCCCCAACAAGCTTTTTGTTTTCCAGTCTGTTGACTCCAACATCTATCACAACTGCACCGGGCTTTATATAGCTTCCCTTTACCATCTCAGGTCTGCCCACTGCTACAACAAGTATATCGGCTCTTTTGCACACCTCTTCAATATCTTTCGTTTTGGAATGGCATACCGTTACAGTCCCGTTTTTGGACAATAAAAGCATAGCCATGGGCTTTCCCACTATATTGCTCCTTCCCACAACAACACATTCCTTGCCTTCCACATCAATACCGCTCTCTTTTATGAGCTCCATTATCCCTGCAGGTGTACAAGGAAGAAATTGAGGATCGCCAATCATAAGTCTTCCGACATTTACAGGATGAAAAGCATCTACATCCTTATTAATATCGATGGCAAAAATCACCCTGTCTTCATTTATGTGTTTCGGAAGCGGCAGCTGTACAAGTATACCGTTTACCTTATCATCCTTGTTCAACTTATGTATAAGATCTATCAATTCCTCCTCACTAATGTTTTCATCCAAAGCATATTCAAAGGATTGTATTCCTATTTCCTCACAGGCTTTCTTTTTTGCATTAACATATACCCTTGATGCCGGATCGTTTCCTACAATTATTACAGCCAAACCGGGGTTTATATTTTTCCTCTTCAGTTCCTCAACCTCAAGCTTCAACTCCCCCTTTATTTTTGTTGCCAATTCCTTACCGTTTAATACCTTTGCTTCCATATTACCCTACCTTTCTAAAACCTCATTTGTGATAAAACAGTAAAATGTATATTTTATATTTATATTAACTTGCACTACTATTGGCCGCTTTTCATATTCATTTCCTGAAGCTGCTGTCTCGTAATGAGTACCTGTCTGGGTTTACTTCCTTCATACCCTCCAACTATTCCTCTTTCCTCCATCTGGTCAATGATTCTTGCCGCCCGGGCATACCCAACCTTAAACTTCCTTTGTATCAGAGACACAGATGCCTGTCCGGCTTCAACAACAAGCTCTATGGCTTGGGGCAGCAGTTCGTCATTATCTCCCGGATCACTTTCCATCGGCTCTTTTTCGGAGTTGATCTCTTCAATAATGCTTTCATTGTATTCTGCATTCCCTTGGGATTTTATAAACTCGACAACCCGTTCAACCTCTTTGTCGGATACAAAAGTACCCTTAACCCTAATCGGTTTGGGCTCGCCCACAGGATAAAAAAGCATATCCCCCTTGCCAAGAAGCTTTTCGGCTCCCGCCATATCAATTATGGTTCTTGAATCCACCTGGGAAGATACGGAAAAAGCAATTCTTGAAGGAATATTCGCTTTGATAACCCCCGTTATAACATCAACCGAAGGCCTTTGGGTGGCTATTACCAAGTGCATTCCGGCAGCCCTTGCCATCTGTGCCAGACGGCAAATAGCATCCTCAACATCATTAGGAGCAACCATCATAAGATCCGCAAGCTCATCGATTATAATAACAATCTGGGGCAAAAGCTCTTCTTCTCCCTTTTCGGCCAATAGGGCATTATAGCCCCTTAAGTCCCTCACTCCCCTGTCAGCAAACAGCTTGTAGCGGTTTACCATTTCCTGTACAGCCCAGTTCAATGCCCCGGCAGCCTTTTTCGGATCGGTCACCACCGGTATCAAAAGATGGGGAATACCGTTATATATACCCAACTCCACCACCTTGGGGTCAACCATCAAAAGCTTGACATCTTTGGGCGACGCCTTATACAAAAGGCTTATGATAATACTGTTAATGCAAACACTCTTTCCGGAACCGGTGGCACCGGCCACAAGCAAGTGGGGCATTTTGGCTATATCCGCCACCATGTTTTTTCCCGATATATCTTTACCCAATGCAAAGGCAAGCTTGGAGTCATTTTCTTTAAACTCTTTAGAATCCAAAACTTCTCTTAAGAAAACCGGCACAATCTCTTTGTTGGGAACTTCAATTCCAATCGCCGCTTTTCCGGGTATGGGAGCCTCTATCCTAACCCCCGATGCCGCCAGATTTAATGATATATCATCAGAAAGATTTACAATCTTGCTTACCTTAACCCCCGGACTGGGCTGGAGCTCATAACGGGTAACTGCCGGTCCCATGCTCACATTCACAACCTTTGCATCCACCCCAAAGCTCTTTAAAGTCTCTTCAAGCTTTTTAGCTCCTCTAATGGCAGTACTTCTATAATACAATTCGTTTTTAGTACTCTGCTTGTTTTCATCCAATAGCTCGGTATGGGGATAAACATACTCAAAATCCAACTTGGGCATTGAGGAAACTTCCCGGTTGACACTGTCCGTTATTGTATTTACATCACTGATCTCTTTTTCTTTTTTCTTTGCATCCTTTACAACCGGATCGGAGGATTCCGTTATAATCTCAATATTGTCTTTATTTGCTTCGGCAGGAATTACATTTTGCTCCTCTTTAGCCTTTTCATCCTTTTTCTTCGTTAAACTAACAACCTTGGGAAGCTTCTTTCCGTTCATTACAATATCTATTTCAGCCTCAGGGTCATCCTCACCCTCTTCAATAATTTTTTCTTTAATCTCATCTTTGCTTATTTTCAACTTATCCTGAATTTTTCCAACAATACCGCTTATATCGTCCTTAAGCCTTAAAAGTATTCCGGCTATTGATACATTTGTAATAAGAATAATATCAATAATTGCAATTGCCGTAAGAATAATTATTGTGCCCAGGTTTTTGAACACAAGTAAAAAGGGTATGCTTATTATCCCGCCAAGGATTCCGCCACCGCGCATGGCAATACCGTCTGAATAAAACTTCTTTAAACAGCCTGTGATACCCATATTTACATAGTCCTGCTCATTGTAAAAAAAGGTCTGCAACATAGCAGTCATGATAAGAAGCAAGCCCAAGAGGTATATTGCCTTCATATTCACCTTTTGAGTGTTTTTCTTAAATATTACAAGAACCGAATAGACAATTAATAAAGGAGGAATTATGTAGCCCGGCAACCCCACAAGTCCCATGATAAATTTTTTTATAAATACACCGAATACACCGATGGAGTTTTCAAGAATAAAGCTCAATAAAGCCATAATGCTGATTGCCAGCATTATAATACCAATTATTTCATTGTTGTATTTTCCGATACCGCTCTTCTTTTCATTATACTTTTTCTTCTGCAATTTTTTAACTTTCAATTTGATACCCCCACATACCGACCTCTAAAACCTTAAATTCAATTATACAAAAAGGTCTATGGTTAAGTCTCCTTATTGATACTTCTTTAAACTGCTACTTATTTAATATAACACATCACAGCCATGGCTGCAATGGATTCCGGATACTGGCAATAAAAAATTCAACTTACGTACATCCATTCTTCAGCTCTATCGCTCCCGCAAAACGCTTTTCACCTAAGACAGCTCATCCCCTTGTATTATACTGCCCGGCATGAGCTTTGGATTCAGATAAGCCTTGGGTGATGTGCTGATAAGCCTTTCTATTCTATATCTGTTGTTGGAAAGAGGCACTACCACAACCTTTTCTCCCAAATAATCCATTTCAATCTTACTTTGATGATCTCTTTCATAATAATCCTTGAAAACCACTTCAAAGGGTACAATTGAGTATAGAATCATTGCAATTCCTCCGATGCTTTGTTATGTGCATTCCCTTCTTTTTTCTTTTTATCGTCCTCTATCAATTCATAGAGCTTTTTTAAAGCATCACGCAGTCCGCCGGTTTCGTCAATTAGCCCATGCTTAACCGCCTCATCCCCGAAAAGTACCGTACCTACGTCATTTGCCAGTTCCCCGGTCTTTAACATAAGTTTTCTGAAGTTATCCTTTGATATTTTGGAGTTTTTGGCCACAAACTGTACCACCCTCTCCTGCATTCTGTCAAAATATTCATAGGTCTGGGGCACACCAATAACCATTCCGTTCAGCCTTATGGGATGTATTGTCATTGTAGCCGACGGCGCAATAAAGCAATACCTCGTTGCAACAGCCATAGGCACACCTATGCTGTGTCCTCCCCCTAAAACCAGAGAAACTGTAGGCTTTGACATGCTGGCAATCATCTCGGCAATGGCCAGTCCAGCCTCCACATCTCCTCCCACGGTGTTTAATATTAGCAGTAATCCATCGATTTCTTCACTCTCTTCTATGGCCACAAGCTGTGGAATAACATGTTCGTATTTGGTCGTCTTGTTCTGAGGAGGTAAAACCATATGTCCCTCTATTTGCCCTATAACCGTAAGACAGTGAATATTACCTTTTTTAGTCTTTATAGATGCCTTTCCCAACTCTTTTATTTCATCTAAATTCGTATTATTATCTATTGGAACATCGGGCGTTGTAACCGATGTATTTCCAAAAGTCACCCTGTCTTCTTCCCTCAAATTACCACATCCTTAGATAATTAAAGATATTTTTATATAGTATTATTTTAACCAAAGGAAAATATAACAGGGAATAATTAAGTACAAATAATATAAAAAGGACCTGCAATTTATCGCAGGTCCAATCTATGCTTATATTTTTATTAGCCGTAAGTTTTATTTAGAATTTCTCGATCACCATATTCTCAATTTTTACTCTCTGTATTTTGTGCATCAGAACTTTTTTCTTCTTTTGATTCTGTTTTCTCAGTCGGAGGAATAGTCTTAAAGTATTCATTTAATTTTACACTATCTATGAATGTTGTACCATTTACATTCTTCATTGTAACAACGTAATCATACTGATAAAACATTTCATCACCAATCATTCCGTTGGAATTTACAACACCTGCTTTAAATGAAACCATATACATCTTATTTTTAAACGAATACCCTGGGTGAACAGATACAGTAAAGCTGTCATATCTGTTTAACCTCTCCATATTTATCTGTAAAGGGAAGGATTCAATTTTAAACTTAGTTTTGTAGTCATCATTGATCAATAACAAATTCCTTCCATCTTCTGCAGAGCTTACACCTATTTTTTGCATAATATCAACGAAAGAAAGTTTATCTGTATTCCAACTAGATTTTATAAGATTCATCCTTTCCTTGTCAACTTTCAATAAATTGTTGAAATACATTTGGATAAGTGCCTTTTCTTCATCATATACCTTCTTTTCTTCCTCTATTTGTGTATTAAGGTAAGGTACCCTAGTCAAAAAGTCATTATTTAATATAAATAATCTGTATGTAAGACCCGGTTTATAATTTGCCTCCCTTTGAGTCAAAACCTTGTAATCGTTTCCTTCCTTAATAACCTCTACATCATATCTTGCCTGTACTTTAATATAGTCATATACCTCATCTTTTATCTCTTTTTCCTGATCGTTTTCTTTAATCCTTTCATAAAGCTTTGTATCCGGATTCTTCTGGTAATATTGAGCAAAATCCGCTTCAGCCAAACCTTTTGCTTTAAGATCAACCTTTACATAATAAACAAATATGTCATTATTGTTACCGACAAAAGCCGCATCAACTAACGGTTTATTGTCATTCGCAATAATTATGTCATAGTCTACAGCAACAATACCGTTAACAGAAACCATCCTTGGAAGATGTATACCAACCTCGGGATTGTTGTTACCCTCTTCTAAAGTACGTTTTGCAACCATACCGGAAATATTGTCAGGTATTTCTCCTTTTAAAATGTTTTGTTGATACTCATTTATCGGCTTTTCATATAATTTACCAAAATAATCCTTTAACATTTCCTTGACCTTGTTATCCTCTTCAGGACTGGTTATTGGTGTCTCAACCTTTACTTCCGGTTGAACCTCCGGAGGTTTCTTAAACAATGAGTCACATCCAGTAAATCCCACTAAATTTGCTACAATAATTGCCGATAACGCCAATACCTTCATTCTTTTTCCCATCTCATCCACCTCATATTTAAAATATATCTGTTAAATCTATACCTTGATCTTTAAACCTCTTAAGAAGTCTAACACGAGCAGCTCTACTAAGAAAATCATTATTGGTGTCAATATCAGAAGTACGATTTAATGTGTCCACCCTCTCACCAATCCCAAAATCGTCATAAGGTTTATAGCCTAAATAAAAATCGATTTTGACGTTTGCATTTTTTTCTACAAATATAGCTGCTTTTCCACCATTATTTAAGCCTATTTTTGCATGGTTTACATCATTATCGTCTTTAACCGTAATATAATCAAGATCCGGGTCGCCATTACTTTTTGTCTTACCTGCTGCTATAATTGCTCCTCTTATATCTGCTCCATCCCTTAAGTAAACCTTGCCGGCAGTAAATATAATTCCGTTGAATACTCCACTTACAGCTAAGTCTATATTAGGATCTGAATTTATAACTAAATAATACTTATCTTCCGCGTCATTTAACAAATCGGCACTCCTCTTATTATAAAGCGATCCAGAAACTCCATAAACAATATTATAATAATCATTATAAAGATCATTAATATCATGTACTATATTAGTGTCATATGGTCCAGGAAGACCGGAAACATTCAATATATATTCCTTTTGCTCATCACCCAAGGTAGGACTTACTGCAAGTCCGTTGAGATCAACAAGAGTCTCTCTAAAGGTTTCAGTAGTGCCAACATCCCACTTAGCACCTATTTCTCTAGATGAAGGATAAGTTCTTGTAGCAAAAAAATGTGTTAACTTAAGGAGATCGTCATGAATGCAATCACTTGTTATTTTATCACCGGTTCTATCAATTCCTTGAATTAATAAATCCAATACATCAATATACTTATCATATCTTTCTGTTTCGTCATCAAAAACATTTACAAGATCAAGATTTGAAGATGACAAACTATACCAGGCATTATTGCCATACTTTAACTTCGATCTATCTGCTCCATAAATATTATCTAAAACAAATTTATATTCATCATTGGTATTATAAAGATGTTCTAGAGGCTTCATACCTAAAGTGTCCCTATATAAGGAATAAAAACTATTGTATACTTTATCATTTCCTACTATTTCATGCTCCCAATATCCCGATATCTTTTCTGGAACTGTATAATCAAATAGATTTGAATTATTTCCCATTTCTGTCCTTGCAGCCAGAGCATAATTGACAAACCAATCATTTACAATTCCCTTCGGTTTTACTCCCCAAACTTGAAACAGGTTAAAATATCCCTTTATTCTACCTGGAGTATTACTATCCATAATTAGCCAATCATGGTATTCATTTAAGAAATTACCCTTAAAGGTTTTGTAATAAGCATTGCCTCCAAAACTGCCATTATTATCCCATGCAATAGAGGCATCTTCTATCTGCCCTACACTTACACCATTATCCAATATCTTAAACGTCCCACCCCTGTTTAAATTATCTCCATTTACAATTATTCTGGACTTAAACGAAGCAGGACTATAAATATTATGGATTGCAGCACTGTTTACGATAGCGCTGGATTCGTCATGGTATTTACCGCCTTTGCTTAATCCTATAAAACTTCCATTAATTCCAATAACCGAATCTTCACCATTTACCTCAAGATCGTCGAATGTATATGCATTTCTATAAACAAGAACCCTGTCCCCGTCTCCAAAAAGCTGTATCGCCTGACAAATAGCATCCTTTGTTATTCGAATCCAGCTGTTGTCATTATCTTGCAAATATTTACCGGTACGTATAAAACTCCTCGAATATGCATTGCCATCAATGGTTAGATTTGCTTGATTTAATGCAAATATCCCACCATAATACCACTGTTGGGGTTGTGCTATTTCTTCGGGGAAAGAACCGAATACATACGTATCTCCCTTGATATTTACTTCTGCTCCATCAACAAAAAAGTCTCCAAAAGAATACACAGGTCCCAAAAGCTTAAATTTCGGATCCTCCGGAAGTTTAAACTTAAACTCCATTTGCCCGTAAACTTTTTTATCGAAGGCTTTGTATCTATAAGATGCTTTCGAATATTTTGCAGTAGCTTGAATTCCAATAATCAAGCGCAGTTCATCTCCTATGATTTCATATCCCATGTTATTAATACTCTCAATTTCTACAGTTGCATCATTAGATACACCTTCGATGTCAACATTTTGCACTTTATATCCATTATTATTTAAATAATTTTCAATTTCACTAATTATATATTGCGCAAATTGCTGTACATTTGAAGGGTTTGTCATATCCGGATTACCGGTGTAATTAAGACTAAAATCATTACCCTTTGCCTCAACTTCATTTGACAATACGTTAAACCACCTATCCAAAGCAGCATCTCCAGCCAGGTAAGTATTGCCGATATTATCCTGACTACCAACATAATGATAGCTTTGCACAATATTATTCAACAGTGCAACAGTAATTATAACCAATACAGTCACAATAACTATTACAATCGGCATTGCCCAACCCTTATTGTTCTTTATATTTTTAAGCATTTCTCTCCCTCCTTTGAAAAAAAATATAACGCTATTCTAAATGTGGAGTTTTCTTTTGGCCCATACAGGTACCTTTATCCTCTTAACGTTTTTTCCTTCATGATATATATAAATATTAAACTCATATGTTTCAGGATAACGAGCATCATAACAGTCAGAATGTCTATACTCCACTTTATAACTGAAAGTACGAAATTGATCAACACTACCACTAGGACCTACAACACCAATTTCATCAGTGCTTTTAAGAGTACCGTCAATTGCAGACTGCTTTACTAAAACTTCAAGATCTATAGTATAATCTCTATAATCGTTAATACTGCTATCATAACTACTATATTCAGGTAGATTCGTCATTTTTTCCTTTACACTGGTTCTTACTTCTTCCACAATTATTTCTGTTATGTAATTTAAGTCCACCTTATCCCTGTTTTTATTTGCTAATATGACAGAAGTTGTTATTAACATCATTAACGGTACTACTATGACTCCCAGCATAGTAATTGAAATAACGACTTCAAATAAAGACATTCCTTTTTTATTCTTTAAAATCCTCATCATAATATCACCTTATAATATTTTGACATTTTCACTCTGGCTATATCCTCTGATAACAGAGCCATTCCTGTCAGTTATACGAACCGCATTATTCTTGTCCGTCAGTGATATACTAACCATTTTACCGGATTCATTCCTTACCATTAAGTCAATTCCCAAATTCTTATTCTCAACTACATCAGTAGGAAAATTAGATATTACAGTTATATGGGGCTCCTCATTTGAAAGGGCCCCCTGTATTGTACCCGAAGTACCATTATCAGGACTGTAAACCTCTACGTTGTACGTCTCCTTATTTATATTTACCGAAACCTTTGTAACCTCTTTAGTCTTATATCTTAATAAATTATTTCTATATCCTCCTGAACCAAATATAATAAAATTAGGACCTGATGCCATAAAACTTCCCAATCTCATTTCTATATCAGATTTTTTTCTTTCTGTAGCAACTGTCCCGCTTGACCCCTCACTCACTGAATCGTTACGAGAAACAACACCATCAGGTTTTTTATTATTCAAATCCGTATTCAAATTAGGTACTATCACTTTATCTTCACTGTTAATAAACCTGTTGTAATTGTTTTTAGCATAATTATATATATTATTTATGCTACCAAGATTCTTAGAATACATATTTATTGTCATTTCAACACTAAACAAATCTTCAGAAGATTCATCCGCAGATTCATCCGCATTCGATCCATTGTTATTTCTTTGGCCACTATTTACACTCTGACCTGCTTTGATGGAATTACTTGAAGATGGAAATAAATCAAATTTCGATATTTTCACTTTTCTGCTTCCACCCTCTATAAAATTAACCAATTCCATAGACTCTTCATATGTCATTTCAGCTTTAAAAGAAAATCTGAATTCATAATATGTATTGGTTGCTGACTTTTTTTCTGTTGAAACAACATTCTCACTTGCAGTACCAGTTGTATCAGTTGTACTTGTTGTACCTGTTGTACCTGTTGTACCTGTTGTACTCGTTGCATCCTTTGAAACAACTTCCTTTTTCACAGGATTTTCAAATGAAATACCTGTAACAGACTTTTCAAAAAGCTTAATAAGCTTATCAAGATAATCTATACTATCAGCAGAACTTGCATCATACATTAAATACTCATCAATTCTTTCATCTTGAACATTTTTTATTTCCAAATTGTTCTTCAACTTCTCAATATTTTTATAGTCCTCATCTAACTGAGCCTTCTCACTTTTTACTTTTTCAATCTCAGCTTGCACTTTTTCTATATCCGGTATAGCTCCACCCCATATAAATTTCACAAATATAAACGCATAAATCACAATAAACAATATAATCAATAGGAAAATCTCTCTTTTTTTCATACTATTTCCCCTTTCCCAATATTTCCATCTTTATGGTAAATTCGTTATTATCCCTTATATTCACACTCGATGACATCCTTACATTCCGTAACCTAGATAAATTCGAAACCATTTCTGCCACTATTAGGTTATCAGGAGCTATTCCCTCAATCACTATACTAGCTGTATTTATTTGAAGCGTAAAAATCTTACATCCCTCAGGAGTAGCACTCTTAATGGCCGTCATCAACTCATTGACCGAAATATTTTTATCATCTATATCATTAATAACATCCATCTTGTCATTTATCACTTTATTAATACTTTCAAGATCACTCTTAACCTTTTTAACTTCCTGATACTTTGGATCGTTAATCTCACTTTTCAGACTTGATAATTCCATTTCTAAAGTCTTTATGTACAACTGAGGTAATATCAAAGTTGCACCAAAAACAAGCAACACAAGTATTGCAATAATAATCGCTTTGGCAGAAATTCCTGCTTTCCTATCGTTATACGCATAGTCTGAACCAGACATATCCTGTGGTAATAGATTAATATCCTTCATGTGATTCTCCCCCTTATTATGGTAACAGTTCTTTATACTTAACAGAAAACTCTGTAATTATCGGTTTATTATAATTCCGGGCAGTATATTTGCCGGTATTAGTTTTAATTGGCTGTATTTTTAAAACAATTACCTGCTCCGAATTGCTATAATCAAAGGAACTGTTGGCGGTATCTATACCTTCAACCACGTCATGTACATTTCCCAAACTATCAATAAACTTCAATTTATCATCATTAATCTCCCAAATTCTCTGTGTGCCATCAGAATAAATTAAAACAAGCACATTACCATCTACTTTAAACTGATAGGCGTTCTTTATATCTCCCCTTAAGTGATTTAAGACATCAGTAACTTTATCTTGCTGATTAATATATCTTCCATAGCTATAGTATATATCTAAACTTGAAGTAAAAATAGCAAGCACAATTGGCGTAATTATACCTACCAATGCCAATGTAAGCACTATCTCAACCAATGATATACCTTTTTTATTAAGGTATTTAAATCTTTTACTTAATTTTTTAATAAACTCCACCCTGAAATAATTCATAATTATCTCCTCAATCATGACTATGGAATTATAGTTAAGTTATCAACTGTCGTCGACGGAACAACATTAACATATGAATTAGAAGTATTTATAGAAATTATCCATCCATTCCTGCCCTTTGCCTTAGGATTATAGTCATCTGCACTGGCAGGAGGACCACCTATGTCTTCTAAGTAAGGACCATACTTTCCATCAATCACTCCTTGCAAAGCAGTAATAACTTTATCGACATCCGTTGGTCCGGTACCAACAGCTAAAAGTCTAGACACATTCGTATCATTAGACTCATATATATATATACTTAAAGCATTCTTTATGTTTTGTGCATGTACTTCATCGGCTCTAAGCCTTGCCTTTTCAACAAACGAAACATAAGCATATATTGTAATAGCTGAAAGGACTCCAAGTATTGCAACTACTATTACAAGTTCAACAAGCGTAAAGCCATTATTATTGGCCTTTTTCATTATACTTCCTCCACTTTATTTATATACCCACCCCGGCAAACCGCCGGGGTGGATGTATAATATTAATCAAATAGTATACAATGATTTATTTAATAGTTACAGTACCTGTACTTGTTTTATCCAATTCAACCTGAACATCTCCTGTTTTTGAGTTAACGGTTACATTCCATCCTTTACTACCCTCTTGCTGTGGGAAGTAATTTTTGCCACTTTTCTCATTTCTGATATTTTCAAGATAAGGTCCAAAATCTTCAGGTGAAGAAGATCCTGGAAGAGTAAGTGTATATGTGTCCTGAAGTGCTGCAAGAAGTTTTTCTGTATTATCACCATTAGAAATACCAATTTCGTTTAAGTCACCATCACCAGTTTCAGCTATGTAAGTAACAACAGCCTTCTGAATCTGCTGAGCTCTGACATCATCTGCTCTTCTTCTGCTCCTCTGAATCATTCCGGTAAACATCGAAATAGCCACAGCTGCCAAAACTCCCATGATGGCAATAACAATTACCAATTCAACAAGAGAAAAACCTTTTTTGTTCTTTAACATTTTTTTCATACAACTCATCCTCCTATTTTTTGTTTTATTTGGTTTAACATATTTTCACCAACCCCATTCAAACTGTTGAATTTACTTCCCCCCTCGTTTTATGTTTAGAACAGGGTTACTGAAAATAAACTTATTGTATATTCTCATATATACTGTACATCGGAAGCAGAACGCTTAAAACAATTACTGTAACAATACCTGCCAAAATCAGAATAATTAACGGTTGCAACAATGTCGTCAGCCTTTGAATAGATGTCTCCACTTCCTC
>Ga0209537_1003092_pt1 | contig 15660 bp, 13 predicted proteins | sample BioPla4DNA1_FD_187698 | JGI IMG/M metagenome (GOLD analysis project Ga0209537, IMG submission 187698) | Biogas fermentation microbial communities from Germany - Plant 4 DNA1 (SPAdes) (version 2) | ecosystem: Engineered > Bioreactor > Anaerobic > Digestate | place: Bielefeld, North... | reverse complement strand
ACGAGGGAAGCGCACAAAAACTGCTGGAGATCGGGGTGCTTTCAGGAGGGAATCTCACGCCCCTGCAGGCGCGGCTCAAGCTCGCCGTAGGCATTGGTGCAGGACTTACTGGAAAGGATCTGCAAAGATATTTGCTGGAAAGTTAAAACCAGCCTCCATGAGTCAAAAGTTTGGCCTGATCGACATCGTTAAATGGCAAAAATATATCAAAAATATTAAAATGTACACGATAACTTTTATCGTCGATATAATCAAGAGAAAGGCGTCAAGGAGGGGACTTTGTTGCTGAAAGATGACACTGTTTTATTGCTCTTCGATAAAGATCATCCCTGCTGGGACGAAGAGACCGTCGCTTTGGCCGGAGAGGATAGCGAAGGCCTACAACGGCTTAAAACCCTTGGGTTGTTGCAGGAAACCGGTGGCATATACAGCCTGACCGAGAAAGGGAAGAATACCTTTAAAGAACTTTGCCAGGCCCAATTTGTTGTGATTGAGCCTGGGACAGCTCCCTCTGATTATGAAGAACAGGAAAAGGTCCTCTGGCGCACCAGGTTGCAATGTCTTTTAGATAACTCCTTCATAGCAAGATGGGGCATAAAAGAATACCATACCGGTAAAATTTTGGACTATGTCCCCGGCCTTTCCGGACAAGAAATATATCGCCTTCAAAACTTCACAAATTTGGAATGGACCTACCTTTCGCATCCCGATGTAGAAAAGATAAAAAGGGAGTTTCCCGTCACGGGACTGAAAGCTAGAGAAATTCAACCATGGAATCTTGAGCAAATTAGCGCGTGGCTTGAAGAAAACCGCATCTTTACGGGGCAGTTCGTTGTGGACTTACTTTACCTGTCGCGCTACGATTTCGCCTACTATATGAAGTTCCCAAAACATCCCAATGACGTGCATGGTTTGATAAACGCCGATAGATTCTTCTTCTTCCGTGCCCTTCTCCCTTTCGAAGAACACGTGCCTGCCATTGTTGAAACTATAGGGAAAGTCCATGTTTTTCTGCTAAATCAACGACACATGTACATTCCCGGATACGTGGACCTGGATTGGGCAGATCAGGATTCGCTAAGCTGGGTCATATGGGTCACGGAGACAGAAGAAGAAGCCTTAAGCTTGCTTGCCCAATTATCATATTTTGGCTCATCGCTAATAGAACCGGCCAAACCGATGGACATATGGATTATAAGCATAGAAGGACTAAAAGGCGTTAAAGAAAAGCAGGAAACTCAATTTGATTTGTTTTCTTTCATGGCCCATCCAGTGACCAGGACTATTTAAAAAGGAGGTTTGATATCATGAATACTTCTTTAGTGCTCATTTTAGGAATCATAATCTACCTCATTTGCTATTTGTGGTACGGGAAAAGCCTTGAGCGCAAGGTGGTTAAAGCCGATGATTCCAAACCCACGCCGGCTCACACTAAGTTTGATGATGTCGACTTTGTCCCTACGCATCCGGCAGTGCTTTTCGGGCATCACTTCGCCTCTATTGCCGGCGGTGCGCCGATACTCGGCCCTGCTTTGGCAATGGCCTGGGGTTGGTGGGCAGGGTTGCTTTGGATTTGGTTTGGAAACATCCTCATAGGCGCGGTGCACGACTACTTGTCGGTCATGGCTTCAGTGAGATACGAGGGAAAATCTATCCAGTGGATAGCCGGCAAGATGATGCGTCCTCGTACGTCTTATTTGTTTCAAGTATTCGCCTATTTAACTCTTGTCTTGGCCTTAGGAGCCTTTTCTACTTCGCTGGCTTATCTTTATGTAGCACGCCCTGACGTGGGAAGCATGTCGATGTGGTTCATCGTCGCTGCCGTTATTACCGGGTTTTTGCTTTACAAACTCAGGATTAATTTCTTGGTGGGCACCATTGTTGGCATCTTGCTCACACTTGTGGCCATATGGCTTGGATTTAAGACGCCATTAGTTTTAAGTTATAAAGGATGGTTAATCATCTTTTTCTTCTACATGATGGCAGCAAGCGCCCTTCCCGTGTGGATATTGCTTCAGCCGCGGGACTACTTAAACGCTTATATCCTCGTTTTGGGCCTTGCCATGGGAGTCGTTGCTTTGATCCTCGTTGGAGCAAAGATGGAGCTGGCGGCCTTTACGAGTTGGAGCCCAAACATTGTCGGAGGGGTGCCATCGCCTTACTGGCCTGTAATTCCACTCATCATTGCCTGCGGTTCCCTTTCGGGTATTCACGGACTCATTGGCTCAGGCACCACTTCAAAGCAACTTGACAAGGAAACTCAGGGCCTGATAGTTGGTTACGGAGGAATGTTAACAGAGGGCCTTCTTTCTACCGTGGTCACCATAACGATCGCGGCATTCGGGCTTTTGGTGTTTAAAGAAGCTGGCGGAAAGTTGGCCGAGATGGGCGTAATTGCAGACAATCTGAAAGAACCTTTATATATGGGCAAAAATTACGTGAAAGCCATTGATGCTGTCGGAGGACCTTTGGGGATATTCACTCAAAGTTATGGCATACTTTTCGAGCAGGCTTTTGGGATTTCTGCCCAGGTGGGAACGGTCTTTTCAAGCCTTTGGGTTTCGGCCTTTACGCTTACCTCCATGGATACGGGAAACAGGGTGTTGCGCTTTGCCTGGGAGGAAGTGTGGGAACCGTTAAAAGCAAGCCTTGGCGGGTTTCATAAAACAATTACAAACCGCTGGTTGGCTTCTGCCATACCTTCTGCTTTAAGCATAATGCTTGCTTGGAACAAGGCATATAACGTCTTATGGCCTGCCTTCGGTGGGGCAAACCAAATGCTGGCAGCAGCCACCCTTTTGACAGTGGCGCTGTGGGTGCTAAAGATGGCCGGGTCCTTGGAAAAACATGTCAGGTTCATAATCGCCTGCGCGGGGGCGCTATGGATTACCGTCTTTGCCGGGCTTTGGTGGTTTTTGTTCGCCGTCCCCTCTTCTTTACTCGTGCGCGGATTTGTAATTCTCGAGATAGTTTTAGCACTGGTGTTCATTTACGACTTTTATCGCTCAATGCAAGAAACTTCGCCTTTAAAAGGACAATACCAAGAGGCTGCAAGGCCTTAAAGCAACGACATGATTAGAGATTTCTTTAAGTTTTTCAAGACAATAGCACAGCGTCAGGCAACCGACTACGTTAGGACCGAACTTCAAGCCCTTGAGGAAACCTTCGCCTTCCTACTTTTGGGCGGTTTCTTCGGACTACCGGCCCCATCGATGGGGTTGGTAGTCCGGCTACTCCCCCATTTGGGGCAGGAGCTTGAATTACTTGAGAGGCGAGTGGCAGAAAGTGACGATCTTTTTGCGAAAATTTCGGGGATCCTTAAGATCTAAGCAAGATGCAGAAAAAGGCCTTACAAAGTCCTACGACACAATCGAGCGCTTCATAGTGATGGGCAAAGGAGGAACGGGCAAGACAACGATTTCTGCCATCCTTGCACGCTCCCTTTCCTCTGCAGGTCATGACACTTTAGCTGTGTCTTTGGATCCTGCCCACAACTTGGGAGATGTCCTAGGACATGCTTTAGATGATAAGCCAAAAAAGGTGTCAGATAAATTATTTGCCTTTGAGGTGGATTTAGACACTCATGTTCGGCGGTTTATCGACAAGAAATTAGATCAAATGCGGCCGCTCTACGGACATTTGCAAATTTTTAACGCCGACAAATTCTTGAAAGCCCTAGAGCAATCCCCAGGCATGGAAGAATTTGCCCTGCTTGAAGCAATAAAAGAAATAGGCAACTTCGATCAATCTTACGGGGCAATCGTGCTTGATACTCCACCCACGGGCATGACGCTTCGTCTGTTGACGCTTCCCGACCTAACACTTCTTTGGATCGACGAACTTATGGGACTGCGAAAAAAGATTTTAGAAAGGAGAGCCTATCTTCAGCATATCGAGGGATCGGGCAAAAAGATCGATTACCAAGATGACCCCGTCATGGCAGAACTTCAAAGATACAGGTGCGAAATAAAAGACATAAAGTCCTTTTTGCACGGGGAAGGTGCCTCGATATTGCTCGTTCTTCAGGCAGACAAACTTTCCGTGAAGGAGACCGAAAGGACCATAAAAAAGCTTTCAACCTACGGCTACGGCGTGAGGGCTTGTTTGATAAATAAAGCCCCGAAGAAAGATCCTTCCAAAGCTTACGCTTCAAGCGGCTTGGATGATCTCATGAAAGCTCACGGCGAAATTTCATGGATTGAGTTGCCCGACCTGGGAGAAAAGGTCTCAACCCCTCAAGGCTTGAACCTGCTGGGCAAAGAACTGATTAACTTTTTGCATATAGGTGATCTTAAGTGAACCGCGGCGTAATGGTTTTACTTCTGCTAGGGTTGGTGGCCAGCCTTCAATATTGGCGAGGCAGGAGACTAAACTTAACATTAATCAGGGAACTCTCAAGGCAGATGGAAGAAGCACTGCGCCCCAAGGAAAAAAACTACACCTGGATAGGAGGATATGTGGGCGTAGTGGCCGAATACGTCTTGGAGGATGAAAATTACAGCAAGGTGAAGGCCACTATATCGCTTTTGCCCCATCACAGCTTGCTTTACCTTCCCATTTCACTTCTTTTGGGCCGAAAAGACAGAGTGTACTTTTTAATTTATCCCAAAAGAAAGCTAAAGGGCAGGGCCCACGTCCTTTTTGGGAAAAAGCCTTCCTCATTAAAGGGTTTGCCTCGCTTTTCATTTGTCGACACAGTAACTTTAAAAGGCGTAAATTTGAAACGATACTATAACAGCAAAGACGAAGCTGAGTTTCTCACGAAGGTTGCATCGCGGGTAAAAGACCCCCGTTCCTTCGAGCATCTGGCGGCCAACGTCGAAGAAAACGCTTATTACGCCTCCGTGGTAGTGGGTCGAGGCGATATTGCAGACCTACTTAAATCCTTTCTCGCTGTACAATAGCGCTGATATTTGCAGCGATTTGTCTCCTGCTATTTCATTTAAAGAAGCCACATCTGCCACGAGGGGCTTCGCTTTAACAAGAGTGCCGGTTTTATCGAAGGCCATAGCCTCGACCAAAAAAACGCAAGGTACTGCTAAGTTATTCGAACGATTGCCTTGAACGAACCTATTCCTCGGTGACGCTTTTTGTTAAATGGCGAGGACTGTCGATCTCGCAGCCCCGCTTTTTGGCCATATAATAGGCGAGAAGCTGCAAAGGGATCACCGTTACGAAGGGTGAAAACTCCTCGCGCGTTGGTGGGACGTATAAAACGTGGCTTGCATCATTTGCCAGCTGCTCGTCGCCATCAAATCCCACTGCGATAACGGGCGCGTGCCTTGCCTTCGCCTCTTTGATGCTCGATAACGTCTTTTCGTGGAGGCTGTCTTTGGGCGCTATAACCAATACGGGAACGTTTGAATCGATCAAAGCTATGGGGCCGTGCTTCATCTCGCCGGCTGCAAAGGCTTCCGCATGAATGTAGGATACTTCCTTTAATTTTAGCGCTCCCTCCAATGCCACCGGATAAGATATTCCCCTTCCAAAGAAAAGAAAGCTCTGACTGCCGGAAAAGTTTGACGCCAACTCCTCAACGACGTGCTCCCTTTCTATAGCGGTTTCTATTTTGTAAGGAAGTCGAACCAGCTCATCTATTAACTCCTTTTCCATTTGTAGATTAAGCGTTCCCCTCATTTTAGCGATGTAAATGGCGAGCAAATAAAGGACTGCAATCTGCCCGGTAAAGGTCTTAGTTGCAGCCACTCCGATTTCGGGACCAGCCTTGAGCAATAAAACATCGTCACAGCAACGGGCTAAAGTAGATTCCTGGACGTTAGTGACTGCCAAAGAGTATGCTCCCAACTCGCGTGCTCTCCTTTGAGCTGCAAGTGTATCGGCGGTCTCGCCGGACTGAGACACGAACACGGCGAGAGTATCGGGAGATAGACGAATATTGCGATATCTATATTCGGAGGCGACATCAACTTTTATATCGAGATCACACCAGCGTTCAAATGCCCTCTCGGCAATTAAGGAAGCATAATAAGATGTGCCGCAGGCCACCAAGTGAATTGCCTTAAGACGTCTTATAACTTTTTCATTCAAGGTCAATTCGCCCGAAAAGTCTACACTTCCATTTATCAATCTGCCTTCTAGCGTTGATCTGCAAGCTCCTCCCTGTTCATGGATCTCCTTTAACATAAAGTGAGGATAGCCGCGCCTTTCTGCCGAGGACAAATCCCAATCAATGAAAAAGTTCTTTTTCTGCAAAGGCGACCCCTTTGCATCGTAAAGCTTTATACCTTGACTTGAAAGTTCGGCAATCTCGCCGTCATCCATGGAGATCAGATTTTTGGTGTAAGGAAGTATGGCGAGCGTGTCGGTTGCACAAAGGGACTCACCTTCGCCCATGCCCAAGACCATGGGAAAGCCCCCGCGCATGCAGTAAATATGATCTATATCGTCTTCGTCTACAATGGCAAGTGCGTAAGAACCCTTGAGTTGTCCCTGCAAAGACGTGAGTGCTTTTAACACGTCCCCGTCGTAAAACTTCATCAGTAATTGCGCTATTACCTCGGTGTCCCTCTCGGACGTGAAATTAAACCCTTCGGCAAGAAGGGTTTCCTTCAGTTCGTGATAATTTTCTATTATGCCGTTATGGGCAAGTATGAGGTGTTTATCTCGATCGGGGCGAGAATGAGCCTTTACCAACGAAACGCCACCGTGATTGGCCCATCGGGCATTGCCGATCCCCTGATTACCCGAGGGGGCAATCTTTTTGACGATGCGTTCGAGATCTGAGACTTTGCCCGCCTCTTTTATAATTTCTATTTTCTTGCTATTGTTGACCGCTATTCCTACCGAATCGTATACTCTGTATTCTAACCGCTTAAGACCGTCTAAAAGCACACTACAAGCATTTCTATAGCCAATATAACCGACTATACCACACACGACTGCCTCATCCCTTCTACCGCAGCACACAAGAGGAAGATTGTCCTCCCTTTGTCCCGCAGATCGCTCTTCGGTTTTGTAAGAAGACTTCCTGGCCCATCTTCCAGGGCCACGGGGGCATCCGCCGATAGTTTCGATCCTCCCCCGACCTCGTCAACTGACTTGTAGCCAGTCCAGGCGCTAACCACTACTTCACAAATTTTAAAGCTTCTAAAAGTTTACCCTTGCACCTTCCACCTCCCCTTCTTAAGATACGCCTTCTTGAGAGTAAAGACGCCTCTTTCTTTACTTTTACCCAGTATAACCAAAAAGGTCAGGGCAATCAATATAAAGTAACCCAATTTGAAAGAACTTTAAGGTGCAATTCAGACAAGGAAGAAGAAAGAGAATTAATCAGCCTTCCCAATCCATCTTTGGGCTTTGATGTCGTATTGAGGAAGGGCCTGCTCTATTTGCGATGATCTCGCGGGGAACTCCGGGGATTTTCCGTAAAACTTCGACTGCTTCATCGATGTATTCCTGTTTGTCGTCCGTGACGGCGATGGTCAAAAATAACTTTTCAGGGATGTCGTCAGTGCACTCCAGGGACACTTTAAAATCTTCGATCCATGGCAAGCCCCAAAGGGCATCTTCGACGTCGTAAAGGCGAAGTGGGACACCTCCTGCGCCCTTTCTGGGGAGGCGTCCGAGGACTTCTATGCGTTTTAAGGGCGAACCGCAAGGGCAGATGCCAGGAAGTACGCGGCCTTCGTCGCCCGTTCGGTACCGAATCAAGGGAAAAGACATACGGTTAAGGGTAGTAATGACTATCTCTCCCCACTCCCCATCAGGGAGGACTCGTCCCTTTCCGTCTACAACTTCAACTAAAAGGTCAAGTTCCCTGACGTGGCAGCCCCGTCTTGCGCGACATTCAACGGCGCAACCCCAACATGTTTCTGTGAGGCCATAATGGTTAAAGGTAGTGCATTCCCACAAATTTTCTATCCGCCGTCTTATCGAAGCAGGCACCATGTCGGCGCTAAGCAGGACGAAATCTGGTTTATACGCAGTCTTGCCTGCGATCCTTGCCATTTGACCAGAGAGGCCGACGATGGCATGAGGTCGAAATTCATCTATGGCTTGAATTGCCTCTGCATAGTTGTGGATAAGCCCGAAGACAAGCGTTTCGCATCCGAGGCGCTTCAAGGCGCGCTTTAGGATTTGACCTATGCTGTCGTGGGAAGGCCCTTCCATGAAGACGGCAACTTTGCCTTCCGGGGGCGTAAACGTCGTCATTCCGTACATGAAGAAATCTTCCGTTGCCTTGAGATCTTTTTCGGTAAAAAAGATCCTCTTAGGAGGGGCAGATGTCCCTGATGTACTTAAGGTGACGATGCGCCGTATCTCCGACTGAGAGACGGTGAGAAAACGCAATCCCGATTCCGCGAGATCCGATGGGAATGTAAAGGGAAGTTCGCTGAAAGGCAAATCCTTTACATTTCCAAGGCGATCTCGGTAAAAGGGAGAATAAAGTGAAGCATGCTCGAGAAGGCGGCTTAAGAGGTATTTTTGAGCCCTTTCTATTTCACTGCGATCTTTGATCCTCGCTTGCTTTTCTGCGGACGCATACCAGGGAAACTCTTTGACGAGGCGGCCGGCGATCCATGGGTCAAGGGGAGTCACTGGAATCTTCATCGGTGCCGATGCAATGCCCTACCGTCCCTGGCGGTTAGGTTCCAGGCACAGAAAGGTACAAGTCTTCCGTCGGGTGCTGCCACGTGGATACAGCAGAAGCGCAGACGTTCGAGGTCGAGGTTTTCCCCGTCTTGGAAGGCCATGGCACTTATGCTGAAGCTTCCTCTTTCATAAAGTCGGATAAACCTTTCGAAGGCGTCCCCGGCTTGCGCGTCACATGTTTTTTGTGTGACATCGGCTCCCCAGCGGCGGCGGATGCTGTCGACGGAGCTTTGAAATCCTTCGTCGGGGGATCGATCACTGCAGCAGCAGGGCTCGCTTGCCAGGGGAATGATTTTGTCAGGGGATTCAACGAGATAAACTGCCCGAAAGGAGCATTGTTCATGCTCGCACCGAGACGGTCGAAAATGAGATAAATTTATTATTTCATCGGTCTGTCCCACTAATTCCCTCATGATCCTTGGAAGCGTCAGACGTTTCCCGTCACATGGCGGTTCGGGGAAACGGCCAAAATAGCTGATGGGCTGAAAATGAATTCCTCTCACGACAGGAAATCGAGAAAGTCCGAAACGGACTATACTTCCCATCTCGTCGTCGTTGACCCCTTTTACAAGCGTGGGAACGAGCACGACTCCAAGGCCGGCATCTTGACAGGCATCGATTGCCTGTATTTTGTCGGTCAAAAGCGGTCTTCCTCGCAGGGCTGTATACGTCGTTTCGCGAAGGCCGTCGAATTGCAGAAATACCCAGTTCAGTCCTGCTTGCTTTAACTTTTGTGCGTAACCTGGCTCTTGTGCCAGCCTGAGGCCATTGGTATTTAGCTGAATTCCTGGAAATTCAAGTTTTGAAGCCAATCGAATTAGGTCAAAGAGGTCGTCCCTCAACGTCGGTTCGCCGCCTGAAAATTGCAGGATGGCGTTCGGCGCCTTACGCCGCACATCCTGCAACAACTTTGCCAAAACGTGAAAATCAGGCTCGTAAGAATTTCCTGCGCTTGCAAAACATACCGGACACTTGAGCTGACACCTTTCTGTGATCTCGACAACGACGGTGCAGCTTTTTTGTAGGTGATCGATGCAGAGTCCACACCCTTCGGGACAAGTTTCAGGCGGTCTGTCTTCAGGCCTTGCGAGGGGAAAGCGGTTTGAAGTCCAGGTCTCAAGATCAGGTGTTCCCTCCCAAACAAGACAGGAAAACTCTCCATGATTTGGACAATGTTTCCGCAGGAAAACATTATCTTTATCACTTTCCAGCAATGCCGGTATCTGTTTCAGGCAGATCGGGCATACGCTGTGCGTATTGCGCAAAATCGCCATTAAAGGAGTCGTCCTTCCCGTATGTCAAAGCCGTGAGTTTCAAGAAGCTCTAAGGCCTTCTCCAACGTTTCCATTATCATCGGAAAACATTTTTGAAAGCATTGCTTCGGATCCGTAATCGGTTCGTAGCCCAGGATATTCCCGCAGTTGACGAGCCCGCCCTCTCCCCATTTTTCTTGAAACCATTCGTGAAGCTGGCCGATCATCTCGGGCAGTCTCGGATCTTTTTCTTCCCACGGCGCTCCTTTGCCGGCATAAAACCCTAAAAGGCAACAAGCGCCGGTCAATGCCCCGCAGGTGCAGCCAGGAGAAAATGTGCCCCTGCAAAGACCGTTCATCGCTGCAGTTAGATCCTCGTTTTCTTTTCCAGTAAGTGCCAATCCAGCCAATATCATGACCTGCGAACAGCAAAATCCTTCCTGCCCCCATTGCATGACTACAGTCTTGAGGTCTTCCATTAACTTCTCCCTCCCTCAATCTCTCTGGTTAGACTCTTTGATTAACCCGTCGCTTTTTCCTCGTCATCGCTCATTTACGTTTTTTATCGTAATTTCATCGCCTACCTTCTGGCATAGCCATAGGCCGTAACTTAAATTACAACACATATTTAGGGGTGCTTCGATGACGCCTGCCCAAACCAGTTGGGCGGTACATTCCCGAAGCAATCTGGGGTAAGCTTCAAAGAAAAACGCTTCAAATCCATGGATTCTGAATGCTTCGTTCATTTCAAGAACGGACCTGGCTCCGCTAGCACATGAACCGTCCCAACCCTGGCGGTCATAACTGCGATTGAGGGCAAAGATGTCGGTCACCCCCAAAATTCCTCCTTCTTTTAATACCCTTGCAAGCTCTGACAAGGCTGGCGAGAGCTCCTTTTGCTGCGAAAGGACGCATTCACATATCGCTCCGTCAAAACTGCCGTCTTCGAAGGGCATCTGACATAAATCGGCCTTCACGACCTGACCCCTGCGCTCTGCTTCCGCGAGCAAATCGTCAGACCTGTCCAATCCAAGGGCATCGAAACCCTCTTCGACGAGAAGTCCTAAGGTCGCACCCATACCGCAACCAGCATCAAGAATGCGGGCCCCTGGAGGAAAGTCACATAAGCGTATCAACCTCCTTGAAAGTGCTTCTCCTCCCGGATGGAGTGCCTCGCCCATGACCTCGCGCCATTTTGGGTTTTCGTAGGGCAAAGACATTATTTGTCCTCCAATATCTTTTCCACCTCGAGCATTTTGCCCACTGCAAGAGATTCAGGTACAAGAATAAAACCACATTGAGAACAGGCGGGAAGCTCTATTTCAAAGCGGTTGCCAAGATAAAACGCTGCGACCTTGTGCGGGGCGAGCTCACCGCCGCAGCTGCATCTCCAGCTTGTTTCTCCGTGAAATCCTAGACCGGTTTTCTTGTTCATGACATCAGCTCCATGACCATCCTGTGGCTCCAGGCGTTGATGATCGCAAAAGACTGATTATCTTCGCGGTATTCCACCCAAAAAGTGACGTTTCCTATCCTTGAAGAGGCAAGCCTGGTGCCGTCGGGAGAGATGAGATACCTTCCCGTCGAAGAAGCTTCCCACAGGGTTTGTTTGATATCGCTGTCCAAGATGTGACGATCTTCGAGTTTTTCGCGCACCGCATCGGAGACGGATATGGGCAAGTCATCCCACGGTTCCGGAGGTAGGTCGCAAGGACCAAGGAGTTTAACGCGAAGCAATTCCCTGTTTTGTTGTCGTTTGGAATAACCTAAACGCACCTTTCCTGCGGATGGAGGAAAGAGAATGTCTAACAGATGAAAGACCGTTTTCCCAGACCCCGAAAGGCTTTCACGGCACATGGCACAATAGGTCAGAAAGTCGTTTTCGCTTTCCTTGAGCCTGCGCAAGACGCCTTCATGTGCAAGGTCTGGGTCGGCCATGAGCTGGAGGCCTCCGTAACCGCAGCAACGCGTGGTTTCGCCCCCGAAGAGGAGCTCTTCGTAGGGTTGCCCCAGGATTCGCAGTATCTTTCGAACCGACTCTCTCCACTCCGGTTCGTGGCGGGTCGTGCAAGGGTCATGAAGAGCAAGCGTTTCCGCAGCAGGCTTTGCTTCAGGTATCCCCCTTTCGAGCAACACCTGCCATAAAGAGACCCTCGACACCTTGGGTATGAAGTTTTTAAACACCTCATTACAGGACGAACAGGCCATGATCAGCGTTGGGTTTCCCAACGATTCAATAGTTTTTTCTATGCTTTTGATGACTTCTTCAACCTTGTCTTGCCTGCTGGCCCACCATGCAGGCGCACCGCAGCATCCAAGCAAAATGCCCATCTTGCCATCAAACATCTCGCCGAGGAAGTTTGCGACCCTTTCGGTCTGATCGGGCATCGCTCCGGCCAATTGGCAACCGGGAAAGAAAACGGCCTCAGTGGTCTTTGCTCCGCTTCTAAATCCGGATGACCTTGGAGAGTTGGCGTGTTCCATGTCAAGGAGAGCAAACTCGTGGACTGAAGGAGGCATGATCTTTCGCTCCACCATTTGTTCCCGCGCAAAGCGACACAAATCGGCCATGGAAAAATCGTTGGGGCAAAGGACCTCGCAAAGGCCGCAAAGCGAACAGGAATTTATCATTTTATTGGCGCTGTGAGAGCCCCTGACTATGGCGAAATTGTTATAGATCTGCCGGGCGTAGATCTTGGGATATCCCTTGTACTTTTCAAGAAAGACACACTCGCGTACGCAGTAGCGGCATTCGCACCGAATGCAGCGTTTGGCTTCTTCTATCGGATCATCTTTTGGAGAAAGAGTTGGAACGCCTTCAAGTAGAGTGTAAAGCTTCGTCTCGAGCGAGAATTCCTTTTCTCTTCCCGACATCAGCGACGCGCCCTGAAAATAACGGTCGATGGAGTTGGCGGCGCGCTTGCCATCAGCCGACTCCCATATGGGTGAAGGCATGTCGCTTCGAGGGTAGCCTCCGGCGAAAAAGCCCTTGGTCGAAGTTTGATAGGTGAAGGGATCTACATCATTTGCATCGACGAGATGAGTCCATTCGGGATCATCGACGCCAACGTATAGGGCGCTTCCTTCTTTTAAACCGTAGCTGATTGGATCTTTTTCAAATGACCGCGTTACACCCATTCGCTGCAGGTTCTGCCAGGTAGTGACGAGTACTTCTTGGGGTAAAACTTCTTGCGGAAACATCAAAAGCCTGCCGCCCGGGATCTCGCCGTCAAAGACCATACTTACCTGGTAGCCTTTTTTTGCCAGTTCAATGGCGCAAGACAACGAAGAAAGACCCGCTCCGTAAACGGTCGCGGACAACTTCTTTGAAGGTAGGCGCAGTATCATCCCCATTTCCTTTGAGTTTTCAAGGCAAGCCCTTTCAAGCTTTCCTATGGAAATGGCGCCGCCCTTTTGAGCCAGGATGCAGGCATCCTGGCAGGGGTGGTCACAGATGCGGCCGATAATGTCCGGCAGTGGCATTGACCTTGCCAGGATTTTTCTTGCTGCATCGAAGCGTTTTTGCGCCATGGCCCCGCAAAAGGCCCTCACGTCTACCTTTAGAGGACATGCCGCCTGACAGTAAGGAAGTTCATCTTGAATGCAGCGTTGCTCAAAATCATCGAGTTTATAGCGCTCCATGAATATTTCCTCCCCAGAATCTTACAATGAGCTCATATAACCGTGGTTTGCCCTGAAATTGTGGCTTTCGGGGAATTCGTAAAAGCGTACATGTCATTATCTTAACGCCCGCCCTGACTTTAAACAGTCAAGGGCAGGCGTTATTGGGCATTTTACCTAGACGCGTTCTCCTCTGAGGCCGGCAAGTATCTTTTCGGGCGTAGCGGGCAGACGGTGAACCCTCACCCCACAGGCATGGTAAATCGCGTTTCCAATGGCGGCGTGCGGGCTGGAAAGAGGCAGCTCTCCTACTCCAGCAGCGCCAAAGGGGCCAAACTCGCGGGGATAGTTTTCGAAGTAAACTATTTCTATGTTGTCGGGGATATCCTTGATGTAGGGGAATCCCCCTCCGACGAGAGAGGAGTGTTTCTCGATGTCCTCGAAATCCTCCGAAAGTGCAAGGCCGATCCCCTGAGCTATGCCTCCGTACAACTGGCCGTCGGTCACGAGGCGGTTATTGACTTTTCCTATATCAGCCATCAGGGTCATCTTGTCCACAGCGACCTTGCCTGTTTCGGTATTAACTGAAACCTCGGCAAGAAAGACTCCATACATATAAACTACGAAGGGCCTTCCCTGTCCTTTTTCGTCGCAGGGCACGCCTGGAACGGTATATTGGCCAATGTACTTCAGCGGTTTGCCGGCACTGACGGCTTCGGCGTAGTTCATGTATGTCCCATCGGGCTTTCTTAGAGACTTGAGCATTTCGGAACAGGCGATTTTGATGGCGCTGCCGGTCAACACCTGCTGGCGTGATCCGCCGGAAGGTCCCGAGTTGGGGGTTTTAGACGTATCGGGCCAGGTGAAGCGTATTCTGTCAGGCGTGATGCCCATTGGACGCAGCGCTTCATGTGCGGTCCCTACCATGCCCATGTCGGCACCTTGGCCGTGGTCCTCCCAGGCGGCTACGACTGTGACGGTATCGTCGGGATTCAGGACTACCCATACCTCGGAACTATCCGGACCGTCAATCCCGCAGCCGTAAACGGCCATTGAAAGGCCAACACCCTTCTTGATCTTATCGGTGGATTCCCTCTTAGCCCTTTCTTTTGCCTCCTCGTACCTTGGCTTGATGGCTTCAAGCATCTCAGGATAGCTGAAGACTTCGGGTTCCTGACCGCTCGGGTTTGTGGAGCCCGGACGATAGCAATTTTTGTAGCGTATCTCCCAGGGATCCATGCCGATCTTCTCAGCCAGCTCGTCAATGAGCAGCTCGGAAGAGTAAAGTGATTGCGGAGAGCCGTAAGCCCTAAAGGGAGAACCCCAGACGTGGTTGGTGCAGACCGTTCGTCCTATGCCCCTAATGTTAGGGATGTTGTAACCGGCTCCCATGAACTGTGCGCCTCTGAGCGTAAGCAAATCCCCGAACTCCGAGTAAGGTCCGTGATCTACAGCATAGTCAGTCTCCATGGCAAGGATTTTGCCGTCTTTGTCTGCAGCAAATTTGATGTTCACAAAAAAGGGAGATCGCTTCCCCGTGTAGGTCATGTGCTGGAAGTAATTGTACCTGAGGAAACAGGGCTTGCCCGTCGCCAGGGCCGCTGCTCCAACCAATCCCTCCATGGTCGGGCAGAACTTGTATCCAAAGGTGCCGCCCATGGGATTTGACACGAGCGCAATTTTATCGGGCTCTACGCCAAGACCCGGAGCAATCATTAGTAAATGCAGATGTGCGCCGATGGTCTTGGAATGAATCTTTAGGACGCCGTTGTCATCAATGTAGGCAAAACCGACGTCCGGTTCTATAGTCATGTGAGGTTGTCTTTGCACGTAGAAATCGTCTTCCACAACGTAAGGGGCCTTTTCAAAGATTGGGGCTGTAGGTTCGCCCTTCTCAAGGTTTTGGATATAGTAAACGTTTGGCGTTCCGGGATGGATCTCCAGCGCATCTTCTGCCATGGCTGCCGGGGCGCTCATGTAGGCAGGCAGTACTTCGAGATCAACCTTGACCTTCTCGGCAGCGGCACAAGCGTTTTCATAGGTATCAGCGCAGACTATTGCTATGGCATCTCCAAACTGGAAGACCTTCTCATCACAAAGTATCGGCCGATCCCAACCATCTCCTAAGTTGGTCGGGAAGGTAATTAGTCCGGTTATGCGATTTTTGCCTTTG
>Ga0209537_1003091_pt1 | contig 15661 bp, 15 predicted proteins | sample BioPla4DNA1_FD_187698 | JGI IMG/M metagenome (GOLD analysis project Ga0209537, IMG submission 187698) | Biogas fermentation microbial communities from Germany - Plant 4 DNA1 (SPAdes) (version 2) | ecosystem: Engineered > Bioreactor > Anaerobic > Digestate | place: Bielefeld, North... | reverse complement strand
TAGTTATACATTGCTTTGGTCGTTACCTTCTTGCTTCTCATGCCTTTCTTCCCCCCAGCGGCAGTCACCGCGGCCCGCCGCACGCTACTGTCTCACCCAGGATTGCTTCCCTGAGCGCCATCTCAGCCGCCCACCAGGTCCTTTTTCCAGTATTTCCCCCTGCAGCTAGGGGGATGCACGGTGTGACTACCGTAACTAGCGCATCTGACCAGGGTTCGTGTTTAAGAACAGCTGGGCATAGTTCCTGAGTCTATCCGCATGGATGATGTCCCCCTCGCAGGCCGCCACAATCCCGTCTTTGCTAAGCTTGGCCAAGGCAAAACAGGCCGTGTTCTGCAGGACTGGCAGCAGGTCAAAACACTTGAGGGCGAGAGCATCGAGCCCGTGGGCGCCGGCAATCTCCTTCAGGGCAAGATACACGGCCGCAGCCCCGCGCAGGTCATCCGCACTGGGCTCCTTAACGCCGGTGCTAGCTTCCGCTCAATCACTTCAGCAAAGGGGGATCTGGAAGGAGAAGCCCTCCAGCTCATTCAGCTCCCCGAGAACGCGCCCAAGAACCTCGCCCATGGCCGCCTCTAACCTAAGGGCTGCACTGATGGGCACTAGGTTCTCCCTTGAGATCGACACCTTGGTAGCTTGTCCACCCGGGAACCAGACCACCGAAGGCCGCGGAACTCGCCTTATCACTCCTTTGCAGCAACAGTGCGCAGGTTTATCCAACATCCTGTACTAGACTGACTGAGGATTCTGGTTTCAAGTTTCAAACAGACCCTTTTCCTTTTTCTGGTGCTGGCCCCTGGTTCTCTCCAAAACCACCTCAGACCCCCGACAGTGCAGCTCAACAACCACTTTGTTGGTCTTCCAAACCGTTCGGAATTCTCCCTTCCCCAGATCCTCCTCAAGCGTTTTTTCTCATTCTTCGTCTACGCCAGAAAAACAAAACCTCCCCTAGATACGCGCATCCTAGGAGAGGACTATTCTGGACCGCTATTCGGTTTTTCGCCGGCCTTCGCCGCCTGCCTGCACCGGCGTCCCGGCCGCCAGGCCCCCTGCCGCCAAGTCTTCAGCCGTCCCGGAAACCGAGGGCAGACAGGCGGCAGGATATCTCCCGAGAAGAGGCAGCCTTCGCAAGAGACCTTATCTGGCTGCTGCAGCGTTCGACTTCTATCTGGTGCTCCTAACAAGTCAGGCAGCGGTCCAGCAGGTTGCGAGCCGTGAGCTCATCGGTAATCAAGACGTTGATGTATCCCCCGCGCAGGGCGCCCCACAGGGCCTCCACCTTGTTGTCCCCTCCCGCCAGGCCGATTTTCATGGGTATGCGGCGCAGCTCCTCCAAGGAAAGTCCGATCACTCGGTCATCCAAGCCAGATCTGCACGGCGTTCCTGAGGCATCGAAAAATCTGTAGCAAATCTCACCAACCGCCCCCAGCTCCTCCATGGCCAGCATCTCGTCTTCGCTGATGTAGCCCAGGGTCACCGCACCGCTGAAATGGTGATCGGTTGTACCCACACCGATGAGCGCCACATCAGCACGGCGGGCCATCTCCAGCACCGTGGACACCAGCTCCTCCCGCTCGAGAGCCTGGCGTATGGACGCGTTTTCCACCACCGCGGGTGCCGCCAAAAGGAACCACTGGCCCCTAAAAGCCTGGGCGATGCGCCGGGCCACTTCGTTGATGTGGGTGGGCGCAACCACATGCCCTCCGGCCCCCAGCAGCTGCACTACGCGGACTTGCACGTTTTTTCTGGCTTGCAGAGCCTCGGCCATTGCAGCCACGGTGGTCCCCCAAGTTGTACCGATCGTGAGCCCATCCGTCACGACCGTCTCCAGGTAAGCCGCGGCGGCATGGCCGATCTCCCGTTTGCGAGTCTCGTAAGAACCATCCTTCACGGGAGCGATGATCACCTTGTCCAAGTTGAACTGCGCTTTCACCGCCTGGGCCAGATCAGAGTAATCGGAAAACGGGTCTACGACGCGGATCTGCACTGCCCCTATGCTGTGCGCCAGTTTCAGCCCGCGGGACACCGAGGAACGGGAAACACCAAACGCTGCCGCGATCTCCTCTTGGGTTTTGTTTTCTTCGTAATACAAGCGGGCGTATTCAATGATCTGGGCGTACTTGCGATAATCTCTCATGAACCATAATTCCCTTTCTGCCTGTGGTCTCCCTCACCGCGAAACCTCCGTGCCAAACCCTGCCCGTATGGACAAAGACACTCCCCGGGATAGGAATGTCTTTTCCTGGATTATCGACTAGAGTTCAGTGGTCCCAAAGGCCTTGCGGTAGTCCTGAACAAAGCACTCCTCACTGGCATCAGTCAACCCATGCCCGGCCACATGCTCCAGAAGGTTTATACTGAGAGCCACGCCGTGGGCACCCGCGGCCAGGGCCTGCAGTACCTGGCGAGCGTTCTGGAAGCTGGCTGCGAGAACCTTAGCGCTAAGGCCGTGGGCAGACATAATGCTGACTAGATCCCGAACAACCGCCACCCCGTCGCCGGAGATATTGTCGATCCTGTTCACATAGGGGGCCAGATAGACCGCCCCTGCCTTGGCAGCTAAGAGACCCTGGTGGGCAGTGCTCACTGCCGTGGCAGTGATCTTCATCCCCTCCGGCGCCAAAACCTTGATAGCCTTGAGGCCTTCCAGAGTAACGGGGATCTTCACCGCGATGTTCCTGTGCCAGCCGCTGATCAGGCGGGCTTGCTGGACTATACCGGCAAAGTCCTGGGCCAAGACCTGGGCATGGACCAGTTTCTCCTCGCCGATTACTGCAAAGATTCTCTGCACCGCCTCCGTCGCCTTCAGCCCGGAGCGGGCCAGCAGGGTGGGATTGGTGGTCACCCCGTCAATGGGCAGGATGTCTGACCAGTAGGCGATGGCCTTGAGATCGGCAGAATCAATGAAGAGCTCCATTAATGTGCCCCGCCTTCTTGACCGAACCTCTTGCGGCACTCTTCCATAATGCTCACGGCGGCGCTGGTACCGATGCGGGTCGCCCCCGCTTCGATAAAGGCCAGCACATCATCGAGCGTTCTGATGCCGCCCGCAGGCTTGATCCCCACACCGCTACCGGCGAGGGTCTCGCTCATCAGTCTGACGTGCTCAATGGTGGCTCCGCCATCTTTGATCTGGCCGGTGGAGGTCTTCACGAAGTCTGGCTTGACTTCCCGGGCAATCTCACACATCTTCTTGATTTCTTCGTCGGTCAGATAGTAGGTCTCCAGGATCACCTTACAGAGTATGGAATGCTTGTGGCAGGCTTCAGTAATGGCCCGCATCTCCCGCTCCATGTAGTCCCAGTTACCAGCTTTCAGCTCGGAAATGTTGATCACATAGTCCAGTTCCGTGGGTCCTTCCGGGGCAATGGCTTCCACCTCCGCCACCTTCGCTGCTATGAGATGGGCCCCCAAAGGATAGCTGATGTTGCTGGTGATGCCCACTGCGCTGCCCTTAAGGAACTCTCGGCACAGGGGCACGGCCCATTGGTTTACGGCAACAGTCTTAAAGCCATATTCCATGGCATCTTCACAGAGCTTTTGGATTTCTTCCCGGCTGATATCTACGGCCAGGGCGGTGGAATCAAACATGGCCGCCATTTCCTGCATGGAAAGCTTAGGTTTCACTGCAACCTCTCCTTTACTGTCCGTTCTTTCTAGGCAAAACTGCAAGCAAATCCGGCACTAGGCAGGAACGACCCGTTTTGCTTAGACACGGAATCTAACTAGGTCAGCATCACACAAAACTATTGTATCAATCCACAGTAAAATCGCAATCCCAGAGGGGCTTCTTCACTCGATGTTGGCATGTCTGCGGAACATCTCTCCCTGAGTGATCCCGAGCCCGTCCATCAACTTCATAATGATGATCTCACAAGTCAAAAGCATGGCCTGCTCAAACAGATTCCCCAGGGGCTGGTGGGAAATGAGGTCGCTGATGGGAACCTCGATCACCTGGTGGGCCAGCCGCCTGAGGGGCGATTCCTGGGCGCCGGTGATGAGGACAATCCGGCAGCCGAGCACCCGGGCCTTTTCCGCCCTGGCCACCAAGGAAGGCGTCCGGCCACTCCCTGAACCTATGATCACCAGATCCCCATCCGCGGCGGCGGGGGTTGTGGTGTCGCCTAAAACATGGACTTCTCTGTCCAGGTGCATGAGCCGCATGGCAAAGCAGCGCATAACCAACCCCGATCGGCCTACGCCACCCACGAAAACCCTGCTGGCTCCCGATATCGCCTGCACCACAGATTGCACGGTCTCTTCGGAAACTCCGCTGAGTACATAGTCCAGTTCCTGCAGAATCCGTTCCTTGTGGTCTGCAAACAGCATGTTCATCCCTCTAGTCCCTTGAATGGTCTAGACGCTCCCGGAAGCGGCGGGCCGCCGCTTCGGGGTGGGGGGCATCTGCAACAGCCCGGCCCACCACAACAATATCGGGTCCCTCTTGCAGGAGTGCAGCCAAGTTATCCAGGTTGATGCCCCCCGCCACCGCCACTTCCGCCTCAGGTGCGCTTTCCCGCACTGCGCGCAAGGTGGCGACGAGGTCTTCTTGGCTGCGCTGATCCACAGAGGTGTGGACACAGATGTAGTGGGGTCTCAGACTGGCCAGAAGATCTAGACGGTTCGGGATCTCTTCCGTCCCCAACATATCTACCATGACCTTCCGGCCGTGGTCCCTGGCGCACTGCAGCACCTGCTGCAGCGTGCCGGCTGAGGCCAGAGCCAGGGCAGTGACAATATCTGCCCCAGCGGCAAAGGCCAGCTCCGCGTTTTGGTAACCTCCATCCATGATCTTCAGGTCGGCCAGGACGGTCTTGTCAGGGAAGCGCCCCTTGACCACAGCGAGGTTCCTCAGGCCCGCATTGAATACCAGGGGGGTGCCCAGCTCGATGATATCCACATACTGGGCCGTTTGCTCCAGCAACTCGAAAACATCTTCCAGCGATGGTAGATCGCAGGACAACTGCAGTTTCAAAGAATCACCCTCAACTCAAGCTAAGATCGCTGCCCACCCCGGCCTACTTACTCAACGCGGTGATCTGATCGAAGATATCCACCAGGGCGTCATAGGCGTTGGCAAAGACCCGGTAGGTCTTTTCGTAGATCTCCCTGTTGGCGGGATTGGGCTCGTGGCGATCCTCGATGGTCAGGAACTTGCCGATCACATCGAAGTCTTTGAACTCACCCACGCCCACGCCTCCGATAACCACCGCGCCTAAAGAGGTGGCCTCTTCCAAGAAGTTGGGCTTGAGCACCGGGCGCTGGTAGATGTCCGCCAGCATCTGGCGCCATACCGCCCCTTTGGCCCCGCCCCCAATCACGATCATCTCCTCAATCGAGACGTGCCCATCGAAAATGCGCAAGATGGTGCTGAGGTTGTAAGAAATGCCCTCCATCACTGCCCGCAGCAGGTCCTCCCTTTTGTGGGCCATGGTGATGCCTAAAAAGCACCCTTTGGCATTGGGGTTCCAATGGGGAGCCCGTTCCCCCAGCAGATAGGGCAGGAAGAGCACACCCCTGGCCCCCGGTGGCGACTGCTCGATCTTGGCGTTGATGATCTCATAGGGGCTGATGCCCTGGGCCTCTGCTTCCTGGGTCTCCAGCTTGCAGATCTCGTTCTTCACCCAGCTGTAGGAGGAACCCGCTGTCTGCATGGTTCCCATGGGCGCCAGATACCCGGGCACGGGATGGGCCCAGGTCGCCGTGCGCCTTTTCTCATCGATGATAGGCTTCTCGGTTGTGATGCCGATCCATGAGGAGGAACCGATGTAATTGTAGGCGATGCCAGGCTTGATGGAACCTGCGCCTACCGTGGCGCAGCCGGCATCACCTGCGCCCAGCACCACAGGTGTGCCCGCACGCAGCCCTGTCTCCCTAGCCGCCTCCGCGGTGACCTCGCCCACCACATGGGTGGAAGGTTTGAGCTCCGGGAATTTGTCCAGATCAAGCCCGGCCAGCTCAATGATCTTTTCCGACCACTGGTTGGCGTGGATATCAAAGGCATTGGTTCCCGAGGCATCGCTGTAATCGGAAACTAACTGGCCGGTGAGCTTATAGGCCAGGTAGTCCTTGGCCTGTACCATTTTATAAGTGTTCCTGTACACATCCGGCTCGTTGTCTTTGATCCATATGAGCTTGGCTAAAGAATAGGAGGCGCTGCACAAGTGGCCGGTGATGCGGTAGAACTCCATGGGATCGATCTTCTCCAGCACGGCTTCTGCCTCTTTGGTGGCCCTGTAATCGGAGTGAATGAGGGAGTTTCTCAAGGGCCTGCCACCCTTATCCACACATACGCACCCCATCATCTGCGCCGAAAAGGAAACGCAGACGATGCTCTGGGGGTCTATGCCCCGCAGCACTTCCTGAGTGGCGCGACAGACCGCCTGCCACCAATCCTCCGGGTTCTGCTCTGCCCAGCTGCCATGGGAATAGTATGTATCGTAGGCATGGACTGCACTGCGTACCAGCTCACCATCGGTAGTATAAAGGGTCGCCTTGTTTCCGGATGTTCCCACATCGTGGGCCAAGATGTATTTCGTCATACCCTGTCACCCCTCAAGCTGAACTACTCTTCCACGATTTCCATAATGAACTTGCTCCGATCGCCACGATAACGAGAAAGTGTGTACTCAATGGGTCGATCGTACTGATCGAAGGCGATGGTCTCGAAGTAGTGGATGGGATCCCGATCCTTTTCAATATTAAGCAGTTTGGCCTCCTGCGCCCCCGCGACCATGACCTCAATGGACCGCACGACGCGCCTGACCCGTGTAGCGTATTTCTCCCGGAAAATGCCGTAGAGTGATTGGTGGATGAAATCCTCCTCCTCCAGCCCGGGAAAGTGCTTCAGGGGAATGAAGCTGTCCACCACCACAATGGGACAGCCATCGATGGATCGGAGCCGCTTCAGGAACAGCACCTCTTCGTTGGGCTTCAGCGCCAGCTTCTCGCTGGTGGACGCATCCGCCACCAGGCGGGTTTGCTCCAGCACCTTGGTGGAGGGCCTCAGACCCTTGAGCATCATCTCATCGTTGAAGCTGATGATCCTTTTGGTGAACTCCTGCTTGATCTTGGGTTTGGCCACATAGGTTCCCCTACCGCGCACCCGCTTCAGGTAGCCCAAATTCACCAGTTCAGTCACGGCCTGCCGTACTGTGGGCCGGCTCACATCGAACATGGCCACCAGCTCCGCCTCGGAGGGAATGGGATCGCCCACCTTGAACTCATTGCGCTCGATGTACTTCAACAGTATTTCCTTGATTTGATAATAAAGGGGGACGGGAATCCCCCTGTCAACGCTTTCGTTCTCCAGTGCCACGGCATCTCTCCGTTCTCTCAAGTTCTAGCTGTTCGCATCAGAAATTCGTTGATGCGCTGGTACACCTGATCATCCAGCTCCCACGTGGTGCTCTCCACATTATCCTGAATGTGTTCGATCTTGGTGGCACCTGCGATGATGGTGGTGATGGTCTCATCCTTGATCATCCAGGCCAGGGCCAGCTGGCTTAAGGGTTTCCCCACTTCCTGGGCGAATTCCTTCAAACCCTTCACCACGGCCAGGCTCTTGGCCAGCCGCTCACCCTGCAGGAGCGGATTGGCATTGCGCACATCGCTGGCACTGATGCCCTCGGGATCGAAACCGTCCGTTAGGAGTCCCTGGGCCAGCGGGCTGTAGGGAATGAAGGCCACCTGGTTCTGGCGGCAGTCGGGGAGGATCTCCAGCTCTGTCCTGTAGCCCAGCGCGATGTTGTGGTAGTTGTCATCGTTGCGCTGCAGCATGTTGTACAGGCACTGGTGGGACTCGATCTCCCCATATTGCCGCGCTTCGTTGAGCAAAAAGAGCGGGAAATTGGAGGCACCGATATGGCGGATCTTGCCCTGCTCCTGGAGCTTTGTTAAAGCCTCCATACTCTCTTCAATGGGCGTGGCATAGTCGGGCCAGTGCATCTGGTAGATGTCCACGTAATCAGTACCCAGCCTTTCCAGGCTCTCATCGATTTCCCGGAAGATGTTCTCCTTGGTGAGGATGTTCTGGGTCTTCCCACTCTCATCCCAGACCAGGCCGCACTTGGTGGCGATGATCACCTTGTCCCTTTTGCCCTTGAGCGCTTGGCCCAAAAGCCTCTCCGCGTGGCCGTAGCCATACACCGGGGCCACATCAAAAAAGTTGATCCCCATGTCGAAGGCGGCCTGGATGGCGCGGATGGACGATTGATCATCCGTTCCCGTCCAGAACTTGCTGCCCGAGACCACCCAGCAGCCGAAGCCGATGACGGAAGCCTTCAGATCAGTCTTGCCAACCTGTCTGTAGATCATTTTAGCCCCCCTACTCTCTATTGTTTGTGTTTCTGTACCTGGTCAATCAAGACGGCCACCACGATGAGTGCACCAATCAGGATCTGCAGTACAAACGGGTCGATGCCCAGCAGAGTACCGCTGTTTCTTAAGGTGGCCATGAGCATGGCACCAATCACGGTACCAACAATCGTTCCTTCTGCGCCGTTTAAGCTCGCACCGCCGATGACGCAGGCCGCGATGGCATCCAGCTCGTAGCCATTACCCGCGGTGGGCAGGGCGTTGGCCAGGCGCATGGTGAGCATGATACCGGCAATGGACGACATCAGGGCACTGAAGGCGTAAATGCCGTAGTAATTGAGGCGCAGGTTGATACCGCTCAGGCGCGCTGCCTCGGGGTTACTGCCCATGGCATAGATGTTTCTGCCGAAAACGGTCTTGCGCATGATGAAGCCAGCGACAATGGCCGCGGAAAACCACACCAAGACCAGCGAGGGTACACCCAACACCGTGAGCTGAGCGAAGTTGGTAAAGGATCGGGGCAGACCCGAAACCATGCGCGCTCCGCTGATCAGCATGATCACGCCGCGCACCACAGTCATGGAACCCAAGGTGGCGATAAACGGAGGAACCTTACCGTCAAACACCACAATACCGTTGACCAGACCCACCAACGTGCCGCCGATGAGGCCGATGAGCACCGCGGGGAAGATGCCCATGCCAAAGCGGGTCATCATTAGGGCAGCCAGCATACCGGCAAAGCCCACGGACGAACCCACGGACAGGTCAATACCTGCGGAAACAATGACGAAGGTCATGCCCAGCGCGATGACGCCGTTGATGGAAGCCTGCCTCACCAGATTGGACAAGTTGTGAGGCGTGAAGAAACCCCGGACAAAGATGGCCGATGCTACAAACAAGACTAGGAAAACGACTAGAATAGTACCTTCTGCAATAAAGGAACCTTTAAAGCGCGTGCGAGCTGCTTGTGCAGTCGCGTTTTTTGGATTCCCGTTCATACCCGCTCCTCCTTAGTGCCTTTGCGATCTAACCCCGAAGCCAGCCTCATGATCTCCTCTTCAGTGGCATCATTGCCCACGATCCCTGCCAGATTGCCTTCGTGCATAACAAGGATCCTGTCGGCCAGGCCCAGCACTTCAGGTAGATATGATGAAATTAGAATGATAGAAGCTCCCCTGGCGGTGAGTGCTTCAAAGATCTTATATATTTCCATTTTGGCTCCCACGTCCACACCTGTGGTGGGCTCATCGAAGATGAAAATCTCGCTTTCCGCGTTGAGCCACTTGGAAACAACCACCTTCTGCTGGTTGCCTCCGCTGAGCCGATCCACTCTCTGGACCATGGAGGGCGTCCTGATGCGCAGCTCATCGATGTACCTCAGGGCGCGGTTCTTCTTTTCAGCGCCGTCAATGATACCCAGTTTGGCAATTTGGGGGTAAACCACCAAGTTAATGTTGTCCTGCACCGAGAGCTTAAGAGCTAGGCCCTGCAGCTTCCTGTCCTCGGGCAGGAAACCGATACCCATATTAATGCCATCCTGGGGCGATTCGGGGTTGTGCCTCTTGCCGTTAATGGTGATTTCTCCAGCATCTGGCTTGGTGGCACCAAAGATGGCCCTGACCACATCTGTACGGCCTGAACCCACCAGGCCGAACATGCCCAGGATCTCTCCCTGGTGCAGCTCAAAGCTGATATCCCTGAATCTGGGTTCTTTGGTTAGTCCCCTTACCTCAAGCACCACGTTCTGGCCCTTGTGCCGCTTGATGGAGTAAATATCCTCCAGGGTGCGGCCCACCATCATGGAAATGAGGCGGTCCTCATCCACTTCAGATACGGGCAGGGTACCCACCCATTCTCCGTCCTTGAGCACGGTCACGGTGTCGCAGATCCGGAAGATCTCCTCCAAGCGGTGAGAGATGTAGATGACTGCTACACCATCTTCTTTCAAGCGCCTGATGATCTCAAAAAGCTGGTCCGTTTCCTCCGTGGTAAGCAGCGCAGTGGGCTCGTCAAAAACCACCAGCTTAGCCCGTTCATGGACCATCTTCGCGATGGCCACCATTTCCTGCTGGGCAACGGTGAGGTCCTTCAGCCGCAAGCGGGGATCGATATCCAGATCCAACTGCTCCAAGGTTTCCCTGGCCACGCTGTTGACGGTGGCCCAATCCACCAGCCCATTCTTGGTGGGCAGCTTACCCAAGAAGAAGTTCTCACCCACAGAAAGATGGGGTGCCAAGGTAATCTCCTGATAAACGGCACCCAAACCAAGCTGCTTAGCCACGGACGGGCCGGTGATCTCCACTTCTTGGCCATCCACGAAAATCTGGCCTTCGTCTTTTTGATAAGCACCCATCAAAATCTTGATGAGAGTGGATTTCCCCGCGCCGTTTTCGCCAACGAGGCCGTGGACTTCACCTTTTTTCACCGTTAGATTGACCCGGTTCAGCGCCTTAACGCCGGGAAACGCCTTGGAAATCCCGGTCATCTTGACAATATCAACGTGTTCCATACCATAACCCCTTTATTGCGAGGGGATAGGTTAACCCTATCCCCTGCGTCTTTCTGCTGGACTTTAGTACTTCTTCTTCAAGGTGGGATCTAAGAGTTCCACAATTTCAGGTTCGTCCATGTTTGCCTTGGTTGCTACGGTGGAGCCCGTGTCTACGTACTTGGGCAGCTCTTCACCTTCGATGGCCCGGATAGCGCTGACGACACCCATGTAACCCATGTTGTATGGGTCTTGCAGAATCAGGGCGTCCAGAGCACCGGTTCTCAGAGCCTGGATTTCTTCTGGGTCGGAGTCAAAGGCCACAGCGACGATCTTGTCATGGAGACCCCGTTCGTCGATGACCCTGGCCAGACCGTCGCCCGTCAGGTTGTTGTCAGCGAAGAAGCCGACGATGTCATCGCCGTGGGCTGTGAGCAGGTCTTCTGTGGCTTGCATGGCGCGGAGCATGTCGTCATCCACGTAGCGGATGGGCAGGATCTCCATCTCAGGCGCCAGTTCTCTCAGCCTGTTCACGAAACCATTGTCGCGGTCGATGAGCACCTGTACACCAGCCATGGAGCTGATCACGCCAACCTTCTTGTTCAGAGGCAGGCCTCTCTCTTTCAGGAACTCCACCATGATTTCTGCAGCTTTGCCGCCAGCTTCGATGTTGTCAGTGGCCAAGAAGGAATGAATCTTGTCAGTTCTTACAGCATTGTCGATGGTGATGATAACGATGCCTTGGTCATAGGCCCGCTCCAGAGCAGGTACGGAAGCCTCGGAACTGGTGGAAGCAATGACAATGGCATCTGGCTGCCTGGTGATTACGTTCTCCAGGATCGCGATCTGCTGCTCGATGTCTACCTCAGAAGGTGGTCCGTAGGTGGTTACGTTCACGGGATAATCTACTGCCGCGTTGAGAGCACCAATCAATACATACTGCCAGAAGTCGGAGTCAGTAGCCTTAACGATCACAGCAATATCATATTTCTTCTCCTGCGCCGCTGCGGGCATGACAGCCATGGCCATGACCAGCACAGCAACCAACAGAACGGCTGCAATTCTCCTCATTACCCTTCTCCTTTCGAGATGATGTCTTTACAACTCTCTTCTTAACTGCCGCCAACTCTCAGACCCGCCTGGCACCACCTCCTTGGCTCACCGTCTCGCAGAGTCCCTCCCGGCACTGACTGCGGGGGCTCTGCCATCCAGACTTGTATCTTGTACCTGGAGGTTACTATCATGTATAGACGTCATGTCGTCTATACCAGTGCATATTACTTATTCTTGACAGGAACGAAAATACCTGCTTAATTATGCAACTCTTTGTTCCAAGATTTACACGATCCCAACAGGGGCCGCTCTAACCGAGACAAACAAGGTAGGAGCCTAGAGTGGGCCCCTACCTTCATCCGAGGCCCACTGCCCCCGATGCCTTAGTAGTCCATGCGCCGGTAATATCTCCTGGTGGTCAAGGGATGGTTCCTGACCTTGGAGAGGTGAATGCTGAAGCGCTCAGTGAGGGCATAGACCACGATGGGACTGAGAAAACCGCGGAACTCCTCGTCAACCGGCAGCTCGATGTCTTTGCTGTCGAAGATGGCAATTTCTTTAGTGAACTGCTTGGCGAAGTTCAGAACCCGGTCCATGAGGGGCCTGGTTTCATCTTCACCGTAGAGCATGAGGATGCTGGTGCCTTCCTCCACCAGCTCCAGGGTGCCGTGGAAGAACTCGGCGGCATGAATAGCCTTACCATGGATCCACTGCATTTCCTCCAAAATGCACATGGCGTAGAAGTAGGCCTGTCCCCACATGTTGCCGCTGCCCACGATCATGTGGTAGTTGGTGTCCTTGTGCTTCTCCGCCAGTTCACGGCAGCGGTCATCGTACTTCTTCTTGGCTTCCACCAAGTAAGGAGTGATCTTCCCCACTTGATCCATGAACTCGCCGCAGCGGGGGAACTCGCCCCGGTGGTGCATCAAGCGGAACATGAAGGGAATGTAGATCAGGAAGAAGGACTCCGCAAAGTTGTCGTCTTCGGCAAAGTTTACAAAGAGATAGTCCGCCAGATCGCACACGGGAGTACCCGCGTTGGCGGTATACATAACCACCGTCGCGCCGGCTTCTTTGCAGAACTTGGCTGCTTCAATGATTTCCTTGGTGGTTCCCGAACGGGAAGCCATGATGCACAGGGAATCCTTGCTGAAATGCTTGTGGCCCTTGGCCATAAATTCAGCAGCGATAACTACGTAAGAATCCAGGGTAGAGTGGCTTTCCACGATGGACTGCAAAGATGTGAAGTGGGCGTAGGTGCCCCCCACACCGATGAAAAAGATGTTTTTGAAACCCTTGTTGTGCAGTTCATCCGCGTAACGTTCGATCTTTTCCCTCTGGCCTAGGGCCCCGTTGATAATGCCTTCATAACGTGGAACGTCCAAAGCAACGTCGATCAAATCTAGCTACCTCCTAACCAAAATATGTTCAGTCTGAGACCAAGCACCAACGTCCTGCCGTACCACTGCCCCCTTTCAGCCTTCAGTGCCCTCTATTGTCCGCACATATGTGCGCACCTTGCACATTGTTGCAAGATCTGTATTATACACATCTCCCCAAAACTCCTGCAGACAAAGTAAAAATTTGTTGAGTTTTTCACGGGAGGTGGGCTGGCAGGTTCTGGATGTTCGACGACCTATCCCTAGAGGCCAAACCTCCCCGCTCTACGCAGCGAGGCAAGGAACGGGGCCTTCTAGCTTATCTTTGGACCCTTCCCGAGGCATCTCCCTGCATGAGCAGTTTCACTTCCTCCACCGAAACCTGGTTGAAATCGCCGGGGATGGTCTGCTTCAGGCAGGAGGCTGCCGCGGCGAATTCCACAGCGGAAGCTGGATCCATGTCGCTGAGGAGCGCGTAGATCAAGCCGCCGCAAAAGGAGTCGCCACCGCCCACACGGTCCACAATGTGGATGGAATACTTGGTGGACTGGTAAAACTCGCGCCCATCGTAAAGCATCCCGGACCAGTTGTTGTCGGAGGCCGAAAGGCTTTCCCGTAAGGTAATGGCCACCTTCTCCACGCCAAAGCGCCGCATCAGCTCCCGGGCAACTTCTTTATAACCCTCCTCATGGAGCTCCCCTTTAGTGACATCTGACTGCCCAGCTTTGATGCCAAAGACCTTTTCCGCATCTTCTTCGTTGGCAATGATCACGTCCACATATTCCATGAGCTGGCTCATGACCCGGTTGGCCTTTTCCGGGGTCCACAGCTTCTTGCGGTAGTTGAGATCCACGCTCACTTTAACGTTCATGGCCTTGGCGGCCTGCAGAGCTTCCAGGGTTACAGCCGCGGTCTTGTCGCTGAGGGCCGGGGTGATCCCGGTGAAATGGAACCAGGCGGCTCCTTCAAAGATGCGCTCCCAAGCAAACTCCCCCAGTTCCACCTGGGAAATGGACGAACCGGCCCGATCGTAAATTACCTTAGAAGGCCTTTGCGAAGCACCGTTTTCGCAGAAATAGATGCCCAGCCGGTCTCCACCCCGCAGCACGTATTCTGTGTTCACCCCATAGCGCAGGAGCTCGTTAATGGCGCACTGTCCGATCTCATGTGCCGGGACTTTACTGACAAAATAGGCGTCCAGCCCAAAGTTGGCCAAGGATACGGCCACATTGGCTTCGCCCCCTCCGTAGATCACATCAAAGGACGAAGCCTGCACAAAGCGGGCCTGGCCTGGCGGCGAAAGCCGGAGCATGATTTCACCAAAGGTCACCACTTTTTTGCCTGGCATAATCTCTCTCCTTCCCAGAACGTGCTGCCTAGTTTCGTCTAGCTTCTTGGGCAGCCTCAATGTACTCCGCAGCTAGGCGTGTCAAACCCGCCCAGTCCTTTTCTGCAACAATGCGCTTGCTCACTAGGGCAGACCCCACGCCCACAAACTCTGCCCCGGCCCGCAGGAATTCGCCTAAATTCTTCAGGCTGATTCCCCCGGTGGGAGTGAGCTTGACCTGGGGCAGGGGACCCTTCACATCCTTAATGAACTCAGGGCCCAGTTTGGTCGCGGGAAAGATCTTCACCACATCCGCCCCCGTTTCCCAGGCGGCGAGGATCTCCGTGGGTGTAAAGGCCCCGGGGATGACGATCTTGCCGTAACGCCGGCAGAGGGCGATCACGTCTTTGTTGAGTATGGGTGAGACGATAAAGTCTGCTCCCGCCAGCATCACCACCCGCGCGGTCTCGGGATCCAAAACAGAACCCGCACCGATAATGGCCTTACCCTTCAGGACCTTGGAGGCTTTGTAGATCGCCTCGGTGGCCCCAGGAGATGTCATGGTGATCTCCACGCCCACAACTCCGCCTTCCACCAGGGCTTCACAGATGGAAACCAACTCGTCCCCATCTTGCGTGCGGATTACAGCCACAACACCCGTTTCCGTAAGTCGTTTCAGTTGCTCTTCTTTCGTCACTGCGCGCTCACCTCACATCGCTCTATTAGCCCTGCCCAAGCACGTAGTTGCTCTATGCGCAACCCAGTTGCTCGTTTATAGCTATATATCCCATTCCAAACAAATACGTAAAATCCTGCGGTCCTAGGACCTGTTTTGCAGTTCACAAAACCAGGTAATGGCGCAGGCCAGAATTGGCAAACACGCGGCTTCATAATATAATCCTGAGTTTTACAGTTGAAAAGGGAAAAAGCAGCCTAGAACCCCGATGTGGACGGAGGTTCAGGTTGCTTTCTTATGTCACGGGCATGTAGGGGAAAACGTCACTTTTTGGCTTGCGCTAAGATTTTTTTGATCTCTCCAAGACGCAGGCGCTTACGGGTGAAGTCGATGTCCAGTGCCTCGCCGATAGCGTCCGAAAT
>Ga0209537_1003079_pt1 | contig 15680 bp, 8 predicted proteins | sample BioPla4DNA1_FD_187698 | JGI IMG/M metagenome (GOLD analysis project Ga0209537, IMG submission 187698) | Biogas fermentation microbial communities from Germany - Plant 4 DNA1 (SPAdes) (version 2) | ecosystem: Engineered > Bioreactor > Anaerobic > Digestate | place: Bielefeld, North... | reverse complement strand
TTTTATCTATCTTTATTATATACTCACCAGTTTCTTCACTTAACAATCCAGCACCTGAAACAGCTACAAAACGAAGTCTATGAAAACCATTTTTGTCTATAACCAACTTAGCTGTAGAAGAGTTCTCTTCGGCAGGAATAAACTTCCACTCACCTTCTGCCATATCAATATACTTATAGCCTTCTATACCAGATGGTAGCGTATCTAAGTTATAAGAAGCATTCAACTGAATTTCTACATATTCTTTTGTCCAGTATTCATCACTATACCCACCCATTATAGATACAGTTGGAACTGGTGGTTTATTTCTATCAATATTTACAGTTGTTATACTTTTATCATCAGGTGTGATGTTACCTGCTTTATCTTCTGCCTTTACTATAATCTTCCTATCTCTTCCATTATCCGTCTTCCAGGAAAACTCCTTATAATACTGTCCATCTTGAAACTCTGAGCTATCTTTTACTACACCATTATGTTCACTACCAATTTTATACTCAACTTGCTTTAATCCTGATGGTCCATTATCCCAAGCCTTTACTGTAACCTTTATATCATCACCGTTATACCAAAGTTCACCTAATCGATTTATATAACTACTTCCTTCTACATTAACTTCAACACTAGGTATTTCAGTTTCGATACCAATTTCCTCTGAAACCTTCATCCAATCCATAGCATTATTAGCTTTATCAATTGCTTTTAAATAAAGGCTACCTTTGAAATCCTTAGGTATTTCAAATTGAATGTAGTACTCTTTTTCACCAGTTACCTCATTAGTTCTAATATTTACTTCCCTTTCTGTGATTTTGGATTTTTGTCCATTTTCATTTTCTGTATACCAAGCTATTTTATCTACTCCGGATACATCTAAGTCTCCATTTGAATCTTCCGCTAATACAATAACATCTACTGCATCATTGAACCATATTCCAAAAAAGATTAGATTTGCTAATTTTTCAAAGAAGGATTTCTTTTTCTCCTTGAATTCTATTTTATTCTCATTGATTTTAGGTGGTGTATTATCCAGTTTAATTTCATATACTTCAGGCTCAGCATCTAGAGCATTTCCTGCTTCATCTACTGAATGCACTTCTAATATATGTTTTCCTTCCCCAGTTATTTTTATATCTATTAAGGCTATTTCATCTTCTGTGAATATGTAATCTGACCATTCTCCTTTATCTACTCTATACCTAAATCCATTTTTAGACCTGTTAACTTCTTTTTCAATAGAAATTTTAGCATCTATCTCTTTAGCTCTGTACCAACCATTTACTTGAGATATGCTTTCATCGAAACTTACCTTTGACTTATTAACCATTTCAGTATCAATCTTAAATTCATATTTCTCTGTAAAGTCACCTTCTATACCAGAATTAGACACTGCTCTAAACTGAACCTTACCTTCTCCTTGATACTTGTCTCCAGAAATGACTAGAGTGGCATCCTCTTTATTTTCTACTTCCTCCCAATTAGTCCATTTTCCATTTGATGATCCCTCTATCCTTTGAAATACACGATATTCATATCTTAAAATTCCTGACAGCAGTTTACATTCATCTTCTTTTGACATTCTAATTTTATATACTATGTCTTTATTAGTCCATGCTCCATCATAGTCAGTAGCAACTTTAGGAGGTTGAGGTTTCGTATCATCAATCTTAATTACAACTTCTTTAGTAGTTTCATTACCTGCATTATCTATAACTATAACTTTTAGCGACAATAAGCCTCTAAAATTAGTAAAGTCAACCATAAATTCATAGCTTGTGTTTAGCTTATTATCTAAAATAAAACTATCTTGAGATATAACTTCTTCCTCTTTCTTTACTATGTAGTCTATCTGCTTTATACCAGATTTATTATCCTGAACCTTAACTTCAACGGCAGGCACTTTACCAAACCATCCATCATAGTTATCATTAGAACCATCAATATATATATCAATACTAGGCTTATCATCTTCAATAGTAATTTTATTTGCTGCTCTTACATAATTTTGCATTACATTTCCAACTTTATCAATAGCCTTTGCAAAGACATAACCTTCAAAACCTACCGGTAATTCAAAGGATATCTCACCATCATTATTTACACTAATTTCACCCTTATAAGAAAGCTCATTAAGTCCACCTTCATCAGAAGAAGTGTAGTATATTATTTTATCTACTCCTGACAAATTATCCTCTGCCTTAATAGTAACTTGTATTTCATCATTGCAGAAGTTACCAAAGGTCAGTATATTAATTACCTTCCTTATACCAAAGGTATCATAATATTCAAAAACAAAGTCAGACTCTTTAATTGTTGGTGCATGCTTATCTATTTTTACTTCTACTTGAACTGTTTCAGATTCATTTCCTACTTCATCATAAGCTTTAATGTAGTAAATCATTTCACCTTCTATATCATCTGTATCTATTATAAAGGTATCAATATTAGACCCTGTTTCATCAAGCTTAATTTGAGCATCTCTTGCATCAGTAAAATCTGCGTTAGTACTATACTTTACACTGCTTAATGCTGTTCCTTCTAATCTCGGAACTTGTCCACTAATCCTTACTACTGTATTACTCCATTTATTTTCAGGATCCTTGCTAACTATAATTTCAGGCTTAGTATTATCCAACTTATTAACTTCCACATCTATCTTAGTTTTATTTCCTGCAATATCTACTGCATAAATATAGTATGTACCGTTCTCTGTAACATCAAAACTATAATAATCATCTACAACTTCTATGATATTTCCATCCTCTGCATTGTCTTCCTTACTCCAATAAACCTTACTAATACCTGATTGTAAATCTTTTGCATTAAAAGTTATATTTCTACTTGTAGCCCATTGTGAATTATCAACGGTGATATCAAGTATTTCTGGAGCGGTTTTATCTATCTTTATTATATACTCACCAGTTTCTTCACTTAACAATCCAGCACCTGAAACAGCTACAAAACGAAGTCTATGAAAACCATTTTTGTCTATAACCAACTTAGCTGTAGAAGAGTTCTCTTCGGCAGGAATAAACTTCCACTCACCTTCTGCCATATCAATATACTTATAGCCTTCTATACCAGATGGTAGCGTATCTAAGTTATAAGAAGCATTCAACTGAATTTCTACATATTCTTTTGTCCAGTATTCATCACTATACCCACCCATTATAGATACAGTTGGAACTGGTGGTTTATTTCTATCAATATTTACAGTTGTTATACTTTTATCATCAGGTGTGATGTTACCTGCTTTATCTTCTGCCTTTACTATAATCTTCCTATCTCTTCCATTATCCGTCTTCCAGGAAAACTCCTTATAATACTGTCCATCTTGAAACTCTGAGCTATCTTTTACTACACCATTATGTTCACTACCAATTTTATACTCAACTTGCTTTAATCCTGATGGTCCATTATCCCAAGCCTTTACTGTAACCTTTATATCATCACCGTTATACCAAAGTTCACCTAATCGATTTATATAACTACTTCCTTCTACATTAACTTCAACACTAGGTATTTCAGTTTCGATACCAATTTCCTCTGAAACCTTCATCCAATCCATAGCATTATTAGCTTTATCAATTGCTTTTAAATAAAGGCTACCTTTGAAATCCTTAGGTATTTCAAATTGAATGTAGTACTCTTTTTCACCAGTTACCTCATTAGTTCTAATATTTACTTCCCTTTCTGTGATTTTGGATTTTTGTCCATTTTCATTTTCTGTATACCAAGCTATTTTATCTACTCCGGATACATCTAAGTCTCCATTTGAATCTTCCGCTAATACAATAACATCTACTGCATCATTGAACCATATTCCAAAAAAGATTAGATTTGCTAATTTTTCAAAGAAGGATTTCTTTTTCTCCTTGAATTCTATTTTATTCTCATTGATTTTAGGTGGTGTATTATCCAGTTTAATTTCATATACTTCAGGCTCAGCATCTAGAGCATTTCCTGCTTCATCTACTGAATGCACTTCTAATATATGTTTTCCTTCCCCAGTTATTTTTATATCTATTAAGGCTATTTCATCTTCTGTGAATATGTAATCTGACCATTCTCCTTTATCTACTCTATACCTAAATCCATTTTTAGACCTGTTAACTTCTTTTTCAATAGAAATTTTAGCATCTATCTCTTTAGCTCTGTACCAACCATTTACTTGAGATATGCTTTCATCGAAACTTACCTTTGACTTATTAACCATTTCAGTATCAATCTTAAATTCATATTTCTCTGTAAAGTCACCTTCTATACCAGAATTAGACACTGCTCTAAACTGAACCTTACCTTCTCCTTGATACTTGTCTCCAGAAATGACTAGAGTGGCATCCTCTTTATTTTCTACTTCCTCCCAATTAGTCCATTTTCCATTTGATGATCCCTCTATCCTTTGAAATACACGATATTCATATCTTAAAATTCCTGACAGCAGTTTACATTCATCTTCTTTTGACATTCTAATTTTATATACTATGTCTTTATTAGTCCATGCTCCATCATAGTCAGTAGCAACTTTAGGAGGTTGAGGTTTCGTATCATCAATCTTAATTACAACTTCTTTAGTAGTTTCATTACCTGCATTATCTATAACTATAACTTTTAGCGACAATAAGCCTCTAAAATTAGTAAAGTCAACCATAAATTCATAGCTTGTGTTTAGCTTATTATCTAAAATAAAACTATCTTGAGATATAACTTCTTCCTCTTTCTTTACTATGTAGTCTATCTGCTTTATACCAGATTTATTATCCTGAACCTTAACTTCAACGGCAGGCACTTTACCAAACCATCCATCATAGTTATCATTAGAACCATCAATATATATATCAATACTAGGCTTATCATCTTCAATAGTAATTTTATTTGCTGCTCTTACATAATTTTGCATTACATTTCCAACTTTATCAATAGCCTTTGCAAAGACATAACCTTCAAAACCTACCGGTAATTCAAAGGATATCTCACCATCATTATTTACACTAATTTCACCCTTATAAGAAAGCTCATTAAGTCCACCTTCATCAGAAGAAGTGTAGTATATTATTTTATCTACTCCTGACAAATTATCCTCTGCCTTAATAGTAACTTGTATTTCATCATTGCAGAAGTTACCAAAGGTCAGTATATTAATTACCTTCCTTATACCAAAGGTATCATAATATTCAAAAACAAAGTCAGACTCTTTAATTGTTGGTGCATGCTTATCTATTTTTACTTCTACTTGAACTGTTTCAGATTCATTTCCTACTTCATCATAAGCTTTAATGTAGTAAATCATTTCACCTTCTATATCATCTGTATCTATTATAAAGGTATCAATATTAGACCCTGTTTCATCAAGCTTAATTTGAGCATCTCTTGCATCAGTAAAATCTGCGTTAGTACTATACTTTACACTGCTTAATGCTGTTCCTTCTAATCTCGGAACTTGTCCACTAATCCTTACTACTGTATTACTCCATTTATTTTCAGGATCCTTGCTAACTATAATTTCAGGCTTAGTATTATCCAACTTATTAACTTCCACATCTATCTTAGTTTTATTTCCTGCAATATCTACTGCATAAATATAGTATGTACCGTTCTCTGTAACATCAAAACTATAATAATCATCTACAACTTCTATGATATTTCCATCCTCTGCATTGTCTTCCTTACTCCAATAAACCTTACTAATACCTGATTGTAAATCTTTTGCATTAAAAGTTATATTTCTACTTGTAGCCCATTGTGAATTATCAACGGTGATATCAAGTATTTCTGGAGCGGTTTTATCTATATTCAAGGATAGAGTCTTTTTCTTTGATATCACACCAGTGGCTGAATTTTTCAAGTAAAACTCTACCTCTTCTGTTCCTTCAAAAGTAGTAGTATAACTATCTAGCCATTCTCCTTCAATCTTAATTTTATCATACCCGTTTGAACCACTAGCGTTAGGACTAATAGTCACGTCAGAATTAAACCAGTTATTAATAGGTTCTGATGATAATGTATAATCTTCATCATTCAAAGGACCATTTTTAACGGTAATTTCAACTTCCTCAGTTATTATGTTATCAGGATCACTACCTAATGCAGTAGCAGTGATTTTAATTACACTCTCTTCCATCTCTTCACTTATACTTAACAAACCATTGCTATCTATAGTAGCTTTATCACTACTACAGGCCCATTGAATCTCTTTATTTAAAGCATCTGTAGGCGATATTTCTGTACTAAACTGGTATTTTGAAGCTATATAATAATCCTCTACTTCTGGCTTCTTTATAGTTAGGCTTGTAACTAAAATCGGTGACATTTCAATAATCATTTCTGAATTCATATCATCTGGTAATGTTATATCAATCTTTTTTTCTACATATCCATCATGATTAATAATGATTGAATACTCACCTTCGGATAAATCTTGTATACCTGAAAATAAGTACTTGCCAGTAAATTCATCATAAACCGCAGTACTTATTTGCTCTTCTCCTAAAATCAACTTAACATCTGCTTCTGTCAAATCTTGTTCATCAACTCCCTTTACAACTACAGCTAACTGTGAAACTTCTAACGCAGAAACCTTACTTGAGCCTTCATCAATTAAAACTGTAGGAAAATTAGACAGAACCATTAAAAACACTAGAAATAGTGACATAAGTTTTTTTATATAACTCCCTCGTTTCTTCATCTATTCATTCCCCCCTTATTTATTGCTTTCTTTATTCTTTAAAATATATAAATAGTTTTTACCATTGAAAACACAATGCATTTCGAATGAAAAAACTAACATAAACAGAATAACAACTTCTACCATAATATACGTATCAATCATAAGCACAACAACTTGTCCTATTAGGGATATAAAGAATATTATATCAAATGTCTTAGCTATGTTATTGCTAAAAAACTTTGCTATACCTATTCTGCTATTACTTAGTTTTTTGTTTTTTGCTTTTTTCTCTTCTTTTAATCTTAAAGAACTCAGAAGGCTCGTAAAAACAATAGCCAACAATAACCCCATCCAAAAGCCTATTCCTATAATATAGGCTAAATTATAGGCCAATCCTTTTTCCTCAAAGGATGCAAAAGGTACTAGAAAAAATGTAGAAGAAGAAATTAGAAATCCTAATATGCTAAGTATTAGATACTTTCGACCCTGCACCATTCTTGTTGTCAATACAATCCCCCCTAAATCACTTCATTTGTATTAATTATCATTAAGTCCCTTTCTAAATAAAAGAAAGGTTCCTCTTGAACTTCAGATAAGACTGTAGTTTGGTTAAAATCATAGTCTAACTCACTTTCTGCCATATTCAGAACCGTAGTTTCTTCGGCTACTAGTCTAGTAGTTATATGCTCTGTATTTTTTAAATTTTCTTCTAAAATTTGTAGCTCGTCTGTCTTTTTCATCAAATCATAAACAGATACAGCTCCCTTATCTTTTGCTATCTTTTTGCTATTTAGTTTTCCTGAATTACTTAGTTTTGAATTTGATTTGTTCTGCTCTATATTTTTTATTGCTCTCTTTTCTGCGATTCCTGTTAAATCTCCAATAACATTATGTATTTTAAATTTAATAAAAAGTAGTACTGAAACAATCAACATACTAATGGCTAAAATTATGCCACCATAAAACATAACTTGATTTAACATTAAATCCCCCCTCTTAGATAGCTCCGGCATTTTTTAATTTCAATTCTAGTGTGCTAAAATTAGTATCTTTATTAGAGCTTTCTAATTGTTTTGCTTTATTATATAACTCTACCGCCTTAGCTTTATCATTCATATCAACTAAAGCCATTATTCCATAGCTAGAATAAGCTTTTGAATCATCAGGATAATCCTTGATTATTTCTTCATATATTTTTGCAGCGGTAACATAATCTTTCTTGTCCTTGTGATAAATTTGAGCCATTTTTTGTCTCATATTTAACTTTGCCTGATCACTACCTAATAAAGGAATTAATGTCTCATACTTTTCTATAGCCATATCTAAATCTTCCATATTAACATTTGAAGCAGAAATGGCTCTAAAATAATATGAATCAGCCTGCATTCTAAGCATTTCTAGTTGATACTTATCTCTTATATTTTGATCATCTAAAAATTCTATAGTTTCTTCCATCTTAGCTAATATATTTATCGTAGTTGTATAGGGATCTACATTTGATTGAAGTATATATTTATTATTGGCTATATAAACACTAGCTAGAGATAAGTAATTTGCGATTTGCGTTTCATTTTTATCTTGCTCATCATTAAACTTTTCAAACTCTTGCAAATCCTTTATAACGTTATCCCATTGTATTTTTGCACTGGATATTGAAAGAGAATTGCTTAAGGACTCATAATACTTAGCTTCTGGCACAACTTTCTTATTAACCATTCCAAAGTATCTTGCAGCCTTTTCATAACTCTTACTAAAAGTAGTATCATTAGAGTCCCCATTAAAGAAAAGTCTAGCAACCTTCATTAATACTTCATTATTCTTTTGCAAATTCCCCTTATTTGTTTCTATCATAAAAGTTATTGCTCCCAAACCAGCATTAGTTTGTCCCATTCTAGAATAATATTCAAGGAGTTTAATATAAGCATCAGACTGATAAGGATCAATTTCAATTGCTGCAGTATATTCGTCTACAACATTGGTTGAAAATTCTCCAGTCATTTGAGAAACTGCCGCATATTTTGCAGCTTCGTTTAACCTGTTGCTATAATCTGAACTTCTTTGCTTTAATATACCTTTATAGCCAATTATTGAAATCACTATTCCAGCTATACATAAAGCAGCTGGAATACTAAAGCCTACTAATTTTTTAATTTGCTTTTTTCTGTATTGATCATCCATAGTTTCATAATGCTCAAAAGCATATAAAAGCTCTGCACAAGACTGATACCTATCTTCTGGATTTCGTTGAGTACATTTTGAAATTATCTTCTCCAGTCCTGCTGAAAGAGCAGGATTCCATTGTCTAATAGGATACATCTCATAAGGAGGTTCACAAGGATTGTGTCCAGTTAGAAGATGATATAATGTGGCACCTAAGCAATAAATATCTGTTCTTGGATCGGTTTGTCCATTTCCGCCAAACTGCTCTGGAGCAGCATAGCCACGTGTACCTAAATACGTGGTATCTGATAAATTGTTCTCCTTATATTCTCTAGCAATACCAAAATCGATAAGGGTAACATTACCATCAGGCTTTAACATAATATTAGCTGGCTTCATATCACGATAAATAATGGGAGGATTTTGGGTATGTAAGTATTGAAGTACATCACACAGTTGCTTTGCCCATGCTACAACATTCTCCTGAGGTTGAGCGCCATATTCATCAAGCAAATAACTTAAGGGTTTTCCTTCAATATAATCCATAACCACATAAATTGTCTCTTCATTTTCTATAATATCCACTATTCTTGGCAAATGAGAATGGCTGAGCTTTTTAAGCATATTAGTTTCAACTAGAAGACCTTGTTTCACAATTTCAAAGTCTTTAACGCCTTCTCTACGCACTTCCTTAATGGCCCACTGCTTATTTAATCTATTGTCCATAGCCAGGTAAACTACACTCATACCACCCTGACCAATCTTCTTAAGAATTTCATATTTACCATCAATAATTGTTCCTATTGCAGCCATATTATTCCTCCAGCCTAAAATGTTCTAATTAAAGTAACGGATATGTTATCCTGTTCCATTCTCTGTTTATTAAGTTCCACTAAATAACAAGCATTATTCTTCATGCTGCTTTCATCTATCAATACATCTCTATTTAAGTACTGTAAAATTTCACTTTCTGTTATTTCATGTCTAAATCCATCAGAACATAGCATATAAACGACATTTTTCTTAGCTTCACCTACAAAAAAATCAGGTTCTATAACCTTTGAAGCTCCAATACATTGAAGTAGCACATTTCGTCGAGGATCAGACAAAGCTTGCTCTGGGGTCATGTTTCCTCTTTCAACCTCCCTAGCTACTAAGGTCTGATCTTTAGTAATTTGAATAACCCTATCTCCTATTTCATAGGCTCTTGTATCTCCTATATTCATGATATAATATCTTCCTTTAGCAATAAGTAAGACGGTAGCAGTGGTTCCAAGACTAACTCCATTTCTTTGTCCATATTCCATAATTCTATTACTTTCTCTAAAAACCAACTCTGACCATTGATTCTTTATATCATCATCAGAAAAATCATTATATACAAGCTGAGAAAATGTATTTGAAAACCAGTCTGAAAAAGCTCTTAACACAGTTGCACTGGCAAGTTCTCCTTTCGCTAGCCCACCCATACCGTCACAAACAGCAGAAAAAACCACTTTACCCTGGCCTGTATTTGCCACTTTAACAAAAAGCGAATCCTGATTTGTACTCTTTTTTATTCCTTTATCAGTATGCATTGCTACTATAAAATCCATCCTAATCACAACCTAAACTAATATAATTTAAATTGAAAAACTTCATTAGCAAGCATGATTTTGTCGTCATGTTTTATTTTCACCTCTTGGTTACTTGTTATTCTATTTCCATTTACATAAGTACCATTAGTTGAATTATTATCTCTAATGAAATAATCCCCATCTCTTGTAATAATGTCTGCATGAGTTCTACTAATAGCTGTGTTATTATTTACAAAATAATCTACATAGGTTCTTTCCTTTCCTAACCTAAATAGAGCTTTATTTATATTAATCCTTTCTCCAGTTTTAATTCTTATCAGGTAAGGATCTGTCTTCATCTTTGTGCTATCTGGCGAAAGTACTGTGGTTTCCCCTACACCTGATACCCCTAGAAGTGTAGTTTCTCCTATAGGGTATGAAGCTGCATTAACAATTACAGGCCCTGGATTTGAATTTGAGTTAACTGGGTTTATATTTGCGTTTACAGAATTTATATTCTGATTTGCATTATTGAAATCCCCATTCAAGCCACTATTAGGAACCTGCTGATGATTCATAGGTGTATTTTGTGTTTTGGGAATATTTAATCCCTGTTGTGGTGCTATATTTGTATTACCTTTTTTCTTTTTAGATCCAAATAAGGAACTGAAAAAGCCGGGCTTTTTTTCCTTAATAGGTTTTTGCTGCTGTACTGGATTGTTTGCAATAGGTTTTCCAGTTGGCACGTTGCCTTCTGCAGCATTTGGTATAGCTCCAGGAATCTCAAAACCAATATTATTAGGTACTGCCGATTTATTCTTCTGATTCTTATTTTTAGATTGGTTAGCAACTGGTATTGAATTAATTTGAGTTCCTTGCTGATTTATCACTGGAGCTGAGTTATTTACTGCCTGAAATGGCTGCTGAGTCGAATTATTAGATGGAACACCGGTCCCTTGAATTGGTTTTGGTTGTATTGTCATCTGAGTAACTGGTTGCCCTTGTTGTAAGGAAGGTTGCATCTGTTGATGAACAGGCTGCTTTGCTACTGTCTTTTTAACACCAACTATATCATCTATTAAACTTTTAAAATCTAATATTGAAAATTGGGAATTGCTATTTAGATAACTTAAAATTTTTATAACATAATCACCATTTTCTGTTTGATCAAACTGAAGACTATACATCATATTTCTGATAAAATCCTTAAATGAAAATTCTGAGTTAAGTCCTCTTTCTACTGGTATATAAGTCATAAATGCTGTGGAAGTAGATACATCAACAAAAATATAGTTCATATCTAGAAGAAATCCATCTTGTTGCAACATATAGTCCTCTCCAGTAATTATTGCATTTATTATGCTGGAAAGTACCGTCGTCAATCTTTTCTTATTAACAGCACTTGAAAAAAATTGTGCTAGGCTTAATTTTGAAGTAACGTTATATTTGAAGAACCTATCATCATCTAGCTGTGAAAAGCTAAATGGCAGTACTCCAGTAATTTTATTGTTAGATAACATGCCTATACCTATTGAATCAACTTTTTCCTCTGGTGCTAGACTGTACACCAAAAAACTGCTTGTCCCAGTATTTTCAAAGGAGAATTTTTCATTAATATTCATTTGCTTCACCATCCTTAGCTATTTTTAATCTCCATTATTCACCATCAGGTAATTTATGTTTAAAGAATTTAATTATGCAGCCTTATTTTTATAGAACATTATAAGTCTCCATACATCCCCAACCTTTACGAAAGCGGATCCATTTTCATTAAACTCTTTTGCTTCTAAAAAGGTTGGTGCTATAGCCATCTTTCCACTAGAATCAATATATCCCCATTTTTCATCAACCTTTACTGCAGCGAAACCATTACTAAAGGGCCTTGCATCTTCAAATTGAGGTTCTATTGTTAAATTACCATTATTATCTATAAAGCCCCACTTATCCCCTACTTTAACTGCAGTAGGTTCATCTTTGACATAAAGTCGTACATCATCAAACTCCTTATCAGACAACTTTTTACCCTCTTTATTTATCATGTAATACTTTTCCTGTTCCTTAACAAAGGCCACACCATTTCGGTAACATCTGCCTTTTTCATCTAATTTTATGTCCTTATATTTATATTCAGTAAGCTGTTTACCTGAGGTATCTATTAGTGCCCACATTTCACCATTCTTAACTGCAGCTACAGAGTTACCAAAGTTCCCTGCAAAATCATATTCGCCAAATACAACTTCTAGTTTTTTATTAACGAAACAATACTTTCCATTCTTTACTGCCAAAGCAAGATCCTCTGAACTAAACAAACTAAATTCATCAAATTTATCTTTGGTTGCTAAAATTTTGTCTCCATCATTATTTATATAATAAGCTTCATCATTTTCCTTTACTGCTGCTACTGAAGAAGAAAATTCTGCAGCGTCGTCATATTTAAAGCTAATAACAACCTTTCCTTTAGTATTCACAAAGCCCCATTTTTTACCGTTATAAACGGGACATACTCCTTCATTAAAACTTTTTACATCAGCATATGAATTTATCGCAAACTCATATACATATTCCAAATTTTTCTCAATTTTCGCTAAAGTTCCTGATTGAATACCTCTAGCTTTACAACTATTTATTGATCTAAAGCACTTTATATAATCTCCTTGCTCCTTATAATACTTAGCTAATTCTACATATGGCTTATCACTCTTAGGAAATTTATTCATAAGTTCGTTACAATAGTTAATAAAGCTATTTGGATCATTTGCCACTAAATATTGCTTAGCCATTTCAAGATGGATATCTATGTCGTCATCCTTTATCGCAAGAGCTTTAGAGTAATTCTCTATGGCTGTGATATATATACCTAATTCAGCATTTCTCCTAGCTTCAGATATATATGAATTATATTGCTTTGGTAGTTTAATTCTGTTATTAATGACAGAAAACCATGCCCCTAAATATAAACCAATTAGTGCTAATATAACTAATACCTTATTGTTCATATATACACCTCTCTACTAACATCCTTAATTACTGCCTAGCACTATCATAATAAAGGTACCTATTAATGCTAATGGAGCAAAAGCTATGTAATCCTTTCTTGTCTTTTTTCTTGTAACCAAAAGAAAAATAGAAAAGAAAAAGCTTACAAATAAGGTGAAGAATACAGCACCAAAAGCTCCTCTGAATCCAGAAAATATACCAATAACGGCAAAGAGCTTTACGTCTCCCATACCAACGCTATTTTTACTAATAATTCCACTTAGTAAAAACAAACCTCCAGCGAAGATACATCCCAAAAAGTCTAATTTAGCTACTTCTAATAACGCCTGTCCATCAGCGATTAATTCAAATATGTAAATAAGTACTCTCATGAAAAAACCTGCTAAAATTATTGCATTTGGTATAATCTGCTTTTTATAATCTATAAAGGCTGCTGGGAAAATTAATAAGAGTAACACAGTTAATTTTATTGCTTTGGAAATAGATCCAAAATATAAATAAGTTAAATAGTAAGCAATCAAACTTGACAATGTTATTACTATAAGCAGAACTATATACCTAACGTTTTTAGGTATAAAATTCTTCACCATATCTATAAATTTTTCTTGTTTAAATATCTCATCCTTACGCAGATAAAGATTGATTATGGAAAGCAAAACTATTACTAAAGGCAATGCGATGCTTAGCCACATAAGTATTCACCCCTAAATATATATTTTTCTTCTTATGTTGACTTGCTTTTTTCTCTTCATTAGCTTTTGGTGAATTTCCATACCCTTGTACTACTTCTATTTTTACTCCATTATAATATCCATTCTTGTCCAAAAGACTTTTTATCTCATTCGCTGCTTCACCTGCATTTTCAGGTATTACAAGTACTATCCTATAATTTCTCTTACCTTCTGGAATATCGTAAGGTACATAAGGCGCATTTTGATCTGTACCACTTTGCAATTTAATAGTCTTTACATTTTTCGTTGAGCTTTTAATTTTATTAGTTAACTCCTTAAGTGCACTTTCATAACCTTTTCCTTGATACTTTTTTGAAAAAGTATCCATGGTATTGATTCTCACAAACTCATTATCAGCAGGATCAAAACCTTGAATGTACACAGTACTATCTGTTTTTGCCCTAGGTAACCCTTTACTTGCAAATTTCGCCATTTCACCTGCTTTAATAGCTCGTATTCTATCAAATTCATGGAGCTTCCAAACTGAATCTTTATCTTTATCTCCATGTTCTGCTTTTTCAGCTACTTTTTTAGGGTTACTGTAGGGATTATCATCACCTGTTAACCAACCTCTAGTAGATGCTGTTTGACAAAAGGTAAATTCTGTATTTATAGGTAACAGCGGAATAGCTTTAACCTTGTACACAACAACAATATTAATTTCGTTGTTCCCTTGGGGAAAGAGAGTAGAATTACTAAAATCTAATCCATCTAATCCGTTTACAACACCTATAGCTCTTAAATATTTATCTGCATCTTTGTGTTTTGGATCTGTTAAATGCTTTCTTACCATACCTTTAGCAATAGGTGCGGCAATTAACCTTGAAGTACCGATATCTATAGCATCTGTCCCTAATACTGCACCCATACCATATACTAATTGCTCAGGATCTGTTGCTAACATCTCCTCAATATTTCCAGCAGCACCAGAAAGATTTTTCTTTATATCATCCCAAGCTTTATATACATCGTCAGTACTTGTAAAATTAGTATTTCTTCCTGTTTCACCAATTGCCTCAATTTCATTTAACATGCTATTAGTTGCATCAGTTATTTTTTTTATTTCTCCATGTTCTACTTCTTCTTGAGCCCTTTTCGCTAAATTCTTACGTGATTCATTAAGGCCTGTAAGTCCGTATATATAGCTATACTGTGATATTTCTTTAGCTGTATTATTAATAGCCATTGATATTTTAGCCTGAGCTCTGCAAATATTAATAATACTTAAAAATGTAATTATGCAAAATACAAATGCAGTTAGGGATATAGTGGCTTCCACAGTTACAGAGCCTCTTCGTTCACTTAATTTCATAAGTTCTTCCCCCTGTAAATTAATGTATGTAATACTCGGACACCTTGTCCGATTATTTTCGAATTTAACAGATTAATAAAGTACTTAGGTTATTGCTATGCTGACAATTAAGCCAGCATAGCACATAACTTTTCCTTATAATTACTTTTCGTCTCTTAATGTTTTTATCATAGCATCTACTACTTTGGTTATTTCGTCGGTATATTCTTGTTTTTGATCTTCACTTGAATTTACTCCAACTACATACACTGGATAATTTT
>Ga0209537_1003077_pt1 | contig 15685 bp, 14 predicted proteins | sample BioPla4DNA1_FD_187698 | JGI IMG/M metagenome (GOLD analysis project Ga0209537, IMG submission 187698) | Biogas fermentation microbial communities from Germany - Plant 4 DNA1 (SPAdes) (version 2) | ecosystem: Engineered > Bioreactor > Anaerobic > Digestate | place: Bielefeld, North... | reverse complement strand
GGCATGAATTCCATTTCGAGGATCGGCTTCTCGTTCCTCTTTCTCAGAGATCTTCCCCAGTCTCCATCCCATCTTTTCCCACAAACATTTTACACAGACGCTGTCGGTGCTGTTGGTCTGTGATATTGTCAGGGTATAGCGGTCTGAGAAAATGTCAGTATGGAGAGCTATATCATGACTCAAAAAGAGAAACAAAGACCCTTATCCCATCTTTTCCGACGGGCCTGTTACATACGTGTAACGGTCTAGCAGGCGGAAGAAGAATGGTGAAATGCACATGCCTGGTCACAGCAAGCCAGTGCAAAGATTTTCCAGGGCATCGTTCCCACGACCTTTGTGTGGTAGAATCCAGAGAGAGGAGTGCTGCTGCCATAAGGAGGCGCGATCATGACTAATTGGATGAAGTTGATAGGGGCCATAACCATTATTCTCGCATCCTTTGCCGGTGTGCGCGGCCATGTTGCCGAGGAGTCCAGTCCCCTGCAGGTTATGACGAAGTCCGTCACGGAAGATCTTGAGGCCATCAGGATTGACCTATGGATTCCCGTCATCGAAGGAATGGCCGACAGGGCATTGCAGGAGAGTATTAATCGGCAGCTCGAGGAGAGGATCATGTCCTTTGCCGCCGAGCTTGCTGCGGAGGCAAAGGGAGCCGCTGACGAAGCGAAAGAAGCTGACTTGCCCCATCGCCAGTATCAGGCATACACCCGTTTTGACGTCTACGGCAATCAGGAGACCATCCTGAGCGTAGCAGTCACCTTCTACCAATACACAGGAGGAGCCCACGGTCTTTCTTTCATCGAGACCGTCAACGTCGATCTGGGGGCGGGCAGGCTGCTTACCCTAACCGACGTTCTCCCCGACGCAAGGCATCGAGAAATCCTCTTAGAGGCGATCCGAGAGGAGATCGCAGCCGCTAAGGATTACTACTTTCCGGAGAGCTTGAACCTGACCGTCCTTCCTGATGAAGGGAATTTCTATATCGAAGGGGACATGCTCGTCGTCTACTATGACCTTTATGAGATTGCCCCCTATGCGACGGGGATGCCAACGTTTAAGATACCTTTATCCCTCTTTAACTAGGCCACTTGCCGACTTGCCTGCAGGAGGCCGGCGGCAACTTGTTCCAGTTCTTCTTTGATCAGCAGGCGGGACTTCCACTTTTCTGGCAGGGAGGACCAGCCCCAGTAGGTGCCGGCAAGTCCCCCGCAGACTGCGGCGACGGTGTCGGCATCGTCCCCTAGATTGACGGCGCTTTCGATGGCCGCGATGATATCTTCGCCGTTGAGAAAACACCAGAGGGCAGCCTCGAGGGTATCAACCACATAACCCGTCGGCCGCAGGTCTTGGACGGCAAGGGATGGCACGGAATCTAAACGCCGAGCGAGCTCTTCTTGTTGGATGAGGCTCCTGGCCTTCTTGAAGGCGGACCATGGGGCCTCACCGAAGAGAAGCCAGGCAGCCAAGGCATTGTAGAAGTGGCAGGCCTCCGCCGCTAACGGATCGGGATGGGTAAGGAAGGCTACTTCCCGGGAGAACTTGCCGAGCAGGTCGGGCCACTGGTAGTAGGCAAAGCTGATGGGCAGGGTGCGCATCAAACAGCCGTTTCCGGCCACCTTTCCCCCATGCCTCTCCCACGTGATGGCCCGGGCCTTCTCCCAATCGCCTGTTTCGGTATAAGCACTGAGGGCCGTTCTTATGGTGGACCCCACATCTTTCGGATCGGTTCGATACCAGGCTATGAATTGACGACCGATTTCCTCAACGGGATCCTGGGGATTAGCGATGATGCCCCTGGCGACACACAAGGTCATCTCCGTATCATCGGTCACTTCCCCCGGCTTTAGCCCCAGCCAGCCTCCGCCAACCATCTCCCGCTTCGACCCATGGCGGGAAAGGATCTCTTCCCTGCTCATAAACTCGAAAGTCGCCCCTAAAGCATCGCCTACGGCTAGGCCGAAAAGACCACCTCGCACCTTATCCAACATCCTAGTCACCTCCCGCCAGCACCTACGCCCTCCTCATTTGGTTTTCCTTCCTTTGTCGGCGGGAGATTTCCCCTCAGCGCTGAGATGTCTCGTCAGGTCCCGACAAGGCTCCTCGGTAAGCTGCCTGACAACGTAGTTCTTGCCTTTGCGGACAGCTCGCTTGCGTGTCACAGCATCAACCCTCCTACGGCAGGACAATGGACTATATCCATTGTAGTATGTAGTTGTTGTTCTCTTCTTATTCACTAGCCCAAATCTTAAGTAAAGGGGTGTCAGTGGATGTCTGTCCTGCCCGAAGTCCAGGGGGATTACGGACGAATGTACAACTTTATCAATGGTCAATGGGTGACATCCGATGCGGCCCGGGAGTTGGATGTGGCCAATCCGTCCACCGGCGGAAAAATCGGGACCGTACCCTTGTCCACTAAGGAAGAGGTGGACAGAGCGGTCGAGGCGGCTCAAAATGCCTTTTGGCAATGGCGTACAACCCCTCCCATCGATCGGGCCCGCAAGCTCATGACCCTCCGGGAGTTGTTTGAGGAGAACCGGGAGGAGTTGGCTAGGATCATCGTCCAGGAACATGGCAAGACCATCGGTGATGCGAGGGGTGAAGTGCGCAGGGCCATCGAGGCCGTAGAAGTGGCAACGGGCATCCCATCGTTGATGATGGGCTACAACTTGGAGGATGTGGCAGCCGGCATCGACGAATACTGTCTGCGACAGCCCCTTGGAGTCTTTGCCGTCATCGCACCCTACAACTTCCCCTTGATGGTGCCCTTTTGGTTCCTGCCCTTTGCCGTCGGCTGCGGCAATACCGTTGTGATCAAGCCTTCGGAGCAAGTACCCATCAGCATGCAGCGGGTCATGTCCCTAGTTGAAGCTGCTGGCTTTCCGCCAGGTGTAATTAACTTGGTCAATGGGGACAAAGAGGCCGTTGACGCGCTATTGGACAACCCCAAAGTGGTCGGCATCTCCTTCGTCGGTTCCACACCGGTGGCCCGATACATCTACCGCCGCGCCAGTGAAGGGGGCAAGCGCGTCCAATGCCAGGGCGGGGCTAAGAACTTCATCGTGGTCATGCCTGATGCCGATTTGGAGCAAACAGTCCCCAACTTGCTCAGCTCCTTTTTCGGCTCCGCCGGGCAAAGGTGTCTGGCAGGCTCGGTCCTCTTGGCCGTCGGCGATGTTTATGAACCGTTGAGGGAGGCATTCACCGCCGCGGCGGCCGAGCTGAAAGTCGGTTACGGCCTCGATGAATCGGTGGACATGGGGCCGGTAATCTCCAAGGGCCATCGCGAACGGGTCCTGAGCTACATCGAAAAGGGGATTGCTGAAGGTGCCAAGTTGATTCTGGACGGACGGCAGGTTGAGGTGCCCGATTATCCGGAAGGATACTATGTAGGGCCCACCATCTTCGATGGGGCAGCGCCCGCAATGACCATCGCCCGGGAGGAAATCTTCGGGCCGGTAGGCGCGATCATCCCTGTTGGGAGCCTCGAAGAAGCGATTAAGATCATCGATGAGTGCCCCTTCGGCAATGCGGCATCCATTTTCACCAGGAGCGGCAAGGCGGCCCGCACTTTCCAGTACACGGTGCGGTGCGGCAATATCGGGATCAATATTGGTGTTGCCGCCCCGATGGCCTTCTTCCCCTTCAGCGGGATGAAAGACTCCTTCTTCGGTGATCTCCACGCCCAAGGGAGGGATGCCTTCAATTTCTTCACGGAACGAAAAGTCGTCATCACCCGCTGGTTCTAGATTTATGGGGACCGCAAGGTCCCCATCAACATCACAACGGGTAATAACCGTATTTCTCCCGGGCATCCCGCATCGCCAACAGATTCTCCGGTTTGCAGTAAGAAGTCAGGCCGTTGGAGCTAGCCAAAAGGTAGCCGCCGCCGGGGCCGAGCTGCCCTATCCGCTCTCGGACCTCCGCCTCCACTTCCGCCGGGGTGCCCCGGGTCAAGGTATAATGCAAGTCGATATTGCCCAGGAAGGCAATCCGGTCCCCATACTCTTCCTTGTACCTCACCACATCGTTGACGGGCGGCTCGAGGTGGCCAATTCCCGCCATCCCCAAGGTGAGCATATCATCGAGAAGGGGACCAACGTTGCCGTCGCTGTGCCATATCCAGGGGATCTGCAAACGGTCAACTACCCGTTTCATCCTAGGAAGGAAAAACTCCCTGACTACCGCTGGGGAGAAGATAGGGCCAGACTTGTCGGCCAGATCTTCGGCGATGACGGCAAAATCGAATCCCAACCGGGCTAGATTGCCCGCCACCTCCGCATACCAATCGGCGAAGATGTCGAGGACCTCCTCCACAAAACTAGGATCGTCATAGAGGGCATAGGAGAAAACATCCATCCCCATGCTCAGATAGGTGTTAGCCGGGCCGCTGCGCAAGTTGGCCATAGCCGCTAGCTGACCGCCGTACTTGTCCAAGTACTCGCGGGCGGGTCGATAAAACTCCTCCTTGGTGGGATCGGGGAGGCGGATTTGGTCCAAGTCCGCTCTGGATCTGATTAGCCCCCGCCCCACATAATCAATCCCGTCGATCACTCGAATCTCGGCAAAATCCTGGGCCTTGAAGTTGTAGTTCAGATTGTCCAGGGGCAACACTTCATAAACAGCTGGATTGATCCGCACCTGCCGGGGGACATCGACTAGGTGTCCCACCAGCTTTTCCACCATCTCATCATGGACATACGTTTCGATCCACGGCACCTTGTCCGGCTCCTGTCGATTTAAAGCAGCGAGCACCCGTTCCCTTCCCGTCATACCTGTCTGACCCCCTTTGATGATGCCTGCTTCCTCCTTTCGTTATTGGGGGGTCAATTCCTCCAGTCTCGCCTGCAGTTCCCGCCTTTGCGGGGCCAGTTCCGGTTTGCCCAGGAGGGCAAACATGTTTTTCTTGTAGGCTTCCACCCCAGGCTGATCGAAGGGGTTCACTCCAAGGAGATAGCCGCTTAGCCCGCAGGCTTTTTGGAAGAAGTAAAACAGCTCGCCGCAATGATAAGGGGATAGTTGCGGGACCTTAAGGACCAGGTTAGGGACGCCTCCATCGGTATGGGCCAGCAAAGTGCCCAAGAGGGCCTGGCGATTGACGTAGTCCATCGTCTTCCCCGCAAGATAGCCCAGTCCGTCCCGATCGGAATTGTCTTCGGGGATCTGCATCTTACGGCGGGGCTGCTCAATGTCGATCACTGTTTCAAAGAGAATTCGCCGACCTTCTTGAACGTACTGGCCAAGGGAGTGGAGATCCGTTGTGTACAGACAAGAGGCGGGGAAAATGCCTTTGCCTTCCTTCCCCTCGCTCTCCCCAAACAACTGTTTCCACCATTCGGCGAAGTATTGGAGGGAAGGCTCATAGCTGACGAGGAGCTCAACCATCTTGCCCTTTTGGTAGAGAAGATAGCGCAGGACCGCGTAACGATAACTATCGTTCCTCGCCAAGTCGGGCGATCCGAGGCGGCTATGGGCATCGGCAGCTCCCTTGATGATTTCTTCGACATCCAGCCCGGCAACAGCCATGGGCAAGAGGCCAACAGGGGTGAGGACCGAATATCTTCCCCCCACATCGTCGGGGATGACGAAGCTGGCATAACCCTCTTCATCGGCCAGTTTCTTGAGCGCCCCCTTTTCCCCATCGGTGGTGACAAAGATCCGCTCTTTGGCCTTCTTTTTCCCGTAGCGCCGCTCCATGTAATCCCTAAGGATGCGGAAGGCAATGGCCGGTTCTGTCGTGGTTCCCGACTTGGAGATGACGTTGATGGATATTTCCCGATCATCCAGGAGATCCAACAGATCGGCCATGTAGGTGGAGCTGGCGTTGTGGCCGGCAAAATAGACAGCCGGTCCTGAGGGGCGAACTTCCCGGAAGGAATGGCTGAGCATTTGGATTCCCGCCCGCGCGCCCAGATAGGAGCCGCCAATGCCGATGATGATGAAGGCCTGGGAATGGGAGCGGATTTGTTCCGCCGCTCTGATCACCTCATCGAGCTGCTGACGATCCCTCCTGAGGGGAAGTTCCACCCATCCCAGCCCTTCCTCCCCTCTAGCATGAAGGCGTTTGTGGGCCAGCAGGACAGCTTCTTCTTGACGCAGGATTTCCTCCTCCGCAACAAATCCCAAGACGCACTTATCCTCCAGTTTAACGCGACCCATGTTCCAGTGCCGCACCTCCTCCTTCTAGTCTAGCCCAAGCCGTGCTTTCCATGTATTTCTTGCGGTGATTCCTGCCAATCGGGTAATCATCGGCACCCGGCAACATATAGTTTGAAGTGTGTACCAGTAAGGCTGGGTGGTGGCGAAATGGCGCGCCGGGCCGTAATCATCCTGATCCTTTCCCGCCGTCAGTGTTACTTAGGCCTCCTCCTGCTGCTGACCATCATCATGTTAGCGACAGGCTCCTTGGCCCTCATACCTGTCATGGGCACCAATCCCTTGGCAGGCAAGGTGATTGCCGTCGATCCGGGCCACGGAGGCATCGACGGGGGAAGCTCCCATGGCAATCTGCGGGAGAAGGACATCACCCTTTACCTCAGCCAAGTCCTCGCAAAGGAACTCCAGTCCCAGGGAGCAACGGTAGTTTTGACTCGGGACAGGGATACGGACCTGTTTGATGGGATTAGTGTGGAAAGGGAGATCGCCATCAGCAAGGAAGAATACTTGCAGGATCGGCAGGCAGGACGCAAGACCCACCCCCTCGATCGGGCTGTGGCCCAAGGCACCAGGGTCCCTCCCCCCTATCGGCTCGGCCTGCGGACTCGATTGATCATTACCGCACAACACCAGGCCGAGGTCCTCCTGAGCATCCATACGAACAAGTATCGTTCATCATCGGCCAGGGGGTCGGCCACCCTCTATCAAACCCACTCACCGGCAAGCAAGCGGCTGGCCCAGGCCATCCAGGCCCACCTAGGCGCCTTGATTCCGGGCCGGGCCCAGCCCGACGTGATCCCTGATGATTTCTTTCTCCTCAGACGAAGTCCCATTCCCACGGTCATCATCGAGGTGGGCTTCATCTCCAACACTAGGGACCGGGAGTTCATGCTGTCCCCAAAGGGGGCCGAGGCCATTGCTAAGGCCATCACCAAAGGTCTCAAAGATTACTTTGGCAATGGCCTGCGGCAAAGACTCTCCGGGCTTTTTAGCTCCATTCCCAACCTATTCGGGCCCCAACTACTTTAATCCTGGGGACCAGGCGGCCCCAGGGTTTCCTACATGCCGACAATAGGTCGCAGCTGTTCGATCTCTTCCATGCTCTCGACCATGATGTACAGGTACAGTCCTCGGGGAGACAAAGAGTCCATGAGGAGTCGCAGTTCATCCGGAGTGAAGGAGCCCCGAATCAACAAAGGCCGCTTTGCCCGCTGGATGGCCTGGAAGTAGGGCACCATCTTGGCAATGGGCGGCCCGGACACATCGTTGTTGACCTGGAAGCAGCGCAGCTCCTCAATCTCCAGGAAGCAGTCGAGAATATGCATGGAGGTGGAGTGGAGGTGGATGAAGTTGTGGGAATACTGGCTGGCCAGCCACCTGTCGACCGGCTGCAGGAAGCGGCGGTAGAGTTCCGGAGAGAATAGTCCCGACGCGTCTTCCTGCATCCTGATGGTTGGTCCGGGAGTCCACAGTTGATACTGGGCATCGAAATATCCGCCATGGTATGTTGGTATGTGCCGGCGCTGCTCCTCTAGGACCTCGACGAAAATCCTCGCCGTTTTCCAAAGGAGGTCGCTGGATTTCTCTGGTTCGTCGTACATATCAAAGATGTTCCTATTCCGACCCCGCACTACTCCCGCCAGGTCCGACGGCCCAACCAGGGTGCCGTGGCTGACCGGATAGCGCCCCGCTGAGCTTTCCACAAGGACCTTGGTGAACTCGATGTACTTCTTGAACCAAGGGTTCTCCTTGTCCAGCTCCAACTCTTCTATTTCATCCCATTCTAAGTCCATGTCCTCGCCGAGGATGCTTTCTGGAAGAATCCGCAAGGGACTGCCCAACATGGCACAAAGCCAGGGGACGGCCTGGGATGGGGATGCCCCTCGAAAGATGTCATCATCGATCTGCTCGCCTTCCCGAAGGAGTCTTTCTTGGTCTTCAACAAAAGCCTCTGGTTCGATCATTTCTGGAGTTAGGTAATCATACTCTTGCCACTTGGCGCTAGCCTCGAACTCCATCAGTGGAAACCAACTCTTCAAAGAGAAGCCCACCAATGGCCGCTTTACATCAGCCAATTCCCAGAATGCGCGATAGCCCTCAACTTTCTCCGGATTGTTGCCGAAAGGTACCGTCGCCAAAGACCTAACCTCCTTCAAGTCGGTAAGACAGTATTGGCTCTACATTACACAGACAGAAAGGAAATTCCTGCCTGAATTTGGCCCAAGCTCGGCTCGCCTAGGATCAATGCTCAATTTTCTGCCAACGAAACTGGCGGAAAGAGAAAGCCCAACCGTCTATCAGTTGGGCTTTTCCGGCTACCTGGGATAAGGCTTCAAGAGAACGGACACTTTACGCAGCACTTCGCGGGCTATCCGTTCGATTGACTGAAGGGGCAAATCGGTAACGCTCCCATCTTTGGCAATGATGCTCACCTGGGAGGAGTCGGCATCTTCGCCGTAGGGGCCCTCCAGCTGACGGGCGACAATCAGGTCCAAGCCTTTGCGCGATAGCTTGAGGGCAGCCGCATCCTTGAAGTTGCTGGACTCGGTGGCAAAACCCACCTTGACCACCGGCTCCTTAACTTCCATGAGGATGTCGGGGTTCCTAACCAAGGCTAGGCTGGCCTTTTCCCCCTCCCGGATCTTGTCCGTCTCAACCCGCGCCGGTCGATAATCGGCCACGTCGGCGGCCATGATCAGCACTCCTGCCCCCTCGAGTGCCTTGCGCACGGCCGCGAGCATCTCTTGGGCGGTATTCACCTCAACCTGCTTTACACCCACCGGCGGCATCAGGTTCGTAGGAGTATGGATCAGAGTCACATCAGCCCCTTGATCTCTAGCTTCCCGGGCGAGGGCAAAGCCCATCTTCCCAGCAGCATAACTGCCGAGGAAGTGGACCCGATCGACGGGCTCCCGGGTGCCGCCGGCCGTCACGACTATCTTTACCCGGGAAAGCTCACCGTTGCGGCCAAGGACCTGGCGCAGGGTATCCACAATTGTCTCGTTAGCCGCCAGGCGACCTCTGCCCCGATAGCCGCCCATTAAGTAGCCCCACTCGGGAGGAACCTCAACTACGCCTCTCCTGCGCAGACGGCCCAGGTTCTCTTGGGTTTGAGGATTCTCATACATGGCTGAGGTCATCGCCGGGGCGATCACCAGCGGCGCCCTGGTGGCCAAGATGAGAACGCTGAGGAAATCATCGGCCAGTCCCCCGGCCAGTTTCGCCACAAAGTTGGCCGTCGCCGGCGCTACCACAACGATGTCCGCTTCCCTCGCCAGTTGCATCTGTTCCAGTGTTATTCCAGGGTCATTGGTGAACATGTCCGTGTAGACCTGCCGACCAGTGATGCTTTGGAACGTCAAGGGTTGAATGAATCGCTGCGCACATTCCGTCATCACCACATCGACACAGGCCCCCGCACGCATCAGTTGACTGGCCAGATCCACCGCCTTGTATGCGGAGATGCTGCCGGTAACCCCCAGAATGACCCTCTTATTACGCAAGTTCACAACCCACCCCCTCCCTCCTGACGAACGACTTCTCTCGTCTGATCGAATCACAGCTGCACTGCCATTGTCAACAACTTCGCGTCTTCGGGAAGCCGATTTGTCTCCTGCTGCCCGGCCCGGGCTACCAGTTGACTTGGGATAATTGCCCCTTTAGTCCGGCAACCATCATTGCCAGTTCCGTGCCCAAGGCGATGAACTGGAAGCCTTCCTCTATCCTCCTGTTGGCACTCTGGGCATCGCCCACGTGGATCCCGGGGGCAACCCCGTACTTGATGGCCGTCTGGCGAACATGTTCGATCGCTTCGTTCACCCGAGGCTCATCCTTGGCCTTCGCCGGATTGATGCCCATGGAAGCCATCAAGTCCCAAGGCCCTATGAAACAAGCGTCGATCCCAGGGACACTGAGGATTTCCTCCGCGTTTTCCACCGCATCGATATGCTCAGCCTGTACAACCACCAAGATCTCCTCATTGGCCCGTTCGATGTAGGTCTCTTGATCCGCATCGAAACTGATGAGGTAGCGGCCGCTGCCCACACTGCGGGCGCCCCTTGTCGGGTACATGGCGGCTTCCACAACAGCTTCCGCTTGCGCCCGGTTGTTGACCATCGGAACGATGATCCCCCAGGCCCCTGCATCTAAGGCCCGTTTGATGTTCTCCCCTGTATTCCAGGGAAGGCGAACCATGGGGGCCACCGGAGCTGGCACCATGGCCATGAAAACGTGAGCCAGGTTCTCGATGCACACGGGGCTGTGTTCCATGTCCACCGCAATCCAATCGAAACCAAGGCGGGCAACCTGTTCAGCGATCAGGGGTTCGGGGACAAGGAGCCATGCTCCAATGCTTGGTTTGCCGGCTTTGAGACGCCTTTTGACATGATTGACTCGCACCCTTGACTCCTCCTTAACGAAGCGTCCCCATCAAGACGCATAGTTCTACTCTTAGTTTAGACGCCAACCCTTCTTTCCCTGCACAACTTCGAGTGCTTCATCACAAAGAAGGGTCTTGCCCCAACTGAGGACAATCCCCGCTGCCCGGGAGGCTTGGCAATGAGATTCTCAAGACCAAGATACAACTGAACCAGCAGGGAGAACCTTCGCCCGTTTGACAGGAATTGTGCTAAATCTGGTGAAATCCTGTCCTATAACATCCTGGGGGGTCGACATCGTGCTGCGAGTAGCAATCATTGGCGGGGGACGCGGCGGGTACGTCATTCTCAAGACCCTGCTGCAGGTTCCCGATGTAGAAATTGTTGGCGTTGCCGATATCAATCCGCAGGCTCCTGCCCTGAGTCTGGCGCGAAGCAACAGGATTCGAGCAACCACCAACATGGAGGAATTGCTGCAAGTTCCGGGCAAACAGATCGTGATCGAAGCCACCGGGGTTGAAGCTGTGCGGCAAAGCATTCATGAGCTGGCAGGTCCTGAGACCACCGTTGTCGATTCCGATGCTGCTTTGCTCATGATGTCCATCGTCAGATCGAAAGAAAGGGTCATCAACACCTTAGAAGAACAGGTGGGCAACCTAGCTGATGTTACCAGTCAGCTGGTGGCAACTAGCCAGGAATCCGCGGCCAGCCGCGAGGATAACCTGAATCGACTCCTGGAAGCCGCCAGCAACCTTCAGGAATTAGCTTTAGCCAGCCGGACCCGCCTGGAAGAGACCGGGGAAATCCTTGATTTCATCGGCAACATTGCCGATCAGACAAAGCTCTTGGGACTGAATGCGGCCATCGAAGCCGCCCGGGCCGGCGAGCATGGCCGCGGTTTTTCCGTGGTCGCCGACAGCATCCGCAGCCTTGCCGAAGAGTCCATCGGCTCCGCCAGGCGGATCGCCAGGATCCTGCGGGATATCGAGACTGCCTTTGAGCAATCCTTGGAGCAATCGAAGGAAGTCCTCAATCACACCAACATGGTCACAACCAGCCAGAAAAACGCCGACATCAAGATGCAGGAGCTAATCGGGCAGCTTGAACAAATGGGCCGTGTGCTTGAGGACTTGATCAAGACAGACCAATGAGGTGAAAGCCGGGCACAAGCCCGGCTTCAAGACCAACACTGTCAAGGCCGCGGCTGGTACTTCAAGAGCCTGGTAGCGTTCAGGATTACCAACAAGACGCTCAGTTCATGGATGAGCATCCCCGAACCGAGGATGACGCGCCCACCGAGGACGCCGGCCAACAACAGGAAGACAACGGCGACGGCAAAAATCAGGTTCTGCCTGATGTTCTTCAAGACGGCCCGGCTGAGCCCGATAATGTAGACGAGTCCGAAGAGCCGATCGTCCATCAAGGCCACATCGGCCGTTTCGATGGCCACGTCGGTGCCGATGGCCCCCATGGCGATGCCCACATCGGCCTGGGCCATTGCCGGCGCATCATTAACCCCATCACCCACCATGGCCACTCGCCGCCCTTGGGCTTGCAGCCGGGCGATGGCCTTGGCCTTATGTTCCGGCAGGACCCCCGCTTGGAAGGAATCGATGCCCACAGCCTCCGCCACCGCCCGGGCTGTCCCCGGGTTGTCGCCGGTGAGCATGATCGTCTCCTTCACACCAGCCTTTTTCAAGGAGCGAACCAGCTCCTTAGCTTCTTGGCGGATGGTGTCCGCGAGGGAAATGGCGCCGATGATCCGGCCGGCCTGGGCGAGGAGGATGACGGTTCTGCCCATGGCAGCTTGGTCCTTGAGATGCAGCCGGATCTCCTCCGGGATGGCAACCCCTTCTCGCTCCAGGAGTTTCTCGTTGCCCAGGAGCAGAGGTTGACCATCCAGCACGCCCTTGACACCATGGCCCGTCAGGACAGTAAAGTCATCAACAGGTGGATACTCCAATCCTTCCTCATCGGCCTGGGACGTAATCGCCCGGGCCAAGGGATGCTCCGAGTAGCGCTCCAGGGCCGCAGCCAAGGTTAGGACAGCATCCCGCCCAGCGCCAAAGCCCTTCACTTCGACTACCCGCGGTTCCCCTTCCGTCAGGGTGCCAGTTTTGTCGAGGACCACCACATCGATGGAGCCAAGCATCTCCAGGTACTCTCCGCCCTTGACCAAGACTCCCTTGCGGGCAGCATTGCCGATCCCGGCGACGATGGAGATAGGCGTTGCGATTACCAAGGCTCCGGGGCAGGCAATGACCAGCAAGGTTAGGGCAAGGAGAACATTCCGGGTAATGGCGTAGACGAGCACCGCTAGCACCATGATGGCCGGGGTGTAGTAGCGCGCAAATCTTTCCACAAACCGCTGCACCGGAGCCGTCCTCTCCTGGGCTTCTTCCACCATGTGGATGATGCGGCTAAAAGTGGTGTCATCCCCGACCTTGTCCGCAATTAGCTCTAGATAGCCAGTCTGGATGATGGTTCCACTGTAGACGTTGTCGCCCAGTCCCTTTTCCACAGGCATGGACTCGCCCGTGATGGGAGCCTGGTTGACGAAAGCTTCGCCTTTGACGACGTGGCCGTCCACGGGAATCTTCTCCCCCGGCCGCACCAGCACCATCTCACCCTTTTGCACCTCTTCGGCCAAGACCTGAAGCTCCACACCATCCCGGATCACAGTGGCCTGCCTGGGCGCCAGTTCCAACAGCTCCCGCAGGGCCTGCCGACTCTTGTCCATCGTTCGTCCTTCCAAGTAGGAGCCAAAGGCGAACAGGAAAGTGACAACGGCAGCTTCCCAGTATTCGCCGATCAGGATAGCCCCGATGGCCGCGGTGGTGACCAAGGCCTCGATCCCAAGCACTCGGTAGCGCAAGGCAAAGAAGGCTTGGCGGGCAATCCTGTGACCGGCCAGTACAGCGGCTAGAATCATTCCCCCATTGGTCCACGGGGGCGGAAGGAATTGCCCCCGGGCCCCCAGCCAGCTGATCACAATTAGGGCGCCGGCGGCCACCGTCGCTGCCGACCGACTACGCCAGAGAGAGGCGATCAGTCCTCCCTCCCTTCTTTGTTCCAAAGCATAGACCCCCATGTCCTCCTCCTACATTCCGATTACTTTGTAGCCCAGCTTAGCGATGACCTGGGTGATCCGGTCCAAATCGATGAGCTCCGGATCGTACTCAACGGTCGCCGTCGCCGTCGCATAAGCTACCCGAGCACTGTGCACGCCCTTTTCCCTCTCCAAGACCTGCCCAATTTTCTGAGCGCAGGTGGGGCAGGCCAGTTCCTCTAAACGCAAACGTACAGTTTTCATTAGTGAATCCTCCCTTGCATGATTTCCAAGCCTAGCATAACCCCCAGGGGGAAATTTTTTTATGATCTAGATCAAATTTTAATTGGGTTTAGCAAAAAACTTGGGAAAGGCGGATTACGCGAACTGGCGCGCCTCGAGGGCTGCCGGGTCCTTGAGGACGATCTTTTTCTGCCCGATGATGGCAATCAAGCCATCTTCCTCGAGGCTGCTCAGTCGCCGGCTCAGAGTCTCTTGGGTGGTTCCGATGAGGTGGGCTAGTTCTTCCCGGGAGGCCACGAGGTCAATGGTAATGCTGCCCTGGGGATCCTTCCGGCCCGACTTAGCAGCAAGCTGCAGGAGGAGGGAGATAACCCGCTGCTCGCTGTTTTTAATCCCCAGATCTTCGATCAACTGCTCGGTCTCCCGCAGCCGGTGGCTCAAGGCCCTGACGACTTTCAAGGCGGTTTCCGGGTTCTCCCGCAAGATATTCTCCACATGATCCTTGTGAATGGTGCAGATGGACGCTTCCGCCAAAGCCTCTGCGTTGAAGGGCATAGGTTCTTCACTGAACAGGGAAAGCTCGCCGAAGAAATCCCCTGGTCCGAGGAACCGTAGGATCTGCTCCTTCCCTTGGGGCGAGATGCGGTTGATCTTGACCCTTCCAGCCCGGACGATGTGCAGGCTGCCCCCCGCGTCCCCTTGGGCGACGATGAGGGCTCCTTTTGGATAAGTCCGGGAGACGATGACTTCATGGAGCCGGGCCAGCTCCGCCGGACCCAGATCCGCAAAGATCGGGACATTAGCGGCGCAGATATGTTCCGAACAGGTATGATCCACTTCCTCACCCCCAGGATTTGCTGGCCTTAGATTACCACGGGGCCCAAGGAGTGTCAACGACTCCGCCCCTCTGCCCCCCGGAGGGCCTCTCCGTATGTCCCGAGGCGACACGACAAAGGTGCACGAGGGGCCTTTAGCAAACTGGCCTGGGCTTCTAGAGCTTTCCCCTGACCAGCCGCCAGATCCAAGTCAAAGGAATTTTCCGATAAGTGCTGAAGTTTGATGGGCAAAAGCGTCTAGTTTTCTTATCGGACACTTTGGCCAACAGGAGAATATGACTTGCGATTCGGGGGTTTCGGCGATGATAAAGAAACTAGTTTGCCCGCGATGTGGATCCACTAAAGGGAGGGAGATCAGAGCCGGTCTGGGAGCCTGCGAGGGAGTGGAACCGCTGTCAAGGGAGGCGGCGCCGCTCTATGGGTGTCTGGAATGCCACTATGAATGGGGAAGGAAGGAAAGCCTTATCCCGCTTATAACAAGCATCATAGCAAGCGTGGGAGGATACTTTGGGACAAGCTACTGCTTTGAAGCCGATCGTGCAAGGGGCGAAGGGTCTTACACTGCGTTCAGAGAACGATACGAGGGGCCATACAAAACCAAACACATTCCCATTCCCCGGGCCCGGTGGGAGGAGCTCCTTTCGATCTTACAGCGTTGCGACTTCGAGTATTGGGCCGATGAATACGTGGCGCCCGGCGTTTGCGACGGCACCTCATGGAGCGTAGAAGTGGGATTAAGCACGGGGGAAAGGATAGTCAAAGGCGGGTCCAACGAGTTCCCTGGGAAATGGGACGAGTTCTGCGAAGCCATTGCCACCTTCGTCGGGGATGAGTTTTCGTAGAAGCTCTGCCCGCCCGCAAACGGAAAGAGGGCCTGTGACAAGTCACAGGCCCAAGAAGCTTCCCGGCAACGACCTACTCTCCCACCCCGTCACCAGGGCAGTACCATGGGCGCTGGAGGGCTTAACTGCTGTGTTCGGAATGGGAACAGGTGTGACCCCTCCGCTATCATCACCGGGAAACACCCT
>Ga0209537_1003069_pt1 | contig 15715 bp, 10 predicted proteins | sample BioPla4DNA1_FD_187698 | JGI IMG/M metagenome (GOLD analysis project Ga0209537, IMG submission 187698) | Biogas fermentation microbial communities from Germany - Plant 4 DNA1 (SPAdes) (version 2) | ecosystem: Engineered > Bioreactor > Anaerobic > Digestate | place: Bielefeld, North... | reverse complement strand
TCTGATTTTTGAGATTCTGATCATTGACAATAATAAATTTCCATGGTTGAGCATTGCATGCTGATGGTGCCAAATGTACAGCTTGTAAACATTTAATTATTTTTTCATCTTCTACTGGTTTATCACTATATGATCTCACACTATATCTACGTTTTACCAGCTCAACAAAGGAATTTTGCTCGTTCTGCATAATAATAAATGTTATATTTTATCCATTTACAAAATTAAAATTTTTTGTTCTATAACGTTTTATATTGGTATAGATTAAATAATGAATTTTATTTATTATTGGACAGTTAAATATGAAACACAAAGTTCTCAAAGAAGGCACAAAGAACACAGAGAAAGATAGAATTCACAGAGGAACAATATTAAATGTAACTTTGTGAACTTGGTGTAATATCTTCGTGCCCTTTGTGGTAAAATAATTACCCCATAAGAAACGTTAAAGAACCAAATTTTTTTTAACGATATTTATTATCAAAATAATTAATAATTTTGAAAATAAATAATGAATTATGGGATTAAAAACTGGTTTGGTTGGCGTCGCTAACAGTGGTAAGACAACATTATTTAATTGTCTCACCAATAGTAATATAGAAACCTCCGCTTATGCTTTTTCTAATACAAAATCTAACATAGGCATTGCTAATGTTAGAGATCCACGATTAGACGAGATACATAAATTAATACCTGCTGACAAAAAAATTTATGCAACCATAGAAATCATTGATATTCCTGGATTAGTGAAAGGTGCTAGCCAGGGCGAAGGTATTGGGAATACTTTCCTTAATGATATTAGAAACATGGATGCTCTAGTCTATGTGCTTAGATGCTTCGAGGATGAATCACTTTCGCATATCGAGGGCAGCATAGATCCTGTGAGAGATAAAGAAATATTAGATTTAGAATTGCAAGTCAAAGATTTAGAACAAGTAGATCGCAAATTACAAAAAGTAGAGAAATTAGTTAAATCTGGTGATAAAACTGCTGTAGATCTTTTAAATAGTTTATCGAAATTCAAAGATGCTTTAGAAAATTTTGTTAACATCAGAGATTTAGAACTTAATGATATAGATAAAATGTTGATTAAAGAACTTGCTATTTTGACTGCTAAACCAGTATTTTATGTTTTAAATGTCGATGAAAATGGTATTAATGGCAATAAATATACAGAGAATTTCCTTAAATCTATTAATGAAAATACTTTGATAGTAGCAGCTAAAATAGAGGAAGATATCATGACTATAGACAGTGAAGATGAAAGAAAAGAATTTTTAGCTGAATACGGATTAGATGAGCCAGTAATAAATAAATTATCAAGAGGAATATATAAATTATTAAATTTGATAACTTTTTTCACTATCGGTGGTAAAGAAAATAGGGCGTGGAGCATAAAAAATGGCGCTACTGCTGTAGAAGCTGCTGAAGAAATACATAGTGATTTGGCACGTGGTTTTATAAAAGCAGAAGTCATCTCTTATGAAGATTTAATTAATTATAAATCTGAGCAAGCTTGTCGTAATGCAGGTAAAATCAGATTAGAAGGTAAAAATTATATTGTTAAAGATGGAGATATTTTACATATTAGATTTAATGTATAATTTACAAATGTAAATTAATTGAAATATGCATTTAGATAATAACTAAATTTTTACTGGTTCATTCACAGCAATAATAATATTTTTAAGATTATCATTGATTTTTAATAATTTTTTACTTAATTTACTTTTCTTTATCAACTACACAAAGAAAAGTAACAAAAGAAAAGTCTCCGCTAGGGAAATGATTTGATAAAACTACGCAATCACCTCTTGGGGTTTACAAACTCGCAAGCTATAGCTTGCTCAAACAGTGTAAACCCTTCTTCCCTACACGGCTTGCTTGTTTTATTACAAATCATTTCCCAATGCGGTATTGCTATAGCTTAATAATTATTGTAAAGGTATTCATTTAATTTAAGTTGAGAAAACTTTATTAGTTAAAAGCCTAAATCAATTAATAAAAAAAGGAGTTAAATTAAAATTTAACTCCTTTTTTATTTTATGGAATATACATTAATTTACTTCTTCGTAATCTACATCAGTGAAATCATTTTCATTTGATTGTTTTTTAGATTCCGAAGAAGTTTTGTCTTCATTTTCTTCATTACTAGATTCATACATATAAGTGCTAGCTTTTTGCCAAGCATCATTTAAACGAGCCATAGCACTATCAATAGCAGTAACGTCTTGAGATTTATGAGCGTCTCTCAGAGCATTGAGAGCACTTTCTATTTCTGCACGATTTTCTGGTGGTATTTTATCACCGAAGTCTTTAAGTTGCTTTTCAGTACTATAAATTAAATTGTCAGCTTGATTAATTTTATCGATTTTTTCTTTTAGTTTTCTATCTTCATCAGCGTGGCGTTGAGCTTCTTCTTTCATACGTTCTATTTCTTCATCGGTTAACCCAGTGCTAGCTTCTATTCTAATAGATTGACTTTTGCCCGTAGCTTTATCTTTAGCCGATACATTAAGTATACCATTAGCATCTATATCAAAAGTAACTTCTATTTGCGGTACACCACGTGGTGCAGGAGGAATGCCATCTAAATAGAATTTTCCTATTGTTTTATTATCTTTAGCCAATTGACGTTCACCTTGTAAAACATGGATCTCTACTGAAGTTTGATTATCTGAAGCTGTAGTGAAAACCTCAGTTTTCTTGGTAGGTATGGTTGTATTAGCTTCGATTAATTTTGTGAAAACACCACCTAAGGTTTCTATACCTAAAGAAAGAGGAGTAACGTCTAATAACAATACGTCTTTCACATCACCAGTTAGCACTGCACCTTGTATAGCTGCACCAATAGCAACTACTTCGTCAGGGTTTACACCTTTAGAAGGAGTTTTCCCAAAGAAATCTTCAACAATTTTCTGAACCATTGGTATACGAGTAGAACCACCCACTAAAATAACTTCATCAATTTCAGAAGCTCTAAGATTAGCATCTTCTAAAGCTTTTCTACATGGTTCTATAGTAGATTTTACTAAATCCTCAATAAGAGATTCGAATTTTGCTCTTGTTAATTGTTTTACTAAATGCTTTGGCACATTATCTACAGTAGTGATATATGGTAGATTAATCTCTGTCATCATACTAGAAGACAATTCTATTTTAGCACGTTCAGCAGCTTCTTTTAATCTTTGCAGTGCTAGAGGATCTTTTCTGAGGTCTACACCTTCTTCTTTCAAAAATTCTTCTGCCAGCCAGTTCACCAGTCTTTCATCAAAATCATCACCACCGAGTTTAGTATTACCATTGGTAGATTTAACCATAAAAACACCTTCGCCAAGCTCAAGTATACTTATATCGAAAGTACCACCACCAAGATCATAAACAGCAACTTTCATTTCTTTATGTTTCTTGTCTAAACCATAAGCTAGAGCTGCTGCTGTAGGTTCATTAATAATTCGCCTGACATTTAGTCCTGCTATTTCTCCCGCTTCTTTAGTAGCCTGTCTTTGAGAATCATTAAAATATGCGGGCACTGTAATGACAGCCTCAGTAATTTCTGTACCCAAATAATCTTCAGCAGTTTTTTTCATTTTTTGAAGTATCATAGCAGAGATTTCTTGTGGAGAGTATTCTCTATCATCAATTTTGACTCTAGGAGTATTATTAGGTCCTCTGACTACTTTATAAGAAACTCTATGTATCTCTTGCTGTACTTCATCAAATGTTCTTCCCATGAAACGTTTAATACTAGATATTGTTCGAGTAGGATTTATAATTGCTTGCCTTTTGGCTGGATCACCTACTTTTATTTCATTATTGTCTGTAAAAGCAACCATCGAAGGAGTTGTTCTACGACCTTCGCTATTAGCTATTACAATAGGTTCATTACCCTCGACCACTGCCACACATGAATTAGTGGTCCCTAAATCTATTCCTATTATTTTTCCCATAGTTTATATTTTTTGTTTTATTTTGTCAAATTATATACCATATTAAATAATGTTTAATTATTGACATAATTTCATAGTAATTAAAGACAATTTGTCCTATTCAAATATTATTAATTTTGAGAGCGTTAAATATTAACTACAGAGTTAACAAAGAAGGCACAAAGAACACAGAGCCAAATGTCTGAACTGGGATTTTGGGGATTATAGGATTTTGAGATTTTGTTTTTCAGGGCTAAAGCCCATAACTATTTTTATGTCATACCCTGACCTAAAGGTCAGGGTTAATTTTTATTTGTGTTAATTTGTGTGCATTTGTGGATTAATAACAACAATTAGACAATTAAATATAAACTTAAATAATTAACCGGCAATAAATGTTATATAACTTTAAATTAAAGAAGCTAATAAATTTTAATTTCTTAATTATCTAAAGTTTAGGTTTACAGTGGTATTTTTATTACTTTCTATAGTGAAGTTTTTTTCTATTGTATAAATGCTCTTATTCACATATTTAGCTCTAAAGACGACAGTATATTCTCCTGGTTGCAATTGTATAGTTTGCATATTTTCTTCAGTTTTTAAATTAATTACTAGCTCTAAATCTTTATCTTTTTTTCTTTGAAAAATGCTACCATACCCATTAGCAGGCAAATAAATAATGACATTACCAGGTGCTGGTATTTCTACTGTTGTAGTATAACTTTGTTTTATCTCCACATTATCTATATACAATCTGGGCAATGTCAATATTTCTAAATCATATTTCCCTACAAGATATTTTTCTTTTTTATTAGTATATTGAACATTTAGAGTATTACTATCATTATTTTTTCTAACAATTACTGGCAAAGCAGATTTCTCTATATTGGAAGCAGGAAATTTAACAAGTAATTCTCCTTGTGGGGTAGGTGCTGATACGATTGTATGTTTACCTGGAGTGAGACCCAGAGAATCAATATAAACTGGAGGAATAGTATGTATTTGAATTCTATATTTTATCAAAGGATCTATTAATAATGTGTCTGGCACACCTTTGTTATTAAGTGTATGAACAAATTGATAAATGATTTTATTATTCATCTTATCATAAAAAGTCATTGGAATATTAGTTTCAGTAGGATTACCAGCTTGATCCAATAAATTTACTTGACAAGAAGTAGAATTTAATGCATAAGAAATAACAATTTTGAGAGCTTTCTGAAATTGCTCTTCAGTACTACCATCATAGTAATCTCCAACACATTCAAATTCTTTAGCGAAATTTTGACCTATGCCAATAATAAATGGTTTAAGCACAATACCCCTTTTTTGTAAATCCTGAGAAACTGCACATGGATCACCATTGCACTCCTCTATGCCATCAGTTATTAAAATTATAATATTCCTACAATTATCACAAGGAGGAAAATCATTACCAGCAGCTGCTAAAGTATTAGCTATAGGAGTAGTGCCGCGAGGTGTCAAATATTTAATAAAATGAGCAATTTTTTTAGCATTACCTTCAGAGAAAGGTACTACTAATCTAGTATCATTACAATCTTGTGGAGGGAAATCTTTCAAATCACCAAAAACTCGTAAAGCTAATTGTAAATTTTCAATTGTAGAAATACTATCTAAAATATTGTTTAATAAACGCTTAGCAATATTTATTTTTGTATCACTCTGCCAGTGTCCATACATGCTATTACTAGCATCGAAGATTATTAATATTCTAGTAAGATTTTCATTTTTTGGTGGTTGCGATTGTCCAAAAGATGAAACAGTTACAAGACAAAAAAAGAATAAAAAAACAAATTTTTTAAAAATCATTTAATGAAGATTTTAAATATTTCAAAGCCTCAGCAGCTTGTTCATCATTAGGAGGCGTACCATGCCATTTATGATCATTTTCCATAAAAGATACACCTTTTCCCATAATAGTGTGCATGAGGATCATTATTGGATAACCTTTACCTAAATTATCTTTAGCAATATTTATAGTTTGCCTCATATCAGAAAAATCATGTCCATTCATTTCTAAAACGAACCATCCGAAAGCTTCCCATTTAGCACGCAGATTACCTAGTGAATTTACTTGATCTACGGGGCCATCTATTTGTTGTCCATTATAATCAATAGTAGAAATAAGATTATCAATTTTTTTAGAACCAGCGAAGAGTGCAGCTTCCCATATTTGACCTTCTTGCAGCTCTCCATCACCATGTAAAGAATATATGATTTTTTTGTCATTGTCAAGCTTTTTAGCTATAGCACAACCTACAGCTATAGATAGCCCTTGACCTAATGAGCCAGCTGCGAAACGTACCCCAGGCAAATGCTCTGATGGTGTAGGATGTCCTTGCAGTCTGCTATTAATACGTCTGAAAGTAGCTAATTCATCAATAGGAAAATATCCTCTACGTGCCAAAACAGAATAAAAAGCAGGACTAATGTGTCCATTAGATAAAATAAATATATCTTCGTTATGTCCTTCTAAAGTGAAATTTTCAGGATCTAAATCCATAATTTCGAAATATAAAAGTGTAAGAAAATCTGCACAACCTAGAGAGCCACCAGGATGTCCAGACTTAGCCATATTTGTCATTCTAATGATATCTCTTCTCACTTGAGTAGCAATGTCTATTAATTTTTCATTAGTCATAATACAAATAGTTTTTTACAAATTTATTTAAAATATTTTTATTCAAATAAAAAAAATTAATAATAATCATTTTATTTTGTAAAATTTAAAAATTTTTATTAATTTTGCGAAAAGAACACAAAAAACCAATTATATGAAAAAATTAATTATTACAATTTTAGCATTAATGACTGGTCTGACAATGTTTGGTCAGGTAGTTTTCCAGTCTGATTTCGAAACATGGACAGATGGTTCATACCCTGATGGATGGGGTGGCAGTGGAACTAATATCGGTGTAAGTAATGTAGTTAAATACACTTCTGATCCATATGATGGAAATAACTCTTGTCAAATTATTAATAACACAACTAGTCATAAAAGATTCACTACCGAGTCAGTAGCAATTGATAGTGCTTCAGCTTATAAAATAGAATTTTATGCTAAAGGGAAAGGTGATATTAGAACTAGCATTAAACGTACTGCTTTAGCTGCATCTTATATGGATTATTCTCCATACATTTCTATTAATAGTGATTCATGGGCACTATATTCACAAACTATAATAGCTGATACTAATAGTACTGATGCTTCTTTTATATTATCAGTCAGAAATACAGATCCATCAATGGGAGATTTGATAATAGACAATGTAACAATATCCATTACTACAGATATTGAGGAAGTATCAATATATGATATTCAATATACTACAGATGCGAGTGGTGATAGTCCATACAATGGACAAACGATAAAAACTCGTGGGGTAGTTACTGCTGTTAGCAATGCTGGTTTTTGGTTACAAGATGGTAAAGGTGCATGGAATGGCATTTATGTTTACAATAATACAATTTTACCATCTTTGGGTGATAGCATCCTAATATCAGCCTCAGTATCTGAATATTACAACCTAACCGAACTAACTAGTGTAAATTTATTAGAAAATTTTGGTAATACAACTTTACCTGAACCAGAAATTATAAACATTGCTGATGTAGATGAATCATACGAAGGTGTTTTATGTAAATTAGTTGACGTACAATGTACTGCTTTACCAGATCAATATAATATGTGGCAAATAACTCAAAATGGTAATAATCTATATGTAGATGATGATATTTATTTTTTCACACCTTCTCTTAATACTCATTATGATATAACGGGCATCATACATTATTCATATGGCGAGTGGAAAATTTTACCTCGTAGTGCTAGTGATGTTACAATACATACAGGTATTAACTCCGATGAAACTAATAATATTACTATAAATTATGATGCTAATTCTAAAAATCTTATAATCAAAGGATTACAAAACAATGCTAATTTAAATATTATTAATATTTTAGGTCAAAATATGGCTAGCTATTCTATTACTCCAAATACTAATAGAATAGATGTAGCTAATCTGAATTCGGGTATTTATATAATAAATTTAAATAGTAACAATACAATTACTACTAAAAAAATATTAATTCCATAATTAATATAGAATTAAAAGATGTTAAAAACCAGGTTATTGCATAACCTGGTTTTTTTATTTAAATTTGCTTCAAAAAAAGTAATTTTATGAATTATTATGCAAAAAATCAATATGCTATTTAGATTATCTCTGTACAATAGATACTAATTATAAACCAAAATTAAAATAAAAAATCATGAATAATCATAAAAATATAGGTTTGCTACTTGGTACATTTAATCCACCACATATCGGACATACATTGATAGCAAATTATTTCTATATAACAAAAAATTTTGATGAGATATGGTTCATAGTTTCTCCACAAAATCCGTTTAAAAAAGATATAAATCTTATAGATGAAAAAATAAGATTAGAAATGGTAAGTTTAGCAATAGAAAATGCTAACTACTTAAAAGCTAGTGAGATAGAATTCACACTACCAAAGCCAAGCTATACAATAAATACCTTAAAAAAATTAAAAAATGATTATCCCAAATATACATTTAGTATTATTATGGGTAGTGATAATGCAATATCAATAGAAAAATGGAAAGATTTTCAAAATATTATAGATAATTACAATATTTATGTTTATCCAAGGACAGGCTACTCAATCAAAAATATTTTATCAAATAAAAATATTAACATAGATCACTCTGCACCTATTATTGATATAAGTAGTACATGGATAAGAGAACAAATAAAAAATGGCAAAGATGTCCAATTTTTTTTAAGAAAAGCAGTTTATGAATTTATAATGGAGAATCGGATTTACCGGGAGTGAGGATAAAAGGGCTATAATAATGAGGAGGAATTTGTGAGCAGGGAGATATCATATTTAAATTTTTTATTTTAGATAATTTTTTCAATTTTTTGTTAAAAAATTAAATCAATTCATAATATTTTGTATATTTGCAAAATATTATAAACAATTTTAATCATGGAAGGGGAATGTAGTAGTACAGAACACCGCCTTATTTTCCTCCTTCCCCATTGATAATTTGAAGGGGAAGTCTCCTCTACCTTACTGCTTTGTTTGGTGGATATTGTATTTTGTTTTTATTAATTTTAGGTTAATTTTAATAAAAAATTTATTTTCTTCTTTTCTATTTATAATTGTATTTTATATGTCTTGCCATTCTCGGTTAAAGTCTTAGAATTTTACTACATTTTTTTAAAATTATTACTTAAAACACAATCAATTAACAAGAAAAAAATTGGTTAATTATGGAAATGGATAAAGAATTTTTAGATATTAAAGAAGAGATAGAGGAATTAGGAGTAGAGTATATATTAGAGATATTGCCTATTATTCGCAATATGCCTCCTGTAGAAGTGGCAGAATTATTAGATGAATTTGATTCAGATGCTATAGCCTTTATTTTAAAAAATTTAGACATTGAGCAACAGGGTCTTGTAGTTGCTGAATTTAATTTATCGCGGCAAATAGAATTATTTAAAATACTTAATAAAAGAGAATTTGCTAAAATTTTTGAGCAGATGCCCCCAGATGTATATGTTGACTTATATCAACATTTAGAGCCTGAGGAACAAGCTGAGCTTTTACCTTATTTATCATTAAATATTAGAGAAAATGTAATTAAATTAAGTAAATATCCTGAAGAGACAGCCGGTGGTATAATGACTACAGATTTTTTCACTGTCAATGCTGGAATCACTTGTCAGGATGTTATTAATCTTATTAGATTGAGAGCACCATCTAATAAAGCTTTATATCATATTTATGTAATTGATGAAAATAATGTATTATTAGGAATTATAAATATTGAAGATCTTATTAAAGCACAAGGTGATACTTTAATAGATGACATTATGACAAAAGATTATGAATTTGTTTATGTAGATGAAGATAGAGAAAAAGTAGCAGATATCATTGCTAAATATGATTTGATCACTTTGCCAGTTTTGAATTATGACTACCAATTGATAGGTGTGGTAACCTCTGATGATGCTATCGAAGTAATACATACTGAACAAACTGAAGATTTAGAAAAATTCATGGGTATTGTTCAGGAGCCAGAGTACTTTGACTATATGGGTACATCTACTGTTGTACACTTTAAAAAACGTATTGTTTGGTTGATAATATTAGCTATTATCGAATTATTTTCTGGTATGATTATCAATCATTATCAACCATTATTACAGCAAATTTATGTTCTAGCACTTTTCATGCCTATGCTTACAGCTATGGGTGGCAATGCAGGTAGTCAATCTGCTACAGTTATAGTTCGGGCACTTGCTCTTGGCCAGGTGAATATAAAAGAATGGTTTAAAATTATTTGGAAAGAAATACGAATCGCTATATTATTAGCTATTATTTTAGGACTTTTAACCTTTATTAATGCTTTGATATTAAATTCTACACGCACTATACCAGAAGGTTTTTCTATTTCTTATATTTCTTTTGTGATTGCTTTATCTATGGCTATGCAAGTGATAAGTTCTACATTTATTGGTGCTTTTTTCCCTTTATTAGTCAAAGCTTTTAAAGGTGATCCTGCTTTAGCTGCTAGCCCAGCTATCGCTACTTTAGTAGACATTACTGGACTATTAGTTTATTTCTCTATTGCTAGTTTACTTTTGTAATTTTTTAAAACTCATTACTATGCGGATGAATATAAGATGAGAATATATAATTAGCTAATTTGTTTTCTAATAATAAATTATTTTTGTAAAAAAAATATGTCTGATAAACTTTATATTGCTGGCACTCGTGCTGTATTAGAGGCTCTAGAAAAGAATGTATCAATTAATAAAATTTTTACAATTAAGCAAAAACAAGAATACAAAGAAATCTATAAACATATTTTTTCAGAGGCTAAAAAACAAGGTATTCCTATACAATATGTGCCCAAAGAGAAACTAGATTATCTATATAAAGGTAACCATCAAGGTATAATAGCTGAATCATCTCCAATTAAATATCATGATTTAAATGATTTTTTAGAAAATCTTAAAAAAGATCAGCCATTACTTTTATTATTGGATGGTATAACTGATGTTAGAAATTTCGGAGCAATAGCACGCACTTCATTAGCAGCTGGTGTAGATGGCATCATAATTCCTCAAGGTGGTAATGTGCAAATAACTGATGACGCTATTAAATCTTCTGCAGGAGCTTTATTAACAATTCCTGTTATACGCGTTATACATCTCAAAGATGCCATTTATCAGTTACAAACTTACAATTACTCTATTATAGCTGCTACTGAAAAAGCTACAAAAACTATTTATGAAGCAGATTTCAAAAAACCAATTGCTATAATATTAGGAAATGAAGAAAAAGGTATTCAGTCTAGTTTACTAAAATTATGCAACGAAATAGTGAAAATACCTATTGCTGGAAATATTGATTCTCTGAATGTATCTGTAAGTGCTGGAATAATTATTTATGAAATATTTAGGCAAAGATCTATTTAAATAATTTTTCTATTTCTTAAATATTGATCTATACAAAATCACGAGTGCTATTAAAAAAATTGTAAATAAAGCTAAAATTATCAACCAATTTTTTTGATTATAAATAATAAATACTGAGGCACTGATGATGACTGCAGCCATAATTATACTAAGTGATATTAGTAAAACAGAATTTTTTATAGATCTAGTAATTTTATCTTGTGTATCTTTATCTACTTTTATCTGTATGGAGTCTTGATCTTTAATCTTATTAATAAAATTAAAGATGTCATTGGGTAAATTTTCTATTAAATCTATCGACTGAGCTATAGTTTTTTTAAATTTATTAATAATATATGATGGGGATAATTTTTTAATAAAATTTTCTCTAATAAATGACTCTATCGTAGAATAAATATCAAAATCAGGATCTAATTGTTTACCAGTATTTTCTACTGTACTAATTGCTTTAAGCATGAGAGTTAAATTAGGCGGTAAAGATAGATTATATTTATAAACTGTTCTAAATAATTCTTCAGAAATTTCTTTAAAATCAAAATATCTAATAGGCATACCAAAATACTTATCTATTAGATCGAATAAATCTCTTTTTAGAGCAGCTTCATCTAATTTATTATCATCATGTTTAATAATATTTAATTTTTTAAAGCAAGTGATAATAACATCTATATCTTCATTAATAAAAGCATTTAAAAGGTCTAATAATATTTTTCTAGTATTCAAATCTAATGCACCTACCATTCCCACATCTATCATTACTATAGTAGATGGTGGCATAACTAAAACATTAGCTGGATGTGGATCTGCATGAAAAAAACCATCAACAAAAATTTGCTTTAAAGCTATTCTGGCGCCTCTATCTGCTATTTTCCTTTTATCATATTCATCACTTTGGTAGCTAAATAATTCCTTCATCTTAATAGCATCAATGTATTCCATAGTCAAAATTTCAGTATTAGTATATTGCCAATACACTTTTGGTAATTTGACATATTCTACATTTTTGAAATTCTCACTAAATCTTTCATAATTTAGCCCTTCAAGTACAAAATTTATTTCTTTAGTAAGTGAACGTTTAATTTCGCTAACAATTAATGGTGGCTGAAATACCCAATCATCCCGTATAATTATTTTAGTTAAGTTAGCTAGGTCAGTTAAAATATCTAAATCGGTATTAATGATTTCTTTAACATTTGGTTTTTGTACTTTAATAGCTACCCAATCTCCATTTTTGAGTTGAGCTTTATACACTTGGCTGAGAGAGGCAGAGGCAAAGGGTTTTTCTTCTATATAATTAAATATTTCGTCTATAGATTTGCCAAAATTATTTTTAATAATTTCATCAATTTTTACCTCTTCAGAGCAGCAAACATCATCTTGTAGTTTTTCTAATTCTTTAATATACTCTAATGGCAAAAGATCTGGCCTTACGCTCAAAATCTGTCCCAGTTTAATAAATGTAGGTCCTAACTCTTCTAATGCTAATCTTAACTTTTCTGGACGAGATAATTTTAGTGTTTCACTTTCTTTATTTTTTTTATAAAATACTTTTCTATTAGGATCCTTTAGAAATCCATATTTAAATAATACTGAAACTATGTTCCTACTTCTGCGAAGTTTTCTTACATTTCGACCTTTAGAAAAAAATTTTTTTAAAGCCAAATTAGTTTAATTTATTAAATTATTTATTTAATTTATTCATTAATTCGTCGATTTTTTTATTAATTTCATCAATATCATCTTTAGTAGGGATATTCAGTTTTTTTATAGCTGTATCTACCGCAGATTGAATTTTTTCATCAATATTCGATTTAAATTTTTCACCTTCCTCAATTAAATCTTTAATAAATTCAGGTTTTTCATTTTCTTTTAGCTCACCTTTCTCTATTAGTTGATTAGCTATTTCTTCGGCTTTATCTTGTATAGAAGCTATTGCTCCTAATCCCATATAATAGGTTTTCTTTATTAAATCTTTTATTTCCATAATTTTATGTTTTTTACAAATTTACGAAAAATTTTTGAATTAATTATATATTTGAATAATAATAAGTTTTAATTAAATATTTAGATTGATTTATTATAAAATTATTATTTTTTTAAAAAATATTTTGAATTTTTTACAAATTTAACAATTTAATCATAATAATTACTACGTATATAAAATTTATTAAGTAATTTGTCTTAATATATTGCTTTTTAAATAAAAATTAAATAATTGTATTAAATTTGCAATATTAGTTAAGCAAAGGTTATAAAATAGAATAAAATTTTAAAAATATGAAACATAAATTATTGATTTTTATTACATTATTATTATCTGTAAACATTTATTCACAAATTGATGAAAATTATTTAGAAAAGGAATCTATTAAGGCTAAAGAGGATTCATCACAATTAATACACCAAAAAGACTCTGATAAATGGTTAGCTGAATATATTAAAGAGACACACGCAAAATTATTGCAAGGTAACATAGTAGAGAAAGACTATAGAGCTAGTGTCTGTAATAATTTAGATTTCGAAGAAGGAAATTTCACTGGTTGGACCTGTCAGACAGGAATAAATTATGGTTATCCTGCAGGCTCTTGGACAGGTTCACTACCAGTAGCCAATAGGCACACTATAGAGACTGGTGGTACAGATCCATATGGTGGTTTTCCCAAAGTAGCTCCTGGTGGAGGTACATATTCTGTTAGGTTAGGTAATGATGGTGTAAATAGACAAGCTGAGCGTATAATATTTTCATTTATTGTAGGTCCTACAGATACTAATTTTATTTACAAATATGCTGTTGTTTTTGAAGATCCCAATCATCCTGTGGATGAACAACCTTATTTCGAATTAAAAATTTTAAATTCACAAAATCAAGTTATACATTGTGGACAGCAACATTACACTGCTGCAAGTAATATTCCAGGGTTTATGCATGCAGGCAATAATGTATGGTATAAACCATGGACTACCGTGGGGATAAAATTAGCTGATTATGTGGGGCAACCAGTAACTGTAATAGTTACTAATGCAGATTGTTCACGAAGTGGACATTTTGGTTATGGTTATGTAGATTTTATTTGTCCTCAAAATATGGTTGCTCAGGCTATTAATTTTTGTGAATACGATAGTTCTGCTATACTTACAGTACCAAATATAAGTCCCGGAGCTACTTATTTATGGTCCACTGGTGAAACTACTCCTACCATTACTATTAATCCTCAAAATTTTAATGATTCTACCATTCAATGTTATGTAACGCCTCCAGATGTACCTACTGGATGTGGATTTTGGTATACTTTCCCTATTAATGTTAATCCTTTACCTATAATTAATGTTACTTCAAATCCCTCTATTATTTGCTATGGCGAGAGCTCTTTGCTTAGTGTTAATGGTGCAAATACTTATGTGTGGTCTCATAGTCTAGGCAGTGGAATTACTAAAACTGTCACACCAACTACTTCCACAACTTATAGCGTTACTGGTACAGATATTAATAATTGTTCTAATACTGCTACTATTACAGTTACTGTAAATCCTATTCCTGATATCTCTATTACAGCAGATCAGACCTTATGCCATAATACTCAGACAACTCCGATAAATTTTACTAGTTCTGTTACAAATACAGTATTTAATTGGACTAACAATAATACAACCATAGGATTAGCTGCTAGTGGTAATGGCAATATTCCTTCATTTACAGTTACTAATACAGGTCCATCTCCTCAAATAGCTACTATCATTGCTACACCTTCTTTCACTAATAATGGATTAACCTGCACTGGTAACTCAGATACTTTTTTAATCACTGTAAATCCTATACCTGATATCTCTGCTACAGCAGATCAGACCTTATGCCACAATACTCAAACAACTCCGATAAATTTCACTAGTTCTGTTACAAATACAGTATTTAATTGGACTAACAATAATACAACCATAGGATTAGCTGCTAGTGGTAATGGCAATATTCCTTCATTTACAGTTACTAATACAGGTCCATCTCCTCAAATAGCTACTATCATTGCTACACCTTCTTTTACTAATAATGGATTAACCTGCACTGGTAGCTCAGATACTTTTTTAATCACTGTAAATCCTATTCCTGATATCTCTATTACAGCAGATCAGACCTTATGCCACAATACTCAAACAACTCCGATAAATTTCACTAGTTCTGTTACAAATACAGTATTTAATTGGACTAACAATAATACAACCATAGGATTAGCTGCTAGTGGTAAT
>Ga0209537_1003064_pt1 | contig 15729 bp, 15 predicted proteins | sample BioPla4DNA1_FD_187698 | JGI IMG/M metagenome (GOLD analysis project Ga0209537, IMG submission 187698) | Biogas fermentation microbial communities from Germany - Plant 4 DNA1 (SPAdes) (version 2) | ecosystem: Engineered > Bioreactor > Anaerobic > Digestate | place: Bielefeld, North... | reverse complement strand
TGAACTACGTAAAAAGCTGGGTTTGATTCCCGAGCAGACATCTACGGATGATCAAGATCAAAAGAAGGATGGCAGTGCCGCTTGAGCCAGGCCGAGCTTTTTACAGACAAAATTGGACTTGACCCTAAAAAAACTTTAACTAATTATAGCATAATATACCTTAATAGTGAATACTAAACAAATTTGACGCATAATCAACTAAAACGGCAGAAAATGGCGCAATTATATAAGAAAAAATCAGCGTCAAAATGTAATTTTTGAATTATAATATTATTCTAAATTTTATTGACATATTTCCGCTGTAAAACTTATAATAATAAAAAAACGCTGCCCCGCCTTACATCACTCACATCACTCCATGGAACATCAACTAACCCTGTTTGATGCTTAAGTAACTTTAAGGAGGTGAATTGTTGTTCTATTTGTAATTCTCATTTTCACTGTCTGCCGCAGAATTTTTGCGTTTATTTTTTTATAGAGAGGTGGTTTGTATGAGCAGCCAGGATTTGATACCGTATCCAAAAGATATGGTCCATGAATCGGATTTATCCCTGGCGCAAACCCTCCAAAAATGGGCGGAGACGGAAGTAATGCCGAAGCGCCTGGAGTATCGTGAAGATTACGAAAAACTGCTGAAACCGGCCATGCGGAAACTGTTTTTGGATATTCAGCTTCAGAAGATGTTCTGGCCGGAGCGTTACGGGGGGATTGGCCTCAATGCTCCGGAAGTGGCCCGGACCCTGGCCCTGGCCCTGGAGCAGGTAGGACGGGCCGATACCGGCATCGGCTATCTTTACGGTATTACTTTTGCCCTGTGCAGCACCTTTGCCATGGAGTGTAACTTTAACGAGGAGCTATGCAGCCGGGTAGCTCCGATTTTTTGTGATGCAGAGGACATCGTCCTGGGATCGCTTGTATTGCCGGTATATGCCCGGAGCGATTCTTCCTCCGGACCCATGTTCAGAGGAAGATATCTTCAGGCTGCCGCGCGTTTTGACGGCTCCGAATGGGTGATCAGTGGAGAAAAAATTCGTCCCATGAACTCCGGAACGGATGCCCATTTTTTCGGAGTGCTATGTGCCCTGGAAGGGGAAGAAGAACCCGGTTTAATCCTGGTTCCGGGCGATGCTCCCGGCCTTACCAGGGAGGATAGTTTTTTAAAGACGGGTCTGGCGGCCAGTGTAAATGCTTGTATTAACCTTTCCCAGGTTCGGGTTCCTGCAGGCAACCTTGTCTTTCGGGGAGAGAAAGCTTTCCGGCAGATGATGTCGTGGTTGTATCTCAGCCTGGGGGCGGTTACCGTTGGCTCCCTTTTTGCTACATATGAAATCCTCAAGGAATGGGGCGATACCCGCGTAATCAAAGGTAGAGGCTGTATCTTCAAGGAGAACCCCCTGACCGCGTCTTTAATGGCCGAAATAAGCCATGAAATATTGTTGAGCCGTCTCCTGGTGCACCAGCTGGCCCAGATGCTCTCCAAACCGGAAGTATACCAGCAGGGAGAGGAAGAACGCCTTTTCATACCGGCCCTAAGCATTGTTTCTTATGTCACCCAGGCTGCGGAGAAAGCCATTAACCAGACTATGGAGTTGATGGGATCGGCAGGTTATGCCAAGGAATGGAACCTGGAGCGCTACTGGCGCGATGTTAAGACCATGCAGGTTCACCTGGGCAACTGGGAGCTAAATAAGATGGAGCTGGCGCGGTATTTTTATCAGTGCCAGACCCTGTAAAGAAAGGCAGGTTGAAAAGGATGCGCAGTATTGATGATTTCACCCGCCCGAAAGAATATTTATCACCTCTGGATGATATCCTGGGGCAAATTATCCGGCAATGGGCCGAAAAGTATGTAATACCATACCGGCGCAGTTTTGATGAGGATTGGGAGGAACACCGCCTGATTGAGCCGGCTTTTGACATATTGATGGGAGAGCTTGGACTGCAGCGGGTGCTTTTCCCTGAAGAATACGGCGGCTGGGGATTGGGGCACTCCAATTATGCCGGTACCGCAGCCTACCGCTTGATGGAGGAGATCTCCAGGGCCGATTCGGCCATGGGCGTAGCCTTCGGAGTAGTTTTCTGGCCCCTGATCATGATCTGCAATGAACCTCACGTTAACCACCGGCTTTGCGAAGAGTTTGCCCCCATGTTTTGCAACACCCGCAAGGCGGTTTTCGCCGCCAATGCCATGACCGAGCCCCAGGGCGGAGCTGATATTGAGAACTTGGAAATTGTCCGGGGGTCTACCATTCAGACTACGGCGGTGTTGGAGGGCGACGAGTGGGTAATCAACGGGCATAAACTTTGGCCCACCAACAGTGGAGGCGCTTGCAGCCTCTTTGGTGTTGTGGCCACTACCAATCCCGGTTCCAGGGATCCCAGGGATTTTGCCTTTATCTTTGTCCCGGCCGATACCCCCGGGGTTACCCAGGGCGGGCCTTACGAGAAGGCGGGAATGGCGGCGGATAAGAACGGAGATATCTGGTTTGAGCAGGTCCGGGTCCCGGAATATTACCGGGCGTGCGGCCCCGGCGACGATTACAAGTACTTTAAAGAAGTAATCACCTTTGGGAACATGGGCAGCATCTCCTTTGTAAGCGGGGCCATGATGAATGTCTACGAAATACTGAAAGAGTTTAGCGAAACCAATTATTACCGGGGGCGTCCCCTGAAAGAGCATGATGCTGTGGCCGGGGTGCTGTCCGATATCGCCAGGGACATCGATATTATCCGGATTTTGGGCTACCAGTATGCCCACATGATTGATCGACCGGATCTGTACGGCCCTCGCTGGAGTGAAGAGATGGTTGCCAAAGGCCGGGCTTATAAATATTTTGCCTGCGACCGGGCCGTTGAAGATCTCGGCAAGGCCATGAACATCATGGAGACCTATGGCAGCGACCGGGCCTGGGATATTGAGAAACACTGGCGGGATTTAAAGATTGTTCAGCTCTGGATGGGTGGCAAGCAGCTATGCCAGATGGAGACGGCGCGCTACTACTATGATTGCCAAACCCTTTAGAAGGAGGAGAGACCTTTGGAAGAGATGAGCAGCCGTCCCGGTGTAATAGACTTTTCCAACCGTGTCGTGAGAGAGTTGTTGAGAACCCCCAAATTCAAGGCTCAGTTTAAAGCAATGCTCAACTCCCTGGATCCTCCTGCAGCCGCGGAGCTGGTGCGCACCCTGATGTGGGAAGATACCGAGCTTTTTCTGGACCTAATCGGAGTACTTCCGGAACTGCTTAATACCCTGTTCATCGGAGGCAGGGAGCTGGCGGAGCAGTTGGACAAATTTCCTGATCCCATGCTGGCGGCTTTTTTCGCCAGAGTATTGGGCAAGATTGACGGCGAGGCTCTGGGTAGGATGATGGTTGCTTTGGTTGACGCCTACCGCCGTATTCGCCGGGTTGATGGCGATCCCCTTAGGGATCAACTCTCGGATCTTGGCAGGAAAGTACAAACCGGTATCGGCCGGAGCGGCACGGAAATATTGCTTTCCCTCCTGGTTCCCCTCCTGAAGGGCAGCATCAAGAAACTTGCCGAGGAGGCAGGAGATGCAGAATCGGACTCCGGCAAGCTGGTGCGGGGTCTTTCGGGAGCCCTGGCCGAGGCGATCCGGGAGAACCCAGGTTTTGTGGAACATGTCTGGCGTCCTTTCCGGGAGGCCTTAGCCATGGAAAATGGGAGGTGAGCAGCAGATGGAGATGAAAGAAAAAACCGGTGAAGCGGCCTTGATGCCGCGGCTGTTAAAAGAGTTAATACGGACTCCGCTAATTAAGGAACTGGTCCGCATAAACCTGGCACCTTCCCCTCCGGGTTCCACCAGGGAGCTGGTAAAAACATTTTTCTGGGAAGACTTTGAATTTTCCTTTGGCCTAGTGAGTTCCCTGCCCAGTTTCTTAAACGGGCTGGCCGAATTTCTTGATGAATTAGGGCTGCAGCTTCAGAAGATACCGCCGCATATGCTTAAGGCGTTTATCTTGGAGCTGGGGAAAAACATCGAGAAGGATACTTTCAAGAATATCCCCCAATCCTATGCTCCCCTTGTCCGGCAGGTTGTGCTGGAAGACGAAGAGACACTCCGGCAATTAAGAAGCTCTCTGGCCGGAGCAGGCAACAACCTCCTGGAGGTGCTAACGGACAAAATAGAAGGTGCCGCCCGGGGGGAGATGGAGCCTTACGAGCCTAAACCGGGGCTGGAAGCCGAAGCGGTGGGGAACCTGATCAATGCGGTAAGCGATCTCCTGGTACGCACCGCCCCCCGGGGGAAGCCTACGGAGGAGCGGATCAAATATGCGGAAGAGATTCTCCAGGCCATAAATTTTGGCAAGCTGCGCCGCGGCCTGGTAGCCCGGATGGACCGGGGATTCCCCGTTTTAGAAGGTATTGTCGGGGCCATTGTTGATGATCCCGTAATTTTCGCCAATGTGGCCAACATACTTCCGCCCTTGCTTAACCATTTATTAAAGCTCCTGGCCAATACCATTTCCCGCCTTGATTTGCCGCCTGAAATCCTGGCCAGCGCTATCTTAAATATCCTGGACGACCTGGAAGGGGAGCACATCGGCCGGCTGCTTAACGGTGCTTGCGCCCTGATTAACGACCTGCACGAAGGGAGTTTAGTGCTGGGTAAAGACGAACCGCGCTTTCGCCCGGTGCTGAAAAACCTGCTTGATGGTGTTTTCTCCGTCGTAGACGAAAAGGCTCTCTCCAGGGCGCTGGTGGCCCTGTTGGAAGACCTGGAAACGGTTTTAACCGTTTTGGGCGATGTACTGGTGGAGAAGCCGGAACTTTATGTGCAGGTTATGGAAGCGGTCTTAAACGGCGTGAGTCCGGTGCTGCGGGGCTTGTCCTACCTCCTGGAGAAAGTGAAACAGCTTCCGCCCCCCCAAGGCATGGTCGAGAAAATCGATTTTTCCGAGTTTGCCGGTCTCCTGAACTCCTTTTTCCGCTTGCTTTACCGGGTGCTGGAGGCCAACCCCACCCTCATCGAGCAGGTGCTGTCGAAACTTTATAACGGTGTTGACCGGGAACAGCTTGGCGCCCTGGGCAAAGAGCTTTTTCGGCAATTTACGGTCTTTGCCGCCCGGGAGGAAATCCTGGCTCCCGAGAAAGTGGCCCAGTTTATCAATCCCCTGCTCTCTGCTTACAACCAGGCTTTGGTCAAGAATCCCTCCCTGGCCCGCGAAAAGGCCTCCCGTTACTTGGAGCAACTGGATTTGGAACAACTGGCCCTGGCCGTTACCGGTTCCGGGGTCCAGCTTTCGGGAGTGATCCAGGCCAATCCTTCCCTGGCCCGGGCTATTTTGAAAACCTTCCTGGGTATCGTCTGGTCGGTAATAAAAGGCTCTTTTAAACGCCAAAAACGTCCTGCGGCGGCGGCCGTATCCGCCCAAAGCAGCATAGGGAGGCAGGGATAAGATGAACGACTGGGCCCGATTGGTGAAGGATGTGGAAAACGAATATGTTAAGCAGGCCCGGGAGAGCGGTCAGAAAATTGTTGGCTACGCTTGCCTGGCTACCCCGCGGGAGATATTTGATGCGGCGGGAGTCTTCCCGTACCGCCTAAAGGCCCTCTCCAATGCAAATACAGAGATGGCCGATGCATACATGTCGCGTTTTAACTGCGGATTCTGCCGTTCTTGCCTGCAGCTGGGTCTGGAAGGGGCTTACGACTTTCTCGATGGCTTGGTGGAGACCAACGGCTGTGATCATTTGCGGGGTATGTTTGAGAACTGGCAATACACCCGCCCCCGCTCCTTTTTTCATTACTTGCGGGTGCCGCACCTGACTGATCCGGATTCCGTGCAGTGGTTTATTGAAGAGCTGGAGTTAACCCGGGAGGCCCTGGCCGGATTCACGGGGGCTGAGATAAGCGAAGATTCTCTGGCGGAGGCTATTTCCCGGCAGGAGCGCATTGCCGGGAAGCTGCGGGAAATATACAGCAGTCGCTGGAGTGATCCGGTAAAGATTAAAGGCAGTGAAGTAATGGCCTTAATGGTTCTGGAAGGTTCTGTGCCGCCGGAAGTCTTTGAGAAAATTGTCGACGATGTTTTGAAAGCGCTTTCTTCGCGTCCCGGGCTTCCCACCAGGGCTCGCCTTTTCATGGGCGGTTCCGCCACCGATGAGATTGCCCTCATTGATGAGCTGGAGAGCCTGGGGGGGCTGGTGGTGGCAGATTCCTTCTGCTTTGGTGGGAGAATCTTCCGGGAAACAGTTCCCGGAGATAACGTTATTGAACGACTGGCCAAAACCTATTTATACAATTTACGCTGCCCGCGCATGTTTGAGCAGTATGCCCGGCGGAAAGATTTTATTGTAGACATGATTAAGCGCTCTAAAGCCGACGGAGCTGTTTTCTTCCACAACAAGTTCTGTGACCTTCACGGCATCGAAAACGTCAAGCTGCGTATAGATCTGGAGCAGGAGGGAATCCCGGTATTGCTCCTGGAGAAAGAATACGGGGCCCAGGCCGATATCGGTCGGCTTAAAACCCGCCTCCAGGCTTTCCTGGAGAGAATAAAGAGGTGATCTGTTTATGATGACGACGCTTGCGATTAAACGCAAACCCGAGGGGCTTTTTAATCGGGTTTATTCCCTGTTCGGAGTATTGAAAAAGCTGCCGGATCGTCTGAGTGAAGAGGAGTTGGAGGGAGTTGTCAAGGTTCTTCCGCCGGATACAGCCAATACTTTTAGCTCCCTTTTGAAGCCTTCTATACAAGAGGCCGGGCTTGCCTTTTTAAAGCTTCTGCTAACCTGGCTGGAGGAGGCCGTTCAGGCCAAAAAAGACGGAAAAAAAGTAGTGCTGCTGCCTTTTAACTTTCCCCCGGAGATTGTTCATGCCTTTGATAATCTCTATCCTCTAACCAGCGAGGTGCTGACCACTTTAGGGGTAGCAGCCCTGGAAGGGCAGGGGGAGCGCTACTGGAATTACGCCATGGGTTTGGGGCTGCCCGACCATCTCTGTTCGGCCAACACCATCGAACTGGGTTCCATCCTTACCGGCGTCGACTTTAAGCCCGATGTTATTATTTCCGGGGCTTCGGGCGCCTGTGATGTAAACGCCAAGATCCATGAATTTGTTTCCCTGTATATGGATGTACCCCAGATCATTTTGGAAAAACCCACCGATGATACTAAGCGAGGCAGAGCCTATTTTTTGAAGAACTACCTGCGGATGATTAAGGAACTGGAAGCGGTGGCGGGGGAAGAGTTGAAAGAGGAGAACCTGTACCGGGTGGCGGCGACGGCCAATCGCTGCACGGAACTCTATTACGATCTTTGGGAGCTGAAAAAACATGTGCCCTGCCCGGTGCCCGGGGTTTTCTCCCTTCTCCTGGCCGGCACTCGATTTGCCATGTGGGGCAGAGAAGAGGCGATCGATGTCCTGGAATCCATGATCCGGGTCTCGCGCCGGAACTTGGAAGACGAAGAGTACAATGCCCGCGGGGAAGTCGCCCGGTTGATCTTCACCTATCTCAGCTACTATTTCGATTTTGTAAGGTTCTATGACTGGCTGGAGGAGAAACGGATTAATACCTTTGGGGATTTCCTGCAGGTGGCTTTTCTTAAACCCATCGATCTTACCTCTATGGAAACCATGCTGGAAGGTATCGTAGACAGCGCCTGGACCGCTGTTATGACCAGGCAGATGGGCTCCAGTTCCATGTCCTTGAAATGGATTGACGATGTCGTTCATGTCATCAAGGAATGGAATATCAATGCCGCCGTTTACTGCGGCCACCACTCCTGCAAGCAGACCTGGAGCGTATTTACCATTACCCGCAATGAAATTATGAAGCGTACGGGAGTTCCTACCCTGGGGCTGCAGGGAGATTCCTGGATTAGAAACATGACCCCGATTACGGTGATTCAGCAGGAAATTGAGCAGTTTATTAACAACGTGGTCGCTCCGCAAGGCCGGCGCCGCCGCGTCCGCGCATAAAAAAGTTGACAAAGTTGACGTGCCTGGCACGACAACTTTAAGAAAATACTGACTATTAATATATATGGAGGTAAAAGATGTATTTTGGCGGAATTGATGTGGGATCACTAACAGCGCAAGCAGTTATCATCAAGAATGGAGCAATTTGCAGTTATCATAGTATCCGGGTTAAACCAAATCCGGTAGACTCCGCGAAAACGGTACTGGAGGCAGCCCTGGCGCAAAAGGGAATGCAACGCAATGATTTGACCTTTACGGTAAGCACCGGCTACGGACGGGAACAGATTCAAAAAGAGGGCTTATCCCAGGAGAACATGAGCGAGATCTCCTGCCACGGCAAAGGGGCTCATTCAATTCTGCCCCAGGTGCGCACGATTATCGATATCGGAGGGCAGGATGCCAAAGTAATCCGGGTCGATAGCGGGGGGGAATTAATGAACTTTGTAATGAATGACAAATGTGCCGCCGGAACGGGCCGTTTTCTTGAGGTTATGAGCAAAACCCTGGGTGTCACCATCGAAGAACTGGGGCCTTTGGCGCTTAAGGGTCAGAACTTCATCGAGATGAGCAACCGCTGCAGTATCTTTTGCGAGACCGAGGTTCACCACTTCCTGCAGCGGGGAGTCCCCCGGGAAGATGTGGCGGCGGGGATTTGCCGGACTATGGCAGAACGGGTGCATGCCCTGGTACGGCGTATTGGGGTGGAAAAAGAGGTTACCATGACCGGGGGTGTGGCCAAGAACCCGGCCGTTAGAAAAGAGCTGGAACGGATCATGAACGTCAGGTTGCTCAGCTACACCATTGATTCACAGATCGTCGGGGCCCTGGGAGCAGCTCTTTTAGCCCAACAGTTAAGCGGGGTGAAAAAATGATTACCCTGGGGCTGGACATAGGCAGTATTTTTACCAAAGGGTTGCTGTTGGAAGGTGACCGAATCCGGGGCTTCCTGCTTCGGGAGACTACCGGAAATATTGGTTCCGAGCTGGAAGAGATGATCGAGCAGCTGCTTTCCCAAAGCGGGCTGGTGCGGGAAAACATTGCCGCCATTGTGGCTACCGGCCAGGGCGAGGATCTGTACAAAGGAGCCGATTACGGCGAAGACGATTTTGTTTGCGTTGCTGCAGCCACCCGGCATCTTCTTCCCGAAGTGGGACTGACCATTGATATCGGGGGACAGAGCATCACCACGATTCTTAGCGGCCCCCAGGGCGAGGTTCTAAATTATATGCGCAATGATAAATGCGCCTCGGGTTCAGGACGCTTCATAGAGGTTCTTGGAGCTGCCTTGGGGGTGCCCATGGAAGAGATCGATGCTGTTGCCGGCCGTTCTCAAAAAAAGATTGCGGTAAGTACCCAGTGTGCGGTATTTGCCGAGAGTGAAGTGATCTCTTATGTAAACCGGGGGGAATCGATACCGGACCTGGTGGCCGGGGTTTGTGATTCGGTAGCCCGCATGGTTATTTCACAGGTCCTGCGTATTGGGCCGGTGGATCATTATACTGTTACCGGGGGCGTAGCCCGCTTCCAGAGCATCGTGGAGAAGCTGGAAGAGCGTTTAAACGGCCGGTATCATCCTTTCCCGATAGACCCTCAGCTGGCGGCTGTTTACGGTGCCGCTCTCCTGGGCCGAGAAGAGTAAAAAGTATTATCAGCTGCCGGAACATCTTTCCGGTAAATTTTTATTCAGTTAAGTGGCGGCGAGATCTTTGCCGGAGCAGGCGGCAACTTTTTTGGCAAGCCCGAGCCTGCTGGCGCCCAAGGTGCCGCCCTGCCGGGACCGGAGTGAGAAGATGGGTCTTTTTGACGAATCCATTGGCAGTATCTCGGATTACCTGGAGGTAGCCCGCTACAGAGGGCTTCTGCGCCAAAGTTGTTACGACTCCTTTGCCGTCTGGCCGGAGAAACGCTCCCTGGTTTTACAAGAAGATACCGGCTTGGAACTGGGCGGCAGCATCGGCTCTCTCTTTCTCCTGCTCTGGACCAATCGGCGCGATCTAGTCCGGGCCGGCAGCATCTCCATAATCGGGCCGGATCTGCCGGAGCGGGAAAGCCGCCGGCTTCCCTTTGGCCTGGTGGCCCTGGTTCAAGGAGATTTTCAGGATGAGTACGATACTTACCGGGATATCCGGGAAGTTATTTTTGATACTCATCTGGAGGGGGTCTCTAGCCGGTTCTGGCCTGACAGCGGGCAGGTCTGGTGCCGGGTCAGCCGGGAAGCGCTGCAAAAAGGGTTTGCTTTAAACCGCCTGGGGGGGACCTTAATTAAGAGGTTAAGCGCCCTTCCCGGGCTAGAAGGGGTGGAACTGGTCTTTATTACCGACCAGGAGGAACTGAAGCGGCTGAAAAAGCCGGCGGAAAAGGTACAGGATATTGTGGAAGCCCTGATCAAGATGTATGAAGAGATGCATTTTGATTGTGAGACCTGCGAATATCAAGAGGTTTGTGAGGAGGTGGCCGGTTTGAAAGAGATCCGGGACCGCCTGAGAGAGAAGCGGGGCCGGCAATGAAAGGGATAATTTCCATCTGTGGGAAGGGTGGAGTGGGGAAAACTACCCTGGCGGCTTTGCTCTCCCGCCTGGTGCTTGAAGAGAAAAATAGCCGAGGGCTGGCTATCGATGCCGATCCGGCGGGAGGACTCTCCCTGGCTCTTTCCCTACCCATCAAAAAAACAGTCAACGACCTGCGCAAGTCGGTGATTGCATCCATTAAAACCCATAGCACCGATTCCCTCAATCTGGCTGCTTCCATCGATTATCAGTTGCTGGAAGCGCTGTCGGAGTACCGTAATCTGGCTTTCCTGGCGGTGGGACGTCCGGAAGAAGAAGGCTGCTACTGCCAGGTGAACACTTTTCTCCGGGAGGCCATTGAAATAATGGCCGGGCACTTTGATCTGGTCCTCATCGATGCGGAGGCCGGAGTGGAGCAGGTCAACCGGCGGGTGATGGGGCAGATAGACCTGCTGCTGCTGGTTTCCGATCTGTCTGCCAAGGGCCTCAGGGTGGCGGAGACGATCAAACAGGTGGCCGATGAAGCCATGCAATACCGCAGTGCGGGCCTGTTGATAAACCGGGTCCGCTCCAAGAAAGAACTGGCGGAAGTGCAGCAGTCTACCCATCTACCCCTGCTGGGGTGGCTTCCCGAAGACCAGCGGGTCCGCCAATTCGATATGGCCGGACGCTCTTTCCTGGAGCTTCCCGATTGCCCATCTTTACAGGCGGTTCGTGAACTGAGCCGGTCTTTAATTGTCTAAATTTTCAATAAAGTTGACAAAGTTGACGTGCCAGGCACCGGATGTAAAATAGGCTTTACATTTTGCAGAGTGCGGTTATAATAATGTAAAGAGCGTTTTACATTTCAAGGGATAGGGGTGTGCTGATGTCTCTTCTTTCAAAGATCGGTTCTTTTTTTAAGCAAAGGGGCTTTGAGAAGGGGGATGAAAGAACAGTTTTAATTGGCGCTTACAGTACGCGAATTAACCATATCTATCTCACGGTATTCCTGCTAATCTGGACGGTTTACGAGTTTATAAGCACCGGTCGTTTGGGAGTTCCGGCCCTGGCTTTTTTCTCGTCGCAGTTTGTTTACTGGTTTGCGTACATTTATTATCGAAAGAAGTATGGCGGCTGATGAAGAATAAGCTTAAAGAACTGCGACGGGAACACGGTTTGACCCAGGAAGAACTGGCCCAGGCTCTGGGAGTGACCAGGCAGACCATTATTGCTATTGAAAACAATAAATATGACCCCTCATTAAGGCTGGCGCTAAGGATTTCCCAATTTTTTAACACGCCTGTGGAGGATATTTTTAAGTTTTAAGGAATATATTTCTTTACCTGCCGGCCGGTGCATGTCAGCACAAATTGACCGGCTGGAACTGCTCATGAAAACCGTTTGGGCGAATTGATCTTAGAGGTGTGCAAATGAAACTGTCTGTTTTTGTCTTCAAATTTATCGACTACGCCTTTGATTATGTGCAGAATTACTATAAGTACGAGAACATTAAAACCATCAAGGACGTCTCGTACGACGACCGCTGTGAGGACTGCAAGCTGGATATACTGGTTAAAGAAGGCGCTGAAGGCCCCTTCCCGGTATATATGAATATTCACGGCGGCGGCTATGTGGCCGGAGACAAAAAGCATAGAAGGAGCTTCTGCGCTCATATCGCCAGCCGGGGGTATTTCGTGGTCAATATCAATCACGGGCTGTCGCCCAAATACAAGTACCCCGACATGGTAAAGCATTGCCTTGCCGCCCTGAACTGGATTTACGATCAAAAGGAGAGATACAACCTGGACGTTGACCGGATCCTGGTGGGCGGAGATTCGGCGGGCGGCTACCTTAGCGCGCTGCTGGGGGTCATCGCCACCAACGGCGAGTTCAGGAGCAAGCTGAATATTCCCGAGCCTAAGTGCAAAATTAAGGGATTAATTTTGATCAGCGGCCCTTACGACTTGACCAAGCTGCTGGCTATGAGGGTTCCCTTTAAGATTGCCGCCGAGCTGGGGGAACTTATGACCGGCATACCGAAGAAGCGCATTTATAATAACCCGGAGGCCTTTAAAGATTATCAATATGTGGAAGCCTTTACCCTAATCAAGCATGTCACCGAAAAGTTCCCCCCGTGCCTGGTGATGCACACCACCAAGGATTTCTTTGTTCCCGGGCAGGGGGATGAACTGGTTAAGGTTCTCAAGGAAAAAGGCGTTAAACACTATGAACACAGGGCTACCAGGTTCGTAGACATACATTGCTACCCCATCTTCAGATTCCTCAAGTCCTCAAAAGAGAGCATAAAGCTAATTGATGGGTTCCTGGAAGAGATGTCGGAAAGGGAGTAGTAGTCTCCTTTACGCCAACGCTAACGCTAGACAGGAAAACACCGTCAAGAGTTAAGATTAACTTGACGGTGTTTCTATAACCAATACCCTTTTCCAGCTGTTCCAAGGCGGCCAGAATGGTAGTGCAAACAACTTTGGATAAACCGGTTGTTCGCACACGGAGAAGTACAGGCGTGCAAGTCTTTGACAAATAATTGTATCAAATGATATAATTTAACAAAGTTATGCAATACAGGCAGGGAATTATTGAGCCCCGAGTAAAACCTGGAAAAGATTTTCTACCCGGTTTTTTTTAGATTAGATGCAGAAGGAAACCCAAACAATAGCCGGTTGTCTATTTCTAAACGATAAAAGATGGGCGATCCAAAAGCAGAGGTTATAAACCGCCTAATAATTGAAATTGGAGGTGAAATAATAATCAGCTTTAATTAAAACAAACAAGAGTTAAAAAAGTTTTAATGTGGTTTAGGAGGCAAGCCAATTCCCATATTACCGATCTGAAGGAGGATTTTTAAATGAATAAGGGTGCTGGGAAATACTGGTTGCTCTTAATTGTATCTCTTCTTATCGTTATTATTGGGAGTGGGCTTGGAAGTTGGATTAATAGTGGAGCCGGCACGGTGGAAATCAAGAATGTACGCTGGGCTGGTACGAATGCTTTTGTATATAATGCACGCCTGTATGTGCCCAAGGGTGTTACCAACGAAAACCCTGCTCCTGGGGCTCTGGTGGTTCATGGTGGGGATGCTCAAAATGAGATTATGGCCAATGTCGCTCTGGAGCTTGCCCGCCGTGGTATTGTAACCCTTGCCATTGACCAGCCGGGAGCAGGCTTTTCTGATCCTCCAAGTTTCGCCATGGGCGCGGGTGGAGCTGATAGTTTGCGCTATCTACGCTCACTCGATATTGTAGATCAGGAAAACATTGGCTTGATCGGTATGTCCATGGGAGGGGGCGCAGTGGGTAGTGCTGTAACTGCGTTTCCTGACGGTTACAAATCGATAGTGTGCTTGCATACTCGTGTTACCTCGGGTCCCGGTCAATCGTTGGATACTCCTCTGCGCAACATTTTGGTTCTCTTTGGTTATTATGAAGAACACACTCCTTTTTTCTGGCAAGTTGCTTTTCCTCAAGATTTGCCTGAATCAACTTTACTTCAGAATCAACTAGGAGTTTCAGGCCGTGTGGAACCGGGCAAATTATATGGCTCCGTAGAAGATGGAACGGCAGCAATGCTGCGTATCACTCCAAACACTCATCTTACGAATATGGATTCCCGGGCAAGCATTGGGAGCATCATCGAGTGGTTTCAACTTACCCTCGCGAATGTAAAAAATATTCCTCCCTCCAAACAAATCTGGCCGTGGAAAGTGTTGGGCACATTTATGGCCATTGTTGGTATGGTGTTGTTTGTCTTCCCCCTAGGGGCATTGCTGCTAAGAACGGATTATTTTAAATCACTGGCCGAACCTGTACCGGAGTATAAAGGGTTCACCGGGTGGCGCTGGTGGATTGCTGCGATAATCACGACAGCGTTGATACCTGTAATTTATGTTTTATCAAGGCAATATATTGGCAATCTCTCTTTCCTATTACCCAGTGGATTGTGGCCTCAAAGCCAGATAAACCGTTACTACTTGCCCTTAGCGGTTGTATTGGCTATAGTTTCTGTTGTCCTGGTTTTGATTAACCATTTTGCTTGGACACGCAAACAGGGTGCAACAGCGGTTAATTATGGATTAACCTGGGAGAACAGAGGGATCGATTGGGGTAAAATCGGCAAGTCCTTCCTTCTTGCGATCTGTATATTCGTTCCCACATATTTAATTGTGTCCACTGTTTATAATGTATTTAATGTTGACTTGCGCTTAAATTTCTATACCATCAGACCAATGTCGCTTCTGCATTTTCGTTGTTTCCTTGGTTACGTTATCCTGTTTATACTTTCATACCTCGTGCTGGCGGTTGTTCTGCATGGATTCTTGCGTTTCAACAAAAATGTCAGCATGGGATGGGAAATGGTGACAAACGTGGCCATACTACTTGTCGGCATGATCGTCTGGATGGCGATCCAGTATATTTCAACTTTTAACCTAGGTGCACCGATATTAGGCAGTGATACAAACCTGACCATCAGAGCTTTCCCATTACTGATAAATTGGATTATTCTCGCGCTAATGTCCACCTACTTCTTCCGCAAAACTGGTCGAGTTTATGTAAGCGGGTTCCTTATGGGGCTGTTTATAACATGGTTTGTTGCAGCGTCATCTATGATTAGTGTTGTGCTCTAGTTGAGGTTGAAAAAAATTCGAAGGTTAGGCAGGAGATAGTTCATTTGTTCTTCCCCCGGCTCAGCATCCATGCCGGGGGAAGCTTTTTCCAGGGGAAAAATGGAAAAATCTGTGCATTGTATGCGGTCAGACTAAAACTGATTGCCTCAAGGTGTGGGGATAGCTTCCGTTGATCTCAGGTAGATGCGACCGGTGCCCCCCCCTCATCGGTAGGGGGTTTGCCCAGAACCCAGTCCCGTCTGATCTCAAGAGTCAACTCAACAGTTTCTTTATCAATTATGGAAATGGTCGCGGCATGGTCAACGTATGGCGAGCTATTATCCGTACCGTCCAGGGCGTTGTCGCTTTCAACGTAGAAGGCGTAGCGGTCGTAGCGGTTGAGCTTGCACTCCTGGTTGCCGCCTGAAGCGTAATCGTAAAAGGCAACAACATAGTATGTGCCTTCGGCTATACCGGTGATTTTTATGGCCGAGTTATTGGTTGAACTTTCGCCTTTGTACAGTACCGGAGTTTCCGTCGGCTTATTGCCCAGGTCGGAGTATAAATACACGTAATTGTTTGTTGTAAGCTAGATCTACCGGGAATTGCAGAGTAAGGTTCCCTGAAGTTGCAAAGTAAAATTCCCTGTTTCTGCAGAGATAAAGAAGGCCATT
>Ga0209537_1003062_pt1 | contig 15731 bp, 13 predicted proteins | sample BioPla4DNA1_FD_187698 | JGI IMG/M metagenome (GOLD analysis project Ga0209537, IMG submission 187698) | Biogas fermentation microbial communities from Germany - Plant 4 DNA1 (SPAdes) (version 2) | ecosystem: Engineered > Bioreactor > Anaerobic > Digestate | place: Bielefeld, North... | reverse complement strand
AGCTTCCGGGTGTGTTCCTGGATTACTTCCTCGGCAACATCACCAGGGAACAGGCTTATGCAAACTTCTACCAGTACGTGAACGAGAAGTACCCCGCTATCGTGACACCTGACGAAGCATAAACTGCCAACGTGCATTCAGTTTTCCGGCTGCGGCCAGGTCCTGTACCTGCCGCAGCCGCTTTTTATATGCGGCAGAAAAAGCCGGAGCGGCAGACAGTTCCGCAAGCATACAAAAAACCGGTATCCTGCATGATACCGGTTTTTTCCTTTTTGAAAACAATATTGGCTTTATCTCCGCCCGACCGTTTTCGGCCGACACCGCTTCCTTATCAGGCCTTGCCTGCGCAGCCGAGCACGTGGATCAGCTTGTGCTTCACGAGTCCCTTGATGGCCTCCCTGGCAGGACCCAGGTACTGTCTCGGGTCGAAGTGGTCGGGATGCTGTGCGAAGTATTCGCGGATCGTCGCAGTCATGGCAAGCCTCAGGTCGGAGTCGATGTTGATCTTGCAGACCGCGGACTGTGCGGCTTTCCTGAGCATATCTTCCGGAACGCCTCTTGCGCCGGGCATGTTCCCGCCGTACTTGTTGATCTTATCCACAAATTCCGGGATGACCGAGGAAGCGCCGTGGAGTACGATCGGGAATCCGGGCAGCCTCCTTGCGATCTCTTCGAGTATGTCGAACCTGAGCTTCGGCTCGCCCTTGAACTTGTAAGCGCCATGGCTCGTGCCGATCGCGATGGCCAGCGAGTCGACGCCTGTCCGGCTGACGAATTCCTCGACTTCATCAGGATTCGTGAATGCCGCGTCTTCTTCCGATACGTTGACGGCATCCTCTATCCCTGCCAGCCTTCCCAGTTCGCCTTCAACGACGACGCCGTGGGCGTGCGCATATTCGACTACCTGCTTTGTAAGCTTGATGTTCTCTTCGAAAGGAAGGTGTGAACCGTCTATCATAACGGATGTGAAACCGCCGTCGATGCACGATTTACACAGTTCGAAACTGTCACCGTGGTCAAGGTGGAGTGCGATCGGGAGGCCGGTCTCCTCGATGGCTGCTTCGACAAGCTTTACGAGATAGGTATGCTTCGCATACTTCCTGGCACCCGACGAAACCTGCAGGATCAGCGGAGCATTGACTTCCTTCGCGGCCTCGGTGATGCCCTGTACGATCTCCATGTTGTTGACGTTGAATGCTCCTATGGCATAACCGCCTTCATAGGCTTTTTTGAACATCTCAGTGGTTGTAACCAATGGCATATCTGACAACTCCTTTTCTTATATAGATTAATATTGCTTGCAGGTAATAAAAAATATGTACCCCGGACGCTTGAACCAAGGTCGGCCCTAAGATCCGGTCGGCCTTTCGATCCGGAAAGCCCCTGGTATATGCGCCAGGTGAGGCATGAAACATTTACCGCCTCGTTATAAATTTGTCATATTCATTCTACCAGATTTAAGGTGAATTTCAAGTGCCAAACACGTTTTTATCGCCGGAGTCCCGGTATCTTTTGTAAGCACATCCCGGCAGAAGGCTGAAGACAGCAGGGGACGGTGCTGTTGCCTGAACCCCGCAGGCCCAGGCAACAGCACCGTCCCCCTGTATTTGATATGAAAACACTACTGCCTTTTCTCATCCGCACCAGCATCAGGCTGCGGCGAGCATCCGCTGTCTCCGGAACATTCACTGCAATATGGGCATCCGGGACATTTCACACCTTTCCGCCTGTCGATAATTATCTTTGCGACCGCACCTGCGATCAACGCTCCGATCACGAGGAATACGATTATATTCTGCCACATGTCATGTCGCCTCCTTTACGCCGACTGCCGCTCCCTGCTTTTTCTTCCGTGCCAGGTATACCAGGAAACCTGCATAGCATACAACTGCCAAAAACCCGGGTAATACACCGGCACCGAAATTCCCGGTGGTTATGAGTGTACCGGCCTGGTTCACGAGGTACGCCACGGTATATCCCATACCGAACTGGAACCCTATTGCCGCCCAAAACCACTTCCTGCTCCCCATCTCTGCGTTCATGGCGCCTATCGCGGCAAAGCAGGGCGGCGTGAATAGGTTGAACATCAGGTAAGCCAGGGCCGAAACCGATGTCAGTCCGAGCACCGACGCCACATCGCCGGCACCGGAAACCAGCACGAATTCCTCCGTGTCGATGAAATTGCTGATGCCGTAAACCACGGCCAGTGTGCCTACAACATTTTCCTTGGCGATGAAGCCGGTCAGGGCGGCCGCGGCAAGCTGCCATGCGCCGAACCCGAGCGGGATCAGCAGTAACGCGAACGGGCTTGCGATGCTTGCAAGGATGCTGGTGTGCTCCATGCCTTCTTCAACGACCCGGAAACTCCATGTGAAGGCCTGCATGATGTGAACGACCGCGTTGCACACCAGGATTATGGTCCCCGCTTTGACGATGAAGTGCTTCGCCCGCGACAGCATGGAGATGGCCGCTCGCTTTATGCTCGGGAACCTGTATTCAGGAAGTTCCATTATGAAAAACGTTTTGGCCGGCCCTTCCTTTGCAATGCTTTTGACTATGAGGGCACCTGCGATGATGATGGCGATACCGGCGAAGTACATGAGCGGTCCGACCCAGCCGGCTTCTTTGAAGAAGACTCCCGCAAACAGGGCTATTACCGGCAGTTTCGCTCCGCACGGCATGAACGGCGTCAGCATCGCTGTCGTGCGGCGCTGGCGCAGGTCACGGATCGTCCTTGTCGCCATGACGCCTGGGATCGCACATCCGGTCCCGAGGATCATGGGTATGATGGACCTGCCCGAAAGTCCGACCTTCTTGAGATAACGGTCCATGACGACCGCCACCCGCGCCATGTATCCGCAGTCTTCAAGGAGTGCAAGGAGGAAGAACATTACCATGATAAGCGGAAGAAATCCGACAACTGCGCCGACACCGCCGATCATGCCGTCCAGCAGCAATGCGCTGAGCAGTGGTGAAACGCCTTCACCAAGCAGCCCTTCCACGTGACCCTGGAAGCTTTCTATCAGGCCGACGAAATAGTCCGCGAGCAACGGACCCAGCCAGACCTGCGAGACCTGGAACACCAGGAACATGACGACTGCGAAAATCGGTATCCCCAGGTACTTGTGGGCTATGATGCGATCCGCCGCATCCTGCCTGGTTTGCGCGGCGCTGTCCGCTTTCCTGATCTCGACGTCGGATACGAGTCTGTCCACGAAAGCGAACCTCTCGCGGTCCGCGGCTTCGGCCGCGGCCTCATCCGTGCTGTCCGGATCGACAGTGCCCCTGAAAGGCGCTTCCTGGCCTTTCCCACAGGCCTCGGCAGCCGCTTCGATCAGTTCGTCGAGGCCTTTCTTTTGCGTCGATGATATTTCAACGACCCTGCATTTCAGTTTTTCAGCCAGTTCTTCTGTTTTGATCACGGTGCCCCTTTTCTTCACAAGGTCGATCTTGTTGAGGGCGACGACGACAGGGATGCCCAGTTCAAGCAGCTGTGTCGTGAAGAACAGGCTCCTGCGCAGGTTGGTCGCGTCCACGATATTTATGATCACATCGGGGTGCTCATTCCTGACGAAACTGCTCGTAATGCTTTCTTCTGATGTAAAAGGCGAGATCGAGTAAGCTCCCGGAAGGTCCACGGCCCGGATGGCCATTCCGGACCTGTTCAGTTCTTTTTTCACATCCCCTTCCTTTTTGGCAACGGTCACACCCGGCCAGTTGCCCACGTGCTCGATCCTGCCCGTTATGGCATTGAACAAAGTCGTCTTCCCGCTGTTCGGGTTGCCTGCAAGTGCTATCCTCATATTTGTCCTCCTTGATGTGCGATTGGTGTCGATATGTTGCCAGCACTGATTTGTTAGCCCGAGCTAACAATCAGAGCTGATAAAAAGGCGTCGTACAGCGGCTCTGAAGCATCGCAGTCCCGCCATTACGCGGCTGTGCGTATCGCTGTGCTGTATCGCCTTGCTGTGTCATCCTGTACCGCTATGCCTTATCATATCCTTATTATGTATGCCGCACTGTATAAGGCATCATATGCGGCATTTTATGCGGTATCATGTCCGGTATCATATCCGGCGTCGTGTCGTGCATCGTCCCGGTACTGAGATATATCACTATATCCGGCACTGTACCCGGCACTATATCAGGATGGCTTTCGCCAGTTCCCTGTCTATGCTGTATCTCGCATCTTTGACGTGTATGATATAGTTGTCTGCCAATACCGAAATGACCGTCACTTTTTCGCCCTCGTAGCAGCCCAGTGTGAACAGGAAATCCTTCACGCTCCTGTCGTCGGTGTCGATGCCCCTGATTACATATGGACGGTTGATCTCGGCGTGTGTAAGGTCCTGCCGTTTCACCGCTTTGTTGTTTTTTGCCTTGCGATTGAAAAAGATATTTGCCAATGCCAGTTCCATGTTGACCTCCCGGATTTGATGCTCCATTTTTTCGCCTTTATCTGCGTAACAGACTCTGCCTGGTCCTGTCATGTTTTGCATTGTTGCCTGCCGTGTTGTGCTGCCTGCCGTGTTGTGCCGCTTATCGGGTCGCTTCGCTTCCTGCCATGTATGTGTCATGCCGTCCCAGCCCACGCTATGTCCCTTTGTTTTCCGTCTCCCTGCCAGCTGCCTCCTTTTCGAGGTAGGCCTCTATCGCCCGCATCATTTTATCGGTGATAACGTGTTCCATCCGGCATGCATTCGTCGCAGCTTCATCAGGGCTGAGCCCCAGCGACTTTTCCAGGAACCTCGAGATCGTGCAGTGCTTGTGATAGACCTCCTGGGCCAATGCCTCACCTTTTTCGGTCAGCGTTATGTGCCCGTAGGTCTCTTTATTGATGAGCCCCTCTTCTTTCAGGCGGTTCATCGCCTTGGTCACGCTCGGCTTCGTTATACCCAGGCGCTCAGCGATATCGGCCACATGAGCGTGATCGTGGCTGTTTTCGAGGATGTATATGGTTTCGAGATACATTTCCTTCGATCTGCTTGAATCCATCATCCGGTTCCTTTCCCTTAGCCTGTCACGGTTTACCCGGACCATATTGGTTTATTTGTTAGCCTGGGCTAACTGTTCGATATTAGTATATTACAGCCATTCGAACCAGTTGTCAATCTTTTTTTCGCCTGGCTTTTTATGCGGCTTGAAAAAGTCCATACTGATTTGGGCAGGCACAAATACGGTGCGTGATTTGATGCTGCGCCGCTCGGATCGTGTTAGCCTTCCGTGATCTCCGTTGAGAAAAACAGCGCGTAATTCGGCAGCGTATCGGTGAACTTCCTGCTGGCCTCGTCTATTTCGGCGTATTCCTCGTCCGTGAACCTCCATCCGGTGGCACCGACGTTCTCCCTTGCCTGCTCAGCATTTTTAGCGCCGACGATCGGAGCAGTGATGCCCGGCGTCATCAGGAGCCAGTTGATCGCTCCCTGGGCTGGCGTTTTGCCGTGTCTTGCCGATACCTCTTTCACCACTTCAGTCACGTCGAGGGCACGCCGGTAGTTTTCCGGCTGGAACAGCGCTGCGCGCCTCCGGCCGTCGGTAAAGACATCGGTCTTTTTGTATTTGCCGGTCAGCAGCCCCTGTGCCAGCGGGCTGTAAGGAACAACGCCGATTTCGTTTTCGATGCAGAACGGCAGCAGGTCCTTGTCGTGATACCGCCAAAGCAGGCTGTAGCACGGCTGGATTACATCCACGGGCCCGTAGCGCATGGCTTCCTTCTGCTGCTCCAGGCTGAAATTCGAAAGGCCTATCGCCCTGATAAGTCCTCTTTCCTTGAGTTCGAGCATCGCGCCCATCGACTCGCCGATAGGCACGTCATCAACAGGATAGTGCAGGAAATAGACATCGAGATAGTCGGTCTTCAGATTCCTGAGGCTCCGCTCGCAGGCCTTGATCAAAAGGTCATGCCTCATGTTGTGCTTGAAGACCTTCGAAATAATGACACACTTGTCCCTGTCGGTCCCTTCGAGTGCTTTCCCCAGGACGGTTTCGGAATGTCCGCGCCCGTATACCTCGGCGGTATCGAACGCATTCACGCCCAGTTCCAGCGATACCCTGATCGCTTCGATGGAATCGCGGTCGGCAACATCGCCGAAATAGCCGCCGCCCATCGCCCAGCAGCCAAGTATGATCTCGGATACCTTCACACCACTTTTTCCCAGCGTTCTGTAGTTCATGCACAACCCTCTTCTCTATTATGATTATGATGACCAATCTGCGACAAGCTGCCAGAATCATGGCCTGATTGTCCAGAAAGGTGCCGGTCTCATAAAAGTCGGAAACGGATTTGTTATCCTGCTGCGGATACGTGCGATCCGATGTGCCTCACTTTGCAATGGCATAAAATTAATTTTAGATGTTTACATGTTTTAAGTCAACAAAGCCCGGGAAGGCTAAAAATCCGGATTGATCAGCGCCGGATAGGGATTTGCCGATATGTTAAAAATATATCTATTTAATTGCATTTTGGTATATATTATGCTATATTTTATCTTGATTTTATCAGGAGGTGTGATTATGAGCGAACTAAGAGGTGCAGCAATATTCGGACAGTCGGGCGGCCCGACGTCGGTCATCAACGCCAGTGCCTGCGGCGTTTTCCAGGAAGCGCTCAGGCAGGATTGCATCACTGCTGTTTACGGTGCGGCACATGGCATAAAAGGCGTGCTTGAGGAAAAGTTTTATGATATAGGCCAGGAAGACCCGTATGAACTGGAACTTTTGAAGACGACCCCTTCCTCGGCGCTGGGTTCGGTCCGTTACAAACTGAAAGATGCCGATGAAGACGACACCGATTACAAGAGGCTGCTCGAGGTATTTAAAAAGTACAACATCAGGTACTTCTTTTATAACGGCGGCAACGATTCAATGGACACCTGCAACAAGGTAAGCAAGTACATGCAGTCGGTGGGATATGAATGCCGCGTGATGGGTGTTCCGAAGACTATCGACAACGACCTCTGGGGAACGGACCATTGCCCCGGCTACGGCAGTGCCGCCAAGTACATCGCGACTTCTATAATGGAAGTTTACCAGGATGCAAGGGTTTACGACAAAGGCCAGATCACGATACTCGAGATAATGGGAAGGAACGCCGGCTGGCTGACGGCTGCTTCTGCTCTCGCAGCGAACGCCGGATATGGGCCGGATCTCATCTACCTGCCTGAACTGCCTTTCGACATGGACAAGTTCATCGAAGAGACGATGGATATATACAGAAGGCAGAACAACGTCATCATCGCAGTTTCAGAAGGAATCAGGGATAAGGACGGCAGGTATATTTCCGAATACGGCTCCGACCTTGCAAAGAATAAGGACGCATTCGGACATGCACAGCTGGGCGGCCTGGCTTATACGCTTGCCAATATCGTGAAGGAGAAGACAGGCGCCAAGGTGCGCGGCATCGAGTTCAGCCTCCTGCAGAGATGTGCTGCTCACTGCGGTTCGCTGACAGACGTCAATGAAGCCTACATGGCGGGTCAGATGGCCGTCAGATACGCCGTAGAGGGCAAGACCGACTACATGGTCGCTTTCGAAAGAGTTCCCGGACCTGAGTACAAGTGCGTGACCAAGCTCATCAACCTGACCGACGTTGCCAACACTGAGAAGAAGATCCCGCGCGAGTGGATCAACGAAGCCGGCACCGGGTTGAAGAAGGAATTCATCGACTACGCACTGCCCCTTATCCAGGGTGAATCCCGTCCTCCGCTGGAGAACGGCCTTCCCAGGTTCGCAAAGCTCAGGAAGGTCCTGGCGACGAAGTAAGCCGGCCCAAGCAGATAAAACACACCGGAGTGCCTGACGGCACTCCGTTTTTTCATGGGGGTCGGTCCTCCTACCTGACTATATTTTTCTTCTTTGCCACGGAAAACCCGAAGAAGCCGAGTTCCCTGCCCAGGGTCCAGTATTTGCCGTGGGAATAACATATGAGACCGGCATTTTCGAGGACCAGCTTGCCTTTTTCATTGAGCAGCGATTCGTCTGCCTGCACGGCAACCACCTCGGCGATGAACATGTCGTGGCTGCCAAGCTCCAGCACGTTCTTTACCACGCATTCCAGGGCCACGGGGCTTTCCGCTATTATCGGCACGTCTATGGCCGAGGCCTTTGCAGGGGTCAGTCCGGTCAGCCGGAACTTGTCGACGTCGCGTCCGGATTTGACGCCGCAAAAATCGGTGGCAAAAGCCAGTTGCTGTGTCGTAAGGTTGATAGCGAACTGCCCTTTTTCTTTTATAAGGTTATAGGAATAGCGCTCTTTCCTGACGGATATCGATACCATCGGCGGTTCGGAATTCACAGTGCCTGCCCAGGCAACCGTTATTATATTGGGCTTTCCCGCCGCATCGGCGCATGTCACCATCACTACCGGCACAGGGTTCAGCAATGTTGAAGGCTTCCAGACCTGTTTTGCCATATATATACCTCCCATGTCTGATGATATCGGTATTCAGGCTTCGATTTCGCTGTATTTCTTTTCGGCTACGGCGTGAAGCGCCGGGATCGACAGCGCCGACAGGAGCACGGACACGGCAGTGACTGCTGCGAAAGCAGCTGTCACAGGAAGCCCCAGGAGCAATGTCCCGGCTGCGGCAAGCGCCAATACAAGCAAAATCACAAATGAGACGAGCATGCCCAGCGCACCGTTCATGTTCTGCTTCATGGCTTCCTGTTCACTGTTCCATATCAGTTTCGGATGGAATACGTCGATCAGCAGACCCAACGCCACCATCGGCACTGAGCCGACAAGCCCGACTATGGTCGCGAGTATTACCCAAAGTACGGGCAATTTAAGCAGTACCAACGCTACCAATGTGGTTGCGAGCACACCGGCAGCAGATACGATGTAGCTGCACAGGAACTTGGCGTCGGCCTGATGCCTGGCGGCCACAGGTATCATCTTGGCAACCCATATGTTCTTGCCCTCTCTTGATAAAGCTGTCGATGCGACTATGTTCATGCCGGCCGTGAACAACATTATCCCAAGGCAGCCAAGGGCTGCATAGGGCACGACTTCCTGTTCCTGAAGGCTTTCTGCAAGTCTTGCAAGTTCTGCGTCGCTTCCCCTTACAATATACATAACCACGACTATAAACGGGCCTGCAATGCTGCCGACAAGGCCGTTGAGCACATACAACGGGGTGCGTACGAACAGCTTCCATTCACGCTTCAGAAGGGCCAGCACCGGGCTGTTGCCCCTTCCCACGTGTTTGCCGATCTGTTCGCCAGTGATAGACTTACCCTTTCTCCTCACTTCCTGGCCGGCAAGCAGAGCCTTGTAAAATACCTGGTTTGCCAACCACAGCATGAATATGAACAGGCCTGCACATACGGCAATGTACAGCATCAAACAGCCTGCTCCATGAAGCCCGTTTCCAGCCATGGCCCCAGTAGCCCACACTGCCGGAGGGAACCTGCTTCCTATCAGCTTCACAAGGCCTGCCCGGTCTGCAATAAACTGCTCCAGGGCCCTGGGATCTTCAGGCATTTTCTGCAGCAGCGCGCTCATCAGGAGGCTTGCCAATATCAGGACTATGCCGCCGACGATTGCGAGCAGATCTTTGTATCTGCCGATATTGACGACTCTCATGACCAGAATTACCAGCAATGAAGCCACTGCAAGGGGGATCACCGGCGCAACAGCCATCAGGACGATGCTTTTCAGCCAGTACAGCAGCCCCTGTGAGGTCCCGATGCCGAATATGATAACCGGCGGCAGCAGTAAAGGTACCGATGTAAGATACTCATTGACCAGGATAACGGCAAACTTGGCGCCGATTATCTGGTACGGCTTCAGCGGAAGCGGTACGAGACTCATGACATCATTTGAGAAGTAGAACGAGCCCATTATGTAGAGTATGCCGAAAATAAGGATGACCAACTGGGCAAATACGAAAGCCGATGTCAGCACTATCTCCGGCTGGCCCATAATCTGCCCGCCTGCGAATACCGACATCATGAAGAACGTATACATGGCCAGCAGCGGCACCAGCCCAACTACTATGGCCAATCCTATCAGCACAGGTTCCCAGCGTTTTTTCTTTTCCCTTGTGAACCTGTACTTCAGGGCAGAAATGCCGTAATTGACATTCAGCTGCATCCTGATCAGTGACAAAAACGGTTTTACCGGTTTGCGCGTCATCAATCTTTCCTTCATTGCTCTGTCAACTCCAGGAATATTTTTTCAAGCGAATCCTTCTGATCACCATGCCTGAGTTCGTCAACGGTTCCTATAGCGATCAGTTTTCCCCTGTTGATGATAGCCACCCTGTCGCACAGTTTCTCCGCCACTTCCAGGACATGCGTCGAGAAAAATACGGTATTGCCTTTGTCACAGTGCTCACGCATCTGGTTCTTGAGCAGGTGTGCCGACTTTGGATCAAGGCCGACCATCGGCTCGTCAAGTATCCACAGTTTCGGGTCATGGAGCAGCGCACCGGCCAGCGCCGTTTTCTGCCTCATTCCGTGGGAATAGCTCTTGATCAGGTCCGCAGCCGCATCCCTGAGATTGAACATCTCCAGGAAGTACTCGATCCTCTCTTTTCTCTCCGATGCAGGCACCTGGTATACATCTGCCATGAAATTCAGATATTCAAGACCTGTCAGGCGCTCGTAAAGTACAGGTTCGTCAGGTACATACCCTATTTTCCTTTTAGCCTCCAGGGGCTCTTTTGAAATGTCCGTGCCATCGATGGTGATGGTTCCGGTGTCAGGGTTCAAAAGGCCGACTATCATTTTGATCGTCGTGGTTTTCCCCGCGCCGTTGGGCCCGAGAAAGCCGAATATCTCACCCCTGTTGACTTTCAGATCAAGCCCGTCCACAGCCTTGACCTGACCCTTGTTGTAGCTTTTGGACAAATTACGGATTTCGATCATGAACCATACCTCCTGCAATGGATGCATTGCAAAGCCGCATATATATTACCATATTGCCTCCTGCCATGTCATTATACGAAAAAATAAACGATTTGGTATGACAAGGCCCGGGTCCCTTTCGCAGGCGCCCGGAAAGCATCATTTCCTCATAGCACCGATATGTACCAGGGATATGGAAGATATGTCGAATGGGGATATGGAAGACGTGACTTTCCGGGATATGGAAGATATGCAATCCCGGGTATACGGTATCTGCACCGGGTGCATCGTTCAAAGGGTCCAGGGGTTAGTTCAGGCCTGTTCGGGAGAAAGCTCAGGCCTATTCGAGCACGATGTATGATGATCCGTCGATCCTGATCATCTTGTCGCTGGTCAGGCTTTCAGTGATGATTTCATAATCATTGGTTATCACATCCACCGCCATGCCCATGTATGACGTGAGGATATCCCCAGCCCCGATGCTGTGCTGTATGTTCTTCCCGAGTATCTTGATCATGCCGGGTATCTTATCTATATTTTTCAGTGTGCCTTTCTGCTTTATCAGTTCCTTCAGGAAATAAAGCTGGTTCTTTTTTCTCCCTACGTCGCCTATATCAAATAATGTGCCGTCTTCCCTGTAGCCCTGCCTGAAGCGAACGAAGCCTTCCGCGCCGTGGCCGTCGAGATGCTGGTAACCCGGCCATAAGTCGATGACCAGGTCCTGTACAGGGTCAACATAGTCCATCCTGTACGGCACGTTTATATCGACGCCGCCCAGGTGGTCGACCAGTTCCCTGAAACCATTCACATTGATTTTTACATAATCATGGATCTCGACATTGAACTTTTCCCCGATCACATCGGCCAGGAAACTGATCGGCCCTGAATCGAACCTGCCGCTGTAATCTATATTGCCGCCTACGTGATGTGTATTGTTTATCTTATGGTACCCGGGGACGTGGAGCTTGTTCATCTTATCCAGTACAGCTTTTATTTTGTCATTGTATTCTATGTACGTATCTCTGGGGATCATTATTATCTTGACTTTTTTATTCTTTTTGTCGACACTGACTATGCCTATAGTGTCATATAAGGCACTCACCTTGTCCTGTCCTATGAAGAGGATGTTCCTGGCACCTTCTTCAACAAGTTTGACAGAATAGGGCTTTCCGACAGTCAGTCTGTCAGGTTCGTCCGGCTGGACAGGCTGCAGGCCGTCTGTGTCGCCCTTCTTTCCATTTTCGTCTTCTTCCGCAACTCCTCCTGTACCGTCCGTGATGTCGTCCATGGCATCCTGCCCGGTCCCGGTTCCCTCGTACCCGCTCCGGGCCGAGATCACGCCGGTCTCACAGGCAACTACCAGCAGCACTATACCGATCACTGCAAATATCCCGATCCATATGAAAATCGTCCTGTAGCTCATCAAAGCTGTCCTGTTGTTCTTCATCAGCCGTTCTCCCCATCAAGCATTATTCGAAACCGGGAGGAAGAATGGTAACAAATTACGTATACCTTTTATATTATAATGCTGTTCCAAACCACATTCAAACGATAAGTTGTTAAAATTTTGTTAAACCGTCCAACACCGGACCTTTACAGGCGTAAGTCCGATGGCGCGGCCTTGCCGCGGGCATGCAAAAACCAGGAGAAGCCGTAAAGTTGCGGCCGCTCCTGGTTTTTACTGAAGACACTTCAATTCTGCTGTTTTGTCTTCTGCTTCATCTGTTTGCTGGATATACTGTTGCTGGTACTGATATGTGCCTTGCTTGCATGTATCCCGGCTGCTGCTGTTATCCTGCATGTTTTTTTACTGCGGCGTTGCTTTGTATCCTGCCGTGTTTGCCACTATGCATGTTGCTCCACACATTCTTCGGTATGCTGGTCCGTCTGTTGCCCCATTCGTTTCTTCAATATATATTTGCACACATTTCTGCGTTTCTAATCATTTTTTTATCGATATTCAGAAAAATCAACATAAAGAAAAGGGTGACGGTTTGACCGCACCCTTCATCGTATCTGTCCTCCCGGGTCCGTTGCTCCGGCTGGCCGCCTGCGACCAGCCGCTGTCGTTGCCTGTCGCCATTACTTATCCTCGGGATAGTTCTCCCTCGGTGCATAATGCGTGTGGAGCAGTTCGTGAGCCCTGTGGCTTCCCGGATGTCCAAGGTATTCCTCGTAAAGCTTCTTCACGAACGGGTTGTCCTGCGACTTCCTGAGCGGCAGGTTCTCGTCCTCTTCGTACAGGGCCTTTGCCCTTTCCGACCTGAGGTCGACCCAGCTTCTGACCTTCGAAGGCTGTATCGGCTGGCCGCCGCCGTTGACGCAGCCGCCAGGGCACGCCATTATCTCTACGAAGTGGTATTCGGCTTCGCCGTTCTTTATCTTTTCGAGCAGCTTCTTCGCATTTCCGGTGCCGCTTGCAACAGCAGCCTTTATCTTCATGCCTCCTGCCTCGATGGTCGCTTCCTTGATGCCTTCTACACCTCTTACTGCCTCGAATTCCACTTTTTCCAGCGGCTTGCCGTTAAGCAGTTCTACAGCGTATCTCAGTGCAGCTTCCATGACGCCGCCGGTTGCGCCGAATATGACGCCTGCGCCTGTTGCTTCTCCCATCGGATCGTCGAAGTGCCTCTCCGGCAGTTCGGTGAAGTCGATGCCCGCTTCCCTGATCATCTTCGCCAGTTCTCTCGTGGTGAGTACCACGTCGACGTCCGGATAGCCGGTGGCAGACATTTCAGGCCTCTTGGACTCGAACTTCTTGGCCGTACAAGGCATGATGGACACGACGAATATCTTCGACGGATCTATGCCGGTCTTCTCCGCATAATATGACTTCAGGAGCGCGCCAAACATCTGGTGCGGCGATTTGCAGGTCGAAAGGTTGTCCAGGAATTCCGGGTAGTTGTGTTCGCAGAACTTGATCCAGCCCGGGCTGCAGGATGTGATCAGCGGCAGCTTTCCGCCGTTCTTTATCCTGTCGACCAGTTCCGTTACCTCTTCCATTATCGTGAGGTCGGCAGCCGTATTGGTGTCGAACACCTTCCTGAAACCGAGGCGCCTCAGTGCAGCGATCATGTTGCTGGTGCACCTGGTGCCTATCGGCATCCCGAATTCTTCTCCGAGCGCGGCCCTTACCGCGGGAGCAGTCTGTACTACAACATGGATGTCCTTGTTGTGCAGCGCTTCCCAGACCAGGTCGGTATCGTCGCGCTCCCTCAGGGCGCCCACCGGGCAGACGTTGATGCACTGTCCGCAGTTGATGCAGGGAACCTCAGCCAGCGACTTATCAAACGCTGAACCGACTATCGTCCTGAATCCTCTTTCATTGGTATCGATGACACCAACCTGCTGCACGTTCTTGCACATATTCACACAGCGCCTGCAAAGGACGCACTTGTTGGGGTCTCTTACTATCGAAGGTGAAAGATCATCTATCGGATGCTCTATCATCTCGCCTTCGAACCTGATATCCTTTATGTTGAGGTCCTCGGCCAGTTTCTGCAGTTCGCAGTTCCTGCTCCTGACACAGGTAAGGCACTTCTTCTCATGATTCGAAAGGATGAGTTCCAGTGTGACCTTTCTCGCTTCCCTGACCTTTGGTGTCTGGGTGTATATCTCCAGCCCCTCGGATACGGGATACACGCATGCAGCCTGAAGGCTCCTTGCGCCTTTGATCTCGACCACGCACATCCTGCAGGCGCCGATCTCGTTGATGTCTTTCAGGAAGCAAAGCGTAGGTATTTCGATGTTGGCATACTTAGCGGCCTCCAGAACGGTGTAATGTTTGGGGACCTGGATTTTTCGCGTATCTATCGTAATATTGACCATTTCCATCTCTTCAGCACTCTCCTTTCTACATCATGCATTCTTGAATATTGCCTTGAACGGACATTTCTCCATGCAGGCTCCGCACTTGATGCACTTCTCCTGGTCTATCACGTACGGCTGCTTCTTCTCGCCGGTTATAGCGCCGACCGGGCAGTTCCTCGCGCATATGCCGCAGCTCCTGCAGAGGTCTGCATGTATCACGAAGCTCAGCATGGACTTGCAGACGCCGGCAGGGCACTTCTTGTCTCTGACATGGGCGACGTACTCGTCCCTGAAGTACCTCAGTGTGCTGAGCACGGGCTGCGGAGCAGACTGACCGAGTCCGCACAGCGCAGATGATATGATGTTCTTCGCAAGCATCTCCAGCTTGTCGATATCTTCCATCTCGCCCTTGCCGCTCGTGATCTTGTCCAGGATCTCAAGCATCCTCTTCGTACCTATACGGCACGGCGGGCACTTTCCGCAGGATTCATCGACCGTGAACTCGAGGAAGAACTTGGCGATGTCCACCATGCAGGTGTCCTCGTCCATTATGATGAGTCCGCCTGAACCCATCATCGAGCCGAGTTCCCTCAGTGTTTCGTAATCTATCGGAGTATCGATATGGCTTGCCGGTATGCACCCGCCGGAAGGACCGCCGGTCTGGGCAGCCTTGAATTTCTTCCCGTTGGGTATTCCGCCGCCGATATCGTATATGACCTCTCTCAGCGTGGTACCGATCGGTATTTCAACAAGACCCGTGTTGTTGATTTTTCCGCCTACCGCAAACACCTTCGTGCCCTTGCTCTTCTCGGTCCCGATCTGTGAGAACCAGTCGGCGCCCTTGAGCAGGATCACCGGAATGTTGGCATAGGTCTCAACATTGTTGATGAGCGTGGGCTTGCCCCAGAGACCGCTGACAGCCGGGAACGGCGGCTTCGGCTTAGGTTCGCCCCTGTGGCCTTCGATCGATGTTATCAGCGCCGTTTCCTCACCGCATACGAACGCGCCGGCTCCGAGCCTCAGTTCCAGGTCGAAGCTGAAATCGGTCCCGAAGATGTTTTTGCCGAGCAGTC
>Ga0209537_1003059_pt1 | contig 15741 bp, 16 predicted proteins | sample BioPla4DNA1_FD_187698 | JGI IMG/M metagenome (GOLD analysis project Ga0209537, IMG submission 187698) | Biogas fermentation microbial communities from Germany - Plant 4 DNA1 (SPAdes) (version 2) | ecosystem: Engineered > Bioreactor > Anaerobic > Digestate | place: Bielefeld, North... | reverse complement strand
CCCTGAAAACATGAAAATTAAAGATAGGAAATAAATTAATCCTAGTAAAGCTTAATAAATTGCCTTACTTAGGATATTTTAATGCTATTTTTGAAGTTATTAAAGGTACTAAAAATTTGACGCTTACATTAGAACAATTAAAAATAAATTGATTTTAATTTATATAATAATAAGTTAATTCCAAAAATTATTAATAATATAAAAATATTTATTTTTAAAACATATTCTTTTGCAAGAAAAATCTCATTGAAATATACACAAAGAAGACTAACTAAAATTGAAATTAATACTACTAAAACTCCTATATTTTTTCTATCTATAAAAAAGACTTTATACTTAAAAGTATTAATAAACTCGATACATACTGCATAAATAATTAAATTAATAAAATATGGAATATTTAAACTTATATCATATTTATCTATAAAAATATTATTATACTCTATTAACACTGAAATAATAAGAAAAATCCCTAGATAATTAATTATTTTATATAAAAAGTTTATAATCCATTCTAACAAGCTCCTTTTAGAAGAGTTTTTTATAAACTCCTTACAAAAGTTAATATAATCATAACCCACGACATCCTCTATCAATAGACCTTGATTCTGAGCTTCGAGAGCCTTTAATAATATCTCATTTAACTTTTCCTTATATATCTTTTCTTTTATATTATTGTTAGATAGATATAATTCTATTTGAGTAAATACCTTTCTATTTTCTTTAGTAAGCTGCTTTCTTAGTTTCTTATATTCCTTATTCAATATCTTCTCCCCCAATAAATTAACATTTAGAAACAATCTAATATATTTATTATATATTAATTTGTATTAAAACCCCAAATTTTTAATAATATTACATAATGATAAAATAAAAAACTCTCCTGCTTTTACACAAGAGAGTTAAATCTATCCCTATACAACTCCACACTACTAACTCCACACTCCTAACTACTAACTCCTAACTCCACACTCCTAACTGTCTAAGGAAATTTTTTCTCCTCTTCTCAGCTTTGCCCTCATATTATTTATTAGCTCATCCATCTTTTCAAGCTCTGCTAATACTGCTTTTTCTTCTTTATCTGTTTCGATTATTTTATGAATTCCACCATTTTTAATTACTATTCTTTTATCTGCTATAAGGGCAAGACTTGGATCATGAGTTGCCATAAGAACTATTTTTTCTTCACTTACTAGAAGATTTAGGGCCCTTTTTCTATCTATACCTGCATTTTCAATTTCATCTATTAAAACTATTGGAGAAGTACTTAATATGGCTGTATCAGCTATCATTAAAGCCCTTGATTGACCTCCGCTTAATCTTGTTATTGGAGTATCTAAATCAAACTTTTCTCCAGCTAATTCATTAGCAGCAGATATTATTTTTTCTATAACTTCCTCTTCATTTTCTATCATTCTGCTCTTAGCATGAAGTTCTAAAAATTCCCTTACTGTAAGATCCATTACAAAATTCATATTTTGAGATAACTGAGCAACCAGCTTATTGCTTGTAGAAAATCTATGGCTTGGGTCCGCCTTTTCTCCATTTAGTAGAATAGTTCTTCCAGTAGGAGTATCTTTATTAGCAGCCCATTCTATATCTGCAAGAAGCCTGCTCTTTCCTGAACCTGTTGGTCCTACAATTGAAATAATTTCACTTTTTTTAATAACCAGTTCTGTAAAGTTTTCTGGATTACCACTCTTGTCTTTTCCTGCAAGTATGGTAATAGAATCTACTCTTTCTTTATCTAGTCCTAAAAATTCAATCATTTGATTAAGATATAATTCTAAGTCAGCCTTAATTTTATCTATATCTATTGCCCATTCCTCAAGATCTTCTGCTGTAAAATGATTTAAATATTCTTCTAGGCTGTTATCTTTAAAATCCTCCACATCTAACTTATTATTTTCAAAAAAGGATAAAATGAAAGGATATTTGTTTTCCAATTCTCTTATTTTTTGCTTTTCTAATTCCTTTATCTTAATCATTATTATCACCTATTTGTATCTTTCTTACATTTCCCATTTGATATTCTGAGCCTATTCTTGTTTCTCCTAGGCAGTAAGAGCATAAGGCTGAAGGCATTGGGAACTTTAATTGTTTACCCCTAACTGTATCAATATTTAAATTCTCATCATATATCAAAGTGCTAAGTTCATAGGCCCCTTGACCTGTAAGACCATTTACAAAGATAATTATTGCTTGAGGATTTACAGAATTTACCCTTGAGGCAAAAACTTCCCTTTCAGCCTGAGAAACAATGTCTCCCTTTGTAATTACTATAATATCAGCAGTTTTAAGCATTGGACCAATCTTTTTAGGAGTGTTTATTCCACTTAAATTGTCTATTACACATACTGCCTTTATTCCCTTTATATATGGAGAACATCTATTACAAAGACCAGCACTTTCAGTAATTAATAAATCTAGCTTTTCACTTATTCCCCAGTTTACAACTTCTTCAATATTGCTTGCAAAATAGTGATCTGGACATAAAGATCCTGATAGGCCCTTTTTCACTGGAATACCGGCCTTTTCATATAATAGGTCATCATCTGTATAAAGGCAGTCAAATTTAACTACTCCTACAGATAGCCCCCTACTCTTTATTGATTCGATAGTCTTTAATATTACAGAAGTTTTTCCTGAAGATGGAGGACCTGATACATTAACTAAATTCATCTATTATTCCCCCTTAACACTATTGTAGAATATATCTTCGCATTTCTTAATTAAGCTTGAAATATCATTTTCCTTGATAAAATCCCAGCCAATCCACATATACCTGTTTTCCTTTGGAAGCATATTATCAACTTCTGGATTAACGCTTGGGAATTTTCCTTGATGGGCTAAAATTTCTCCCACTTCTTTTCCTGCAAAGAAATCAACTATAGGCTTTAATTCTTCCTTCTTTTCTTTCTTAGTAAGCATAAATACCGGGCTTATAATAGCACCTTCCCTTGGCCATACTGCTGTCATTGGGCCGCCTTCTTTAACCATCCAAGTAAAGAAATAAGGCATAATAGTTATTACAGGCTTATCTCCAAGCTTAATATGTGATTTTACCATTTCTGCTGGATGCATGCTTCTCTTTAGATTTCTGGCTAATCTTTTAATACCATCTTCTCCAAATCTTCTAAAGATATTTAGTAAGATAGAATTAAATAAATCTAGGTCCTTCATTGGTAAACTTATACTATTTTCAAATTCATCCTGTAAAATATCTTCCCAGCTTTCAGGTGCCTTTCTTCCTTTTAGCTCATCTTTGTTAACTAAAAATATTGCTGGAACAACTGATAAAATTGAATATTGTCCATTAGGATCCTTTAAATTTATATAATCATTATTAAAGTCTCTATTATAATTTTCTATACCTGTTATATCTTCAAAAAGATTTTCTGCCTTATATTTACCAAATAAATTTTTATCAAAGAATATATCAAAACCTGCTGATATAAACATATCTGGCAGCTTTTCTACAGCATCATTTTTAAGCTCTTCAATTATCCAATCTACTCCCATTGAAGCAGCCTTTAATTCATATTCTAAATTATAAGGTAAATTACTTTCCTTAATAAATTTTTCAAAAGCTTCATTTAAAGGCACTTTAACCGGACAAGGCAATACTCCAGCAATCTTTATATTTTTATTATTGTCCTTCTTTTCCTTAATTTCATCTTCTTCAATTTTTTCTACTAAATTATTAACAAAGCTTTCTAGATTAATTTTCTTTAACTTTAAGGCATTTTCTAAAGTAACTGCCTTTCCAAAGGTCTTTCTGGCATTTTCATCCTTTATATTATCAAAACCTGCAGCAACTAATAAATTAATGGCAGCTGGATATTTTTCTGTAATATCATATAAACTATCTTTTATATTAAAATATTTGTTCTCCATTTTACTTCTCCCTCACAATAAAATATATAAACATTTTACACATTATTTACCAAAAAATCCGTAACTTCCGTTACATTTATTATTTAAAGTTTACAATATTCAATAAAGTAATAATTAAATTTCAGAAACTAGGCAGTAGTTTCATCCTAAATTGTACATTATAAATTATGAATTGTGAATTGCAAAAAAGAGGCTGTATCAGCCTCTTTTTGCACTACTCCCTCCACACTTCTCCAATAACATTATCTATTTTCTCAACAGCCTTTTCTATAGCCTTCCTTCTTTCTTCTTCGCTATTTCCTGTTCCATCTACTAAGAGTTCTTGGAACCTCTTTATTCCCATCATTTTTACTAAATCTTCTACATAATTTAAGCCCCTATTTAAAACTGGCCTTAACATCCATGGAATTTTTCCTCCAGAAGATTGAACATAGATCATTCCTCTTGGCTTATCATCTAATAAGCCCTTAACCTTATCATCAGTAATACTTATTGTTTTTCCATTCATAATGACACAGTCTAAATATTCCTTAAGAGGAGATGGGAAAGATAAACTCCACATTGGAGCAGCTATAACATACATATCTGCTTCTTTAAATTGGTCTGTTAGTTTAACTATTTTATGTATTTCTTCTTGTTGATGAGGAGGCAGATCCTTAAAAGCTTCTTCCTTTATTAAAGCATTTCTTCCCTCAAAATATTGATATTCTAATCTTGGAATATGGCATTTATAAAGGTCTAATTCCTCCAGAGTAAAGTCAGGATATATGCTTAAAAATCTATTGACCAATGCCCTTCCAACTGTTTTACAAGATGACATTTCTTCTGGCTTTGAGTTAACTGTGATATACAATAATTTTTTCATAAATTTCACCTCTACTAATTAAAAATATTATCTTTTAATTAGTATCTTCTTAATTTATAAAAAAATTCTATTAGAAAGTAAATAAATTATAAATTTATAGGGACAACCATTGTCTCTTTCCTTGAAACAACTATGCCCCTATTAGAATTATCTTAATATTTCCTTTGCAACTTCCTTAATTTCTTTAAAAGAATTAATATAATAAGTTTCATCCTTTATTGTTCCAAAGCCATACTTAGCATGTACAAAAGGAACTCCTGCAAGCTTAGCAGCCTTATAATCACCTTCTGTATCCCCTAAATAGAGAGCCTTATCTAAATTATTTCTTTTTACAACCAACTCTATATTTTTATCTTTATTTAACTTTGTTCTTCCTGCGTTTTCATAATCTTTAAAATAGTTACGTAATTTATGGAAATCTAAAAAGGCCTGTATATAACCATCCTGACAATTGCTTACTATAAAAAGCTCATAATCTTTTTTTAATTCCTCTAAAGTTTCTACAAGCTTAGGATATAATACTCCACCCTTTTTTCTTATAACCTTTTCTTCTTCTTCAAAACATTTTTCCATAATCTCTAATGCTCTTTCTTCTGTAACCTTATTAAATAGGGCAACAGCGATTTCCTTTGGAGTTTTCCCCATAACAGACCTTATATCTTCTTGGCTTAATCTAAAATCTATATCTTCACATTCTTCTATAGCCTTATTCCAACTTTCAGTTATTTGTGGGCATGAATCCCACAGGGTTCCATCTAAATCAAATATTATTCCTTTTTTCATTTCTTCTCCTCCTATTAGTTTTTATTTCCTCTTTCAGCAAAATCAAATTTAAAAACATCAATACTTAATATTTTCCTTTCTTAATACTATTATAACTTAATAAGGAGGATTATAAAAATAAATACTAAAAAAAGCTGCCATCATTTTCCTTTTTGAATAGTAACAGCTTCTCTTATAACTTTTTATTTATTTTCTTTTATATTTAAAACTACAGGAGTAGAGCGATAGCCTATTCCCATTCGGTCAATTCCCATATCAATAAGTTCTAAAAAATGTTCCCTTGTTCTAATGCATCCTGAACCTTTAATCTTGCAGCGTCCCTTTGCTGCCTCCATCATAACCTTTATAACTTCTACAGCAGCTCCCTTATTTTCTCCTCCAGTATAAAAACCTGTTGAAGTCTTTACAAAATCTGCTCCAGCCATACAGGCTACATCTGTTGCCTTAGCAACTTCTTCTAAACTTAAAGCATCTGTTTCAAAAATCACTTTTACTGCTACGCCATATTTATGACATATATCACAAACAGCTCTTATGTCTTCCTCAACTTTGTCCCATTTTCCACTTCTTATCCAGCCATAATTTGCAACCACATCTAGTTCATATACATCTCCACTTTTACAAATTTCCTCAGCCTGCATAACCTTAGATTTTGTAGTTGAAGTTCCAAAAGGAAAATCACATACTACACATATTTTTGTTTCTGTACCCCTTGTCATTTCACGAGCTATATCTAAAGAAGATGGGTTAATACATACAGTTTTACATCCAAAGTCTATTCCTTCTTGAATATATTTTCTTATGTCTTCTTCTGTAAATTCTGGCTTTAATACAGATTGATCAATATAGGCTGCTAATTCCTTAACAGTCATTTCCCTTGCCTTCTTATTAGGCTTCATAAAATCTCCTCCTTTTATTAACCATATAAAACAAATTTTCATATTAATATATTTACAGGAGTCCACTCTAATATATTCCATAAAAAATCACTTCACTAAGCAAAGTTAGTGAAGTGATTTTTATTATTTTAAAATTACTTTATTACCTTCAATTTTTATTTTTTCTTCTTTTTCTAGTTTTTCTAAATAAATGTGAATGTTTTCTCCAACCTTAATTGTTTTGCCCTCTCTAAATTCTAAGTCATCCTTAAAGTAAACATTCTCAAAATCATCTAAAGTAATACCTTCTCTATGTCTTTCTAATAATTTTATTATTTCTTGTTCAAAATTCATTGCCTTTCCCCCTATTTTATACCTTGTTACTTATTTCTATAACTTATTCTATAAATCTTTGTTAAATCCTTTACATTTTTAAAATAAATTATTACAAATTTATTAAGAAATTAATATAAAAGAGGATGCTTGCCGCATCCTCTACTAAAAATATATTATAAAATTATACAAGTTTATCTAATACTGAATATCCAATTGTGTTTTCAGGCATCTTTAATCCAAAGTTATCTACAATTGTAGCTCCTACTACTGCAAAGGTATCTGAAGTTTCCATTAAACTGCTTTCTTTCATAGATGGGGAATAAGCTATAAATGGAACATGTTCACGAGTATGATCTGTACCTGTATAAGTTGGATCATTACCATGGTCTGCTGTAATTATTAATAAATCATCTTCCTTTAACTTTTCTAATAATTTACCTAAGTTTACATCAAACTTTTCTAGTTCTTTAGCATATCCAGCTGGATTTCTTCTATGTCCCCATAGGGCATCAAAGTCAACTAGGTTAACAAAGCATAAACCATTAAAATCTTTATCTGCTAATTCTAAAGTTTGTTCCATACCATGAACTGAACTCTTAGACTTATGAGCTTCTGTTATACCTTCTCCATCATATATATCATTGATTTTTCCAACAGATATTACATCATACCCATTTTCCTTTAAAGTATTTAGTGCAGTTTTCCCAAATGGTTTTAAAGCATAATCATGTCTATTGCTTGTACGTTTAAATTCACCCTTTTTCATTCCAACATATGGTCTTGCAATAACACGACCTACTTTCCATTCATCTTTAAGAGTTAATTCTCTTGCAATTTCACAACATCTATAAAGTTCATCTAAACCAAAAGTTTCTTCATGACCACAAATTTGTAATACTGAATCTGCTGAAGTATATACTATCATATCTCCAGTCTTAATTTGATGTTCACCAAGCTCATCTAAAATTTCGGTACCGCTTGCACTTTTGTTACCAACAATTTTATGACCAGTTCTTTTTTCTAATTCATCTAATAATTCTTTAGGAAAACCTGTATCAGTAAAAGTTTTGAAAGGGGTTTCAATTTTGAGTCCCATCATTTCCCAATGACCAGTCATTGTATCTTTTCCTAAACTTGCTTCTTTCATTTTCATAAAGTGTGCTAAAGGTTTTTCTACTGGTGGAACATTTTTAATAGGATGTAAATTTGCTATACCTAACTTTTGAAGGTTTGGTATGTTAAGCTTTTCTACTGATTCAGCTATATGCCCAAGAGTATCTACTCCAATATCTCCGTACTTTTCAGAATCATCCATTGCTCCAACACCAAGAGAATCTATAACTATTGTAAAAATTCTTTTATACTTTCCCATAACTTCTCCTTTCTAATTAAAAAAATATTTTATTTGTATATATTCATTATATCATTTTTTGCAATATTAACCTAGCATATGCAGAATTTTGCGAAAGTTTTTTTATAATTTTATTGAGCAGTTCTTTCCTATAAAAATTAATAAAGGCTAGGATTTATATAAATCCTAGCCTTTTGCTATTATGCTTTTTCTCTTTCATAAAATTTTCATTTAATATGTTTATCTATATATCTTAAAAATTCTTCCTGCTCTTCATTATTTTCAAAAACCCTTTTTGGTATATTAATGTAGTTAGTATTAATAAGTTTTATAAATATATTAGTTTCAGTTACAAAAACTTTATCAACTGCTTCCCAGCTTGCAGTAAGAACAATCCCATCAATTTCTTTTTTAATTCCTTCTTCATCTAATGAAAATATTGTATCTTTCAAGCAATCAATTCCCTTTGATAAAATTTCTTTTGCTGCAGATTTAAAGGATTTTTCCATAATATGATTATAAATATCCTTACTAAATATGGTCCAAACAATTGTAAATACCAGCCAAACAATAAAGGATATTAGGATATACTCTTCTAAATACTCAATTAATAAAAGCATAATTAATAAAAATGCAGCGGGAAATAATACAGCTAAGCCTATTCTCCCTCTTTTAATTTTGCTGTTATTAATATTAGTTATTTTAAGTAATTCTAGAAAATCACTGTCCATATATCTAAACTGTAATTTCATTTATTTTCTCCCCTTTTTATACCCTAATAATTAATGTATAATAATCATAACATATATTTTTATTTCTGTATATATTAGGAGGAAATATGAATACTTATAGTGATAAAGTTGTTTTTATAGAAGGGAAAAACAAAAAATTCTCTCCTAAATTTAAATTTGGCTTCTCTATTTTCCTAATGATTGTCTTCGCTTTATCCTTTTTTGTCTCTCTATATATTAAAATTTTCTATGATATTCCTGAATTAACAAAAGAAGAAGCCTATAATATTATAAGCTCTAGTCTCTTGGTATCTGATGATATTAACGAAGCCATAGTTGATGCCGAGATTTTTACTTCAGCAGCTGATTTTACAAGTTTAAGTGAAATAAAAGAATTATCAAAAATAGATAAAAGAACAACAAGGGCTAATGCTGATATTATTTTTAATTTCGCTAATTTAGAAATACCTATTAATTGTAACTTTATTTTTATTTACGAAAATAATCAATGGCTAATTTATGATATTACTAATTTAGAAGCTGGAGAAGGAAGCATAACAGATTATATTTAATTAATAAAAAAGTGTAGCAGAAAAAAACTGATACACTCTTTTTATTTCTTATTATTCTTATACTGCATATATTTCAATAATAAAAATTCATTTATCACAAAAAATTGGGATACTGTAAAAACCTCTAAATCTTCATCAATTTTTCCTACACAATGGGAATGATATTGAATGCTTATATCGCTTAATTGGGATAATTTATTATTACCAACCTTGGTAATTGATACAATTTTTACTCCCCTCTCCTTTAACTTTATAGCAAAGTTATTAATCAAGTTATTATCACCTGAAAGAGAGAATAAGAAAACCAAATCATTTTCCTTAAAATATTTTCCTATTATATAAAGCTCGTCTTTTCCTTCTAATACATTTATCAACTTCCCTACTGTAAGGAAATTTCTTTTTAATTCAACTGCTGCATTAGTTTGTACAGCTCCTGTACCATAGGCATAGATTTTATTAGCCTTTTCCATCATTGAAAAAAGTTCTGTAAAATCTTCCTTCTTTAAAAGGTCCATTGTTTTAATATAATCCTTATAGGTATTATCAATTTCCTCTTCATTGAAGGAGTAATTATCCTTATTCCCCCACTTTAAATATATCTTAAGCTCACTATAGCCTTCTAAACCTAACTTTTGGGCAAATCTTAATATAGTTGTATGAGAAACATTACAATTGCTGGCTAACTCCTGCATTGACATAGAACTACAAGCTTCTTTATGACTTAGAATATAATTCCAAATATATAAATCATTTTCATTAAGTTTTTTATAGTTTTTATATATTAAATCTTCAATTTTCATTTCTCCAGCCTCCTATATATTCAACATACTTTAAAAATAAAATCTCAATTAATATAAAATAAGAGGTAAGAGATTTATATTCCATAACATCCAAAACTTCAGGAAATGTAACAGATGATATATATAAATTAAAGTTACTTAATTGTGATAAGGAATTTTCCTTCAACTGAGTAATAGATATAATAGGTATATTCTTTACATTTAGCTTCTTTGCCAGCTCTAAAATAAATTCATTCTCTCCTGAAACTGAAATTATTATAAAAATATCTTCTGAAGCTGCACTATTTAAGGCATACTCAGCCTCCTTATAGCCGCTTACATCATAAAGGGTTTTTCCTGCCATCATAAATACGCGCCTTAATTCCTTTTTAATTGAAGATTGTATCATTCCAACGCCATATACATATATATTTCTTGCATCATCAATAGCCTTAAATATTTCTGTACAGTCTTTTTCCCTTATATTTTGTATAACCTTTTCATAATTGCTGCAAACTAAATCAACATTATAAGTATTTTCCTTTGTAACTTCATTATCCAATTTTAAATATAATTTTAATTCACTATAACCTTTTAAAGATATTTTTTTTGCAAATCTAAGTATTGTAGATCTAGATACATTACATTTAGATGCTAATTGGTCAATTGATAAATTTTCACATTCTTTTCTATGCTTTGATATATAATTCCAGATATAAAAGTCATTTTCACTAAGCTGATTATAATTTTTATTCACCAATTCATCTAACTTCATAATTTGCCCCATCTTTCTTAATATAATTTTATATTTCATAATTATTTAAATTTTACATTAATTTGTAGGGTTTGTCTAATAAAAAATGAGAGTTAATCCTATTTCTAGGTCAACTCTCTAAAGACTTTTATTATTTTAATTCTGGCCAGTATCCTTTATTAGCTTCTATTAAATCATCTAGTATTAATTTTGCAACTCTTGCACTTGGTACTGTCTTAGATAAGCTAATTGCCTGCCATAATTTTTGATAACTTCCTTCTATCCAAGCTTCAACAACTAGTTTTTCTACACTTACTTGTTGTTCCATTAAGCCTTTTTGGAATTGAGGAATAGCTCCTTGGCAAATCTTTTCATAACCATTTCTTCCTACTATACATGGAATTTCAACCATTGCTGTTCTATCAAAGTTTTCAATTGCACCTTCATTTGGTACTATAAGCAGGAATCTTTCTTGTGTATTTTTTGCAATTGCACAAGCTAGATCAACTATATAAGTTGCATGAGCATCTGCTTCAAAAGTTCCTTCTATTTTGCTTGTACCTTTTTCGATTATTTCTTTACATATTCCAAATACAAACTTTTCTCTTCCATCCATAACTTCGTTTGCTCTTGTATATTCTGGATTAGAATGTTCTACTACATAGTCCGGGAATAAGTAATATTTTAAATAAGTATTTGGTATTGTTGATGGATCAACTGCATATACGTCTTTTACCTTTCTGAAAGTTTCCATCCAGCTTGCATCAACATGTTGATTTGTATCAGATAAAGCATCTGCAAATCCATTCTTTGCTACATGTTCTTTAATTGTTGGCATTAAATCATTTCCATCTTTGTCATAGATCTTTGTCCACCATCCGAAGTGGTTTAATCCATAATAAGATACTTGCATTTCCTTTCTTGATTTTAAGCCACAAATACGAGCCATTTTTTCTTCTAGGTCTATTGGCATATCACAGATATTTAATATCTTTGAGTTTGGCCTTAATCTTCTTGTTGCTTCTGCAACTATTGCTGCTGGATTTGAATAGTTCAACATCCATGCGTTAGGTGAATATTTTTCCATGTAGTCAAGGATTTCTAATACCCCGCCTATAGAACGCATTCCGTAAGCTATTCCTCCAGGTCCACAAGTTTCTTGTCCAACTACTCCATATTTTAGTGGAATCTTTTCATCTTTTTCACGCATTTCATATTTACCGACACGGATATGAGCTAATACGAAATCTATATCAGTAAAAGCTGTTTCAGGATCTGTTGTATAGGCAAATTCAATTTCTGGTGCATTTTCTTTTATATAAATTTCACAAGCCTTTGCAACTATTTCTTGTCTTTCTGCATCATTGTCATAGAATTTTATTGAACGGATTGGAAATCTATCTAGATTATCTAGTAACATTAATACTATTCCAGGTGTAAATGTACTTCCTCCGCCAGCAACTGTTATTGAATACTTTTTGTTTTCCATTTTTAATTCCTCCTATTTATGTAAATTTAAATTTTTTCTGTCTATGCTTACATATTACACTCGCTGAAAACCGATTACAATAGATTGGAAACCTTTAGAGAATAGGTCTATACAACTGTTTCTTTTAACATTTTCTGTGACTTTTCACACAGCTCATTTAGTGTGGAGTTTGGAGTGTAGAGTTTGGAGTGTGGAGTGTAGAGTTTGGAGTGTGGAGTTTGGAGTGTAGAGTTTGGAGCGTGAAATGAAAGAATGGTTTCAGTTATAGGTTAATAATTCTCAATTTCTGCATACTAAAAAGCTGCGTAAAGAAGTACTAGGCTCGGAATAACTACTATGTAAAGAGTTTTAGCAGAACTCGCTACGATCAGACAAACCTAAGACTCTAAGGCATATTGGAACAAAATTGTAAATAGTGTTATTATAATATTAAGTAATTACAAAAAATTACAATGAATTGTAAACTAACTATTTGTGAAGGGAGAAGGTTTTTATTAAATTTAAATATTCTATTTCAAAATCTATATTGATAATTTTCCTTTTAGGCATTACTTTTTTTCTTGGAAATAAATATAGCGAATATAAGCAACATAAGGAAGATATGGAGTTTTTTCTTAATAGAATATACTTTGAATTATAATATTTTCTGGTATGGATTTGAATTTTTTGATAATTGTTTAAAATACTTATATGTTTATAATTTTTGCCACATGCAAGAACAGAAATTCTCATCAGAACAATGTTTTATTATTTTTTTAATAAGTATTTCCATAAAGTTTTAGGTGAACTATAAAATTAAAAACGAGTGATTTATAATATTAAATATAAAAATACTACGATAAATAGGATATATGAAATAAGCATATCCTATTTATCGTAGCCTTGTTATTTTAAATATTAATTCTCATCATAGCAAAGGAGCATATACTAGCTAAAACAATAATAAAAACACTGCCTGAAATAGTTATTAAAAACCCTTTTGTAAGCTTCTTTTTAAAGCTGTTTATAATGTTTATCTTGTAGATCTTTAATGTTTTATATAGTATAAAGACAAATAATGCAATGAATAATATATTTTGTAATAGAAGCTCTGCTAATAAAATTAGGACTAAATTCACTACTGCATATTCAACATCATTATTATTGATTTTATTGTGCATAACTTTTAATAAATAAGCTATAAAAGGGTTTATCATAGAAACTAGAAACACTATACTAAACTCTGGATTATTTGTAATTGCTTCCGATATAGTTAATCCAATAGTTGTAGCTTTTAAGGATAAATACATAATACTTATAAAGGGAGACACTAAAAGAATTAACTTTAAAATATCAAAGTATTTATTTAATGTTTCTATCTCTTTTTTATTTATTTTCTGCATTGTTTTTACCTTGCTCATTTATTCCTCTCCTAAACTAAAGCTTCATTTTCACTATTTAATAAGTTTTCAAAATCCTCTCTTACTTGAGGTACTTTTAGTCCAATAATAACTTGGAAGGACTTACCGTTAACAGAGCAGCCATGAGCTCCAATTGATTTAAAGTAAGCGTCATCCTTACATAAAGTTTCATCCTTAACATTTACTCTAAGTCGAGTTGCACAGTTTGTTACATCAACAATATTGTCCTTTCCACCTAATCCTTCTAAAATTAGCTTTATAAATTCTGCCTTGCTTTCTCCATTTTTAGCATTTTTCTTTTCTCTATATTCTGCCTTAGAACGAAATTTAATATCTTCATCATCTTCCCTGCCTGGAGTCTTAACATCAAATTTTTCTATTAAAAATTTAAATACTACAAACCAAATTCCTGTGAATACTAATCCAATTACAAGCATTAATAGGTATTCTTTCCAGTGATTTCCCATTAATGGTATCCAGTTTAATGATGCCATTTCTATAACACCACCAGCATGAATTCCTACAATACCTGCAAGATACATTACAGTTGAAAGAGTTGCTGCCAATAAAGCATGTACACCAAATAACCATGGAGCAACAAATAAGAATGTAAATTCAATAGGTTCAGTAACACCACAGAAGATTGAAGTTAAAGTAATTGGTATTAAAAGACCTAATATCTTCTTTCTCTTTTCTGGTTTTGCAGTTACATAGAATGCAAGGGCTATACCCGGAACACCAAAGATTTTTGAAAAGCCTGTTGATGAAAACCCTGCTTCAGGTACTAAAGATCTTAAAGAAGCAGTTGATGCTGCAATCTCTGGTAAATTATTTGCCCAGTAAGAATATAAGCCTCCTTGAACTACTACGTTATCATACCAGAATGGAGAATATAAAATATGATGTAATCCAAATGGTATTAATATACGTTCTAAGAATACAAATACCCAAACTCCAAAAGCTCCTGCATTCTTAACAAAGCCTTGGAAAGCTGCCATTCCTAACTGAACTTTAGGCCATATAAATGCAGCTAAAACAGCAACAGGTATCATTACAAAGAAACCAATCATAAAGATAAAAGTTGAACCACTAAAAGTTCCTAACCATTCAGGTAATTCTGTGTCAAAGTAACGATTGTGAAGATAAATAACAATTCCTGAAATAAGTAGGGCTCCAATCATTCCCATGTCTAAGGTTTTGATATTTGCTATCATAGTAAGACCGCTTGTCCCACCTACTTCTTGAGCAAAATCAACACCAAAGAAAGTTCCCCATTGAGCAAGCATTGTGCTTAAGAAATAATGGAAAGCTAAATATAGAACTAGAGCTTCCATAGCACATCTTGCATTTTGCTTCTTAGCCATTCCGATAGGTAAACCAACTACGAATAATAGCGGTAATTGATTAAATACGGTCCACCCACCTTGTAATACTACATTCCAACATTGATACCAAAAACTATCTGGAGCTGCTAATGATCCCATTATTGTTTCAGTTGTAAATAAGGTACCCACTCCAATTACAGTACCTGCAAAAGCAAATAATAGTACCGGGGTGAACATTGCACCTCCAAATTTTTGAATTTTCTGCATCATAACTATCCTCTTCCCTTCTTTTTTAATTTTTAATAGTAGTTATAGATAATAGCTTTATCAAATCTATCAATTTGATAAGTAAATGTTATCAGAGTTCTTTTTTTCTCTCAATACGTTTTCATGCTTTAGGTAAAGGGTTTCTCCTTCTATTAAATTGAACATTTTTTGAAATTTCTCACAGGATAATCGAGTAGGAGCTGAATAATTATTTTATTCAGCGTCCTCTCACACCACCGTGCGTACCGTTCGGTACACGGCGGTTCAATAGAAATTAATGTACAAATGAATAAATTTCAGCTATTGACACCAAA
>Ga0209537_1003056_pt1 | contig 15749 bp, 16 predicted proteins | sample BioPla4DNA1_FD_187698 | JGI IMG/M metagenome (GOLD analysis project Ga0209537, IMG submission 187698) | Biogas fermentation microbial communities from Germany - Plant 4 DNA1 (SPAdes) (version 2) | ecosystem: Engineered > Bioreactor > Anaerobic > Digestate | place: Bielefeld, North... | reverse complement strand
TCTTGAGCTGGTATTGGATAATTTGGTAGGAGTCTGATGCTTCTACCTTATCCTCTCGAACATTGACGCAAGTCAAAATCGGGCGGCTCATATCGCTGGAACAGGCGGGATAGCACAGAGACAAGGCGGGCAAAAAGTCTTCGGGTATCTTCTTCCACTTTCCGATTTCGCCAACTTCCTCAAGAGGTAAGCGAATTTCCTGTTCAAAAAGTAGTCCAGCCTTCGACCTTCCCGCTTTAATGACCACTTGATTTTCTTGTTGTTCAATCTCAATCTCCTCGTCCTTTACCTTGGCAAGGAATTCATACAACGCCTTCGCTTTCACCGCGCCTCTCATATTCTCCAAGCCGGTAACAGGGTGAGATACGCTAATTTCGTCATTGTACGTAACTACTCTGTCACCAATGAAAGCAAAGCTCGTTGACTGTTCAATCAACTCCTTGTTAGCTAATCCAGGCTTTACCTTCTCCAACGCTTCTAAAAGCTCAACTTTATTGACTTTCATGGTTTCTCCTCTCCTCCTAATTAATTTTATTCTCCTTTGATTTTCCTTCCTCCGGAAGTGAATTCAATAGGTCCGCAAACTATACGCAATCAATCACTTGGTAAATATCTTTTTCCTTCTTTACTGTCATTTAACATTCCTCCCTATTCTAGTTGTCCTCGTTTCCTCATTCCGTATATGTCGTATTCAAAATTACCAACTTTGATAGCCTCTGGAAACCCGTCCTCCCCTATCACAAAGCGGGGATTTTTCAAGCCTGATATCTCCATCGCCTCAATGATGTAACACAGTCCTCGGGAAAACATTTTTTCTGCGTAGTTCTTCAGCAAGATTTTTGGCTTGACATCAAACAACTTCAGTGGCCGGTTTTTGGCCCACGGGGTTTCAAGGTCCGGGGCGGTAACTTTGTCTAGCAGATTATAGTTACTCTCCCCCTCAAGCAATACCTCCCCCGTATCCGGGTCTATGAACGCGGATCCTTTGCTATAAGGTTTGTTGGTTTTGACCAGAATCCCAGGATAGCTTTCTTTGGCGTAGTACCTCAACTCCTCTGCTGACAAGCGCTCTTTACTACCTGGCATTTTGTACCCCTCCCTCTCTGTATTTCTCTCTGTATTTATTATACAATTTACAGTAAAATTATTTACGTTGTTCTCGAATACACCGGTCTCTTGCGTATGGGATTGAGTTTATCTTTGAATCTTTCCAGTCCGGGATTGTCCAACACCCCGCCATCTATAACCAACCTTCCCGGAAAACTCTGATAAAATAACAACCGCAAGAATTCGTCCAAGAAACGCTCTTCAGTGTCTGCTATACAATATCGGTATATCAACCAATCTCCATTTTCATCCCATACGTTCATTCCAACCAATTTGCCTTTCCGTTTTAAAAAGGCTCGGTTAGTTCCATAAAACACAAACCAGATTAATGATTCACTGTCAGCAATTTCTTCGTCTTTCTTGTTGTCTAGCCATTTTATTAGCAAGGATTTAATCTCAGGAACCGGCGGAACATCGGTGGTATAAGTCCAACAACCTTCATTTCTTCTTGGCCATTTCCTTGAATTCTTCCTGAACACTTCCCATTTTCCACCTCTCATATCGAAAAAGTTGGTGGAGTAGTATGTATATTCCCAATCCAAAAATTGAATCGGTTCGCCCACTGAATAGTTTACGAAATCGCTCCAAATTCGCAGCCCCTTTGGCGGTTGTTCTGAAAAGTCCTTACAATTCAGAGGAAGAGGAGGGAATACTGCCCATTCATCCTCCTGCAACCAAATAAACTTCCCGTCTGTTTCCAGTTTTATGTTCGGCTGAATAGACAGATATTCCCTCGTCAACCAAAAGTTAGGAATTATTTTCAGTTCGTGAGCTCTTTCGAGATATTGGTCAATCCCTTTCATAACAATCCCTTCTGCTTCTTGGATTGTCCAGATTTTTTACTTTCTCCGCCTTGTGATTGTTCTCTTAACAGGCGGTCTATCAGCTTCTTGCTGACTTGTCCCCGTTTCCTGCTCTTTCCTCCCATCTTCCTCTCCTCCCTTCTTATTATACAAATTATTATACAAATCAATAATCATATCGTATTTACACAAGGCTAATACTCCATCAAAATCATCTTTCTGCGGGTCTTTGACCGCCAGGAAATCTTCGGTAGGAATAAATGCGAGGGACTTTTGAATGTTAAACAAGCTGATAAAATCCTTTGTCTTTAAAGCTATTGGCGGCATTTCCTTCGGCAATCTGTTCACAGTGAAGAATCCTTTTTCATTCGATTCAACTTCAACAATTGTCCCGGTATAGATATTGCGTTGACGCAATATCAACGACGAGTTTTCAACAGATATTTCCGCATGAGATAAATCTTCCTCCAACAATGGAACGCAATCGGCGGATAGGTAGAAAAGATATTGAGATTGTTCAGCTTTCTTCTTCAACTCTTGGTACAATTTATCAATATCTTCAGCGTTAGGGGAAACGCTTTTTGTATAACAAATTTTCCTGCGAGTAAACTCTTTCTCCACAGTGCGGAACACAATCTTGCTCCCATCTGGTGTGATTTCAAAGGCAAATTGCGGTGAGTCATACTCGTTAGCGTTGAACGAAATGGGGACTTCAAACCTAGCCTCACTTTGCCTCAAGGAAAATCTGAGTATCATGCTGTAGTCAAAGTTTACCACATATATGTTATCCCCAATGCAGTGAATCATGTTCTTGATTCCCCGGTTGTCCATGGCGACTGCCTGAGCAAATATTCCTTCAATACGTTTGTTTACACTCACATTCTGTTTACTCATTTACTCAACCCCGCTTTCAAGGATTCTAATAATTCTTTTCTCTCATCAGTCTCCGGAATGTATGACCATACTATACCGTCACGGTCATATCCCACAGGTACCATTCCACCGCCCCAGCTGACGCTGTAAGCAGTATTGCTTCCTTCCATATTCCAAAGTTTGTGGACTTCTTGTTCTAGGGCTTCGGTAAGAAATCCACCCTGTTCATTCACCCAATCGTGGAACATACTCCAAGTTACCGGTTCCCCTTTATGCTTGGTAATGAACCGAATAGCCATTACAGTGCATCCATAATTCCATCCCCCCTTAAACCAATCGCCAACTGAACAGCATATATCCTGGTCATTGGTTGGAACATTTCCGAGGTCAAAGGTAGAACAGGAAATCCCGTAGCTTCGGAATATTTCCATATATCGGTCTAACAACGCACTTCCCAACAACTGGCTATCGCAACCCGCTAAAAATACCCTATCAAAGTCCAAATTTCGATTCGTAAAATTCTGCCTTATACCTGGAATATTAGCCGAATAAGAGTATGTATCAAACGTCATATGCTTGATTCCAATTTTTGCTAGGGTCTCTGCATAGCGTTTTACATCGTCCTCGGTGTCGTTGACCAAAAATATATATGGTTCAATCCTCGGGACAACTCTAACCCCAGCCTCGTGTAATATCTTCGCTGCCTTCATCCTCCGTTCATACGAGGGGGCTCCAGGCTCCAACGTCTTGGTCAATTCTTCGTTTGTGGTTAGAATAGTGATATGAACTGCAGCACCGGCTGGATTTTCTGCCAACGCTCTTACATATTCATCCTCAGCAACTAGGTCGGATTTAGTGTTGATCATAACCGGATAAGCAATTTCCTTGAAGTATTTCAACAGTTCAAGGCTGACCTTGTGTTTTCGCTCCAACGGGTGGAAATCTTCAAAGCGAATTCCGAACCTTACTGGAATCTCCATCGCAAACGCTTTTCGGATACCTGACAACCCGTGCGGGTCTTTTCCTCTCAAAGGCTGCATTTTTTCAATTTCTCGCTTGTAGTAGTCAGGGTTGCAATGTCGTAATCCAATCGCTCGAGGGTTGTCGAAAAAGGAGGTGTATAAACTAGCTCGGAAGGTATCAGCATAGCAGTAAATACACCTGAACGGACAATTGAGACCGTCCCAAACATCCGCATTAAACGGCATGGGACAAGCCGCGGCTCGTAATGAGATTTCGAGAAAACTGTTGATTTGTTCGGTGTCCAATAATCGTTCCTTCTTTTCCCATTGCCGAGTCAATAGGTTGTATTGGTGGTAGTTCTTTTTTCTGCCTTTTTCCTTTATAGGCCCACCTTTGTGTTTTGCAGGGAAGAAAGATCGGGTTCCCGGGACAATTTGGCTCACTAATTCTCGGGTTTCTTGATACTCCTTAAAGGCGTTAATGGTTCTCCTCTCCTTTCTTTAAATTTCCAATCACTCGTATTCCAATAATACTAAATCCCCAACCGTCTCATCGGTTTTCCAAAAAATTTCCGGTTGAACCTATATTCCAAAACAATATAGGCTCAACCAACCGCCCTCGATTTCTAATCAACCAATCCCAAGCCTTGGCATCGTAATAAGGATGACAAGGAAATGGAACAGGAGTGTAGCAAGGTTCGGTATATTCCCAACCTTCGTCTATCAGTTCCAGATTTCCTTTCTTCGATGATGATCGGAAATGAGCGAACGGTGAAAGGTAGTCATTCGTAATGCGCTTACGCTTGAGTGAAATGTCTCCTGTCCTGGTCATTACTCCGTACACTGTCTGACCAGAACGAGTAGCCTGCCAAACTCCTGAAGCAATAGTACCGCTGCCAACACAAATGACTATAGTAGGGAAGTCCTTTATGCACTCTTTCGCTATTCGGACAGTTTCTTCCAACGTTTCTGACAATGGCAGTCCCAAAGGTAACAACTTGTATCCTTTCGGTGTTTGTTTCCGGGCTATGTAATAATTCACTTTTGCCATCCCGGCAGGAATATCTACCAATTCAGCTCCCCATCGTTTCCACTGTTGACGGTGGAATTCTAGCAATGGAATAGATTTCTTGTACACTGGATTGAAAATCCGACATTTCATCCCCAAATGGAAGCATGCCCAAGCAACTCCCCATCCGGCCATACTGACAGAAGTCTCTACGTAAGATACGCCGATGTAACCTTCTCGTTTCAGCTTCTCTAGGTGTTTCACTAATCCTCGAATCTTGCTGAAAGGCGGCGCTCCTTCCGACGCACAAAGGTCTTCCCTCTTTACATATATACCATCGTATTCTTCAATGGGCGTATCTCTCAGGAGGATGGTGAACATCCTACCACATCCTTCAACGTATACATCTCATCAGTAGTTCCTTCTATGATTTGCAAGCCTTCTTCATAGTTACCTACACCATCCCAACACTTCCTCGGGTCCTCGTCTTTTTGAACAGCCAGCTTGAAGTGATGAGCGTTAAATGTGCATGGATTTTTCACGTCCAATCCGCAACAGGTATTACATTTTTGCACGTATTCCCAACCGCTATTTACGAAATCGGGACAGCCAAGAATAATATCATGTTTTTCAGCAATTTCAATAAGTTTCTTGAGTATCCTACTCCACTGCTTGTCCTGATTCATATACCAGATTTTTTCTATATCCAGCCCCAACTTGAGTAGGTTTTTTGCTACATAATCATTGAAGTGTAAATTGTAAGTATTGTAACGGTTGATTCCATAAGACTTTAAAAGTTTGACTGTTTCCTCGAATTGCTCCGGTGTATGGTAACCGGGAATGAACGGTTCACCATTGACTCCAACGTTGAACCCTTTCTTTTGTAGCTTACTTAATGTTTTGACCCTATCTATGGGATTTTCCGTCATTTTGCGTTCAAACAGTTCCCAATCAGCTTCCAATCCGGGAGTAATTATTGCCATCATCGTGCAGGTTTTCCCTAACCCGGTCATCTCATAAGCCCGGCGCGGAAATTTTGTTTGGACTACCGTATCCCAACCTATTTCCATAAGAAATTTTAATATTTCAGTGGACGCTCGATATTTTTCCTCCCATGGCTGGAACGGGTCAGAACGGTTTCCTAAACGTAATGTCTTGCGTTGTCGTATCGCTTCGTGTAACGGACTTTTTCCTCGCGGGGAAGGGGATGAAAGTTTTCTCTTTATATCCTCCACGTCTGCCATCCGAAAGTCATTACCCCAAGTCCGATTCAAACGCCGGGAATAACAGTGATAGCAATTCACCTCGCATGTCCAATAAGGATCAATGGATAAGGGCAAAGGGCAATATAACATATCCCCTCTCATCCCCAATGCCGCTGTATATATTTTCATCAAATCACCTCACTCTAGCTTACTTACCTTGTCCCCTGTAACCTCAATTAATCCGTATGCTTCGAGAACCTTAACAGCGACATTTACTGCATATCGGCTTTCTTTAAGATTCGGTTTTCCTCCTTCTTTGACATACAGTTCGTCAGTCCTCTTCACCCAATCCTCTACGGTCATAGGGTTCTTTGCTCTCTTAATGACCAAAGTTGCCGCACCTATACGAGTTACGCGTACACCAGTTGACGGCGGAGTTGGTTTGGCTTTAACCTTGGATTTCTCTGCGGGTTTTTCTTCTTCAAGTTCAAGCTCGTCCTGTTCCTCGGTTTCTTCCACATCTTCTTCGTCATCATCTTCATCATCATCATCTTCTTCGTCCTCAACTTCTTCCTCTTCTACTTCGTCATCATCTTCTTCGTCCTCAACTTCTTCCTCTTCTACTTCGTCATCATCTTCTTCGTCCTCAACTTCTTCCTCTTCTACTTCGTCATCATCTTCTTCGGGTTCGGATTCCGTATCTACTTCCTCTTCATCTTCTTCTTCAACGGACTCATCCTTTAAAAGTTTAATGACTCTCATGGTCTCGTCGGAAATATCATCCTCGGGTAAAATAAGTTCAGCCGCTTCAAGTATTTGCTCTGATAACTCCTTTTCCGTTACTTTCTTTCCGGTTTTAATTTGAGGATCAAGCCCCAGGACATCATTCAACTCCTTCGCAGCCTTAATCAATTCTTCCTTTTTGACTTCTGACATTTTAAAAGCCTCCTTTTTTGATTTGATTTTGTATTGATTTTAGTACTAGCTTTCCTCTCTGATATTATTATACAATTTGAACCAAAATTATTTGAATGGTTTTCAAAAAAGTTTCTTCCCAATCATGGGAAAAAACTTTCCAAAAATGGTCTACCTGCAGCAAGGTCTTGCAAAACCCAAACCTCTCTATCATTGGAGAATTCTCCTTCACGTACCACGATTTCGTTGATTCGCAATATTCCCAACTTTTTCTCCCTTCCTTGCGGGTCTTGGTTTAATCCATACATCGCAGTAACATGAGACAGTTTTCGTTTATCTTCGCTGAAATTGGACATTGTTAATCTTTTTCTTTCATAGCTTTCTGAATCCGCTTGCGTCGCTGTGACTACTAGTACATGCCGCTCTTGAGACAAACCTCGCAAGGATTTCCAGATATAATCCTGCCTGTGGCGAAATTCAGAAACCTTCGCATCGTCCGCAGACATCAAGTCTGCATAATCTATAATTATGACGTCCGGGACAAAACCATCTTGTCTTTCCCAAATATCCAGCACTCGTCGGATTTCTGTAACAGTAAGAGTTCCGGCGGGATAGGTTATGAGCTTGAATCGGCGTTTATACCGTTCAAAAAACGTCTTTACATTCTTTTTAGCCTGAACCGCTGTAAGTGGTCTGCACTTCTTTACTTTCTTCAGCCAAACTGTCCCTTTTCGCTCGGTGCAACCATAACTATCACAAGGTTCATAATCAGAGTATTCTTCATACTTCTGTTGAAGCGCTTCCAAGTTTACAAATTGATGAGGAGTTTGCATAAATGTACCTAATGATACGCCATCGAAAATTCCGTAGTCACAATTTCTGTCCTCTCTGTCACACAAGTCCAACTGGTTCAACACGCAATCCCCGACAGGGCGAAAACGTTCTTCACAATACCTCTCCTTGTCGGAGCGTTGAGAAATATATATACAAATCCTTCTCAACACTTGTTCCTCAGTCATATCACCCGCCTCAAAAAAGGCAACGTTCGCTTTCTGACGGATTGCTCTCAATCCTATCTCCAACAGCATAAAAGTTTTCCCTCGTTTTTCTGGTGCGAGTAGTGAGACAAATCCTCCTCTAACCAGTTGGTCATTCCAAAGCTCTCCCAACGCCCCCGGGTAGGTCACAACCGGAGTGTAGGCATTGGAGAAAGCTCGTTCAATTGCTTCCATTGTTTCCTTTTTCTTCGACAAGTCCAAACCTAACTTTTCATCTTCAAATATGGACGGTTGGAATGATACCGCCAGTTGCTCAGCTTTCTCGATTTCTCCCGCTTGAATGAGCGCTTGGACTTGTTCATTGTGTTTTTCAATTTCTCGGGCTTTGAAGTATTCAATGGTCTTGTCGTATAGATACGCTGAATTGAACTGAGTTCCCCTGCCATATTCATCGCTCAAGTCTTGTAACAATTCCTCTATGTATCTTGCATCCGCTTTGGACAAGCCTTTCTTCAATGCATCCATGTATAAATCCTGTATGTCTGAATCTGGAGCTTTTCCATACTTTTGAAAATAGTCCATGCACCAACCCGCAACGATTTTCAATTCAGGGGATTCTAAAAGTGAGGGATTCCAAAATTTCTGAATCCGTTGCAAGTAGTCTGTACTTACAATCATTCCTGTGACAATCCGGCGTTCAATAAATTCCTGGTCATCTCTTATCAAAATAAATCCCCCTCCCTAGGCTTTCTGTCCTTATTATACAAACTCCCGTCGAATTATTTGTAATTCAAATCCTTCCAATTCTCCTTCTCTAATTCGCAAAGGAAGGCTATATTGCAAGCTAAATGCCAAAGGTGAGGTAATCCACTTTCCGGGTCTAATCCTGAAGGGTTTTCTAGATATCTGAGCCAATGACGGTAAGCCGCGTCACGGTATCTTTCTTTTTCAACTTCCTTCCAGCGAAACACCCCTTGTTCGCCATATTTTTTACAACCATACTCCCGGATAGCGGCAATTGCCCAGATGATTTCAGACGGGACTAATGATAGGCGGGGTTTCCCAGCATCAGCTTTAATTTCCTGATTGTATTGCATAGATTTCCTCCTATCCTCTCATATAAGATTTTCCAGTAATTGCATCACGTTCCAGATTATCGGTCTTGGCTTCGTCCCGGCGGAATCTACTGAACAATGAATGGTTCAAATCGAACATATCCAACCTAATGTCGGTAATCCAAGTGTTGTCCCGAATCCAATCAATGTATCGGGCTATCAACTCCATCGGACCGGGAAGGAGCCTGACTAAATCCCCTTTCAGATGTTGTTCTTGCTTTTCTTTGATTTGGGAATACAAATTGAGAAGCGTTTCTGCAAGAGTTCCTCCGTCAACTGTTCCTTCAAACAACTCATCTGCTGATTCGTAGCAATCCCGGTAGAATACGTTGGTCAAATCTTTGCTACGGAAGAATCGGTGCAACACTTTCTTGGGGTCTTTGGGGGTATCAGCAGAAATGGTTTTGGACTGGCCGGGAACAGCTCCAGCCCGACGCATAGCGTCTTCAAGCTTGATGAATTTGCTACGCAGGCTGGAACCACTTTCAATGACCGGAATGTACTGACCGCCTATATTGTCCTCGTACCAATCCAAGGCAGTCTCTACCCGTTGAATGGAGACTCCATCAGTTTCAATTAGTTTTCTAATTTCATTTGCCCAACTAGCTATCTTTTGGGATGTAACATTAATCCTTTTATTTTTTCTAATGATGGAAGCAAGTTTTTCTGCTAATGGTATGTACCGAGTAATTTTATCTTGTTTACTTTCTTTTAAATTTAGGTCGGAGAATAATATATTATTTTCTTTTTCGTTTTCCTTATATAAGTTTTTCTTAATATTGCTTGAATTTTTTGAGGAATATTGCTTAAAATTTTTAAGCATTATTCCTTGAATTTTTTGAGCATTATTCCTTAAATTTTTTAAGGAATATTGCTTAAACTGGTCTCCTGATTCATCGACATTCTTTGCATTGGTTGAATCATCTGGAATTAGATCAATTGGTTCATCTTCCTCATCTACAATGAATTGACTTAACAGTTCACCGAAATCTATGAAGTAAAATTCTTTGCGTGGTACGCATCTCATTTCGGTTCTTAAAACTCCCGCTTCAATGAATTCTTTCTTGCATGTTCTGAGTTGATGTTCACTTAAACCTAGTTGCTTGGTTTGTTCTTCGTATGTTAAGAAAAAACCTCCATCCTCAGTTAGCATTCCTCTATCCCGAAAATATTTGTACTTGTCCACCAAGTTTGTAATGTAAGCAGCCTTAATTATCCCAACCTTTTGAATCAGTTTTTTATTGATTGCTAGGAAAGCATCTGTTCGGAATATCTCTAACGCAATTTTAATCATATCATTGTCGTCGTAACTGGTTTCACTAGTTCCTTTGGTTCTTTTCATTTAAAAACTTCCCTCCCTTCCGCGTCTCATTCGCTTATCGGGCAAATTTCCAACCCGTTTTCTTCAAGGAATTGTGAGTATTTTTCCAAATTGAATTTCCCCGGAGTATCTGTACATGTCCAGAATGAACCTTTGATTCTCTTGGTCTTTTTGTCACGGTAACGTACCCGTGTGAAATATCCTGCTTCTTCGAGTTCTATCAATCCTGATTGGATTGAATTATATCCCTCCTTACAGATTGAGTGGAGCGTCTCCAAATTATTAACACTAACCAATCCATTAACTTGATTGGAAAGGAGAATGCAAAGTATACCTTTGGCTTTACATGAAATTCTAGGGTCCCTCAGCATATCATTTCGTATTTGAGTGAAGCCGGAATCTGGGCGTGTATTGATAGCGTCTGGTAATCTTGTTGGAATTCTTCTTTCCATAGATTATAACCTCCTCCTTTTTCAAAATTAATTCGTTTTACATTTTCCTTCCATCTCGCTCAGCACTTGTTCGAGTTTCTCCTTGTTTTCGGGTTTCGGTTCGCTGACGCCCCGCTCCCACGTCTGTATGGTAAGCAGGGACACTCCTACCAACCTGGCAAGTTCCATTTGGGACAATCCCAATTCTTTTCTCCTTTTCCGCAAATCATTTCTTTCCATTTTCATTTTAGAATACCTCCTTCAATAATGTTTTTACAAAATGTCTAGCGTCTTCAATTTTCATATCCCCGGGATCAGTATCTACTGTCTCAATGAATACCTTTTTCCCTAGGGCTTTGAGTTTTACGGCTAGCTTTCGGGCCTGCTGCTGGGCTTGCGGTTCGTTGTCGTATACGATGAAGAATTTGTCGTGAATCCTCGACAGTGCTAACACCTGCTCCATAGTGAACGACGTCCCGAAAGTAGCAACCGCTGATACCCCCAATTTCCATACATCTACCACACCTTCCACTACAATTAACGCCGGATATTCACTCCATTTTTCCTCCTTTCCGTATACGATATGCTTGTGGTGGATGATTTCTCGCTTCATTGAGCATGCTAAATACCTTTTGTCGGATTTCTCTGTGATATCCCTAGTTTGAAAACTGACTAATTCACCGCCCCAACGAATAGGAATTATGATGCGATTTCCGTAGGTGATTTTGTCGAGAAAACTCACAGGTCCGGTTTGTTTTAACTTCCATCTCTTTTCTAACTTCTCCGGGTCAAATCCCCTCCCTTCCAAGTATCTTTTCCCAGCTTCATTTAGGTGTTCAAAATAAGGTTGAGGGAATTTAATGGGCGATATACTCACTCTGGGTTCTTCCGCTTTCTTGCGGATAGTCCCCGTTGGCCCGGCGTATTCTTGAATTAGCTTTTTTGCTTTTTCCGTTGATATGTTCAATATTCGGGATAACGCCGAGGCGGTAGAATGTCCTCCACAACGCCAGCAGTGAGATACCGTTGGTTGATATAGGTTTATCCCCAGGTGGAAGTTCTTTGAGCCGGCGCAGAAAGGACAGTGGATGTTTATCCAGCCTGCGGAGGCGTGATGGTGATCGGATTCTGTTACATAAGGTATTCCGTAGTCTTGAAATAACTTTTCAATCCCCATTTTTTCCCCTCTTATATTTATTATACAAATTAACTCAAAATTATTTGATGGGAAATTTTGTCCTTCTCATTTTTTTCTTCCCTTCTGCCGTCTTCAATATTTGTTTTATTTCCCGGAAGGTAGCCCAAATTTTATTTTCAGACCAACCCCTGGCTTTCAATTCTCGCGCGATTATACCACGTGCTTCCCTAGGCTTGTCGGTGTCTAGGTATACCTCGCCATCGTTCACCACTAGAAGACAAATCATTTTTGCATCTGGTGAAAGACTTTCAAACAGATCCCTCCAGTTCTCCTCCGCAAGAACAACTTGTTCAGGGTCGAGTTCATATCTCTCCTCTACCATCATGTCTATGGCTTCCTCGTCCACTAGGGCTTCCTTTTTGGCTTTTAGTAAGCTATTTATGTGATTTCTAACCACGTTCCAGATAAATGTTGTTTTCTTGCCTTTACTTGGGTCGTAGGAAGGAGCGGTTTCCAGATAAGCGATGTACGCCTCAGAGCACAGCTCATCAAAGTCCAGTCCAGTGCTCCGGGTGTATGACCAAACCACTTTTCTCACGATGTTGAGTTCCATTTGCTCATCCATCATTTTTCTCCGCCGCCTCCTTGCCTTCCAGATAACTTTCTATCAGTTCAGTTATGAGGCTTTTTTCATCAACCACATTTCCATCTATAACTGCGGATAGTACCTCCTTCTTTTTGTCCAACAATTTAGCCAGCTTATATTCCACCGAATTTTCCGCTAACAGATAGTATATGTTAACCGCATTTTTCTGCCCAATTCGGTGGCATCTATCCTCAGCCTGCTGGAGTTCGCCTGGTGTCCAGGGTAGTTCTAGGAAGGCTACTGCGGAGGCAGCTGTAAGGGTTAGTCCGACGCCTGCAGCTTGTATGTTACCAATAAATAGTTTTATGTTCGGATCGCTTTGAAACGCTTCTACTGCTTTATGTCTTTCGGGGATAGGAGTGGAACCATCTATTTTTACAGCGATTTCTTTGAATTCTTTCATTAGCTGGTCTATAACTTCCTTGTGCACTGCAAACACTACTAATTTTGAACCGTCTTCAATGAAATCCTTTATCCAGTTGATTGCTTGCTTTAGTTTTCCTTTGACTGCTAGCTGTTTCATTGCCTCGATTTTTACGAGGTGTTCCGCTTTCTTCGCTTTTTCAGCGGCTTCTTTTCCTTTTATCTGCTGGAGGTATTCAATGAATTCTAATTCAGCGGTCGAATACTCTTTTTTGTTGTCAAGCTCCATCGGGACAAAAGAATACAGCTTTTCAGGGAGGTCTTTTAGCACGTCAGCTTTCCTTCTCCGTATCATTATGGTGCTAGTGAGGATTTGGTTCAATTCCTCTTTGTTCGTAGCGCCCGAGAAATCCCAACCGAAACCGTTGTGACGTGCGCCGCAGTACCGATGAACGTATGTCCAGAAGTTCGGGAACAGGTTTTTGTCTAGGATTTGGAATATATTGAAGCCTTCTACCGGTCTGTTTACGATCGGTGTTCCAGTAAGAGCTATTACATGAGGTATACCTTTCGCCAATTTCTTCGCGGACTTTGTTCGGATTGCGGAGCTGTTTTTGATGTAATGACAGTTGTGAACTAAAAATCCTTCTGCGTAGTACGATGGGTGTCCAGAAACTTCGAGATTGTAGACAACACTTCCGGAAGGTTGTTTTCCACTTCCTCGTTTTTGAATCTCAACCCTTTCCACCCTAATGTTTTCAAAAATTCCTCCTTCTTTCTGTCTTGCATTTTCACATCCGGCAGTTCGTGACTCCATCCGTCCACTTCTATCCATATTTTCTCTTTCGGAAGGGCTATATCGGCTTTGTAACACGTCGGGTATCCAGAATCTCTGGGCATTTTGGTTTTTATCGGATATTCTATTTTCCATTCGGGACCCAGTGCAGCCCATAGAATACGTTGAGCTGTCGGTAATGGCTTCCCGTTCCCTCCTGTTAACGCTTTCTGATAAAATCCCATTTCCTTTAATGTTTTCTTCATTTTCTCTATCGTTTCTGGGTTCTTCATAGGATTGTTTTCTTTCATCCGTAAAGAAGTTATTTTTGCCCATTCCGGATTCCTCAAATGAGCCTCTTTCACTTTTTGAGAGATTTTTTTGCTCCTTTCCGGGTTCTTCAACTTCATTTTGATTTCTGGTAAACTCATTCTCCACTTCGCTGAGCAAGATGTCCCGCAAAATCTTTGCTTGGATGATGACTTGGGGGTAAATATCTTTCCGCACCATTCGCAATTCTTCTTGGTTCTTTTCATTTACTTCCTCCTCCTTCATATTTTTTGATATATTGTCTGAGCGTATTATATTATAAATTTGCGAGGAAGTAAAGAGTATTCTACCAGTTAAGTCCTTGGCTTGAACCCAACCAATATCTGTAAAGAAAGGATGGTTTGGAGTAACCTCGATTCTCTTTCCATTAGATAAGTGAAGAATTACGGTTTTCGATATTCTTTTTCCAACCCTTTTGATACGTCCTATACCGATGGCGTTATATACTTCATCACCGGGTTTTAAGTCCTCTATGTTTTTCTCACCTTTCGGGGTCATTATCTTGGTTCCGGCAGGGAAACACTCATCCATTATAATCACTTTTGGATTGATAGCTTGGAGCGTTTCCACCCAACTGTTTAGTATGTCGTAGTTTATTATCACGATGTCCCCAGTGACCGAGTAAGGCAGAACCCCTGAAAGGATTTCCACTTTGTCGTTGGTTGAAAGCGTATTCTTTAACTCCTTTGCCCAATTCAGCTTCAATGATGCCGGGCAAAGGATTATTGCCGGTCTTTTCTCTGGATGGAGCTGAAGCCATGCAGTGGCTTGAATAGTTTTTCCCAATCCCATCTCATCGGCTATTAGTGCTCTTCCGTCCCTTTTTTCGATAAAGGCCACGCCTTGTTTCTGGAATGGGAATAACTGTTTTTTCAGCTCCGGTACCTCGATTCCTTTTTTCATTTCTTCTGCTTGTTCTTCTGCCTGGTGTAGGAGTTTTTCTAACTCCGCATCGATTACAAACCCTGCGTCTTTCAGTTTATTTATACTGTCCGTGGTTATTGTAGCTGTCCAGTACTTTTTATCAGGATGGAAGCGTCTTCCCGGGAGTGATTTTATCAATTGCAGCAACTCCTGGTCGAATTTGAAGCGGATTTCCATTGTTTTGTCGTCTACTTTCTTCACTACGTTCATTTGCTTTGTTTTCTCTTGTTGAAGGTGCGGATAGGTAATCTCGCTTCCATCAAACAATTTTTCGACATCAAACCCTCCAGCCTGTAATTGGCCTTCATACTTCTTTAACATTTCCAACGCCACCTGAGCTTGTCGTTTTGTCCATCTCTCCCGTTCGGCTAGGCTCTTTCCAAAGCTGGCGTCCATCTTGTTAAACCCATGACCATCCTCGGAAATCGCCCCATCGCATCGATTTGCGAGGTATCTCACCGCTTGTTGTATCATCCTTACATCAGGCATCTAGAAAACCTCCTTTGAATAATATCTCAAATCAAATTGTTTTTTTCATTCCCTTTACCTCCTTTCTAGCAATAAGGTAAACTACCGCTCAATATGAAACGCTTTTGGGCTTCCTCCACGTAGTCTATTACTTGTCTGCAAGTTGGGAATATCCCGTTTTCCTCAAACAATTCCCGTACATCTTCAACTACCATTTCTCCCATTCCGTAGCTTTCGATTAGCCTGTCTGCTTTTTGTAGAACTTCCTTAAACTTTTGAATTGTCATTTTGAACCCTCCAACTTATTTTATTTGTGGGTATCCCACTACACCCCGTAGGGTGTTTCGGCTATTCCCCAATAGCCTC
>Ga0209537_1003055_pt1 | contig 15751 bp, 10 predicted proteins | sample BioPla4DNA1_FD_187698 | JGI IMG/M metagenome (GOLD analysis project Ga0209537, IMG submission 187698) | Biogas fermentation microbial communities from Germany - Plant 4 DNA1 (SPAdes) (version 2) | ecosystem: Engineered > Bioreactor > Anaerobic > Digestate | place: Bielefeld, North... | reverse complement strand
GGCAGGAAAGCCCGGTCCTCCGGCTGGAGTACGGCTCTTTTCCGCCGGAAGTGTATGAGCAGATCCCGCTGTTCAGCGTTACAAAATTTATCTATGAGATACCAACCAGGTATGACTTTGACCTCATATATGAAAAAGGCCTTTCATGTGTACCGGAGGTATGCCTGGTTCTCATTTATGCATCAGGGCAAGCATAAGGGGACATTGTACTATTTTGAAGAATTTTGGCAGATAATCTGGAAAATTACACCTAAAAGTATTATTATTAAATATAAGGCTGAATCAATTTTCTTTGCTGAAAACGGGCTTATGATGTTTCCTGGAAAACGTAAGAGGTGATGATTTTGGGCTCCATACTATATAACAAGCTTGTCAGGGACAAAATCCCGCAAATAATTGAGGAATCAGGTAAGATACCGGTTGTTGAAACGCTTGATGATGAGACATACAAGAAACTCCTGGATGAAAAACTGAAGGAGGAGTTGGACGAATATTTATCCAGCGACAAGGTTGAGGAGCTTGCCGACCTTGTAGAGGTTGTTCACGCGATTCTCAGGTATAAGGGAATTGATACAGATACCTTTGAAAATATCCGGGCTAAGAAAGCCATTGAGCGTGGAGCGTTTGAAAAGAGACTGCTTCTGAAGGAGGTCCTGGACAGGTAAAATCGGCATGGAACACGAAGTAAAGTACACATCTGGTGTTGCAAGTATAGCAGAAGATCTGTTTGTAGAAATTTTCTGCGATGCTTTTGGACCGGATAAAACCGAATACCTGTATGTTCAGTATCCATTCGCCGACATATACGGAAACAGGAGATATATTGATTTTGCGCTGATAGGTGAGAACCTGAAAATCGCCATAGAAATTGACGGAGAAAAGTTTCATAATCCCGGCAAAATATCAGGCAACAAGTATTATGACGATCTGCTGAAGCAAAACAGTCTTATATACGACAACTGGAAAGTATACCGATGGGCCTACAGGCAGCTTAAAAACCAGCGGGAAAAGGTAAAGGACGAACTTGTTACATTCCTTGGCGAAATGCCACAGTTCAAGCTGCCTGATGACTTTCTGCCAAAACAGAAAGGCAAAATTATCGAACTGAAAGACCATCAGCAGACAGCAATCAGCAGCCTGCAGAAAATGAGGGAGAAAGGCGAAAGTATTGCACTTTTGTATCATGCAACGGGAACCGGGAAAACTGTCACTGCTGCCAGCGACGCAAAGATCTGCGGTGAGAGGACGCTGTTTCTTGCTCATACCAGGGAACTAGTAACCCAGGCCAAAAAGACATTTGAAAGAATCTGGCCGGAAAAGCAAATAGGTATGTATGTCGCGGAGCAAAAAGATACGGATGCATATGTCGTCTGTGGCAGTATTCAAAGTGTGGCGCAGAACATTGAGCAGTTCAGGCAGGATGATTTTGGGTATATCATCATTGATGAATGCCATCACGGCACTGCGAATACTTACAGGAAAATTCTCGGATATTTCAGGCCTAAGTTTACTCTTGGCCTTACGGCGACACCTGAAAGAACCGACGGTGAGGATCTGCTTGAACTCTTCAGGAATGTAGCTCACAAACTGGATCTGAAAAAGGCTGTTGAGATAGGCGAACTTTCACCTGTACGCTGTATCAGAATCAAAACAAACGTTGATCTGTCAACTGTCCGGATCAATGGTATCAAGTATTACTCGCAGGACCTGGAGAGTAAGCTCTATGTACCTGAAAGAAATAAAGTAATAGCTGATACATACCTGCAATATGTAAAGAATAAGAAGACAGTCGTATTCTGTGCTTCCGTGAAACATGCTGAAATGATTTCAGAACTTTTAAGGGAGAACGGGGTTGCATCTGAAGCTGTTTCAGGGTCCATGAAAAATAACGAAAGAACCAGAATTCTGAACGAATATGAAAACGGCAGTATTGATGTTCTGTGCGCATGCGACCTGCTGAATGAAGGATGGGACAGCCCGAGAACAGAGGTGCTGTTTATGGCCAGGCCTACCATGTCGAAAACACTATATATGCAGCAGCTTGGCCGTGGAATGAGGAAATGCACTGGTAAAGAATGCCTTTTAGTTTTTGATTTCGTCGATAATGCCAATCTGTTCAATACCCCTTACTCGCTTCACAGGTTGCTGAATATCAGTGAATACAGGCCGGGCCAACTGGTACTTGCGCCTAAAGAGCAAATGAAGCTGGATGCCGATTTGATTGCCAGGGGTGAGAAGCCTGCGGTCTTGCTGGATATACCGGTCAGTGTTTCGGATTATGAACTGGTTGACCTGTTTAACTGGCAGGATGAAGTAAAAGGGATGATATCACAGATTGAGTTTGTGAGGATGGTTGATGTCCAGGCAGAAACCATTGAGAAGTATATCAGGGATGGCAGGATAAAACCCGACATGGAGGTGCCTGTCGGCGATAAACGGAGCTTCAAATATTTCAAAGAGGAAACTGTGAAGAAATACGCTTCGGAATTCGGATGGGATTTGATAACGCCGGCTAATATGAAAGATAAGTTTTTGGAAATGGTAAAGGCCATGGACATGAGCTATTCGTACAAGCCTGTATTGCTAAAGGCAATGTTCGAAAACGTTGATGAAAATGGAAGAGTGCGGGTAGATGACATAGTGGATTATTTTATTAGTTTCTATAATGACCGTAAGGCAAGAGGCCTGTTTGTAGAGAAGAAACCCAGTATATACTGCAGAGAAAATTACAGCCGGAAGGAAGTTGAAAGGAACATTTTTGCCAACCCGTTCAGGAGATTCGAAGACATGAGGTTTATGAAACGGTGCCGTGAGATTGAGTATGTTGAGTTCAACAGGCATGTGTTCAAAAAGCTCACAAAAGAAGATGTTGAATGGATACTGAAGCACTGCGATGAGAAGCTTGAGGAGTATTACAGGAGATATGTGCACGGTTGAAAGCGGGTAAGTATCCGGCGGTTTGGTGGGCAGGGGATAAAAATGATAGAAAACAGCTATGTTTATAAACAGGTGCCGGCTATGCTGATTTGATGTTCACTTAGCTGAGGCACATCATATTAACCCTTTTGTGACTCCTCTGAATAATGACACAGGTAACCCAACCATCTATTCATTGGGTTGAACTGGTTTTCGATAGAAGTAAGCTGTTGATTGATTATAGCAATGGAGTTGAGGAGAGGGTAGTATTGAATAGGCATTATAGGAATATCAAGCATTAAGATTTAAAATTTTATGTGTTTGGTTTGCGATAATTTCACAATGTCAAGTTGATGTATCATGGAAGGATTTCCGGAAGTTGTGTCGAATCATAAACTATAAAGCAACAAAAATAGCGAACAAAAAAAGCATTGAATAAACTGGATCGTAATTAGAATATAATGTTAAGCGATAACATGAGTACATTTAATTATATCGATATTTTCGCTGGTGCAGGAGGTTTGTCAGAAGGATTTCTGGCAAATGATTTCAAAGCAATTGCACATATTGAAATGAATGAAGATGCGTGCTTTACACTAAAAACACGTCTTTGCTATTATTATCTGAAAAATAACAGCAAAATAAATGAATATTATAAATATCTAAGGGGAGAGATAAGTCGAGCAGAGTTATATGATATGGTGCCCGGATCACTGTTGGATACAGTAGTCAATGAAACGCTGAGTGAAGAACGAATGCATCTGATTTTTGATAAAATAGATGAACTTATGAAACTGCAGGGTATAGATCATGTTGATCTGTTGGTGGGTGGCCCTCCATGTCAGGCTTATTCACTTGTCGGCAGAGCCAGAAAAGCAAGAGAGAATAAAATGATTGGTGATCCAAGAAACTTTCTGTACAAATTATATTGCCAGGTTCTTGTAAAGTATAAACCCAAAATGTTTGTTTTTGAAAATGTACCCGGAATCCTGACTGCCAACAATGGACTGTACTTTGCTGATATGCAGAAAGAATTCAGGCGTGCAGGATATAACCTTGATTACAGAATACTAAATGCTTCAGACTTTGGTGTTTTGCAAAACAGACACCGTGTAATATTGATTGGATGGCAAACGCAATTAAACTACAAATATCCCGAGTTTAAAACGGTCAAAAGAGATTTTACAGTAAGTGAAATCTTTTCAGACCTGCCCCCGCTGCAGGCAGGTGAATGCAAAAATAAATACAGAACCGTACCTACAAGATATCTTGAATGGTCTGGTATTCGTGATAAAGATGATGTTCTTACGTGGCATGTTGCAAGACCCAATATCGACAGGGACAGGGAAATATATAGAATTGTGATACAAACATGGAATTGTGATAAAAGGAGATTAAAGTATACAGACTTGCCGGAAGAGTTATGTACTCACCGGAACCGGACTTCGTTCCTGGACAGATTTAAAGTGGTTGCTGCAGATTTGCCGGTATCGCATACTTTGGTTGCACATATTTCTAAAGATGGACATTACTTCATTCATCCTGATTATGAACAGGCCCGGTCAATATCTGTAAGGGAGGCAGCCAGAATACAGTCTTTCCCGGACAATTACTATTTCGAAGGTTCGAGAACTTCTGCTTTTGTGCAGATCGGAAATGCTGTGCCACCTCTGATGGCATCAGGTATAGCGAAGGCATTGAAAGAAGAACTGATAATGCCGTATTAGAATATAGTAGAAGACTTCGTATTTATGAAGTAATAAGCAAGGGCTGAAAAATTTAAAAATACTGTTGTGAGGGTATTTATGAACTGGGATGACTATGTCAGAAAAATGCTAAAAGAGCCTTCTTGCTTAGATAATATCACTCTGTCTTTTGGAAATGATACTTATACATCTGTTCCTCCGATTATTAAAGCGAGTTTATTCATTCTTGATCAAATCTACAGCGATAACGATATTTATAATGTTTTAGTTTTTCCTGAAAGAATTCAAACGTCAGTTATTTTTGCAATAGGTGAGGTCATCAATAAAATAGCTACGGGGAAAATTCAATATAACTATGACCCTTATAAATTTAAGAAAGGTCAGAAGTTAAAATTTGGAAATTATATAGTCAGATTTCTTTCCATAGATAAATGCGAAGATGGGAAAGAAAGGATTTTTGTGAGATTTGCGGAGAGTCTTACATACGGTTTACCAATTGAAGTTGCTCCATATTTTCAGAGCACAGATACAGAACGTCCATTATCAAGGTTCCGGGGTTTTAGAACCAAAGATTCAATTTTCAATTACATAAATGCTAGTTCTGACATAATAGAGCTTCTAAAAAATCATAAAACTCATCTCAAAAGCACAGTTTTTTATGTAACAACTGTAACTGGTGCTAAGGAATTTTTCAGATCGGTTAAAATAAATAATCGAAAAATTAATGATATACTGCTGTTAGGCCAAGTTAATTACAAAGGAGAAATAAAGAATATAGGAACTGAACAGTTGTCCGGAATACCGGCCATAACACTTTCACCTGATTTATATTCAGTTTTAGAAGCAGTGAGCAAAGGGATTGAAACTCAATCTATAATTCTGGATGTATCCAATAACGTAATTATGTCACAATTGGATGCACTTGATCAATTATGCCGATTAACATGTCCAATAGTCTTAATTACTGATATGGAAAGCTCTTTCGATCTTGATGAACTTGTAAATCGTGATTTCAACATATGGCGATGGAATGAGGAAAGCATTACTAAAGATATGTTAGGTTCTTCAAATACAATTATAGATAAAAAACTTAGAAATTGTACTAACACCATAATTGAATACTGTACGGCGAGATGCCCGGAAATTTGCGATTCTCTGGAATTACTATATAAACACCGTGAAGATGTTAGAATACAATCACCAGCTATTATCAATGTTTATGATAAATTGTACAGATACACGATTACTGCTCTCAGGAATATAATGGTTGTGAGTTCAGAAAAGATAGCTTCTATAACTTATGATCTGGAACGATGTCTGGATTTGTTGGCTCTGGAGAAAAGATATATATCAGTTGAACTATATAAAAACCTTCGTTTTGTTATTGATAATTTATTAAGAGTGTATTCGGCATGTTTTACTTTTCCCAAAATAGATTTATTACTCAACAAAATAATAAGTGGACTATATAAGAAAATAATACTCATCACACCTGATAAAGAAGACAAAAACAGTATATATCAATTCTGGAAAAATAAACTTGAAGAAAACGGATATGATGCGGAGATTGAAGTTTTATATCCAAACGAATATGTAAACTTTGGAGCGCTTGAATCCGATATAACAGTTCTAACGGGTTGGTTCGGCAGGAAGACAATGCAGAGAATACTTTATAGCTACAATAGTTGTAGTTACCTTGTTTTATTATATGAATACGAAAACAGATGGAAAAAAGTTCATACAAAAGAATGGAATATAGCATGCAGCAGAGCAGGTAATAAAAACATTGTGGAAAAATCACTCGGTAAGGATGTACTTTATATTGCTAAAACTGATTATAGTGAAATTGATTCTGACATTATTCTGCAGGAATCTATTACAGATGAACTGGAAGAAATTGATTTGGTTCTGAGAGAGAATAAGTACAGGCAGTATACGTCAAACCCTGGAACAGAATCAACTGAAGCAATACCAGTTAACTTTGCCGGTGGGTATTTTGCTTTTTTTACACCAACCCGCAAGCTTATTGTAGTGACTGATATTATAATCAGTGGAGCTAGAAGAATTGCAATAAAAACAGCGGATAAGCTTTGTGCAGGAGACTTTATAGTAATTCGCGAAACACAGAGAGACCTGATACGCGAAATTGCAGATATTATACTTGATGCAAACGGGAAAAAGGAATGCAGACAGAAAGCGTTCAAATGGATAGAAGCATTGAGAATAGAAGAGACTTTCTGTGACTTTGATGATATATACAACAGATTGCAAATTCACGGTTGCACAAAAGACAGGTTTACAGTAAGGAGATGGATAACAGATGAAGACGCTATTATTCCCCGGGATAAAAGCGATATAGTAGCTATTGCAAAGGCTGTTGACGATCAGGCTCTGCTTGATGAAGTCGATGAAATTTATGAAGCTGGCAGGACTGTTATGAGTGCACATATAAAAGCAGGACGTGTCATATCAGAGAAGCTTCGCCGGCGTATTGCTGATGAACTGCATTCCAGGCAGAAAATAGATCCATACAATATACTGGATCCTATTACATTCAACATTGATGATATCGGAAAAGTCCATGTTCTTAAAATTGACGATATTATTAAGGAACCGGTTATTATAGAAACTGGTGCTGCAAACAGACTGTTCAGTTTTTAGTGAGGTTTGTTATATGGCACGGATAATACCATCAGTGATTTCACCTGATATCAAAAGTAATGCCGAAAGGAAAGTTTTTGAGTGGTTCAGGGATGATCCAACTACAGATGACTGGGTTGTTTTGCATTCCCTGGGCATATCTAATCATAACAGGGTTATTCATGGAGAAATTGATTTTCTTGTAATTGCACCGTATATGGGAATTTTTGCAGTTGAAGTCAAAGGAGGGCGTGTGCAGAGAACTAACGGGATATGGTCGTTTACTGACAGGTATGGCAAAGTCAGTACAAAAGTACGCGGTCCGTTTGATCAGGCATGGGATGGAATTTTCAGCATCGTTGGAGCACTAAAAAAGAGAATTGATGCCAGTCACAGCTACCTTTCAGATATATTTTTCGGAATCGGTGTTATGTTTCCTGATATAAGTTATGAAGCTATCGGATGTGATGAAGAGCAGTGGCAGGTTTTTGACTGTAATGATCAGAATCGTGTTGGTGATTTTATCAGAAGAGTTTTTGAAGGATCGAAAAGAAAATGGGAAGAAGTTAATAAAAAAGCACTGCCACACAGCAAACTGCCGAATCCTGACGATGTAGAATATATAGCCTCTCTTTTACGCGGAGATTTTGATAAAGCAGTTTCTATAAATGTACTTATGAGATACGCTGAAGAGGAACTTGTGGAACTCACCAAAGAACAATACAGGTGCCTTGATCAGCTTGATGATAACCCTCGCTGTCTGATTAAAGGGCCGGCTGGCACCGGAAAAACACTTCTTGCTATTGAAGAAGCAAAAAGGTCTGTTGCACGAGGGATGAAAGTTGCTTTGTTCTGCTATAATGCAAACCTCGGTGACTGGATAAAAAGGTACTTCAGAAGCATACCTGAAAATCTGCGACCCTCTTATACAGGAACATTTCATGGCTTTATGTTTCAGATAATCAGCAACAAAGACAGCCAGATACTAATACCGGAAAATGAAAGTGAATCAGACTTGTTTTACCGTGAAACTGTACCTTTGTTAACCCGGTCAATACTGGCAGAATGTAATAGTTATGATAAATTTGATAAAATTATAATTGACGAGGCACAGGATCTGATAAATCTTAAATATCTTGATGTAATGGATGCTTGTCTGAAAAAGGGAATTGAACGTGGCAGATGGACTATGTTCGGTGATTTTTCAATGCAGGCTATATATGCAGAAGGGATTACCGAACAGGAAATGATGGATATGCTTGAGGGAAAAACTTCATTTATACGCTTCAGGCTTACAATTAATTGCAGAAATACAAAACCAATATGTGAAGAAATTGAGACCGTAACAGGATTTCAGCATTTATCAGGCCTGTTGACTAAAACGGATGGTCCACCTGTAAATTATATTACTTTTTCCAACATGGACGATCAGAAGGAAAAACTGATATCAGTACTGGATTCTTTAGTAAAGGAAGGAGTTCCTGAAAAAAACATAACAATATTGTCTCCGGTCAGAAGAGAAAACTCAGTGGTTTCTCTGGTCGAGAAATATGTAATAAGAGACTTTGGTGATTTTTCTGACAGATACATTACGTTCAGTACAATTCAGGGCTTCAAAGGTCTTGAGAATTCTGCAATTGTATTAACTGATATAAATACTTTTGAAGATAAAAAGCTTATGTATGTGGCTCTCAGCAGACCAAGAACCTGTTTGTACGTTCTGGAAAGCAAAAATGCAGCAGGCGAATATGCTAACCTGCAGATGAGGAGGTTATTGGCATGTACAAGGACCGAAGGGAGCAGATAATTGACATCATCAGGAGAGAATTTATTGGCCCTGATCCAATTGACTATCCCGGACTGCGTCAGGAAAACGGGGAAGAGATCTTAACTTCTGATCCGCCACTTATAAGATATGCTGCAGGCATATTATATCCAAGACAAGCTTCTTTTTCAGATTTGGAACATTCTGGGGAAAATGTTGGAGAACCTGTTGAAGAAGGTATTGATGATGCTGCTGATAATTCTGAAGTCATGTCTGAAACAGAAGAAGAACTTGCCGGGTCTGGTAACGAATATCTGGAAGACGCAGAAGAGTTGCTCAATCTGTCGAATGCATACAGACAGTCTGCCATGAGCATAACTGTAGCACTCAGAGAACCGATGCCTGTTGACGTGGAAGTTCGCGCCGGTATTTACAATGAAGTAAAAGTTAAGGATCCGGAGACAGATTATACACGTATTCATTATTACAGAAAACAACTTAAATGGAGCGATATGAATATATATTTGCCGGATGCAAATCAAGGCATAGTAAGCATTCCGGTAATTATTGACGGTAAGGAGACAGGGCTGCAGTTTGACGTAACATACAGAGACCACAGAGAAGGGTGCTTTATATATACATTTACTCTTGAAAACACAAAATCAGCAGGTAACCATTCGATAAATAATGAAGACTGCTTTTTCCAGGTTGAATTCACAGTCAAATCAATTAGAGGTTTTTGCCCATTGCCGGAAAATCTGAAAATTTTCTCGGATGATGAAGATTACCTTTCAAACCAGTTGTTATACCGAAATGTTAAGAATTATGCCATAGGACATGGATGTGCGGCAATGTGGGAAGAAACAGAAAAAGGAGTATTTAAAATCACTACATCAGTGTTTCCGCAATATGAAATTAAACCAATAGTTCCTAGCAGAATTGATGGTGTATCGCTTGAAATGTATAAAATGAGTGACTATGGAAACATAGAAGAGGCCATAAATGAACTCATAATTTTGTGTGACAAATATCAGGAATGGATAGCGGGATTAAAGAAAGAAGCTGCAACTCTAGAAGATCCATATAAAAGTACCGCAGAAAGGCATATCCATAGTTGTGAAGAATGCCTTCGCAGAATGAAGGAAGGAGTTGCACTATTATCTAAAGATTCCCGGATGCAGAAGGCTTTTTGCTATATGAACAGAGCAATGCTTCTGCAACAGTTGCATTATAATTTACCATTGCAAAAATGGGTTGATGACGGAAATGGCTATATAAAACTCGAAAATCCTGTGGAAAGATTGCCTGATATACGAGATCAGAATACATGGTATGGTGACAGAGCACGTTATGGGAAATGGCGTCCTTTTCAGCTGGCATTTATACTCATCAATCTTAAATCAATGGCAGACCCTTTATGCTCTGAAAGAAAATTTGCTGATCTGATATGGTTTCCTACCGGTGGTGGAAAGACTGAAGCTTATTTGGGTCTGTCAGCATTCACGATATTCCTGCGCAGACTGAAAAATAGAAATGATGAAGGGACCGCAATACTCATGAGATACACATTGAGGCTACTTACGGCTCAGCAGTATGAGCGTGCTGCCTCAATGATCTGTGCATGTGAAACAATACGGAAAGAAAAGGCATCTGAGCTTGGCGAATCACGGATATCAATCGGATTATGGGTCGGAAGTGCAACGACGCCGAATCATATGAATGACGCTGTGAAAGCTTTTGACAGAATTAAAAGGGAAAACGGGGAATATCCGTTTGTCGTAAGAAAGTGTCCCTGGTGTGGTGCGCAGATTGGTGTAGTTCCTAGGAATACCAGAAACGGAACAGTTTATGAAGTACCTGGATTGGAAAAATTAAGAGATGGCAGAGGATACTATATTGTATTTAAGTGTGCAAATTCGGCTTACGGCTGTGAATTCAGCAAAGATGATCCGCTGCCTTTATATATTATCGACGATGATATATACGAAAAAACGCCGACTCTTATTCTGGGCACTGTAGATAAATTTGCCATGCTTCCTTACATACCAAAGGCTCAGAGTATTTTTGGGTTTGATAACGGGAAGAAAGTTACGGCTCCCGATCTGATTATTCAGGATGAGTTACATTTGATTTCCGGTCCGCTTGGCTCCATGGTAGGACATTACGAAACTATGATTAATGAACTGTGCTCAATTGATATAAATGGTAGAAAAATTTCACCTAAAATTATTACATCTACGGCAACAATTAGCCGTGCAAAAGAGCAATGCCATGCATTATATAACTGTGGACGAGAAAATGTGAAGCAGTTTCCGCCGCCTGGCCTTAATGCAGGGGATTCATTTTTTGCAGTTGAAGACAGAAGCAGAAATGGTCGCATGTATGTGGGAATTTTGGCAGCAGGAGCGTCATCAGTAGCAACAGCAATGATCCGTCTGTATGCTGCATTGCTTTACGCAGCAAGTGCATTGGAAGTTAACGATGAAACAGAGAGAGATCCTTACTGGACTCATATAGGATATTTTAACAGTATCCGGGAACTGGGCCAGGTAAGAACGTGGATACGCGCTGACATAGATGAATATCTTCATGTTATATACAAACGCAGACGTGAAGACAAGCTTCCTAGCTATAAGGGAAGAAGGTATATAAAACGGGATGAAGAACTTACAAGCAGGGTAAAAAGTGAAAGAATAACGGCAATTTTAGGCGACCTTAATATCAAATATACCGGAAGCATAAATGAGCAGACGGGAGATCTACCAATTGATATTTGTCTTGCTACAAATATGATATCGGTAGGTCTTGATGTCCCCAGGCTGGGGTTGATGTCTGTTGCAGGCCAGCCCAAAACGACTTCTGAATATATTCAGGCGACCAGCCGCGTAGGAAGAGACAGCGATAATGCTCCGGGGATCATTTTTACAATGTATAACCCGGGGAGACCGCGTGACAAATCGCACTATGAGCAATTTATAAATTACCATTCACGTATATACTGCAACGTCGAACCAGTAACTGTAACACCTTTTTCGCCACCATTAAGAGAACGTGCGTTGCATGCTATTGTTATAGGAATAATCAGACTGGAGGCAGACGAGTTGTTCAACTCTGATCCGCCCAAATACCCATCTGAGGATACAATAAAAAAAATCAAGGAAATTGTAAGGGAACGTGTCAGTTCAATTGATCCTGATGAGACTGAGCATTGTCTCAGACATGTTGATGATATACTGGCAGACTGGGAACTCTGGCGTCCGGAACTTGCCAGATATCATGATTATTTCGGAGAGGATCCGATTCCGCTGATTCACCCGGCGGGATCATACAGGAATCCGAACTGGAGAGGACGTTCATTTCCGACACCTATGTCAATGAGAAATGTTGATGCTTCATGTGAAGTAGACGTGATGGCGAACCGTTATTCTGAGGAGGGATAACATGGCATACCAGAAGAACCCAATACGACGTTCCCAATTGATCAGCCCTTGGGGAATCGGTGCAATAGTTCCGTTTCCAAATGACCAGTCTCTAATGATTGCCGGGTTGGATGCCTGGCGATATCATAATGAGAAGGAATATCTGGTCAAAGACGAAAGACTTATCACCAGACTAGGAGTCAAGGAGCTAAGATTACCCCCTGATTTTAAAGATAAAAATTCCGGATCGGAAAACTACCATCTGAAGATACCTGCAGTCAAGTTTCCGCTATGGCACTATTGTCCTTTTTGCGGTTCGATGAAAAAACTTAATTACTATACAGACAAGGTCTGGTGCGACGGGATAGATTACTGGAATAAAGGACATAGCAGAAGCTGTGCAAATATTCCGAGAAGGAAGCGAAGAAGGCTTATTCCGGAAAGATTTGTTGTTGTCTGTCCTGAGGGACATATCGAGGACTTTCCGATAGCCGAATGGGTGCATTTTGACACGGGAAAAGTTTACGATCCTGAGAAGTGTCACATCCGCAGAAGCACTGGTGGAATTTCAGCTTCTCTGACAAGCGTTAAATATGAATGCTCCTGCGGTGCATCAAAATCCATTGCCGGGGCTTTGATGCCCGGAGCATTGCAAAAAATAGGGTTCAGATGCAGTGGGTCAAGACCTTGGCTGGGCATTGAGAAAGATAGTATACCATGCAGCAATACACAATACCGGGTAGTGCAACGGGGTGCAACCAATGTCTGGTTTCCGGATGTAAGGAGTTCAATATATATTCCTACAGACGATGATAACGCTGGCCGTCGCATAATTCAGATTCTGGACAGAGTTTTTGATGTTATAAAATCCAGCAGAACAGATGGATCAATAAACCGTGCAGTTATAGATTCACTGGCAGCAATGGAAAGAGTAAATGCTGATGACCTTTATAACGCGGCTGTCAGAAGACTTAATGGCCAGAGGAATTTACCGGAAGTAAATGAAAATACAGATGAAGACTCATATCGTTTTTGTGAGTATAAAATGCTCGTTAAAAGCAGTGGTGGTGATAACCTTAACTTTCATTCCATAAATTATACTATTTCTCATTATCATCCACAGATACATGATTTTTTCAGAAGCATATCACTAGTTCCTAAGCTAAAAGAAACAAGAGCTTTTGTAGGTTTTTCCAGACTTGAACCTGATTCTTCGAAGAGCATTGAAGATAAAAAAAAGATGCTCAGTTTAAAGAAAGTTGACTGGTTGCCAGCAATAGAAGTATATGGTGAAGGCATCTTTTTTGAGTTTAATGCAGAGAGGCTGAAGGCATGGTCTCAAAGAGATTCTGTCAGGAACCGGATTGATAAACTGGAGCGTGCATACAGGCATTCTACTTTCTGGTGGTCATCATCCGGGGAATTGCGTCCTGAGTTTGTGCTTATCCATACATTTTCACATTTGTTGATTAATCAGTTAAGCTATGAGTGTGGATATGGTAGTTCATCTATACGGGAAAGGATATATTGTGAGAAAAGTTCAAATAATCTTGATATGTATGGTGTGCTGATTTACACAGCTTCCGGAGATTCAGAGGGATCGCTTGGCGGTCTGGTAAGGCAAGGTCAGAAAGGCAGAATAGAAGAGACCATTGTAAACGCTTTGGAAAATGCACGTTGGTGTTCATCTGATCCAATTTGCATTTCTTCCCGTGGCCAGGGACCGGAGTCATGTAACCTTGCTGCCTGTTATAACTGTGCTTTGCTGCCAGAGACTTGCTGTGAGTTTGGCAACAGGTTGCTCGACAGAGGATTGGTTATTGGGACTTTGGAAGATAAAAGTACAGGTTATTTTAGTATGTGAGGTGAGTTATATGTACGTAGTATTATCGCAAAAAATCGATACTGAATCACCGTACCATTATCCCGCAAAGTATAGAAATCAACTGCATCCTGGAGATATTTTTGTATACTATCAAGGTAACCGCCATAATAAAAAACATCGATATTATTTTGGAACTGGTGTAATAGGTAAGATTATAAAAACTGATGATAATAATTATTTTGCAAGTTTAATTCAATGTAAAAAATTTGAGAAAAATGTTCCTATATATTTACCTGGTGGCGGATATATTGAGCAATTGGGTTATGAATCAATAAGAAAAAAAGAAAATCCACCTTGGCAAAGCTCAATAAGGCCATTATCGGAAGAAGCATATAAGTATATTATTTCTCAAGCCGGAGACCTAATAATTCAAGGGAACGCAGAGAGTATTATATAACTATAGGATAAGGTGTGAAAATGCATTTGCATTGTCGATAATTCAACTTATGTTACGATAAAACTGAACCGGAGGTTAATATAATTATTCAGTAATCTAAGGGTAGTGATGAAATGTCAGACGTTCATTCAAAAGAAATCAGGAGTTATAATATGTCTTGTATTCGAAACAAGAATACAGAGCCAGAGCAAATAGTCAGAGGATATCTTTTCAGTCGAGGCTTTCGTTACAGAAAAAATTACAAATCACTTCCAGGGCATCCCGATATTGTTTTGCCTAAATATAAGACATGTATATTTATAAACGGATGCTTTTGGCATAAACATGAGGGATGTAAGTATTTTGTATGGCCGAAAAGCAATTCTGAATTCTGGTATAAAAAAATTGAGGAAAATGTTAAGCGTGACGAAGCTAATTATCAGCGACTTAAAGCGTTAGGTTGGAAAGTGATTGTAATATGGGAGTGTGAATTAAAAAAAGATGTTCGCGATAATACATTAAAAAATGTTGAAAAGATAATTGTGGAATAGATTAGAACTTTTCAAATACTATGAAGAATGGTACTAAATAGTAGGTAGTACAATGGATGGAACTGCTCTCGTTAGAACTCATATTATCAAATGATATTCAGATTCTTTCTTCATTATACCATGTGAGGAGATAGATACCGGCATCCATGATGCAGAAGGCAAATAAGGCTATTGTTTAATTAGAACTAATTTTTGCAAAGAGGTTATATGAGTGAATTATTACAGATGCTACAAACATTATCGGAGAAAACATGATATTGATATTTTAGCGGATGCAGTTTTTAAGCCGCTCGTCAATGCTGTAAAGCCTCAGATTAAAGGCTTTATGGGTGAATTCTCCATTAACTTGCTGCTAAATTTTCTGGACTTGGAAGGAGTATTGATGAACGCCCTGAAATAGCAAACATTAAAGAGGAATACGGCCACTGGGAAATCGATACGGTTGTCGGGCACAAGGCTGGTCATGAATCTGTCGTACTCACGCTGGTTGAGA
>Ga0209537_1003053_pt1 | contig 15756 bp, 12 predicted proteins | sample BioPla4DNA1_FD_187698 | JGI IMG/M metagenome (GOLD analysis project Ga0209537, IMG submission 187698) | Biogas fermentation microbial communities from Germany - Plant 4 DNA1 (SPAdes) (version 2) | ecosystem: Engineered > Bioreactor > Anaerobic > Digestate | place: Bielefeld, North... | reverse complement strand
TTCCAGTGATCGTAAACAAGCGGGAGTGACAGCTGCGATCCAGGAATGTGGGATTTCCTTCCTTTTATATTAATGCACCGCTTATAATAATGCACCGCACTGTTTGAACAATAAACCGGACGGCTTAATTGATAAGATGAGCCGTCCAATGCCAAAAAGGTGAGAACTGTCCCCAAAAAAACTTTCACAACAGCCTGTTTTCTGTTATAGTAATAGTTGCATTGCCACAATCGATGCAGCAATATAATAATAAAGAATAAACGAGGGAGTTGATAAGGATGCTCGAACTGGAACAGTTCAAACTGGAAATCGAGAGCCTGGGCGAAGATATAAAGGAAATGGGGGCTTCTCTTTGACATCGCCAGGCTGAAACTCGAAATTGAAGAACTGGAAAACAAAGCTGCAGAACCGGATTTCTGGAATGATATCGAAAATTCCCAGAAGGTGCTGCAGAGGACGAAGGTTTTGAAGGCAAAAGTCGAAACCTACGAAAAGCTCCTTTCGGATCTCGAGGATCTCAAGGTCCTCAATGAACTGGGCATCGAAGAGCAGGATGAGTCAGTCATACCGGAAGTGAAGCAGGAGTTGGAGAGGCTGAAAGATGCATATGGCAAGCTCAAGCTCGAAACGCTGCTCAACGGCCTGTACGACAGGAACAACGCCATCATGACGCTGCATGCGGGAGCAGGCGGCACGGAAGCGCAGGATTGGGTGCAGATGCTGCTGAGGATGTATACCCGCTGGGCCGAAGACCATGATTATGAGGTCAGGACACTGGATTACCTCGACGGCGACGAAGCCGGGATCAAGAGCGTCACGATACAGATAATCGGGGAGAACGCGTACGGGTACCTCCGCTCGGAAAAAGGTGTACACCGCCTCGTGAGGATATCGCCGTTCGACGCGTCGGGCAGGAGGCACACGTCATTCGCTTCAGTTGACGTAATGCCCGAGCTTGACGATGAGATCGAAGTGGAGATACGGCCTGAAGACCTGAAAATCGACACTTACAGGTCCAGCGGCGCTGGCGGCCAGCACGTCAACAAGACGGAATCGGCGGTCAGGATAACCCACATCCCGACAGGCATAGTGGTATCGTGCCAGAATGAGCGGTCCCAGATACAGAACAGAGAGACCGCCATGAAAATGCTCAAGGCAAAGCTGCTGGAACTGAAAGAACGTGAGCAGAAGGAGAAGATAGAGGATCTCAAGGGCGTCCAGATGGACATCGCCTGGGGCAGCCAGATAAGGTCGTATGTATTCTGCCCTTACACCATGGTGAAAGACCACAGGACCAATTACGAGACCGGCGACGTGCAGGCGGTGATGGACGGCGACCTTGATAAATTCATACATGCATTCCTTTCAATGAAGAAGTAAGCGAGACTGCGGGAAGATTAGGCGCGATCGCGGAAAAGCAAGCGAGACAGCGGGAAGAGCAGGTGGGATCGCGGAAAAGCAAGCGAGACAGCGGAAAGAGCAGGCGCGATCGCGGAAAAGCAAGCGAGACTGCGGAAAGAGCGGCGGGATCGCGCAAAGCAAGCAAAATCACGGGAATGCAAACGTGACGGCGAAAAACCAAGCGTGATTACGGAAAAACAAGCGTGGTGGCGGGAAATGCAGGCAGGATGCCGATAAGGCATCCCCTCTGCTTCAGAGGTATCGGAACATGGTTTACAACAAGTTTTCGGAATACCTTAAAAAAAGATACGGTACAAAAGTCTACAAGCTGCCTGTCAGCCTTGGCACAACATGCCCCAACAGGGACGGCACTTTGCGGCCGGACCTGAACGCTGAAGCCGTTGGCATTGCCCATACCCCATGTAACAACAGGGACGTTGCTTTGCAGCCGGATTCGAACGGCTTCGGCAGTGCAGGGACAAGTGCAGATGCTACCGTGGACGCAGAGATATGTGCTGCAACAGGTGCGGGCACAAATGACCATTATCATGACGCCATCGCCGATGACGGAGCATGCAGCGGCTGCATTTTCTGTGGCATCGAAGGTTCAGGCTTCGAAACGCTGCCGCCGGAAAACAGCATCAGGGAGCAGCTTGAGGCCAATAAACGCTACATCGGCAAGAAATACGGCGCCGAAAAATTCATCGCATATTTCCAGAATTATTCGAACACCTATATCGCTTTCGACAGGTTCTCAAAGGCCATGAACGAAGCATGTATCGAAGGGATAGTCGCCCTGTACATCGGCACAAGGCCTGACTGCATCGACGACAGGCGCGTAGACTTCCTCAGGCAACTGAAGGAAGAAAAGGGCGTCGACATAGTCATCGAACTCGGGCTGCAGTCGGTCAACCACCACACCCTTCGGTGGCTCAACAGGAGGCATGGCCTGGCCGAGTTCATCGACGCGGTGCTTCGCATAAAAAGGGCCGGACTTGAAGTCTGCGTCCATATGATAAACGACCTGCCTGCTGATGATATCTACGACGTCATCGAAGCTGCAAAAGTACTATCCGCTCTTGGAACGGACCAGGTCAAGTGCCACTCACTGTACATACTCGAAAACACCGTGCTGGGCAAAGCTTACAAAGAAGGCCGGTTCAAGCCGCTCAGCATGGAAGAGTTCATCGAGAGGACCGTCAGTTTTCTCGAATACCTGGACCCGGATATCGTGGTCCAGCGCCTTATCGGAAGGTCCCCTACCGGGAGGTCTCTTTTCTGCAACTGGTATACAAGCTGGTGGAAGATCCATGACATGATAGTCGAAAAAATGGTGAGAGAAGGGCGGTACCAGGGCAGGCACTTTGACTATCTCAACGGCCGTGCGCTGAGGCATTTCAGGGATACGTGACGGCAGGCGCTGAAAAACGGGGCACACTGGCGTACAGGACATTGGAACATAGAACACCGAGATGCAGAACATCGGAACGCCAGGCATCGGCAACAGAACACATACAGAAAACCGGGATACAGAAGATCAGAATGCGTAATGCCTGAACACAGAGCATCAGGAATCGAAGCATCGGGATACAGGACATCGGAAAACCTAACACCAGCATACAGGACACGTGGATGGACACCAGGAACAGGACATCGGAAAACCGAACGCCAGCATACAGGACACCTGGATGGACACCAGGATAGAGGAACGCTGGTCATCGGGATCAAAACGCTGGAACGCCAGACATCGGAACGCTGGTCATCGGAATCAGAACGCCGGAACACAGAACATCGGGATATAAAACACCGGAACACGGGCATCGGAAGGACAGAAGCACTGAGATGCCGAACACCAGGATCACCGGCATAAGGGTACATCCTGGAGCAGGATATCCGTCAGGATCGATCACCTGGGTAGGAGAGTGTATCAAGTGGAATACCTGAAGAACATTATCAAGGGTGTCATTATCGGGATCAGCATGATGGTGCCGGGCGTCAGCGGCGGGACCATGGCGATAGTGCTCGGGATATATGACAGGCTGGTCCACAGCGTGGCGACGATTTTCAAGGATTTCAAAAACAACCTGCTGTTCCTTGTCCAGGTCGGGACAGGGGGAGCAGCCGGTGTGCTGATATTCAGCCGCCTGATGGAAGGAGCGATGACCGCATATCCGCATATCATGCGGTTCCTGATAATGGGCATCATCATAGGCGGGCTGCCGCTGCTCTTCAAAAAGGCGGCGGAGAGCAGGACGACTGTGCCTGTGGGCGAAACGGATGTGGATGGGATAAAATCTGCCGGGCGTTCGGGCGAAAAAGGTGTAAAAATGAGAAGGACCACTGCGCCCGCAGGCAAAGCAGGCGCAGAAAGGATAAAAGTTGCCGGGCAGGCAGGCAAAACGGGTTCAGAAAGGAACAGGGCCGCTATGCCCGAAGGTAATACAGGCGCAGAAGAGACAAAAGCTGCCGAGCCTGCAGGCAAGACAGGTGCAGACGGAAGCAGGACCACTGCGCATGCGGTCAATAAAGGTGTAGAAAGATTCAGTGCCACTATGCCCGCAGGCAAAGCAGGCGCAGGCACAGAAAAGAGCAGTACCAATATGCCTGCAGACAAAGCAGGCACAGAAAAAAGCAAAGCCGCCGCTCAGCCTGCGGTGAGCCACGCCTCCGACTACATATTCCTCCTGCTCGGTGCAGCCATAGTGCTGCTTATGTCGCTGGAGCCCGAATCCATGACAGGCATGGCAACTGACGGCAGCCTGGTGAGCTATATATTCCTGCTGATCTCGGGACTCATCATCGCAGTCGGGGTCGTGCTCCCGGGCATCAGCTGGTCGTTCATGCTGCTGGTGCTGGGCATGTACGAGATCACGCTCAACGCCATCAACACGTTCAACGTCCCATTCCTTATACCCCTCGGCATCGGCATGGCCCTTGGTATATTCGGCACTGCAAAAGCCGTCGAAAGATTCCTGCAAAAATATCCACGCAGGACGTACATGCTTATAATCGGCTTCGTGGCAGGTTCCCTCCTGGAAGTATTCCCGGGCATCCCCCGGGGCTGGCAGATCCCGGTGTCCGCGGCGGCCTTCATCGCTGGTTTCGCGGCTATCTTCTTCCTCGGCAAAAAGGGATTTGCTGAATAAAGTCACGAATAATGGTGATTATACGAATATTACAAAAGAAAACACTGAAAACGTTCGTGTTTTGTGTTTTTATTGGTTGACAAAATGAGTTCTCATTTGATAGTATTAGAAGCGTGAAAGGCACATCAGGACAACGGCGTGAAACGCTTGAAATATAAAGGTCCGGGGGACCTTGGCCATATGAACGTTAAAGGCAGACAGTTTCATTTTTGCGTAAGCACAATGTACCAACCCAGTATAATCGAGGAATCAAGGCACGAACATTTGCGTCTGGCGGTACAGGCTTGACCGGACGTGCCGAACGTCCGTTAAGTAATTATCTCTTAAATCTCATGGGAGGGAAATTCTATGTTGGACAAGCTGTTCGGACTCAAGGCTCAGGGTACGAATGTCAGGACAGAGATTGTCGCAGGCATAACCACATTCATGACCATGGCCTACATCATCTTTGTCAACCCGAGTATACTGAGCGAGACAGGCATGGACTGGGGCGCCGTGTTTGTGGCAACTATCCTGGCTGCCGCCATCGCAACGTTCATCATGGCTTTCGTGGCAAACGTACCGTATGCACAGGCACCCGGAATGGGGCTCAATGCCATGTTCACCTACGTGGTATGCCTCGGGATGGGGATCCCTTGGCAGCAGGCATTGGCCATCGTATTCATCTGCGGTATCATCAACATCATCATCACTGTTACGAAACTCAGAAAGATGATCATCTATGCGATTCCGAAATCCCTGCAGTACGCTATAAGCGGTGGTATCGGGTTGTTCATCGCTTATATCGGACTGATAGGCGGCCACATCCTCAGCTTTACGCCCCAGGGTGAAGCGGGACCGACCGGCGCGTACAGCAGTGTAGTACCTGAAATCGTGAAATTCAGCAGCCCTGATTCCATCCTGACGATCATCGGGCTGGTCATCATAGTCGTACTGATGCTCCTCAAGGTCAAGGGAGCTATCCTCATCGGCATCATCGCAACGACACTGATAGGGATACCGATGGGAGTAACGCAGTTGCCGACTTTCGATTCATTCCTTCCGCCGAGCCTTTCGCCGACGTTCTTCAAGCTCGACATCGCGGGACTGTTCAGTGATTCTACGCAGATATTCAGGATCCTTGCCCTCATACTGACATTCAGTCTTGCAGACACGTTCGACACGATCGGCACATTCCTCGGAACCGGAAGGAAAACCGGCATATTCGACCAGTTGGACGAAGAAGCGCTCCGCCAGGGCAAGGGATTCTCGTCCAGGCTTGACAGGGCACTGTTCGCCGACGCAACGGCAACATCCATAGGTGCGCTGCTCGGAACCAGCAACACGACCACTTACGTTGAAAGTGCGGCCGGTATAGCAGTTGGCGGCAAGACCGGACTGACTTCGGCAACAGTCGGTGTACTGTTCCTGCTGTCGCTCTTCCTCTCGCCTATAGCCGCGATGGTTCCTTCGGCAGCAACATCCGCAGCCCTCATAATCGTTGGTATACTGATGGCTGAATCCTTCGGGAAGATAGCATGGGAGGAACTCGAAGAAGCAATACCGGCATTCTTTACGGCAGTGATCATGCCCCTGGCATACAGCATCACGACCGGTATTTCGGTAGGATTCGTCTTCTACTGCCTTACCAAGATCTGCTCGAAGAAGGCAAAAGAAGTGCACCCGATCATGTATATCGTCACGGTGATCTTCCTGATAGATTACCTTATCAAGGCACTGTGACCGCGATAAAAATGCAGTTCAATGGAGAAGTCCGTCATAACAGGCGGACTTCTTTAGCATAGAAGAGGCTTTTGTAATAAAATATACTTGTGGCTGAAAATGCAGGCAGACTGACAGGCTGCCGAAAGGTAAAAAGTAAACAGCGAACAGGCATACGACAAGCATGTTAGTATTACCGGGGAGGAAGCAACTATGGCAACGATTTCGGAAAAAGGCACGAAAAAAGGGCCGAAAGCTGCGTTGGTAATGGGCAGCGACTCTGATTATCCTGTCATGAAAGACTGCATCAAAACACTGAAGGATTTCGGGGTCGAAACGGAAGTATTGGTCTGTTCGGCACACCGCACTCCGGACAAGGCTGCCCGCTTCGCATCTGAGGCCGAGGCCGACGGAATAGAAGTAATAATAGCTGCCGCAGGGAAAGCTGCGCACCTTCCAGGAGTCCTTGCGGCATACACGCCGCTGCCGGTCATAGGCGTACCGGTGAGATCCTCGACGATGGACGGGCTCGACTCACTGCTATCCATCGTACAGATGCCGCCGGGGATACCCGTCGCTACGGTTGCGGTCGACGGCGCCGTAAACGCCGCGCTGCTGGCGGTCCAGGTGCTGTCGGTCGCGCATCCTGAACTGCGCGAAAAAATGAGGCAGTACAAGGCCGAACTGGTACGGAAGGTTGAGCAGCGAAACGCTGAGGTGCAGAAAAAGTTGCAGGAGGATGGTTTCAGATGATCGACTACAAATCGGCCGGTGTTGATGTGGAAGCCGGTTATGAGGCCGTGAAGCTCATGAAGGACGACGTCAGGCGCACTTACAGGCCGGAAGTCCTTACTGACATCGGAGGATTCGGCGGGCTGTTCGCACTGGCCAGGGACAAGTACGAGGAACCGGTGCTGGTCTCGGGCACTGATGGTGTGGGGACGAAGCTGAAGATCGCGTTCGTAATGGACAAGCATGACACGATAGGTATCGATGCCGTAGCGATGTGCGTCAACGATATCGTGTGCTCGGGCGCTGAACCGCTGTTTTTCCTCGATTATATCGCCTGCGGCAAAAACAAGCCTGAAAGGATCGCGCAGATAGTAAAAGGAGTTGCCGACGGCTGTGTCATGGCGGGCTGTGCGCTCATAGGAGGCGAAACCGCCGAGATGCCCGGCTTTTACCCGGAGGACGAATATGACCTGGCCGGTTTTGCAGTTGGCATAGTTGACAGAAAGAAGATGATCGACGGGAGCAGTATAAAGGAAGGAGACAGGCTGGTCGGCCTGGCATCCTCCGGCCTGCACAGCAACGGCTACTCGCTGGTCAGGAAGCTCCTGAACCCCAACAGGGAGAAACTGAGCGAACATATCGGGATGCTCGACTCGACCCTGGGAGAGGAACTCCTGAAACCGACCAGGATCTACGTAAAATCCATACTTGCAGCAAAGGAAAGGTTCAATATAAAAGGCATCGCGCACATCACCGGGGGCGGGTTCATCGAAAACATCCCGAGGATGATCCCGGACGGTCTGCGGGCAAGGATACATATCGGCACATGGCCCATACAGCCGATATTCTCGCTGCTCCAGGAACTCGGCAAGATCACCGTGGAGAGCATCTACAACACGTTCAACATGGGCATCGGCATGGTGCTCGCCGTCGATCCGGGTGAGGCTGACGGCATCGTCGGTTATCTCGAATCGCTCGGAGAGAAGGCATATATCATCGGAGAGATAGTCAGCGGCGAAAAGGGCGTTGAACTGTGCGGACCCGGGAATGCAGCAAGCGTGGCGGCAGATATGCCCGAAGCCGATGAAGAAGCGGGATATGGCGGTTCGGGTGAAGGCAGCCCGGAATGAGACATATAACGTTTCCTGAATAAAACTGAAAGGCTGGATCTGGAGAATGTTCAAGCTCGGAGTGATGGTGTCCGGCGGCGGCACCAACCTGCAGGCCATAATAGACAAAATAAAAAGCGGTTACCTTGAAGGCTGCAGCATAGCTACTGTCGTTTCCAGCAGGAAGGACGCATACGCGCTGGAGCGGGCGAAGCAGAACGACATTCCCGCCGTATGCATATCGAAAAAAAACTACGCCTCGGAAGAAGACTACGACAGGGCGCTTATAGAACATTTCGGACGCTATGATGTGGACCTCGTCGTCCTGGCAGGCTTCCTTTCGATGCTTGGCAAAAACTTCATCGATACTTACAGGAACCGGATCATCAACGTCCATCCGTCATTGATCCCGGCATTCTGCGGCAAAGGGCATTACGGCATCATACCGCACCAGAAAGCGCTTGAATACGGCGTCAAGGTGACGGGTGCGACCGTACACTTTGTCGATTACGAATACGACAGCGGCCCTATCATACTGCAGAAAGCCGTTGAAGTCATGGACGATGACACTCCCGAATCGCTGCAGCTTAGAGTCATGCAGCAGGCGGAGTGGGAACTGCTGCCGAAGGCGATAAAGCTGTTCATGGAAGGAAGGCTCGTTGTCGAAGGCAGGAAGGTCAGGATCATCTGAGAGATACGCGCAATCCGTCGGCCGGAACTGTGCTGCCCGACGACAGGATTTGTGCAGCTCGCCGTCCGGACCTGGGCGGTGCGCCGTCCGGATCCACACGGCTCGAAGGCCGGATCTGAGCGGTCCAACGTCCGGGTTGCACAGCCGACAGCCGAAGGAGTCATGCGCAAAAGAGATATCTGCGGTTCCCCGGCTCAAAGGAATATGAGCAGTCCGTCGGATTTACCTGAGCCGCGGGCTCACTGAAGCAAGATGTATATGGATCATATATATAAAGGAAGGGAAATGGAATGATAAAACGTGTATTGATCAGCGTATCGGACAAGACCGGCGTTGTTGAGCTGGCAAAGGCTCTTGCCGGGCGCGGGGTCGAGATTATATCGACAGGAGGGACATTCAAAACGCTTTCGGCGGCAGGCATCGATGTCATCAACATCTCCGACATCACGGGCTTCCCGGAATGCCTCGACGGCAGGGTCAAGACGCTGCATCCGAAGGTGCATGCGGGCATCCTGGCCATACGCGGCAACGAGGACCACATGAAACAGCTGCAGGAACTGGGTATCGGAACGATAGACATGGTGGTCATCAACCTTTATCCTTTCAAACAGACGATACTCAAAGAAGGCGTCACGCTTGAGGAAGCCATCGAAAACATAGACATAGGCGGACCAACGATGCTCAGAGCTGCTGCAAAGAATCACCAGGACGTGGTTGTCGTAGTGGATCCTGCGGATTATCCAAAGGTACTCGAAGAGATCGAGGCGACAGGTGATGTGTCGCTGGAAACGAAATTCAGGCTGGCATATAAGGTGTTCGAACATACCAGCCATTACGACACGCTCATCGCCGGCTATCTCAGGAGCAGGCTCGGGGACGTATCTTTCCCCGAAACTCTTACGCTCACATTCGAAAAAGTGCAGGATATGAGATACGGGGAAAACCCTCACCAGAAAGCGGTATTCTACAGGGAGATCGGATCCGGCAGGGGCTGCCTGACCGGAGCGAAGCAGCTCCACGGCAAGGAACTTTCCTTCAATAATATAAATGACGCCAACGGGGCGCTTGAACTTCTGAAGGAGTTCGACGAACCCACCGCGGTCATCGTAAAGCATACCAATCCATGCGGTGTTGCCAGCGGCGCCGATATATACGAGGCTTATGTGAGGGCATTCGAAGCAGATCCGGTATCGGCATTCGGCGGTATCGTGGCGCTCAACAGGGAAGTCGACGCCAGGACAGCGGAAGAAATGAAAAAGGTATTCTATGAAATAATCATAGCGCCCTCGTTCAGCCCGGAAGCCCTGGAAATACTTAAGGCAAAGAAAAACCTGCGTTTGCTGCAGATCGATGACATCATGGCAAAACTGCCTGCTGGTGCATATGACATGAAAAAGGTCGGCGGCGGACTGCTCGTACAGGACATAAACAGCGCTCTCATCGATCCGGAAAGTCTCAAATGCGTCACCGAAGCGAAACCCACGGACCAGCAGATGGAAGACCTGATTTTCGCAATGAAAGTAGTCAAGCATACCAAATCCAACGCGATCGTACTTGTAAAGAACAAGCAGACCATAGGCGTAGGACCTGGCCAGACCAACAGGGTCACAGCGCTGCGCATTGCTATAGATTATTACGGGAAGGACAAAACTCCGGGATCTGTCATGGCATCCGACGCATTCTTCCCGTTCTCCGACTGCGTCGAGGCAGCGCACGCCGCAGGCATCAAGGCCATAATCCAGCCCGGCGGATCTGTCAGGGACCAGGAATCCATCGACGCATGTAACAAATACGGCATCGCCATGGTATTCACCGGCATTCGCCACTTCAAACACTGAACCGGATCATGGGGACGGTTCTCACCTTTTGAACATTTTGAGTGCCAGTGACCCCGGACCCGGCAGGTCAGCTTTTGGCCTGAAAGGCAAGGGTCTGATCCCCGGAAACCCGGTCTGGACTTCGGTTTATGCTAAAGAACCGTCCCCTTGTCAGGAGAAAGGAGCATTACTATGAAGGTACTGATCGTTGGCGGAGGCGGACGCGAACACGCCATCGCATGGAAGATCTCGCAGAGCCCGAAAGTGAGCAGACTATACTGTGCGCCGGGTAATGGCGGCATCGCTTCGCTGGCACAGTGTGTGCCCATTAAAGCGATGGATATCGAGGGCATCGTCGAATTTGCCAAAAGCGAGGGGATAGACCTGGTTGTCGTTGCGCCGGACGATCCGCTCGCAGCGGGCATGGTCGACGCACTTGAAAGCGCCGGCATCCGTGCTTTCGGACCGAACAAGGCTGCCGCTGAGATCGAAAGCAGCAAGGTGTTTTCAAAGAACCTCATGAAAAAATACGGCATCCCCACCGCTGCTTACGAGGTTTTCGAAAATGACAGTGACGCCCTGGACTACCTGAGGACATGCAGTTACCCGACGGTGATCAAGGCCGACGGGCTCGCTCTTGGCAAAGGAGTCATCATAGCCAACGATTTTGAAGAGGCGCAGGATGCCGTCCGCAGCATAATGTCCGACAAGATATTCGGAAATGCCGGAAACAGGGTCGTTATCGAGGAATTCCTCACCGGCACCGAGGTTTCGATCCTCACCTTCACTGACGGGGAGACGCTGGTACCGATGATCAGTTCACAGGACCACAAGCGCGCATTGGACGATGACATGGGACCGAACACCGGCGGCATGGGCACGTTCTCACCCAGCAGGATCTACACTGATGAAGTGGATGAGTGGTGCATGAAAAACATATTCATGCCAACAATAGATGCGATGAGGAAAGAGGGCCGCAGGTTCAAAGGCGTCCTGTATTTTGGCCTGATCCTCACGGCGGACGGCCCGAAGGTCCTTGAATACAACGCAAGGTTCGGCGACCCGGAGACCCAGGTGGTCCTGCCTCATCTGAAGACGGACATAATCGACATATTCGAGGCCATCATCGATGAAAGGCTGGCGGATGTAAACATCGAGTGGGACAACAGGTCCGCCGTCTGTGTGATACTGGCCTCAGGCGGCTACCCTGGCAAGTACAGGACCGGGCTTGAGATCACGGGCATCGAAGAAGCTGAAAAAGATCCGTCGGTGACAGTATTCCATGCAGGAACGAAGCTGGAAGCGGGTAAATATTATACAGCGGGCGGCAGGGTGCTGGGAGTCACGGCTGTGGCAGACACTATCGACGATGCGCGCGCAAAGGCTTATGCTGCAGTCGGAAAGATAAATTTCGAAGGAATGCACTACCGCAAAGATATAGGTATCAAGAAAGGGTGAAGGACGGCGGCGAAGACCGGTCATTCCCGGCACAGGATGATCAGACGGATATTGCCATGGAAAACGTGAACGAAACCGGCAAAACCGAATATAAACCCAGGAGGATCGGGATCATGGGCGGGACGTTCAACCCGATCCATAACGGCCACCTTATCATCGCAGAAGACGTCCGCGAAAAGGCTGCCCTTGACAGGGTCCTGTTCATCCCTTCAGGACAGCCTCCGCACAAGCCGGGCAGTGAAGTGGCGGAAGCGGAACACCGTTTCGAGATGGTGAAGCGCGCTGTCAGTTCAAACCCGCACTTTGAGGCTTCGCGGATAGAGATAGACAGGACCGGCCCGACATACACGATAAACACGCTGCTGGAACTCAGGGAGATGTACGGCGGCGTGACCGCCATCTTCTTCATCATAGGCGCAGACGTGGTCCCGGAACTGGTCACATGGCGGGAGTACGAAAAGGTATTCAGCCTCTGTGAATTCATTGCGGTGATGCGCCCCGGCTTTGATGAGAGCGAGTTCAGCGAAACGATACGGCGGCTTTCGGAGGAGAAAGGCGCCAGGATCCACCCGGTCCGGTCGCACCTGGTGGATATCTCCTCAACGGATATACGCGAACGGTGCAGGAAGGGACTGTCGATAAAACACCTCGTCCCCGCGTCCGTCGAAGAGTATATAATTAAGAATGGACTGTACAGGCGCTGACAGGCTGTATAAACATTGACAGATGCACAGGTCCTGAAGATGTACAGACCTCGGCAGGAAGCGCAGGCTTTGACTGATGTAAGGACTTTGACAGACAGTACAAGCCCTGACTGAGGTATGGACCCTGGCAAATCGTTAGGTCCTGATTGATACAGTACTGGGAGCGTTATTTATAAATGTAGTTAACAGAAGGTCGTGCGGAATATGCTCAAGCTCGATGAAATGATAAAAGAACTCCAACAGATGCTCACGCCAGCCAGGTTCAGGCACTCGATAAACACGATGGAGACATGCATCCGCCTTGCTGAAAAATATGGCGCCGATGTGGACAAGGCTGCGATAGCCGGCCTCATCCACGACTGCGCCAAGGACGTGGATAAAGATGCCGTTTTACCGATGTGTGAGAAGTATGGTATCATTGTCGATGAAATCATGAGATCACAGCCGAAACTGCTGCATGGCGATATTGGTGCGCACATGGCGAAGGAACTGTTCGGCGTGGATGACCCGCAGATCCTGGCAGCCGTGGCTGACCACACGCTGGGCAGGCCGGGGATGGACGTAATAAGCAGCATCGTTTTCATCGCGGACTACATCGAACCCGGCAGGGAGTTCGAAGGAGTAGGGGAAATAAGGCGGGCTGCGGAAGAGAGCCTTGAAAAGGCCATAGTCGTCGGGATAAACAGCACCATAAGGCATGTGCTGAGGAAAGGGCAACTGCTGCACCCGCGGTCCGTTATGACGCGCAACTGGGCGCTGCAGAAGCTGAAGGAAAAAGAACAGGGGCATCAGCCATAAGGACGCATGGAACAGCAGTGAGTGCATGAAGCTGCAAAGGCATCAGCCGCAAGAGCACATGAAGCAGCTGGGGTCATACTACTCAGCAGGAGCAGCAGCCATAAAGAACACAGGAAGTAGCGGGGGCAATAGCCATAGGAGCCGGATAGGGCAGTTTTGCGGCAACGATCGATCAGAAGCAGGGTAATGAAAAGGCCAGGTGTCAGTCAAATGTCGGGGAAAAGGAAAAAATCTGTAGCAGGCATGTTGTTCTATACGTTCGGCACGATACTGCTGCTGACAATGCTGATCATATGCATCATAAACTTCCTCAGGGACGGCAGGCCATTCGGATGAAGCCGTTTACGGCCATTTTTGGCTGCAGTGATTTGCAGGATGTTTCAGATAAAGGTGTTAAGCGCCATTCATTCAAAACCATTGGATAAAGGGGATATGATTCGGCAGGACAAAATTACAACAACAAGTGTCAACATAATATATACTAAACCAGATGGGGGAAACTGCATGAAGGCATACTTTACCGAACAGACAAACTTCTACGGCAGCAGCAGGCCATCCGAATTGCTCCGGGAATTCGGCAGTCCGCTGTATGTCTACAATGAGTCGATCCTGCGGCAAAGGTGCCGCGAGATGGCCGGACTGGTCCCGTATTCCAACTTCAAATCCAATTACTCCATTAAAGCAAATTCGAACCTGGAACTGTTGAAAATAATCCGGGAAGAAGGGCTCCACGCGGATGCCATGTCGCCCGGCGAGATACACGTTCTGCTTGCTGCCGGATTCAGGCCGGATGAGATTTTGTTCGTTGCCAACAACGTTTCGACCGAAGAAATGCAGTATGCCATCGACAAAGGCGTCGTTGTGAGCTGCGATTCACTGTCCCAGCTGAGACAGTACGGCAGGCTCGATCCGGGAGGAAAGGTTGCTATCCGTATCAATCCCGGCGTTGGGGCAGGCCATCACGACAAGGTGGTTACAGGAGGTGAAAACACCAAGTTCGGTATCAATCCGGAGATGATCGGTGAAATCAGGACCATCCTGGAGCAATACCGCCTCAGGCTCGCAGGGATCAACCAGCACATAGGCTCGCTGTTCATGGAGCCGTCCAGCTATCTTCAGGCAGCAAAGGCACTGCTTGACATAGCTTCGAATTTCGAGGATCTCGAATTTATAGACATGGGCGGTGGTTTCGGCATCCCGTACCGTAAGCAGGAAGGACAGCAAAGGCTGGACCTCGCTGAAACAGGCCGCGGTATCGCCCAACTGATGGAAGAATGGACCTCGAACTACGGGAAAAATGTCAGGCTGAAAATAGAGCCCGGCCGGTACGTAGTCGCAGAATGTGGTGTGCTGCTGGGCACCGTGCACGCTGTGAAACAAAACGGCAGCAAGATATTCATCGGAACGGACATCGGCTTCAACGTGCTGATACGACCTGCAATGTACGATTCGCACCACGACATCGAGATATACCGGAACGACATGATATTGAAGACCGACAGGACACAGGTCGCGACTGTGGTAGGAAACATCTGCGAAAGCGGTGACATATTGGCAAAAGACAGGGAGTTGCCGGAAGTCGTCGAGGGTGATATCATCGGCGTCATGGATGCCGGTGCATACGGCTACTCCATGTCATCGAATTACAACAACCGCCTGAGGCCCGCAGAAGTGCTCATTGGCCTTGACGGCGCCCCCAGGCTGGTACGCAGGCGAGAAACTTTTGAAGACCTGATGCGCGGGTTCGTGTGATTTGGCCGTGGGATCATGCCTGAGAATGCCTGGGCCGGCGGTTGCGTATGCGGGCGATTGGGTCTGCGGTAGTGCTTTTGGGATCCTGGGCCGGCGGTTGCGTATGCGAGCGATTGGGCCGATGCAATTTTTTGGGGGTCGGGTGTGCAAATTTTAAACTTTTAGGGCAGCAGAAACTCCGGGACGCGTTTCCGAACCCAAAACAGTTTACATAAACCTGTTATATCCACATTATGTATCGCGTCCGTGAAATACATCAGCAATTTCACGCATAAAACTGAAAATTCTTCACACGAAACCTGGGAAAAATGAAAAACCGAGGTCAAGTCCTAATTTGTGTGTAAATTACTCGTTCGGCCATAATGAAAACGAACCAGAAACTGCACTTATCTCGTGCGCTGCTCTGTATTACTGGATGCTTTTTGAGCAGAAATAAGCCCTACCGAT
>Ga0209537_1003050_pt1 | contig 15781 bp, 13 predicted proteins | sample BioPla4DNA1_FD_187698 | JGI IMG/M metagenome (GOLD analysis project Ga0209537, IMG submission 187698) | Biogas fermentation microbial communities from Germany - Plant 4 DNA1 (SPAdes) (version 2) | ecosystem: Engineered > Bioreactor > Anaerobic > Digestate | place: Bielefeld, North... | reverse complement strand
GATGTGGAATCCCGACGGCCGAGATAGAAAAACACATGCGGTTTATTTTCTCTGCCTGAAACCACAGAGCTACCAGATTTATGCAACATCTAGGGGGAAAGCTTAAGCAAATCGAAGTGAAATTCTGCGAAAAACGAAGATAAGTGAAGAAAACGAGAGTATATTAAGGGAGGGTATCATGGCAAAAATCGAATATATGACCAATGCATTTCAATCAGATTTGAAACCGAGGGCAAGGCTTGTATTAAATTGTCTTGCCCTTCATTGCAATAAGGAGGGACAATGCTTTCCGTCCATTAAAACCATCGCAAAAGAGTGCGGATATAGCGTCAATACCGTAAAAAGAGCTTTAGATGACCTGGTAAAAGCAGGTTTTATTACTAAGGAAGCTCGTTTTGATACAGAACGTAAACATGGAGGGCAAACTTCAAATCTCTATACACTAAATATTGTTAAGCCAAAGAAAGAAGAATCTAAGCCATCCGATTTAGATAGGGAGCAGCCAAAACAGGTAGATGAGAATGGTAATGTAAAAAAAGAGCTGGGAGCAAAGGGAGAAGTATGTGACAATCGTGAGCTGGGGGCAGGCCATTTTGTCCAAGATAAGTCAACTGAGGGGATTATTCCTAACATGGCATATCCGACTTATAACTTTTCATGGGCTGGGGGGAAGCCCAAAGGCGCATCCCCTTGAAATTTACAGGTGAACAAAAATCTACAGGTGAAAAAAGAAGTATAAACTAATATGAGTTTATAATGATTAGATATGATAAAAAAATAAGCATATATCTATTTACCGATTGGTAAAATCATGCTAAACTGTATATTGAATTATTATATTACAGGGAGGCGCTGAAATGGCTATACGCTGTAAGCTGTCAACGCTGATGGGGCAAAACCGCTATAATATACAGGATGTTTATGAGAAAACAGGGCTTTCAAGGGCAACAATCTCTAATCTTTATCACGATAAAATGCAGCGTATTGATTATGAAACCCTGAGTAAGTTGTGTAAGTTGTTTGATTGTACTGTGGGAGATTTACTCGAATACTATAAGCCGGAATAATTTTTTCTTCATTAGTGCATAAACAAAGTCCGTTTTTTGGGACAGATGAAATGATACAATATAATAGTGAGGGAGGTGTTTCGTTTGTGGTGCAAAAATTGTAATAGAGAAACAGAGGATGAAAGGTGTGAGCTTTGTGGGAGTGTGACTGAACAGGACATACCCTATGAAGTTTTTTGGTGTGATGAATGTAAAGTGCCGATTATTAAAGCGGCTAACAGTATAGATAAAAATATTTGCACTCTTTGTAATGGAAACACCACTTATCTTTGTGCTGATTTGCGTCCAGTTTTTCCTGAAGAGAGACTTTTATTAGAAATTATCGGAGCAAAACCGTTTGCTTATCATGACAAGGCTATCTGGGCTTCTAATAACCGTTATTACATCAATGGGAAAGTAAAGCTGATTACCACCAGTTTTTATAAAAAAAATTCGCCTAAGGTCATTAGGGAGTTGCTGGATCAGTATAGCGTTCAAAATGATTATTTATATTTTAATCAGTCTATTGAGAGGTTTATAAAAGCCAATCAGGACAGGCTTAATTACCTGAAAGATGAAGCATTCGCCTTTATTCAATCTGCAGCCGAAAAATACCCTCATGAAAGCATTGTGCTTTCTTTCTCGGGTGGTAAGGATTCAACAGTCACAGCAGATTTGGCAGCGAGAGCATTGAGCGATCCGAGTCTTGTACATATTTTTGGGGATACAACTTTAGAATTCCCGCTTACAATGGAGTATGCACAACGATTCCGAAAGAACAATCCAAAAGCAATTTTTAAGGTAGCTAAAAACAAGGAACAGAATTTTTACAAAGTATGTGAGGATATTGGTCCTCCTGCTCGTATGCTCCGCTGGTGTTGTTCAATGTTCAAGACGGGTCCGATAACACGTGTTTTAAACAGTATGTATCGAGATAGAGATATTTTGACCTTTTACGGCATCCGCAAATGTGAATCCGTAAGTCGAAGTAAGTATAACCGAATTGAGGATAATGCGGAAGCTGTTAAAATACAAAAACAAAAGGTTGCTTCTCCGATTTTTTATTGGAAAGACATTGATATATGGCTTTATATATTAGGAGAACAGATAGACTTTAACGATGCTTACAGGTTAGGCTATGACCGTGTGGGGTGCTGGTGTTGCCCCAATAATAACGAAAGAGCGCAGTTTCTTTCGCAGATTTATATGCCGGAACAGGCTGAGAGATGGAGAAATTTTCTTGTGGACTTTGCAAAGAGAATTGGAAAGCCTGATGCGGAGGTTTATGTTGATACAGGTAAATGGAAAGCCCGACAAGGCGGAAATGGTGTTGTTGCGGCTGAGGACGTCAAGATAAAATTTACTAACTGTACAGCAGAAGAAAACGCAAAGATTTATAAGCTAAACAAGCCAGTGGACGATAGCTTTATTCAACTTTTTATTCCTTTTGGCAGAATTGCGCCGGAATTAGGTAGAAAGCTTATCAATGAAACCATTGTGATAGATATAAAAACCGATGTGCCGATACTATCTATTCAGCCTTTTTCGCAGGATGGATACGATTTTGCGGTAAAAGTTAAGACATTGAATGTAGCCAAGCACGATGATTTACAGCGTATGGTTGGCTATCAGGTTAGGAAATTCAATGCCTGTAGAAAATGCTTAAAATGTGAATCTCTGTGCAAGTTTGGTGCTATCTCGGTCTATGGTGATACCTATCTTATCAATGAGCAGAAATGCAAGCGGTGTAAGATGTGTGTCACTGCTAAGTATTTAGATGGCGGTTGCTTAATGGATAAATATTTGAAAACCAAAGACTAAGGCTTAGGAGTGAAATAATGAAGTTTAAATTTAGAGCACATGATACATTTTTTATCAGAAAAGGTTGGCTTAATAAAGGAATGAGAAATGTTCAAAATGACCCACAGGTTTTCATGGGTGTTAACGGAAACCCTATGGACATTTTAGGTATAGGTGCAAATATGGTAAAGGCGTTGCGATATTGGCTTCAGGCAGTTGGACTTACTGAGGAACCACCTGCTGGAAGAAAGGTACAGAACTTTACCAATTTTGGTACAGTAGTTTATGAAAACGATCCTTATTTTGAGGAAATGGGTACGTTGTGGCTTCTTCACTATAAACTTGCCACTAACAAAACGGATGCCACTGCTTGGTACTATTTCTTTAACGAATTTAAACTGTCTGAGTTTACAAGAGATGACTTTGTGGTGCAATTAAACAACTATATTCGTATAAATGATGATGAGGTATCGGAGCGTTCATTAGAGGACGATTACAACTGTATCATTAACACCTATGTGCCACGCATTAAATCTAATCCTGAAAAGGTACAGCCGGAAAGTAATATCGATTGTCCTTTAGGTGAGCTTGGACTTATTGACATTGCAAATAAAAAGGAAAAGATATACAAGAAAACCACCCCAAAGAAAGATACCTTGCATCCACTGATATTACTTGCAGTTATTGTGGATCAGGCTGCGGGTCAGCGCGAAATCAAAATTTCGGCGATTCAAAACAATACTTGTAACGCCGGTAAGGTGTTTAACCTGGATATAATCACACTAACCAATCTGCTTTATAAAATAGAACATATGGGATATATCAAGGTAGTTCGCACCGCAGGACTTGACGTTGTTCGGATTGAAAGAGAAGTAGACTTTTTGGAGTGTGTAAGAGAATATTACCGAGCAATCAACAACTAAAATAAGACACAAGGGAGATACAAAATTATGTTTAACGAAAAGATAAATGTTGCAAAAGGTTTTCAAACCTCAGTCAACATTGCCTATGATTTATACAATGATGAAAAAGTAAGAAACTTTATCCCAACCATGTCGTCCTTTGATGTTATAGAAGATGTGCTCCTTAGCACGACCAAAAGCGCAACTCAAAGGGCAAGGATATTGATTGGAGCCTACGGTAGGGGTAAATCGCACATAATTCTTGTGCTGATGTCACTTCTTTTCAAAAAAGATGTGACTTTATTTGATATGCTCTTAAAGAAAATGAAAATACACAACTCAATGCTTTATGAGTTTGCGGTTGATTATATAAAAAGTGATAAGAAACTGTTCCCTATTATTGTCAGCGGAAGCAGTGCAAGCCTTACTCAGTCTTTCCTCAATGCTTTGCAGCAGGCTTTAAGATCGGAAAACTTAGCTGATTTAATGCCTGAAACCAATTTTAAGGCTTCTATCAACACAATAGAGCTTTGGAAGCAAAGCTACCCGGATACCTACGAGAAATTTGCTCAGACCTTAAGTGAGCCAGTGGATAATTTTATCCTCGCATTGAAAGAATATGATGTTAATGCTTATGAACGTTTTGAGAAGTTATATCCTACCCTTACCTCTGGTAGCACCTTTAATCCCTTTCTCGGATTTGATGTTGTAGAACTTTATGAAAAAGTAGTAGATAAGCTTCAGACGAAAGGTTATGATGGTGTTTACATTATATATGACGAGTTTAGTAAATACTTAGAGTCAAGCATCGCGAGTGCTACTATCAGTGACATTAAGCTGTTACAGGATTTTGCTGAGAAGTGTGACCGTAGTGGAAACAAACAAATTCATTTAATGCTTATTTGTCATAAGGATATTGCCAATTATATCGACAACAGCCTACCGAAAGAAAAAGTGGATGGATGGCGTGGTGTGTCTGGTAGATTTAAGCATATTAATCTACATAACAACTTTTCCCAGATGTATGAGATTATTTCTGCTGTTATTAAGAAAGACAAGGCGTTTTGGAATAAGTTTTGCGAGGAAAATAAAGACAGATTTGACGATTTGACTCAACGTTTTACTTTGAACGGAGTATTGGATGAAAAAGACGAAAATATGGTGCAGACAGCAATCAAAGGCTGCTATCCTCTGCATCCTATTTCAACGTTCATATTACCAAGATTATCGGAAAAAGTTGCTCAGAATGAGCGGACCTTGTTTACCTTTCTGTCATCGGATCAGAAGTACACCCTATCTGCGTTTCTGAAAACAGCAGAGGGTGATTTTCCTATGCTTACTCCTGATTACATTTATGACTATTTTGAGCCACTACTTAGAAAAGAGCCTTATACGAGCGAAACGCATAAGCTGTATAAGCTCACTTCTAATGTACTTCGAAAGGTTGAACCGGACTCTCTTGGAGCAAAGATCATTAAGACAATTTCGCTTATTTATATCATCGAGCAGTTTGAAAAACTGCCACCTATTTTTAATATTATCGCTGATACTTTCAAAGATAGTGTTGGAGATACCAAAGAAATTAGTAAAGTATTGTCCGAACTGATTGATAAAGAATGTATCGTTTATCTAAAGCGTAGCAACAATTACTTAAAACTCAAAGAAAGTAGCGGTGTAGATATCCCTGGTGAGATAATAAAGACCATTGAGAAAAATAAAAGTACATTAAGCGTAAAGGAGATTTTGAATAAATCTACCTTTGACAGTTATATGTATCCGACTCGCTACAACAACGAAAATGAGATTACACGTTATTTTGACTTTATTTTTATCGACAGTAATGAATTTTGGGCTGTAGAGAATTGGGAAAGGAAAATCGAAGGAACAGATGCAGACGGAGTGGTTTACGCCATAATCCCTAATAGTCAAGAAGAAATAGACATTATTAAAAAAGCGTTATTAAGTGGCCAGCACAACCACAATAGAATTGTCTTTGTTGTCCCAAATATCTATACCGAAATTGAAAAGATTGCCTATGAGTATAGCGCAGTAAAGCAGCTTAAATCTCTTGTGGTAGATGATGACTTGCTTTCTGATGAATACGATATTTATATGGAGGATTTAGAGGAAGTTATAGGTAGTTTTATATTTTCTTACGTAAGACCTGAAACAGGTGGTGCGGAATACTTTTATATGGGTGAAAAAAAGAATTTGTACCGTAAAGCACAGATTTCTGCACTTCTTTCAGATATTTGCGAAAGAATCTATCCTTATACGCCAATAATCAATAATGAGTCCATAAACAAAAACGTTTTGCCTACGGTTGCTATCAATAGCCGTACGAAGTTAATTTCAGGACTTTTAGAGAACGAATTAGACACGAACTTAGGATTGACGGGGACAGGACAAGATGTATCCATTATGCGAAGTACATTAATTCAAACAGGAATTTTGCAGAATGCAGACAATGTACCTGTTATTAACTTAAATCCTGATGATGCAAATATGCGGAATATGCTGACTACTATACAGAACTTTTTTACAGGTGCTAATGTAGGTGGCGGTCAGAGTTTCCGCGTGCTTTATGATACATTAACTCTTCCACAAAATGGTATTGGATTGAAAAAGGGAGTTATCCCGATTTATATTGCTGTAGTGTTACATCATTGTAAAAAGAACTTGGTTATAAAAAATAAAGGCAACGAGGTAAGAATTACAGCTGATCTTTTAAATAGTATAAATGAAAATCCTGATGAATATTCGGTTTTCTTAGAAGACTGGAACGAGGAAAAAGCAAAGTACATGACGGAACTTGAAAGCATCTTTAGTGAATATGTTATTGAGAAGGAAAAGGCCTATAACAGCTTTTCCTTTATTGTGTTTGCTATGAATCGTTGGTATATGTCGTTACCAAAGTACGTTAAAGAAATGAGTAAAATTTATTGTGGTATCAATAGCAAGGAGTCTAATAAACCTGTTCCGAGAGAACAAAAAAAATTTATTAATAGCTTAAGACAGATTGATAACAATTCCAGAGAATATCTTTTTGAAAAGATATTTACTTTCTTTGGAATGAATGAGTTTAATCTCATGATTCTTGATCATATAAAAGCAACTAAACAAGCTTTTGATATGGCAAAGGGCAACCTTATCAATGTGCTAATTTCTGATGTGAAAACTATATTTGGAGGACAGAACACGAAAAATGCAAGTCTCACATCTGTTATTAAGGATTGGTATGAATCTCTTGGCGAAAATACCATCAATTATCTGTTTACTAATAACGAAAGCAAAATCCTTGAGCTGATGAAGTCAATTACCAATGATGAAGTAACGTTTATGGAACGCTTAGGCAAAGCTGTCACATCTTTGAGGATTGATGATTGGAATGCAAACACTATAGAAATGTTCTTAAAGGACTTAGCTGCCTTTAAGGAAACTGTAGAGGACTTTGATAAAAATTATGCGGATAGTAACGAAAATGCTTCCGAAATGTACAGGATTGTTTTTGTAGACAAAGACGGTAGCGAGGTAGTTAAGACGTTCAGTAAGACAAAATATAGTGACAGAGCAAAACTGCTCTTGAACGAAATTACAACTTCGCTTGAAGAAATGGGGCAGGCTATTTCTGAACAGGAAAAGCGTCAGGTCCTCATGGAACTGCTTGAAAAGATGTGTTAGGAGGGGTTGACATTGGATAAAACCGTTTACTTTGATAATGCAGCCACAACATTTCCAAAGCCTGAAGAAGTGTACATATTCATGGATAAATTTTACCGTGAGTATGGAGTTAATGTGGGTAGAGGTCAACACAAACTGGCTTTTACCGCAAGTAACCTGATAGCAGAGACAAGGATACTCTTGCAAGATTTGTTTCATTGTCCCAACAAAAAGGTGGTCTTTACCCATACAGCGACAGAGGCTCTAAATATTATTTTACAGGGTTTACCTATTGGTGATAATTATAATATTTATTTATCGCCTTTTGAACACAACGCCGTAACAAGGGTAATAAACTATTTGCAAAACATTTATAAGCTAAACATCCATACGTTAATGGTGGATAAGACAACTTTTACATATGATTTAGAGAAAATCAAGTACCAGTTTGCAGAGAATAAGCCCAATATAGTTGTAGTAAGCCATGCAAGCAATGTGTGCGGTGTTGTGGCTCCTATTGATGATATTTGTGTTTTATCAAAGGCTTATGATGCTATCAATATTATTGATATGTCTCAAACTGCCGGACTGATAGACACTGATTTAAGCAGTGATGCTTTTGACTTTGCCGTGTTTGCCGGTCATAAAACATTGTACGGTCCATTGGGCATAGCTGGCTTTACTTGCTCAGGTAAAGTGAAGCCAGCACCATTACTTTATGGCGGGACAGGAGTAGATTCTGCAAATCAGAGCCTGCCTGAAACAATACCTGAAAGGTATGAGGTGGCAAGTCCAAACATCATGGCAATTTCAGGATTAAATGCAGCATTAAAATGGATTGATAAAGTTGGTATTAAATCCATTTTCGAAAAGGAAAAGAAAAATCATAAAAGGTTGTTAGAAGTATTAAGGAATTTCGACAATATTAGAATCGTCAGTCCAACTAATGAAGACACAACAATAGGTGTAGTATCCTGTGTATTTGACGGTTACAGTAGTGACAGTATCGGGCAAATTTTAACTGAGCACGATATTGCGGTTAGAACCGGACTACATTGCGCCCCATCTGCACATCAATTTTTAGGCACTTTCCCTTCTGGTACTGTACGGTTTAGTGTTAGCTATTTTAATGATGATAGCGACTTTGAAAAGATACAAGAAGTGTTAGAGTATATAGAGGATAATGCTTAGAGGTGAGTATATGAGAGAAACTGAATTCGAAAATTTTTTAAATGCCGATTCTAACATTGTCAGCAAAACAAAGGCAGTACGCTCACGGATTAGCAAGGCCAGAATGGTAGAACGTCATTTTAATATCTCACTTGATGCTATCGTAAGCGATAACGATAAAATGTATAATATATTGGTGCGAATCAAGCAGGAGATGAAAGATACTAACGGAAACATCTCAAACGCTTTAAGAAAATATTATCAGTTTGTCAATGGGAGAGTTTTTCCAGCTCTTTCACAATATCAGAGGGATGTTGAAACAGAGGTGAAACAATGAGCTTACAGGATATAGAAATTAAAAGTGAATATCGCTCACTGCTTGATAATGTGGCTAAGGATTTTTATATTCCTTTGTTACAACAAGCCGTATCATATAAAAGAGCTGTTGGATTTTTCTCGTCCTCAGCGCTTGTTGAAATATCTAAAGGCATATCAGCACTTGTGAAAAATGGCGGAAAAATCCTGTTAGTAGCTTCCCCATATTTATCAGCAGAAGATGTGGAAGCAATACGTAAAGGGTATGAATTAAGAGATAACATAATCAAAAAAGCTTTAGTACGTGAACTGAAAGAAGCGAAAGATGTCTATGAGAAGGATAGGCTTAATCTTTTAGCAAATCTTATATCGGATGGGATATTAGACATCAAAATAGCCTTTACCGAAGATGAAAATAAAATGGGAATGTACCATGAAAAGATGGGTATTATCAGTGACGATTTTGGTAACAAAGTTGCTTTTTCTGGTTCAATGAATGAGTCAGCAGCGGCTATGACATTAAATTATGAAACTATAGATGTCTTTTGCTCATGGAAAGGTGAACAAGATCGAGTAGCCGCAAAGGAAAATGCGTTTGCTTCTATTTGGAATGACTGTGAACCTAACATTCGGATTATTGATTTTCCAAATCTAAAACAAGAAATTATTGATAGATATAAAAAAGCAACTCCTAATTATGATATAGATAAGCATGAGTTTGGAGAAAGAATATATGTATTAGAGGAAGCAACAAAATATCGTTTAGGACCTGATATTCCACGGAATGTCCAGTTACATGACTACCAAATTAAGGCTATTGATGAATGGGAAAAGCGTGATTATAGAGGCATCTTTGATATGGCTACTGGAACAGGTAAGACCTTTACTGGTCTTGGTGCGATAGCAAGATTATCTGAAAGGGTATCAGACAAACTTGCCGTGATTATCGTTTGTCCATATCAGCATTTGGTTGAGCAATGGGTTGAAGATATTGTAAAATTTAACATGAACCCGATTATTGGTTATAGTGCGTCCTCACAAAAGGATTGGAAACGCCGATTGGAGGATGCTATAAGAGATCAAAAATTGAAGGTAAGAAACAAAGAATTTTTCTGCTTCATCTGTACAAATGCAACATTTTCATCGGATTTTGTACAGACTCAAATTCATAAGATAAGAGGCAATGCTTTATTAGTGGTAGATGAGGCTCATAATTTTGGGGCAGAGTATTTAAGTAAGTTATTGAGCGAAAAGTTTACATATAGACTTGCATTATCTGCAACGCTTGAAAGACATAACGATGAAGAAGGAACTGCAAAATTATTTTCGTATTTCGGAGAAAAGTGCATCGAATACTCTCTGGATAGAGCAATAGAAGAGAAGAAACTAACCAGATATAAATATTACCCCATCATCGTTACTCTAAATGATGATGAACTTCGACGATATTCAGAGCTTACCTATGAGATAGGGAAATGCTTAATAAAAGGGAAAAATGGGAAAGTAAAGTTGAGCGAAAAGGGTAAAATTCTTGCGTTGGCAAGGGCAAGGTTAGTTGCTGGTGCTGAGGATAAAATTACAAAATTAGAGGAATATATTAGGCCATATCTTCATGACAGACATATTTTGGTTTACTGTGGTGCAACAAAACTACTCCGTGAAAACCAAGACTTTACTACGGTAGATGATGAAGATTTAAGACAAATTGATGTAGTCACTGATTTGCTTGGAAATAAACTCAATATGAAAGTATCTCAGTTTACATCTAAAGAAGATGTTGAAGAGCGAGAGATATTAAAAAGAGAGTTTGCAGATGGTGATACTCTTCAAGCCTTAATTGCGATTAAATGTCTTGACGAGGGTGTAAATATTCCCAAAATAAAAGTCGCATTTATATTAGCAAGTACTACTAACCCAAAAGAATACATTCAAAGGCGAGGCCGTGTGCTGAGATTAGCTGAGGGTAAGGAATATGCGGAAATTTATGACTTTATCGCCCTTCCTCGTCCTCTTGATGATGTACCTTCACTCACAGTGGAGCAAATGAAAAAGGAATTGTCTTTAGTAAAGAACGAGTTGTGCAGAGCTGAGGAGTTTGCTCGAATTGCTATGAATATGGTTGAGGCTGAGTCAGTTTTAGATGAAATCAAAGAGGCTTACTCTATTAACGATAATCTGATTACTTTTGAGGAGGATTTTGATTATGGACAATAGTAATCCAACAATTATCAATGGTATTGAAATTGATACCGAAAAGGCACAAAAAATGCTGACAAAATTGATTATGAGAGAAAAGAAGAACATCAAAACAAAGCAGTATAATGATGGCGAAATGGTAAAGATGATTAAGAAAATGATTGAGGAGGAAGTGCAATGCTATTAAGAACATTAAAGCTGAAAGACTTCCGACAGTTTAAAGGCGAACAGACTATATCTTTTGCTACTGATCCTGTAAAAAACGTTACAGTGATTATGGGTGAAAATGGATCGGGTAAAACTACTCTTGCGCAGGCTTTTACCTGGTGCTTATATGGTGATACTGATTTTGACGATAAATCGATGCTTTGTAAAGCTACTGCACAAGCAATGCTTCCGAATGCAGAAGAAACCGTTAGAGTAGAATTGAGTTTAATGCATAGTGGTATAGAATACACTCTTATTCGTGAACAACGTTATACAAAAGACGGAACTGGAAATTTAAAGCGACCTAATAATACTATATTTAAGATAGCCTATAAAAATAGTGATGGTCAGCGTGAATTTGTAAGAGATTTAGAAACCGATATACGAATGAAAGAAATCTTGCCTAAAGAGCTTTCTAAATATTTCTTTTTCGATGGTGAACGTATCGGGAATATGAGTAAGGAAATTCGAAAAGGTAAGAGTCAAGAATTTGCCCAAGCAGTTAGGGGATTATTAGGCCTAAGTGCGTTTACTGCCGCGTTAGATCATTTGAAAGGGCGTGCTCCTAAAGTATCTGTTATTCGTAGTTATGATGAGAGCTATGACTCTAAAAGCGATAGTAAGATTGCCCAATACACAAAAGAAATTGAAGAATGCGACGAGAAAATCGCAGGTATTGAAAAACGGTTAGAAGAAATCGAAAATGAAGAAAGCATTGCCCAAGAGAAATGTAACGATTTGAGTGAAAAAATTAAGGCCAATGCAGATAGTGAGCGCTTAGCCAAAGAAAAAGAGCGCCTACGTCAAAAATTACAAGGGTTAGTGCAGTCTAAGGTCTCAAATACTGCTTCACTCCTAAAATCTTTTAATAAAGATGCGTCTGCTTATTTTGCTAAGAAGCTAATGAAAGATGCTCTGCAGCAGCTATCGGAAGCAGATAAATTGGACAAGGGTATCCCTGATATTCATGCAAGAACTATTGAATTTTTAATTAAACGTGGAATATGTCTTTGTGGAAGTAAAATTGAGGTGGGTAATGACGCCTATAAGGAATTAAACAAGGTGTTGGAGTTTATACCGCCACAATCAATTGGTGCTTTGATAGGTCAGTTTGTAAGAGAATGTGAGTTAAAATGCAAAAGTTCAGATAGTATGTTTGATGATGTTTCTGATAAATATTCTATGATCAGAGACTTTGAGAACACCTATGCAGAAGTTGAAAATGAAATCAAGCTCATTGAAGAGAAACTACAAGGAATGGAAAAAGTGGGAGAACTTCAAAAAGACTTAATGAAATATGAAAAAGCATTAAGGCAACTTCGTGAAGAAAGGGATAATTTAAATCGTCAAAAAGGCAGTTTCGAAACATCAAGAGATCGGCGCATTACAGAAAGAAATGAGTTGACTCTGAAAGATGAAAATAATAGAAAAATAGAAGTTTACAAAGCTTACGCCCAATATATGTATGATGTATTAGACACGCTTTATAAGGAAAAAGAAGCTGAGACAAGAGCAGAGCTTGAGAAAACTGTAAATGAAATCTTTAGAAGCATTTATAACGGTGGATTTTCGCTTTCAATTGATGAAAAATACAATATTCAAATTGTTGTCAACGATTTTGAGGGTTTTAATGAAGATATTGAAACATCGACGGCACAAAGTATCTCAGTTATTTTTGCTTTCATTTCAGGAGTCATAAAAATGGCCCGTCAAAGCAGAAATCCCGAAAATGAGATGTTGGTTTCTGAACCGTACCCTCTGGTTATGGATGCCCCTTTGTCTGCATTTGATAAGACAAGGATCAAGACTGTTTGTGATGCACTACCCAAAGTCGCTGAACAGGTTATTATCTTTATTAAAGATACAGACGGTGAAATTGCTGAAACAAACATGGGTGAAAAAGTTGGTATGCGGTACTTATTTGACAAAAAGAATGAGTTTGAAACATATATAGTGACGAGGTGATAGAAATGTTTGATAAAGAATATTCTTTCAGAGGTATACACGCCGAAAGAGTAATTAAACTTACAGCTAAATTTGATAGAGATAATCAATTATTTGCAAGGAACCTTGATGTTTACATGGTTGCGCCCATTATAGGATTTTTATATGGTCGCAAAGCTGATTTAGACAAAGGTACAGAAACCACCAAAATATTTCCGGATATTCTAATACGTGAACAGCCAAATCTCAAGTTTAATTATAGGCTGATAATGCTTTTAGATAAGGAAAATGAGCCGAATTTTGACGAACGTATGAATAAGGCGTTTCGATATTATGGTAGTGAAAAGGCGCAGTGCGATGAGCAATTATATGAACAGTATGTACGTGGCGGTGTTGATGTATTATATGAAAAACTCATTGAAACTGCCAGTAACAGTGATGATTACCTAAAAAATCTCTATGATTTTTTGGAAGAATTTGATGAGCGTTATAACCAAGCTATTAGCACTGATAGTATCTTGGATTTATGCCGTTTAGCAAGAAGTTAAAGCTATGGCAAGTATATCTGTGCATCAGGAGATAATTGAAAAACTACATAGAGCCTATAAAATCAAAGGATACGTTACTGAGGAAAGTGTTTTTGATGCAATTATAGAGCATGATTTACCTTTGGATGAAGTGGATTATGTATGTGATCATCTTCTTTCTATGGGTGTGATAATACGTGATGCTTCTATTGAAAATTCGGATGATGACGAAGATGATTATGATCGTAGCCAAACCGATTACGATAAGCTATTTCAAGAGGTTGTGGAGATTGATAAGAGTTTAGCTCCTTTTATTGATGAGATACGTCAAATAAAACCTCCACAACATCGGGAATGGCAGAATTTGATGCCACAAGCTAAGAGTGATAATCTTTATGCAAAGCAGCGCATTATTGAAATGTATTTACGAACTGTTGTCAAAATCGCTTTGTGGCATCATCAAAAGTATAAAATCCCTTTGGCTGAGACAATACAAGATGGATGTGTAGGTTTAGTCATTGCTTTAGATAAGTATGAGGTTGGCAGGCAAGATAAATTTTCAACTTATGCTCCCTGGTGGATAAGGCAAAATATAATTCGAGCAGCTCCGGCATTAAATCCGCTGATGTACATACCTGTTCATGTAAAGGACAAATTGTTCAGTATATATGACATACTTGAACAGTGTTATCACTGCAATCAATGTGACTGTAATAAGATTTGTTCAGAGGTGTTAAAGGCAGTATCAGAAAAACTGGGTTGCAGTGAAGATGAAGCGGAAGAATATATTAATTATCTTAATACCTTTGAGAGTATTGAGGAACTGATAGAAAAAGATGAATCTTTTTTCTATGATGGTTGTGCTGCCGAGGAACAAATATTTATCAATTTAAATAAAAAAGAATTGAAAAGTACCGTTGCGAAAATATTGCAAACGTTAAAACCTCGTGAAGAAAAAGTTATTTTACTGCGGTTTGGATTTATTGACGGAAAAGAATGGACATTGGAGGAAGTCGGAAATGAGTTTGGAGTGACACGAGAGCGCATTAGACAAATTGAAAAAAAGGCTTTTGGGAAACTACGGCATGCAAGCAGAAGTAAAATACTAAAATGGTTTGTGGAATAGATCAGGGGTTAAAAACACAATCCGTTTTATTGGACACCTCTTGTTATATTATGGTATCATTAGAGGTGTAATTATTTGGAATAATGTTGTAATTATAGGGGGCAGCTATGGCAAAAAGCTCTAACCAGAAGTTGAAAATAATCTACTTCTCAATATAGCACTTTCATTGGTGTAAGTGGTTTATCTTGTTGTTTTTGCTAAGCTAAAATGTCCCCGGATTGCTCAATGACATTGTCCATGAGTAGCCGGTTTTGACCTCTTGTTTTGCCGCATACAGTGCGTTAAAATACCAGTGAGGATTATCCCATTAACTGGTATTGAGGTGAAATGAAAAAGCACCTCATTGCGAACTCTCTCCTGCAAGATTGACGTTCGTAATGTGGTGCCCCACAAATCATGGTAATAGTATCACACTACGAAACATTTTTCAATGAGAAATCGAATATTTTTCATAAAGAGTAAAGAATCCTCGGTCTGCCCGATATGCTCCGGTACTCTCAAAGTCAGAGATACAAAGCAGCGCAAGCTTATCTGTACGGTAGATGTAATTGTCGTTAAGTGGTATCGATTGAGACGCCTGGTTTGTGAATCCTGCGGTAAGCTCCACACGGAGCTGCCCGACTGCATGCAGCCATACAAGCAATATGAAGCCGACGCAATTCAAGCTGAAATAGACGGTTCACAGGAAAATCCTCATGCCGATGATAACACCCTGAAGAGATGGCGGAATGAATTTAGACGCAGGAAGGATCAGATCGAAGGTGCAATCCGTGCTGTTTTTGGTACAATAAAAACCGAGCGTTCCGGAACTTAAAAATCCCTGCATAAATTGGAAACTCCATTGCGGGCACCCCTGAAAAATAATACCCTTTAAGTTGTCCATACTTG
>Ga0209537_1003041_pt1 | contig 15836 bp, 20 predicted proteins | sample BioPla4DNA1_FD_187698 | JGI IMG/M metagenome (GOLD analysis project Ga0209537, IMG submission 187698) | Biogas fermentation microbial communities from Germany - Plant 4 DNA1 (SPAdes) (version 2) | ecosystem: Engineered > Bioreactor > Anaerobic > Digestate | place: Bielefeld, North... | reverse complement strand
ATTAAAAAATGATAGAAAAAGCAATAAGAGAAAAAACTTTGAGAGATTATCAAAAAATGATTCAAGAATATTATGAAAATCTCGGAATTAGTAATGAAGATAGGGTTAAAATTGAAACATTTTATAACTCTATAAAAGAAACTGATCATGAAAAAGGTTATATAGTTAAATGTCCTGAATGTAATACTTTGCAATATACAGAAAAAAAAGAAAAACTAATCAAGTGTTCTAATCCAGATTGTGATGTAGAATTTTTGACAAAATACCAAAAGCAGGAGGAAAATGATGAATGAAAACTGTAATAATAGACCTTGATAATGTAATAATAGATACAAATGAAATGATCAAAAAGTTAATTGAAGAGATGATTGAACAAGCATTAAAAATGTTTAATGCAAAAATTGAAAAAAAAGAATTAAGAGTTATAGCTTATAACAAGTACAAAGAGTTATGTCAAAAAATTGGTAATCATGATTTTAATCTGTATCTTGTTTTAGATTATATTAAAGGTTTTCTTCTAGGGTGTGAATGGAATACAGATGATTATATAATGCCAGCAAATTTACGTACTCTAGATAGGTTAGCCTGGGATATAAGAAATTACTTTGTTCAAAACATAAAACTTGTTGAAGGGGGATTAGAACTCTTAACAGAATTATTTGATAATAAAAGCATTAAATCTGTGGTAGTATATATGAGTGGCCACGGAGATTTTCAGGAATTCAAAGTTCAAGAAACTTTAAATTTATTAGATAAAAATAAATATTTTTCTGATATATACGTAACACCAAGAAAAGATGCACAAACATTGTATGCATTATTGACAACTTGTGACTGTATTAAAAATTTGGAAGATGTTATTGTTATAAGCAATAATTTTTATGATGATATTGTCCCAGCTAAAAAGTTAGGACTAGAGGCTATTTTTATAGATAAAAACCAGGAATATTTTGGGCTTAATAATTATATTAAAAAATTGGACATTATCTGTGTGAAAGATCCTATTTCAGCAATTAATAAACTTAAAGACTTGCTTAATAATAACAGGAGGGTTGCTTGAATGGCTATTACAGATAATCCTTTTTTAAATAATCTCATTAATAATCGCGGAAATTCAGATGGAAGTATAAAATATTGTATTAAATGTGGAAAACAAGTTCTTCTTAACAACAAAGATAATAAAGGGAATGAAATTCCAAGCAATGTGTTAAACTTTATGTGGAAAGCTTCTTTATGTTTAGGGTGTTTTAAGAAAGGGCCAAAATCCAAACTAAATGAACCACTAGAAAGAAGAATATAGGAGGTTTTATATGCAAGTAGAAGCAGTAGAACATGCTGTAAAAACTGATCAGCAGACTAGGCGTAAAATATTTGAAGAAGAAATTGACATGATCGCCCATGAAGAAGTTAAACAATTTCTTTTAAAAGCTATAGATTTATTACCAGAATACTTCTGGTATGAAAAGCATATTCCCACATACTATAATGCTACAGATAAAAATCAAACTATAGTTGAACATACAAAAGATGTTGTTGCATTAGTAAATGAATTGTTAACAGCATATGATGCAAGTGATATATTAAGAGATATAGTACTAGTTGCTGCTATACTACACGAAGGATGGGTTAGAGGAGAAATTTATTCTGAAAGTATTGATCCTTTTTATCCATTATACCCACGTAGAATGCTATCAAAAAAACAATACAATCTTATTGTTCCCGAAGCCATATGGAGAGGAATTACTGATACCATAGAAGGACATTTAGGTGAGTTTAGTCCAAATCCAAAGCTCAATCCCTCAAAAGGAGGTCCTTCTTATTTGTTGCATTTAGCAGATTATTTGTGTGATAATAGAATAGTCAGTATAAATTAGCACTTATACAATTTTATATTTTATTTGAATCATATTATCATATTAATTAAGGGGATTATAGTCAGGTAATATAATCCTAGCTATTTACTTTTTGTATAAAAAGATTGGCTAAAGGGGGATCTGTAATAAAATGAACATTAAGGAGCTTAATGGTGGAAAGAAGGGAGGCTACTTGAAGAAAAATATAACTTCTATACTCAGAAATTCTTCTATAATTGGCTTTATTTTCGGGGTATTGTGTGGGAATATTGAATATTGTTTTTGGATAAGAGGAAAAAAAGTTGAAGCAATTATTGTTCTTGTTATATTTATTGCAGCATTTAACTGGAATTAGCAAGAATTCTCCATCTTCTATAAGGTGGAAATGAATTGCTAAAAAATTGAAAAATGGTTATTAAAAATAACCATATAAAATATTTTTCATCTATTCTGTAGGGCAGGAACTGTCCGAAGTAAAGCCTGTGGAGAACCAGTAAGACCTAAAAGGCAAGGTTCTATGAAGCAGGAAGCCCCTACTTCAATGAATTGCATGAATAAGTAGGGGTAGTTCACCTTGTACAAACATTACTTTTGTATTGATGATGTAGAACAAGTATACATTACACAATTAAACGGAGAACCAGACGAAGAATTCTTAGAAAGAATTAGAAAAACTATTGAAGAAGCTGGCAAAACAGGAGAGGAGTAAATCTATGTTTATTGTTTTTGATGGGCCTGATGGAAGTGGAAAATCAACCCTATTAAAAAAAGTTGCTGTTGAAATGCAGCTAGATCCTTTTTTTGAAAAGTATGCAGTTTTCACAACCAAAGAGCCAGGAAGCACAAACATAGGAAAAGAAATTAGAAAAATATTGTTGAGTGTAGAAGAAACTCCAGCTGGTTTAACGGAGTTTCTTCTTTTTCTGGCTGATAGGGCTGAACATTATCAGAGGTTTCTGAAACCAGCCTTAAAAGACGAAAAAAATATTGTTATATCAGATAGATACTGGGAATCTTCAATTGTTTACCAATGTCTAGAACAAAAAATAATCAATTTCAATGATATGTTAAAAATGCATAAAATAGCAACAAATTTTTTAACCCCAGATCTATTGTTTATAATTGACTCTGAAATACCTCACGGATTAAAAAATGATAGGTTTGATAATATTGGACAAGATTTTAGAGAAAATATACGAAAAAAATATCACTCTATATTAAAAATGACAAATTTAAAGTATCCTAAAATATATATTGATACAACAGAGCAAAATTGGGATCAGTATGTAAAAGATATCATAAGGCATATTAAAGAAATTATATAAAACACACCAAAAAACATTATACAACAGAGAGGAGTATACCTGTTGAAAAAATACCTCTTAGATACATCTGTACTTATACATGATGCATTAAGTTTATTTGTATTTGAAGATAACCATATTTATATATGTAGAGAAGTTATATTAGAATTAGCAAAAAAACGAGAGGAAAAAGGTATTGTTGGCAAACAAGCTAGAGAAGCAATTGCTTTGCTAAAAAATATATTTATGAGAAATTGCAATCTTACAGAATTGATTGGAGAAAAATTCAAACCTATCGAAGAATACACTGTAGAACTTAACACAGGTACAAAAATTACCTTATACCAAGACCTGGATTACTTTAGTTCAAAAAAATTCTTTAAAGAAAATGTAAATGAAATTAATAATGGTATTAAACATAGAACAGATATGAGACTAATTGAAATAGCAAAAAAAATAGGTGCTATATTAGTAACAAAAGATTATACTTTGCAACTGTTTGCATTGCAAAATGGAGTACCAGCTGAAGATTATAAAAAAGATAAAATAGAAACATTTTATTCTGGTTACAGAACAGTAAACACATTATCAAAGGATATAGATCAACTATACAAGACAGGAAACATTTTGCTTGATAATTATGATTTAACACCAAATGAGTTTGTTGTTCTCACAGCTTATGAGGATCCAAGCAAAACAGCATTAGGGCAATATAAAAGCCCATATATCTATCTTATTAAAGAAGAAAGAGTTCATGATATAAGACCCAAAAATAAAGAGCAAATATTTGCTTTAAATCTGTTGATGGATCCAGAAATAGAATTTGTTACATTAACAGGTTCAGCTGGTACTGGTAAAACACTATTAGCATTAGCAGCAGGATTAGAACAAGTACAAAAAGAAATTTATAAAAAAATCCTTATTGCTAGACCAATAGCAGAAGATGAATTAGGGTTTCTTCCAGGAGAGCTAGAAGATAAACTTAGGCCCTGGGTACAGCCCATATATGATTCTATAGAAGTTTTATATGATCAAAATCCCGACTTTATTATTGAAGAGTTAAAAGAGAGAAACAAAATGGAGATACAAGCTTTACAACATTTAAGAGGCAGAAGTATTCCAAAACAATATTTCTTAATTGATGAAGCTCAAAACTTAACACCAAAACAAGCAAAACTAATTGCATCCAGAGCTGGCCATGGTACTAAAATAGTTATGGTAGGAGATATAGATCAAATAGATCAACCATATTTAGATAAGTATACAAATGGCATTACTCACATAATTAATGGTTTTAAAGGACAAGATAATTATGGACATATTTCATTAGCTAAATCTGATGTTCGTAGCAGATTAGCAGAACAGGCAGCAAGGCTACTATAAAGCAGGTAATAAAGTAAAAAAATATTTTGTAGAAAGGATTTTGACAATGAAAATAGATTTTATTAAAATACATGGAACATGGAGAGAAATTGCTGATGCAGCTAGAACCACTGTAAATATGGACAAAGGGACAGGAGAACCATCCTCAAGATGGAAAAGAAGACTATTACTATCAGAACACAGTCCTATTAGAAAGTTAAAAATAAGCTGGATGTGGAAAAAAATTAAATATTGGGTTTCTGTTCACTTTGTAAGACACAAGATAGGAATAGAGCACTTTGTATCTACTCAGAGAAGCGATAGGACTGGGGTTAATAGAGATGAAAGACCACAGGGAGCATTAGTTAATCATGAAGTAGAAGCTAATGCTCATGCTATTATTAATATTTCAAGGAAAAGAAGATGCAGACAGGCTTCAAAGGAAACCAGGGATGCATGGAATGCATTTTTAAAGAAATTAGAACTATACGAGCCAGAATTGGTCAGTGTATGTGTTGCTGAATGTGTATATAGAAATGGGTTCTGCCCAGAAATGAAATCTTGTGGATGGAATCACACAAAAGAATTTGAAGAAGAACTACAAAGATATTTAGAAGGAATGGAAGGACAGATTAATAAAAACACAAATATTTTTAAAAAGAATTAACATAAAATTATAATTTATGTTATCATATTATACAATGTATGTATATAAAACACGAAAAAGGAGGGGGTTTATATTATTAGTTTTACCCATAAAGAAATCCTAGATTTTATGAACTGTCCTCTTAAATATAAATTTAGCCATATAAATAAGATTGAACCCAAAGAAAAAAGTGCTAGAGTATTATTTCGTGAATCTCTTCACAAAACAATACAATATTTTTACAATGTGATAAAAAATGAAGAAAGAATTCCTAGTAATACAGAGCTTAGAGAATACTGGGGAGACATTTGGCTAAATGATTTAGACATAGAAAAAGTTTTATATAACAATTCTAATGAAAAAAGTAGGCTTACTAAAAAAGGATACAGTTATTTACAGAAGTTTTATCAGAATAATAAATATAATCCAGGAATTCCAATAGGTGTTAATGTGGATTATACTATTCAATTAGACAAATATAGTATTAGTGGAAATATTGAACTAATAAGATCTAAAAATAATAAAATACAAGTTGTTTATTTTTCTACAGCTCAATACCAATTAAGCGAATTTCAAATACTTAACGATATAAATTATACACTTACTTCTTATGCTTTTCGTCAAATGTTTGGCCAAAAAGAAGATGCTTTAATTAGTTATCATTTAGCAACAGGAAAAGAAATATTTTTAAGTCGTGGTCGCAAAGATGTTGAAAAAGTATTAACTACAATTGATAATATATATAACACAATTAAAGAAGGGCGTTATTGGCAAAGAATGAGTTACTTATGCACTCAGTGTCCTTATCAAGATTTTTGCACCAATTGGACAGGTAAAGAGTAAGATACTAAAATATTGACATTTGGAAAGGAGGTGTTAGGTTGAGAAGAAAAATAAATATAATTGAAGACCTAGGTAAAGGATTTAAAATTAATGAAGAAACCTGGTCTGGATCAAAAATTGAAGAAGAAAAAACTAATAAACCAGAAAAAGATAATGCCCAAAATACAGAAGAAAAGGAGGAATAATTATTGCTTGTATTAGGTATAGATCCTAGTCTTTCATCTACAGGATGGGCATTGTTAAAATTTGACAAAAAGAAAAAAGAACAATTAAAAGCAGTTGCTAAGCCTACATTACTTGATATCAATAACGAATATAAGCCTAAGTTAGTGAATTATGGAGTAATTACGACCTTTAACAAAGATAGATTATGTAATAGAGTTTTTCAACAAAGGGAAGAAATGAAAAAAATAGTTTTAAATTATGATCCTGAAATTCTTGTTTCAGAAGATCAATATGGCCATTTAAATATTAAAACACTTAAAAATCTATCACATGTTAGAGGTCAACACATGGCTATAGCTGCACAGATGAAAAAGCCATTTGTTTTATATACTCCAAGTGAAATTAAAAAAATAACTACAGGTAAAGGAAATGCTAAAAAGAAACAAGTCATAGATTCTATTAATAAATATTATAATTTAGAGCTTGATAATGATAATATTGCTGACGCAATAGCTGTTGCATTGTCTTATATATTTAAACCTGACAAAGGAACATACATATAAAAGGAGAATCAGATATGCCACGAATACAATTCAATAATTTTGATGTTTTTCTTTCAATGGAGGAAATGATAAGCTACGATCCTGACATAACTGAAAGGTTTTTAGAAATCTGCAAGAATGTTGATATAAGACAAACAGAACAGCAAGAATACTCCATTGCAATTATACCCAAGAAATACTTAGACTTCAACAATTATGGTGATTTTGGTACCAATGACCTATTATAGTAATGACGATAATAGCATGCTTGCTGTTAAATATCAACATGGAGATAAACAGGCAGGATTGAAGCTTCTGGATAATTTTCAGCCTTTGTTAATGAAGTTTACCAATTTAATTTATTATGGCAAATATGATTTAACAGACCAGCATACTCAAGAATTTTTAAAAACATTAATTTCTTCATATGATAATAATAAAGCCAAAAATATTATATCTTTAATTAATAATATGTTTCGGGCTTTTGACTATGAAGATATTATGCAAGAATTAAAACTAATATTTTTAAAACTTACTAAAAAATATGACCCTGATATGGCAACATTTCAAACTTACATCAAAGTATATTGGAAATATGAATTAAGGAAGCATGTTATGCAAGTGGTTCATAATTCTCCAATTACAATGCCTATCTCGGATTTTGCTAAATGCGATAAAAATAATGTCTGGGATATGTTCAGTGGTCTTATACAAAATGGTATTAAAGAAGAGTTCTTTGATTATATTGATGATAATTGGGTAGCTGGTTATACCTGTAGTTCTTTGTTTCAACAATTAACCGAGGAAGAAAGGTTAATTTTAAGATATAGATACATAGAAGGAATGACAGGCGTAGAAATTGCTGAAAAGATAAATAAGGCTCAACCTACTGTTTATGAAAGGATCAGAAGCATAAAAAAGAAATTAGCTAGATACCGAAAAGAAAAAAAAGAAAACATTATAATCCTGGATTCTATAAAAAAAGGAAAAACACATCAGGAGATAGGGAAATTAATAGGCAAGCATCAATCTACTATAACTAGAAGAATTAGAAAAATCATATAAGGAAAGGAGATTCTGTACAGTGCGAGGAAGAGCATGGACTAAAGGAGAAAAATTCGCTCTACTCAGATATGTTGCAGAAGGTCCAGAAAAAATAGCAAAAGAACTAGGAAGAAGTGTTGTCGCTGTAAAAACTATGGCACAAAATATAAATACAACAAAAGACTATAACGTCATACAGGAAAGACAGGAGTGTACAATAATACAATTCTGCAAAGATTGTCTATATGATCCTAAAACATGTAATGAAGATGTTATGAACTGTCTGGCGGAAGCCGATTTATATAAACAGCAATATGATGTTAGGGAAATAACAAAAAACGAACCAACAGTTGTTATTTGGAAAAAGAAGAAAAACGGAAAGGTATACAAAACGCTTAGATTACCTTTTAACTTATAAGTTTATAACAGAACATTAAACCAGGGGCAACTTAAAAAGTTGTCCCTTTTAAATCTCGAGCCGAAAATTATAGCAGAGGAGATGATCATTTTGTATCAAGTAATTAAACGTGATGGAAGCAAAGCAGTATATAATATAAATAAAATAAAAAATGCAATTTATAAAGCAGGCAGAGCCTGGGGGCTAGGAAAAAATCCAGCCAATGAACTGGCATATAGAGCTACAGAAATTGTAGATAAGAAAATTACAGAATATAATGAATGGCCAATTAAAGTGGAAGAAATTCAGGATTTAGTTGAAAGAACATTAATGGACTTAAATAAAGATGTGGCCAAAACTTATATTATATATAGATATCAAAGGCATAAAATCAGAAACAATGGAAAAGTTTTTAATGAAGCCATGCATATGATTGATAGCTATTTGGATCTTTCTGATTGGAAGGTAAAAGAAAATTCAAATATGGGTTATAGTTTACAGGGGCTTAATAATCACATTGCAAGCGAAATTACAAAACAATATTGGTTACAGGAAATCTATCCAGAAAACATTACAAAAGCACATCAAAGAGGAGATTTTCATATCCATGATTTAGGATCCTTATCAGTGTATTGCTGTGGTTGGGATTTACAAGATTTATTACTTAGAGGATTTTCAGGAGTAAAAACAAAAACAGAATCAAAACCACCAAAACATTTTAGAACAGCTCTTGGCCAGATAGTAAACTTCTTCTATACATTGCAGGGAGAAGCAGCTGGAGCTATGGCATTTTCTAACTTTGATACTTATTTGGCTCCATTTATCAGATATGACAATCTCACATACGAAGAAGTATATCAGGCTATGCAAGAATTTATCTTTAATTTAAACGTACCAACCAGGGTTGGATTCCAGACTCCTTTCACTAATATCACAATGGATTTAGTTGTACCAGAAATTTTAGCTGATCAGCCAGTTATTATTGGAGGAGAGTTCCAGGAAGAAACCTATAGTGAATTCCAGGAAGAAATGAATATGCTTAATAAAGCATTTGCTGAGGTAATGCTTGAAGGTGATGCAAAAGGTAGAATGTTCTCTTTCCCAATACCTACATACAATATTACAAAAGACTTTGATTGGGATAACGAACTACTTGATCCTGTATGGGAAATGACAGCCAAATATGGAATACCTTATTTCTCAAACTTCATTAACTCAGATATGAGTCCAGATGATGTAAGATCAATGTGTTGCAGGCTCAGGCTTGATAATAGAGAGCTTAGAAAACGTGGCGGAGGACTCTTTGGTGCTAACCCAATGACAGGCTCTATTGGAGTAGTAACCATAAATATGCCTAGAATAGGCTATTTATCAAACACAAAAGAAGAATACTTTGAAAGATTATTTCAACTTATGGATATGGCCAAAGAAAGCCTCGAAATCAAGAGAAAAGTATTAGAGAAGTTTACTGATTCTGGCCTGTATCCATATAGCAGATACTATCTGCAAAGTGTCAAGCAGAGATTCGGAGAGTATTGGAAAAACCATTTCAATACAATCGGAATCAATGGTATGAATGAAAGTCTATTGAATTTTATGGGTGTAGATATTTGCTCAAAAGAAGGTAGAGAATTTGCAAAAGAAGTATTAACTGCAATGAGAGAGCGATTAAGAGAATACCAGGAAGAAACAGGGAACATCTTCAATCTGGAAGCAACACCAGCTGAAGGAACAGCATATAGGTTAGCGTTATTAGATAAAAAAGAATTTGGTGATGACATTATAGTGGCAAACCAGGACAATGTAATTGAACACGATGCAGAACCATATTATACTAATTCTACACACTTACCTGTAGGATTTACTAATGACCCGTTTGAAGCTTTAGAGCTGCAAGATGAACTACAAACATTATATACTGGAGGTACAGTATTACACTTATTCCTGGGTGAAAAAATGCCCTCTATTAAGTCTACCAAAAAATTAGTTAGAAAAGTTGCTGAAAATTTTGCTCTGCCTTATTATACAATAACACCAACTTTCAGTATTTGTCCTATTCATGGATATCTTGCTGGAGAACATGAATATTGTCCAATTTGCGATATAGAAGACTAATGATAAAATGGAGTGCTTTTTAGCACTCCATAACTTTAAACAAGGAGGTAAAGAGATGATTCTGTTATTTATGGGGCCAAGTGGATCGGGAAAGACATCTTTAGTAGAAAAATTAGATATACCTGTACTTATATCATCTACTACCAGAAAGCCGAGACCTTGGGAAGTAAATGGTGAACATTATTATTTTGTTACAGAGGAAGAGTTTGATAGAATCGATAAACTTGAAGAAGCTACATATGATGGATATAGATATTGTTTATCCCGTCAAGAATATGAAGATAAACTTAAAGAAAATCCAATTGTATGTTCTGTTATGGAAATCAACGGAGTACTTCAGATTAAAGAAAAATTACCTCAAAATGAAGTCAGGGTATTCTATATTCATGCCCCATTAATCGATATAATTTTCAGGCTCTGGAAAGAAAGAGGATTTAAAAACATGGTAAGAAGAGTGTGGCATGCAATAAAAACAAACGAATTTAAAAATGCGAAAATGGCTGATTATATTATAGATAATTCAAATGGAAGATTTGATCTAACCCTTGTTTCAATAAAATCTATTATTAAACTTATAAATTACTTAAAAGAGAAAGGAGTATTTGACAATGACAGGACAGATAGAGATTATTACTGGGCCGATGTTCGCAGGTAAAACAGAAGAACTTATTCGAAGACTTACACGAGTACAATATGCTGGTCAAAGAGCGATAGTTTTCAAGCCAGAAATAGATAATCGATATGAACAAAACAAGGTATGTTCTCATAGTGGAAAACAAATAGATTGTATTGTTACCAACACATTAAATGACATATGGGAACAGGGACAAAATTATGATGTAATAGCTATTGATGAGATTCAATTTCTACCAACAAGAGATGAAATTTTAATAAATCAACAGCATGTAGAAATTAGAATAGATGATCTTCTTAATAAGTTGGCTGATATGGGTAAAAGAATTATTGTAACTGGATTAGATCTGGACTTTAGGGGAAAACCTTTTGTAAACACAATGTATATTATGGCCATAGCTGAAAAAGTAGATAAACTAACAGCTATTTGTATGCAATGTGGAAATCTGGCTACACGTTCTCAAAGATTAATAGAAGGAAAACCAGCTCATTATTTAGATCCAATAATTGTGGTAGGAGCTGAAGAAACCTATGAAGCAAGATGTAGAAAATGCCATGCAGTTGTGGAGGATTAAAAAATGAAAATAGCAGGTGTTTATCCTACATCACTATTAGATTATCCTGGCCATATTTCGACAATTTTATTTACTCAAGGATGTAATTTTAAATGTCCTTATTGTCATAATTCTCAGTTAATAACTTTTATTAGTGATACAGAAAACTTATTAGAACAAGCAAAAGAACTTATTGAAAACAGAAAAAACCTTATTGAAGCAGTGGTTATTACTGGTGGAGAACCACTTATGCAAGATTTTAATGAATTAGTTGATCTAATTAAATGGATAAAAAAACAAGGCTTAAAAATTAAACTAGACACTAATGGTAGTCGACCAATAGAATTAAAAGAATTAATAGATTTAAATTTACTGGATTATGTAGCAATGGATGTAAAACTATCATTAGAAAGTTACTCAATACTTGGCGGAGAAGCCAAAATGGATTTAAAAGACAAAATAAAATTAAGTATTGATACATTAATTTCTAGTATAATTGAATACGAATTTAGAACAACTGTAGTTCCTGAATTGCATACAGAAACAGATATTGAAAATATTGCAAAAGCAATTGAGGGAGCAGATAATTATTATATACAAAACTTTAAAGCAAGTGATAATATCTATGCCCCCTTATGGAAAAACCTTAAAGGATTTACTCCTGACAAACTGAAAATTTTTAAAAACATTGCTGAAAAGTATGTTAAAAATGTTAAAATTAGAGACTAAGGAGTTGTACAGAACATGAAAGAAGAAAAAGTTGTTGTTAATTCTTATTTCATCGTACAAGAAATTACAAACTGTATTAATCTTTATAACTATTATAGACAAATGTCTTCTTCAATTTGTTCAGACAAATTAAGCAGCATTGGATTTACTGAAGAAGAATTAAAAGCAATGGATATCCTTATTGATGCTTATGATAGGAAATCTAAAGAACTAAGGGAAAGAGCAGAAAAACATATTGAAGAAGAGTTTGCAAAATATGAAGAACGTGTAATACAATTATATAACTTTTATAACAGAAAAGAGGTGAGCTGAGTGGCCAAGACAAAATGTGAAGTATATAGCCGTGTAGTAGGTTACCTTGCCCCAGTAAGCCAGTTTAATCGGGGCAAGGTAGAAGAGTTCAAAGACAGAAAAACCTATGATAAAGCTCTAAAAGAATAAGCACTTATAATTATTATTTAAAACCCTGGTCTTGTCAAGGGCCAGGGTTTTGTATGTTATAAAGGAGTGTTGAAATGTTTGTAAATCTTCATGTTCATACAGAATATTCATTGTTAGATGGATTCTGTAATATACCAGGATTAGTAGCAAAAGCTAAAGAATATGGCCAGCCAGCAGTCTGTATTACTGATCATGGCAATTTACATGGGTTAGTAGAACTATATAAAGAAGCTAAAAAGCAAAACATTAAACCAATTCTAGGCACTGAATTCTATTTGGTAGATAACATGAAAGAAAAAAACAGGGAAATGTTTCATCTAGTTGTTCTGGCCAAAAATAATGAAGGCTTAAAAAATATTAATAAAATGTTAACTAAGTCATATACAGAAGGTTTTTATTACAAGCCTAGAATAGACTTCGAATTGCTTAAAGAACATAAGGAAGGTTTAATTGTTTTGTCTGCCTGTATGGCTGGAATGATTCCTAGAGCTCTCCAGGAAAGAAATTTTGAAAGAGCAAAAGAAATTGCCCTGGAATTCAAAGAAGTATTTGGAGATGATTTTTATTTAGAAATACAGGCAAACAAAATACAAGAACAATATTATATTAATGGATGTTTGGCTTCAATAAGCCAGGCAACAGGAATCCCCTTAGTTGCTACTTCAGATGTCCATTATTTAAATCATTCAGACTATAAATACCATGATGCTTTACTTGCTATTCAAACAAATAGTATGCTGAAAAACAAAGACAGGTTTAGATTTGATAATGACCAGTTTTACTTTAAAAGCGAAGAAGAAGTTAGACAGGATCTATTTGACAGATCAGGTTATGAAAAGGAAATAGATCAAGCTATAGAAAACACAGTTAAAATTGCAGAAAAATGCAACGTAGATTTAACTATAGGTGGAAAAATGCTAATGCCTGTATATGAGGTGCCAGAAGGCGAAAGTGAAGCCAGCTATCTGAAAAAACTGGCATTTGCTAGATTATTTAGTTTAGCCCTGGAAGAAGATATTGACTATAATTTATATGCTGAAAGACTTAGAGAAGAACTAGATGTTATTATAGGTAAAGGTTTTCCAGGATATTTTTTGATAGTAGCAGATGTAGTTCAATATGCCAGAGAAAATGATATTCTGGTAGGTCCAGGAAGAGGTAGTGCAGCTGGAAGCCTATTGTCATATTTGTTGGGAATAATAGCTGTAGACCCAATTAAACATGGACTACTATTTGAAAGATTTTTAAATCCAGAAAGAGAGTCTCCACCAGATATAGATACAGACTTTCAAGATGATAGAAGACAAGATATTATAAATTATGTTACAAAAAAATATGGAGAAGATCGTGTAGCACACATAGGAACTTTTGGCACTATGGCAGCAAGAGGAGCAATGAAAGATGCTGGAAGAGTATTAGGTTATGATTTTGCTTATCTTAATAATGAAGTAGTTAAAAATATACCTCAAATTCCTGGCATCACCATTAAGCAGGCATTAGAAGAAAATCCAAAACTAAACTATTATAAAAACCAACATCCAGATCTGTTTGAGCTAGCTGAAGCTATTGAAGGTAAACCAAAATCTTTTGGAACTCATGCTTGTGCAATGCTTATTACACCAGAATCAGTTACTGATTATGTTCCACTTGCTGTAAATGAAGGAGAAATAGTAACACAAGTAGAAATGCATAGCTGCGAAGATTTAGGTTTGCTTAAAATGGACTTTTTGGGCTTAAAAACACTATCAATTATTACAAAAACTCTTGAATTTGTTCACCAAAGAAAAGATTTAAAAAAGTATAAATGGATACCTACTATAGAGAATATCTATGAAATACCATTAGACGATCCAAATATTTATCGACACATATACAGCAAAGCAGATACAAATGGAGTATTTCAGTGTGAATCTCAACTATTCAAAGGAATTTTAAAGAAAATGAAACCAACAAAGTTTGAACATATAATAGCTTTACTTGCAATAGGCAGACCAGGCCCATTAGGGGCTGGGATTGTAGACGATTATGTGGATTGTCTACATGGCAAAAAAGAGCCAGAATATCCACACGAAGATTTAAAACCTGTTCTTGAAGAAACCTATGGATTGATTATATATCAAGAGCAGGTTATGAAAATTGCTCAAGTGATATCAGGATATAGTCTGGGCGAAGCCGACTTACTTAGAAGAGCAATGGGTAAGAAACAACCAGAAGTCATGGCAGCAGAAAAATCACGATTCATTGAAGGAGCATTAAGAAATGGATATAATCAAGAACTAGCAGAACATCTATTTGGATTAATTGAATATTTTAGTGGCTATGGCTTTAATAAGAGCCATGCGTGCGGCTACGCGTACTTATCCTATATTACTGCATATTTAAAATATTATTTTCCAAGTGAATTCTATGCAGCGATTATGTCTATCGAAGCAAGTAAAACAGCTACAGATAGTGAATTGAGATCATACCTGCAAGACTGTTACCAGAAAAAGATGCCAATACTATTACCAGATATCAATGAATCTAATGCTGGTTTCAAATCTATAGATGGAAAAATAAGATTTGGACTAAATAGTATTAAAGGTTTGGGAGACAAAGCTATTGAAGACATAATAGCTAAGCAACCTTTTGCAGATTTACAAGATTTTTATAATAAGGTAGACAAGAGAGTAGTAAATAAAACAGCTATTGAAAATATAATTAAAGCTGGTTGTTTTGATTGGTACAATCCAAACAGAAATCAACTCCTGGAAGATTATGAACAATTAAAAAATAAAGGTGTATTAAATATGAGTTTATTTACTAAAAACATTGAAATAACAGAAAAAGAAATAGTCCAAATGGAGATTGAAGCTTTAGGAATGTCTCTTACTAAACCAGCAGAATGGGACTTAGCATTAGACGGTGCTAATCTTACTATAGAAGGTACAGTAGTTAACACACGAGAACATACGACTAGAAATAATAAGCTAATGGCTTTTTGTGAAATTGAATCTGGATATAATGAAATTAATTGTGTGATTTTTTCCGATGTATATAGAAAAAACCACGATTTATTTCAAGAAGGATTTGTGCTAAGATTAAAAGGAAAAAAGAATGATAGATCATTAATAGTGGATGAAGTAGAGCTGATAGAAGGAGACTTCTTTGGCAAATAAACTATAGAGTGCACTTTTATTTAAAAAAAAGAGTTATAAATTAAATGTAA
>Ga0209537_1003039_pt1 | contig 15837 bp, 10 predicted proteins | sample BioPla4DNA1_FD_187698 | JGI IMG/M metagenome (GOLD analysis project Ga0209537, IMG submission 187698) | Biogas fermentation microbial communities from Germany - Plant 4 DNA1 (SPAdes) (version 2) | ecosystem: Engineered > Bioreactor > Anaerobic > Digestate | place: Bielefeld, North... | reverse complement strand
CTTTTGGATGGAGTTATGGTGGCTTTATGACAGCTCTAGCGATGACTAAAGGAGCAGATTATTTCAAAGCTGGCATCAGCGTAGCTCCAGTAACTAATTGGAAATTTTATGATAATATTTATACTGAGAGATTTATGCGTAAGCCTGCTGATAACGTTGATGGATATGAAAAAAATTCACCTATCTACTTTGCTAAAAAATTAAAAGGTAGCTTCCTAATAGTTCATGGCGATGCAGATGACAATGTTCATGTACAGAATACTATGGAGCTAGTAAATGCTCTTGTAAAAAATAATAAACAATTCGATTTATTTATTTATCCTAACAAAAATCATGGCATTTATGGTGGTTATACTAGATATCATTTGTATAAAAAAATGACAGATTTTTTGTATGATAATTTATAGAAGGTAGTGAATTTACAATTTAAAAAATAAAAAAGGGGGACATTTTTGCCCCCTTTTTATATTGTCAAACAGTAAAATAAGCGTAATAATGATTTTATTTATGCTTATTTTCTTCCATTTCTCTAAGTGCTGCTTTATTTACTTTGCCAGAACCAGTTTTAGGAAGTTCATTTAGATATTCTATTTCTTTAGGTAATTTAAATTTTGCTAAATTATCTCTGAGATAATCCATTAAGTAGCTAGTAGGCAAAACTATACCATCTTTTAAGACCACAAAGCATTTAACTACTTCACCTCTTAACTTGTCTGGTATACCAATAACAGCAGCCTCTTTTACACATGGATGGCGAAGTATCACTTCTTCTACCTCAGCAGCCCAAACAAGCTGTCCACCAACTTTGATAGTATCTTTGGATTTACCGATGATATAATAGTTCCCTTCCTCATCTTTTCTAGCTAAATCGCCAGTATAGAACCATCCATTTTTAAAAACTTCATTATTTAGTTCAGGTTCATTATAATAACCTACAAAAACTGATTTGCCTCGTACTATTAGCTCTCCTACTTCGCCTACTTTTACTTCATTGTCATCAGGATCTACTATTTTCAATTCTACATTATTAGGTACTGGCTTACCTACGGAACGAATATTGCTAGGTGAAGAAGCGCATACAGGAGGTATCACCTCTGTCATCCCCCAACTATTTATTACGATGGCGTTAGGACATAACTTTTCAAATTTTCTCATTAAATCTGGTGACGATGGAGCACCGAATACTACAGCCCATCTTACAGACTCTAAAGAATATGCTCTTATATCTTTCAAGTATAATAGTGCATAATACATAGGGGGCACCATAAAAAATCCTGTTATTTTCCATTTATCTATTAATTTTACAAGATCTAATGGATGATACTTAGGCATAATAACTGTACTTGTGCCAAAATGGATAGCAGTCATGGGAAATAATATGCCGCCAGAATGAGAAAAAGGGATAGCTGATATTATTCTTTCAGTTTCGTCCATCATCAATATTCCCTTCAATCCTTCAAATTCAGTCATCATTTTTAGTTGTTCTGCACCTAAGTGAATATGTTCATAGTCCCAAGTAGCTCCTTTGGGTTTGCCAGAGCTACCAGAGGTGTAGAAAATACTCGACGTCATATTTATATAAATCCCTTGATCTTCTAGCTCTGCTTTAGAATTACTAGCAAGTTTCCAAAAAGATAAATATTTAGCATTTTCTTCAATAGTGATTATATCACGTAAAGTAGGAATATTTTGTTTTAATTCTAATAAATTAAATTTGGCATTTGTGGTGGTGATGATACCTTTTAGCTCGCAGTGTTTACCTATAGAAAATACCTCTTGTGGATTAAAATAGAAATCTATAGGCACAGCTACTAATCCAAGAGAGTAAATAGCATAATAAGAATAAACATATTCGATACAATTTGGTAAATAGATAGCTATTTTATCTCCCTTTTTATAGCCCATATCTAATAAGCTATTAGCTAGTCTAAAAACACTATCTTTTAAACTCATGAAACAATACTCTTGGTCATTATACACATAAGCTGTTTTATGACCAAAATTCTCTGCTGCTTCGATAATTAATTGTCTAACATCTTTACGTGTTTCCATATATTTTTATTTTTGGGTATTAATGATTTTTCATAATATAGCTTTCATTTTTATTTACAAACGTATCTAATAAAAAAATATTTTTAAAATATCAACTAATTTTTTATAAAATAAAAAAAAGGGATGGTAACCACCCCTTTTTTTCATTATTTATTATAGTAAATATTATTTTTGGATAATTACAGGAATTATCAACCTATCATTATCAAATAAAATAATTATTTGATAAATACCATCGGAATAATTAGAGACATCTATAGACGTCTCATGAGTAGAAATAACTATATTTCCTAGTATATCTACTAATTGTATTTTTTGAATATGTTGGTCAGATATAATATTTAAATGATCATTAGTAGGGTTAGGGTAGACTGTAATATTGTGATTTGCATATTCACTAATACTAACGCTATTAATAGTGATAGTATTAGAAGGAGATGAAGAACAGCCATCTATAGTAACTATTACATAATAAGTACCATTTGCTGTTACTTCATAGTTCTGTGAAGTAGCTCCAGGGATAGGCCCATTTAGATTAAACCATTGATTGCCTAAGGTAGCACTTGATTGCAAAATTACAGGGGTATTACTTATTTGAGATATCACTGGTGTAGGAGGTAATGGTTTCACTATAGTTGATACTACATTACTTGTAGCATTTCCACAATTATTTGTAATTATAGCTCTGAAATACATTGTTCCTGCTGTGCTAGCATTATAAATATAAGGTGTGCTATTGGCACCAGATATATTATACCAAGAAGAACCATCAGTAGAGAATTGCCATTGTATAGTTGCTAATGGAGTATAACCCGTCAGAGATAATGTAATGTTGCTATTTTGACAAATTGATTGAGGTGAAGCACTAGCAGTACCAGCATTGGGTAATGGATTTACTGTTAAATTAATTATATTGCTATTTTGTGAACCGCAACTATTAGTTACTTGAGCTCTAATGTAATAAGTACCTGGATTAGTAGGAGTATAAACAAAGGTAGCAGTAGTACCACCAGCTATATTAGTCCAGGTAGAACCATCATTTGATTGTTGCCATTGTATTGTAGAATTTTGAGAATAACCTATTAATGATAAAGTAACATTTGAATTTTGACAAATCTCAGAAGCATTTGCACTTGCAGTACCTGAAACTGGAGCAGGATTTATAGTTACTGCTTGAGTGCTACTGTTAGAGCTACCACAATTATTAGTAACTATAGCTCTGAAATGTACAATACCAGCTACTGTAGCTGTATAAATATAAGGAGATGAATTAGCTCCAGGAATATTAGACCAATTTACTCCATCATTAGATTGTTGCCATTGTATTGTTGCTCCAGGAGTATAATTAGATAATGTTAAACTAATATTATTGTTTTCACATACAACCGTTGGATTTACATTAATATTGCCTGCACTTGGTTGAGCTTCGATAATTATAGAAACTGCATTACTATTTGCTGAACCACAAATATTTGATACTGCAGCTCTGAAGTAAATGGCGCCTAATGATGTTGCTGTATAGTTAAATATACTATTGTTGGCAGCAGGAATATTAGTCCAATTTACTCCATCATTAGATTGTTGCCATTGTATTGTAGCAGATGGTGTATATCCTGCCAATGATATATTTACAGATGCCCCCAAGCATACATATTGAGCACTAGCACTTGCAGTGCCGGCAATAGGTGCAGGATTTACTGTTACTATCACAGTATTACTATTAGCAGATCCACAATCATTACTAACAACAGCACGGAATTGTATCGTTCCAATGTTAGAAGCAAGATAACTAAAAGGAGAATACGTTGCTCCGCTAATATCTAACCACGTACTACCACCATCAGTAGATTGCTGCCATTGAATATTGGCAGATGTAGTATAACCACTTAATGAAAGGACTATGGTATTATTTTGACAAATATCAGAAACATTTGCACTGGCAGTACCAGATACAGGTGCAGGATTTACTGTAATAGTTATTACATTAGAAGCTTCATTACACGTACCACTTGTTACCATAGCTCTGAAATGTGTTGTAGTAGTTAAATTAGTAGCTGTATAAGTAGATGAGGTGGCTCCACTTATGTTTGACCATGTATTGCCATCACTAGATTGTTGCCATTGTATGGATCCAAAATATCCAGTTAAATTAAACACTACAGATGGAGCAACATCACAAAAGCTCGTTGGTCCAGATACACTTGCTGTACCACTAATAGATGTTAAAACAGTTACTTGTAATACATTTGATTCTACGGGATTACATCCTTGTGAGCTAACTACTGCTTTGAAATATGTAGATTGTGTCAAAACTGGAGTTGTAAAAGGACTAGTAGTTCCACCAGTGATAGGTGTCCAATTAGTACCATCAGTAGATTGCATCCATTGCAAATTACCTGAATATGAGCTTAAAGTTAATGTTACTGGATTATTGTAGCAAATATTTGTTTCAGATACAGATGCAGTGCCAACAGTAGGTTGTGGAGAGATTATTAATTGAAATGCAGAAGTGAAAACATCAGCACATATACCACCACTTCCTACTTTTACTCTATAATAATATGTACCTGGAGTTAAAGTAGTCGGTATAGCATAAGAAGTGCTCGTAGCACCAGAAATATCAGACCAATTATTGCCATCAGTAGATTGCTGCCATTGATAACTAGTACCAGTATAACCAGATAATGTGAGCGTGCCAGTATAACCTTGACATAAGTTTGTAGGACCACTTATTGTGCCAGCAGTAGGTGGAGCTTGAATTGTGAATGTTTTACTAGCTACATCAACACAACCATTCCATAATCCACTTAGAGTATATAAACTAGCGTTATATGTATTGGCATTTGTATATGTATATGTATGATTTGGTTGCCATATTAGATTTGATCCATCACCCATATCCCAAGCATAAGTTGAATCATTTGTAGTGAGTCCAAAATATCTCCTAAACGCATCAAAAGCAAAAAATCTAGAAGTTAAAATATTTGTAGGTGTAGAAGTTTGATTAAAACTAATTGGTGTACCTAAACATAGCGTCGCAGCACTAGGAGTATTTGTATAGCTAGATGTTATTGAATAAGATACTATTGGGCTAAATAATGCGTCAAAATCTTGTCCATAACCAGATTCACAAGAATACCATGCACTATTATAATATGTGTACGATAAACCTTCTCCATAAGTATTACTTTTAGCATTATTAACTATTAAATACAATCTTTTATTAGAAGTGTTATTTTTGACAACAATAGCAAAATTTTGAGTTATAGTGATAGGTGTAGGGAAATTAACAAAATATTCTGTAAGAGTATTACTTGTTACAGAAATAGTTGCAGATGCACCACTTATTTGAGTTGTTGGTTGATAATTAGCATCTACATTATATAGAAAAACTTGCATACTTATAGGAGGTGTATAACCACTAGCTACTTGAGCATATATAGATACTCCTGTTACCTGAATGCTGCTATTAACAATAAAAGCTTGTGAGTGCATCTCTCCATAATCGCAAAATGCATTATAAAAAGTATCTTCTCCTATATACAATAAGGATTCTTTTATTAATCCATAATATAAAGTGTCTACACAGTTTTGAGTTTTAGAATAATCAACATTTGTCAGCAATTTTACTTTTGATTTGATAATATTATCACTTATTGGCGATAGTGATTTTATTTGTGCATTTAATACATTTGTAAGTATTAATGCACTAATTAATAATAAATACTTTCTCATAATAATTAATTTTGGCGTTTATTTATGACAAAATTAATATATTTTTTTAAAATACTAAATATTTTTTTAAACATTGTTAAACTAATTCTTTAATATTAATTTTGTAAAAAAATTAAATAATGGTAGAATTGACTGCACCTGTTGGGTCATGGGCTAGTCTAAAAGCTGCAATAGATAATGGTGCTGATAGTGTGTATCTAGGAGTAGGTGATCTCAATATGAGAAGTTCATCAGCATTAAATTTCTCTCTTGATGACTTACCCCGATTAGTACGTATTTGTCATGAAAATAATTTAAAAATTTATATTACCCTAAATACAATAGTGTATGATGATGAGTTAGAAAAAATAAATAATATCTTAGATAAATTACAACAAAATGGTGTAGATGCCGTGATAGCTAGCGATATAGCAGTAATATTAAAAGCTGCTGAGAGAGGGTTACCGGTACATATATCTACTCAAGCTAATATAACAAACATAGAAGCTATAAAATTTTTTTCTCAATGGGCTACAACTGTTGTACTTGCTAGAGAATTAACTCTCGATAAAATTAAAATTTTATCTGAAAAAATAAAATCAGAAAATATTTTAGGACCTAATAGTAAATTAATACGTATAGAAACTTTCGTACATGGAGCCTTATGTATGGCTGTGTCTGGTAAATGCTATATGAGTTTAGATTTAGAAGGTAAATCAGCTAATCGTGGAGAATGTCATCAAATTTGTCGCAGAAAATATAAACTTTTTAATGCTGAAACTAATGAAGAAATATTAATAGATAGAGAGCATATAATGTCGCCTAAAGATTTATGTACTTTGCCTTTCATAGACAAATTGATAGATAGTGGAATATCGGTTTTTAAAATAGAAGGTCGTGGTCGCCAACCTGAATATGTAGCATTGACAACTCGTATCTATCATGAAGCAATTCAGAGTGTCTATGATAATACTTTCTCTCAAACTAAAGTAGCATCCTGGATGGAAGAGCTCAAGCGTGTGTATAATAGAGGTTTTTGGGATGGATACTATCTCGGTAGAACCATAGGAGAATGGACTGATAGGGAAGGAAGTTCTGCTAGTGAATTGAAGGAATATATAGGATTTGTTTCAAATTATTTTGCTAAAATTAATGTTGCAGAGGTTTATTTAGATGCTGGACAACTAAACGTAAATGATAGAATATACATAATAGGGCCTAACACTGGAGTTATGGAATTCAAAATAAATGAGCTTCGTGATAATAATGGAAATGTAATACAATTTTCTGATAAAAATATCGTTTCTTTTAAAGTACCTAGTAGAGTAAGAAAAAATGATAAAGTATATTTAATAAAAAATAGAAATAATGATTAGAAATTTAAATTTTTACAATAATTTAATTTATTGATAAAAAAACATAACAAATTTTTAAAATATAAAAAATATTAATTAACTTTGCAAATAATAAAAAAAATAATATGAAAGCACTTCATTTTGATGTTAATAAGTATTTAGATCAATATTATACTACTTCAGATGTTTTAGTTTCATTTAAAGGTATGTTAACTGAAAACAAAATTGGTAGATTATTAGATGAATTAGAAGCAAACTTAAATAAAAATGAGCGCGAATTGCGTTCTTCAATATTGATAGTAGCTAATGAAATGCTCGATAATGTTGTCAAATATACTTCAAACAAGATTTTACCTCAGGTTTTTATTGCTGTACGCAAGATGGATACATTGCAAATAATTACTGCTAATACTATTACACCTATTCAAGTAGATTCACTTAGAAATGCTGTTTATGATGCTAATAGATTAAGCCAACCAAAAACTAAAATAGATCCAAATGAAGCTAAAGAAAAAAATAAAAAATTAGGTCTTATTGATGTTTATCATAAAACTAAAAATCCTATTCAGATGAATTTCTATACTATTAATAATGATGGTAGTATTTTTGCTGAAGTAATTGCTACATTTAAAATTTAAATTCTTTTAAAGCTATTATCCTAACCCCTTATCTCGCACACGGGGGTCTATTAATAAATATATTAAATCGACTAGCAAAGTCACAAAAATAAATAATAAAGCTATTATAAAAATCCCTGCTTTTAATACAGGTAAATCATAGTTTTGTAAACTTTCTACTATTAAGCTACCCATACCACGCCAATTAAAAACATATTCTACAAATACAGAACCTGCTAATAAAGATGCGAACCATCCACTAGCAGAAGTTATCAATGGATTCATAGCTGCGGGAAAAACATGATGAGAAATAATTCTATTATTTGATAATCCTTTTGCTCTAGCTGTCTTGATGTAGTCTGCATTTAACACATCTAGCATGGAATTTCTAATTAATGGAACAAATACTGCTAATGGCCTTATAGACAAAGTAAATGCGGGCAAAATCAAATTTTTCCAATTTATATATGTGCTGTATGATAACTCATCTACCTCTATTAAATTGCCATGCATAGATAATCCTGTAAAGTCATGAAGTAAATATCCAAATATCCAAGCTATTAATAAAGCTGCAAAAAACGATGGTAATGACATTCCAATAGAACTAAAAACTATAATTAGTTTGTCTATCCAAGTATTAGCTTTGATGGCTGAAATGCTACCTAATAGTATTGAAAGAAATAATGCGATTATCATTGTTACTACAGCTAATATCAAGGTTAGTGGAAAGGCCTCCTTTATCAATACCCATACTGGCTGACCTGTAATATATGACTCGTGTAATACTATTGGTTTAATGCCAAATTTTACATTTTGAAATTTTACTATTGACAAGTTTTTTGATAAATATTTTTCATCATAAAAAAATACATTCTCTTCATTATCAGAAAATAATCCTAATGGACTGATATCATTTAAATATTTAAAATACTGAACATACAATGGTTTATCTAATCCTAATTTTTTGCGAATAGCTTCCTCGGTAGCTACATCACTTCTTTGTCCCATTATTAACCTGACTGGGTCAGAAGGTAACATATTAAAAAGAATAAATAAAAATGTCAATACTCCCCATACTAATAGTATCACGTATCCTATTCTTTTTAATATTAACATTTGCTTTTTACAATTAAACAAATCACAAAATAAATAATATTTTATCAATTTAAATGAAATGTTTTTTAAAAAATTATTTTTAAATTTCTTTACAAATTTTGTTTTATTTTTGTGTAAATTTTAATAAAATAATGAATTCCATTTTTAATAATCAACAGATAATAAAAGAATATTTAGATAATATACAAAAAACAATTAATAGAGGTGATGCTAGAGAAGAGAGTTATTATGAGCATTTAAAAAGTCTAATTAAATCCTGGGCGGAGCAAAACAAATTGAAAAAAGTGGATATAACAATTTTGCCAAAACAAACAGAAGCGGGTAATCCAGATTTTCGTATATGGGATGGCAAAAATCATATAACAGGTTATATAGAAGCCAAAGATCCTAGCATTACTAATTTAGACAGAATTGAAGATTCAGGGCAATTGATAAGGTATATCACGACTTTTCCTAATGTGATTTTAACTAATTTTTACGAGTTTCGTCTATATAGAAATGGCGAAAAATTAAAAACTGTTACTATTGCCAGACCAGTTATTGCACAAAAAATTAAAGTAGCTCCTCCGATAGAAAATGTTGATGAATTCTATAATTTGCTTGATACATTTTTCTCTTTTTCATTACCAAAAGTGAGTAATGCAAAAGAATTAGCAAGAGAATTGGCTAAACGTACTCGCTTTTTAAGAGACGAAGTTATAACAATTGAAATAGCACAAGAGGAGAAAAAAGGTCAGCAATCACTTCTAGGTTTTTATGAAGCTTTCAAAAACTTTTTAATAGGAACATTGACTACAAATACCTTTGCCGATCTATATTCGCAAACTTTGACGTATGGTCTTTTCGCAGCACGTACTCGCGCAAATGGCGAATTTAATAGAGAGCTAGCATTCAAATATATACCAAATACAATAGGAATATTACGAGATATTTTTCGATACATTTCACTCGAAGACCCTCCAATTCAATTGCAGACTATTGTAGATGATATTTCTGAAGTTTTGAATGTAACTGATGTTAATAAAATCTTACAAGATTTTTATTTTCAGGGAAAAGGGGAAGATCCTATTGTTCATTTTTATGAAACCTTTTTGACAGAATATGATCCCAAAATTAGAGAAAAACGTGGAGTGTATTATACTCCCGAGGCTGTTGTCAGTTATATTGTTAGGTCTATCAATGATATTCTAAAATCTCATTTTTCTATGAATGACGGACTTGCTAGCAGAGAAGTAACTTTATTAGATCCTGCAGCTGGCACTCTAACCTTCCCAGCCGAAGCTGTTAAATTAGCAGTTAAAGAATATACTGATAAATATGGTAGCGGAGGTAAAAATAATTTTATAAAAACACATATTCTTGAGAATTATTTTGCTTTTGAACTTATGATGGCACCCTATGCTATCGGCCATATCAAAATGAGTTTCCTTTTAGAAGAACTAGGTTATAAATTGGCTGATGATGAGCGTTTTAAATTATATCTCACAAACACCCTCGAAATGGAAGATTTGGCCCAAATATCTATTCCTGGTTTGAGTTCTCTGAGCGAAGAAAGTCATAGTGCTGCTAAAGTTAAGCAAGATCCAATATTGGTAATACTTGGAAATCCGCCATACTCTGGTATATCAGCTAATATGACTGAATGGACTGATGAATTATTGAAAACTGATAAAGACGGAGCACAGAGTTATTATAAAGTAGATGATATGCCATTAGGTGAAAAAAATCCTAAGTGGCTTCAGGACGATTATGTTAAGTTTTTACGTTTTGCTCAATGGAAGATTCACAAAGCTGGCAGGGGTATTGTTGGCATGATCACTAATCACAGCTATTTAAATAATCCTACTTTTAGAGGTATGCGTCAAAGTCTCATGAATACTTTTAATAAAATTTATATAATTGATTTGCATGGCAATAGTTTAAAAAAAGAAAAAGCTCCTGATGGTAGTAAGGATGAAAATATTTTTGATATACGTCAAGGCGTTGCTATTGGCATTTTTGTGAAACATGAAAATAAAAAAGGTTGCAAAGTTTATCATAAAGATCTTTGGGGGTTAAGGGAAGAAAAATATAATTGGTTGAAAAACAATGATTTCAATGTAAAAGATTATGTAGAATTAGAGCCAGCTACACCGTGGTATTTTTTCATTCCAAGAAATGTAAAAGACCTTGCTTTTTATTTAGATTGGATGAAAGTAAATGAAATATTCCCAATAAATGTTACTGGTATTGTGACAGCTAGAGATAGTTTTGCTATAGATTTTGATAAACAATCTTTACGTAATAGGATTATTAAATTTAGGAATAAATCTTTCAATGATGAAATGATTCGCAATGTATTTAAATTGAAAGATACACGTGGTTGGAAATTGAGTGAAGCCAGAAGGAAATTACAGAATGATGAAAATTGGGATACTTATTATAAAAAAATACTTTATAGGCCTTTTGATGTAAGAGAAATTTATTATACTCCATTGGTAATTGAGGGGAGTAGACTAGAAGTAATGCAACACATGCTAAAAGGTAATAATTTAGGACTAATAACAACAAGGCAAGTAGCTGAGACATCTTTTAATCATTGTTTTATTAGTAAAAATATTATTGAAAGCAGAATAACATTGAGTAATAAAGGTATTGCATATCTTTTCCCACTTTACTTATACACAGATTCAGAACAGAATAAAAAAAGAAATAGACCTTTCTACCAAACCATGAGTGTATTTGAAAGTAAAGCAGAATATAGTGCTAAAAAACCAAATATTGACCAGAAACTTTATGATAAATTAAACAAAACCTACAAAAAAAACATCTCACCAGAAGAAATTCTTTACTATATTTATGCTATTCTTTATAGCAATATTTATCGTAAAAAATATGTTGATTTTCTTACAATTGATTTCCCGAGAATACCATTTACTAAAGATTATAAACTTTTTAGCAAAATAAGCGAGTTTGGACATAATCTCACCTCCCTCCACCTTGTAGAAAGTCAAATGCTAAATAAGATTATTTCTAAATATGAAGGTGAATCTACTTCAGACAAAATAGAAAAAATTGTCTATGATGAAATAAATAAAAAAATCTATATAAATAAAGATAAATATTTCTCTAATGTAGAATCAGAAGTATGGAATTATTATATTGGTGGTTATCAAGTTTTACCAAAATATTTAAAGGAAAGAATAGGCAAAACAATGGATAATCCTGAATATTTTTGCAAAGTGATTAGTTCTATTTATTATACTATCGACATTCAGAAAAATATTGATCAAATCTACCTTGATGTAGAAAAAGATTTTATAAAATTTACGTAAACTTATTTTAAATTAGTAAAAGATGGAAAAGAAAGCTGGCAAAATCGGTTTCGGCGAAGGAGTATTAGAAGCTGGTGAAAAATATTCAAATTTAGTGGTTTTAGGAGCAGATATCACAGCATCAGTAGGATTAGATTTGTTTAAATCAAAATATCCTGATAGGTTTTATAGTTTTGGTATTGCAGAGCAAAATATAGCAGCTACTGCAGCAGGAATGGCTCTCTCGGGGTTAATTCCTGTGTTTAGTACCTATGGAGTTTTTGCTGCTTTTAGATGTGCAGATCAAGTGAGAACATCCATTTGTTATAATAATGCAAAAGTGATAATCGGTGGTGCACATGCTGGCATAAGTGTAGGACCAGACGGCGCTACTCATCAAGCATTAGAAGATTTAGCAGTGATGCGGTCTCTACCTAATATGACTGTATTGTCACCTTGCGATGCTAACCAAACAAAAAATCTACTTTTAGCTGCTATTGAACAGGTAAATGGCCCAGTATATATTAGATTTGGTAGAGAACCTATGCCTAATTTTTCAGATAAAAATATTATTCCTCAGATCGGCAGAGCTCAAGTACTGAGAAATGGCTGGGATATTGCAATAATGGCTACAGGATCTTTAGTGTGGGAAAGTTTGAAAGCAGCTAATTTTTTATATAAAAATTATAAAATTGAGTCTGCAGTAGTAAATGTTCATACTATAAAACCCATAGATGTAGAGACGATAAGTTATATTGCAAAACAATGTAAATTAATAGTTACTGCTGAAGAACATCAAAAATTCGGTGGATTATACTCTGCAGTATCAGAGGTGTGCTCTGAATATTATCCAGTACCTATCAGTGCTATAGCTATGAATGATAGATTTGGCGAGAGTGGTAAACCTTCTAAATTAATGAATTATTTTGGATTTACTTCTGAAAATATCGTAAAAACTGCTTTATATATGCTAAAAATATGAAAATAAATAAAAAATTTTTGTTTTTAATTTATTTATTTTTAAAAATTATAAATGTAAATGGACAAATGGAAGAGAAATATTTATTGGGGAAAATAGACCATCAGAATGATAGTAATTTTGTTTTAGTAGATAAACAATTTACCGAAAATGGCAAGGAAATATATCTGAGAAAAGAAGTTTATGAAGCTTTTAAAAAAATGCATGAAGCAGCACAAAATGATGGTGTAACATTAATAATTGTTAGCGGATTTAGAAGCTATGAATATCAAAAAAAATTATGGGAAGATAAATGGTTTGGATACACTCCAGTAAATAATAAAGATTTATATCTCGCTATACCTGATGATTTGGAAAGAACTAAAGAAATATTAAAATATACTGCAATGCCTGGAACATCTAGACATCATTGGGGGACAGATATAGACTTAAACAGTGTAGAACCATCATATTTCAATACTATTGAAGGGAGAAAAATTTATGAATGGTTACAAAAAAATGCTGATAAATATGGATTTTGTGAACCATATACATCCTTTGACAAAGATAGACCTGATGGATATCAACCTGAACCTTGGCATTGGAGCTATTATCCTTTGGCTAGAAAATTGTTAGATGAATATCAAAAAACAATTAAATTTTTTATGATGATAGATTTTGCTGGTTATGAATTTTTTAATAAATTAGAAATAATAAATAAATATGTACTAGGTATAAATCCTAAATGTTTTTAAAATTTATATATATTTTTTTTGAAGTTAAATTAATATAATTTTGCAATATAAAAATAGAAAATATGGCTAAAAATACTAAATATATATTTGTAACTGGCGGAGTAGTTTCTAGTCTTGGCAAAGGTATTATATCAGCTTCTGTAGGTAAACTTTTGCAATCTAGAGGCTATTCTGTTACAATTCAAAAACTAGATCCATATATCAATGTAGACCCAGGAACACTTAATCCTTATGAACATGGTGAATGCTATGTGACAGAGGATGGAGCAGAAACAGATCTAGACCTTGGACATTATGAAAGATTCATAAATATTAATACTTCTCAAGCAAATAATGTAACTGCAGGTAAAATCTATCTGAATGTAATAGAAAAAGAACGTAGAGGAGATTATTTAGGTGAAACTGTACAGGTAATCCCCCATATCACCGATGAGATAAAATATCGCATTAGATTATTAGAATTTAATGGAGATTATGATTTTATAATTACTGAAATAGGCGGCACTGTCGGTGATATAGAATCATTACCATTCATAGAAGCTGTCAGACAGTTAAGGTTAGAATTAGGTAAACGTTCATTAGTTATGCATTTGACTTTGTTACCTTATTTAGCTAATATTGGTGAATTAAAAACTAAACCCACTCAACACTCTGTAAAAAATCTTCAAGAGTTAGGAGTACAACCAGATATTTTGATATGTCGTACACAAGTGCCTATTACAGATTCTATTCGCCAAAAATTAGCTCTTTTTTGTAATGTAGAACCTCGAGCTGTTATAGAAAACATAGATTTAGATACTATCTATAAAGTACCTATAAAAATACTCCATGAGAAATTAGATGAGGTAATATTAGATAAATTTCAAATAGAAAATTTAAATAAATCTGACCTTACTAAATGGATAAATCTCTTAGATAAATTAGAAAATTATAAAAATGTTGTAAAAATAGCTCTAATAGGAAAATATGTAGAACTAAAAGATGCGTATAAATCTATAATGGAATCATTTATTCATGCGGGAGCTTTTTTGGAAACAAAAGTAAATCTAGATTTTATCAGCTCAGAAAATATTAAAGAAGAAAATGTAAATGATTTACTTGCCCAATATCAAGCGATATTAATAGCACCTGGGTTCGGTGAACGCGGATTAGAAGGCAAAATTTTAGCATCTAAATATGCACGAGAAAATAAAGTCCCTTTTCTAGGTATTTGTTTAGGCATGCAAATGGCAGTAGTAGAGTTTGCTCGTAATGTTTTAAATTTACAAGATGCTAATAGTAGAGAGATAGATCCAAGATGCTTAAACCCAGTAATAGATCTAATGGAAAATCAAAAAAAGATATCAGTTAAAGGCGGAACTATGAGATTGGGAGCATATCCTTGTAAAATTACTAAGAATTCAAAACTATATGAATACTATAAAGAAGATTTAGTCTATGAGAGGCATAGACATAGGTACGAGTTTAATAATAAATATTTAGAAATATTCGAATCACACGGAATGAAAGCTGTTGGTATAAATCCGACAGAACAGCTAGTAGAAGCAGTAGAAATAGAAAATCATCCTTTTTATATCGGCGTGCAGTTTCATCCAGAATATAAAAGTCGATTTGAAAAACCACATCCACTATTCATAAGTTTGGTAAAAGCAGCAATCGAGAGATTTAAAGGGGAATAATAGGGGACATAAGAATGAAGATAATTTTTATTATCTTCATTCTTATGTATTGTTTGTATTTTTATGTAAAAGATTTTATATGCTTATTTTTTAAAAATATATTATATTTGCAACAAAATTTTATTAAATATGAAAGACATAGTATCAAACCTCCAAGAGCACCTCTCACAGGGCAAACAACTAAATTTAGAATTCCTCAATAATCTTTACAATAAGATGAAACTCCAAGGCAACGACGTTGTAGATTATCAACATCTGAAAGCTGAAAGCGTCTCTCCACAATGTCCCAATTGCAAAA
>Ga0209537_1003035_pt1 | contig 15841 bp, 15 predicted proteins | sample BioPla4DNA1_FD_187698 | JGI IMG/M metagenome (GOLD analysis project Ga0209537, IMG submission 187698) | Biogas fermentation microbial communities from Germany - Plant 4 DNA1 (SPAdes) (version 2) | ecosystem: Engineered > Bioreactor > Anaerobic > Digestate | place: Bielefeld, North... | reverse complement strand
CAATATGGTCTGCGATACGTCAGTGAACTCTCGCCTACGATTACGCATTGTGAACCACGGACTAAATGAGCCTGAGTATACCTCATCAGGTGTCGGCTCTGGAAGGTCTTTCAACGCTTCACCGGTATTCATAGACTTTCCTGTGTACGCCGGGATTGCGTAATCGGTAATGTTCAGGTCTTCTCTAAACCCTGTGATGATTACCCGCTCCCTATCCTGCGGTACTCCAAAGTCCTTGGCGTTTACCAACTGATAAAACACGGTATATCCCGCAGCACTGAAATCCTCAATAATCTGCCTTAGGACTTCACCCTTGCCCATCGTAAGAATTCCTTTGACGTTCTCACCGATAAAACACTTCGGCTTCTTAGCCTTTATTACCCGCACATATTCCTTATAGAGCTTGTTCCTTGGGTCGTCTATGACACGCTTCCCGCCCAGACTATACCCTTGGCAAGGAAAACCTCCCAGAAATACATCACAATCAGGAATAGTGCTTGCGTCTATCTTTGTTATGTCCTTTTGTACTACCGTGGTTTCAGGACTGTGCAGTCGGTATGTAGCACAGGAATCCCTGTTGAAATCATTCGCCCAGAGTATCTTGTAACCCGCCTGCTTGAAGCCAAGGTCTAAGCCGCCAGCCCCGCAGAACAATGAGCATACCTTATGTCCTTCCATCAAATCCCCCTCACTACGCTGTGTATTGTGCTTTATAAAGTGCATTACCTGAGGCACAGTTTAGAGGGATTATAGCTGTACTTTGCAGTTAGGAAGGTTCTTCGCCCATACCTTACCCAGTTCTTTCAACTGCTCTGCTGTCAGGTTCTTCTTACTCTGACTTCCATTCTGAGCCTGAGCTTTCCTGCGTGCCTTTCTCTCCTGCTCACTCCACCCCGGACTTCTCCCACTCTTATGCCTTTTTTTTCACCATTGTGCGTGGTTTCAAAATTGTCCTTGTAGGTCGGCTTCTTCGCTACGTGCTGTCGCATTTTCTCGTGATACTTCGGTCCAGTAAGCCGTGCCGACAACATTAAGCCGAAGGTCTGCCGATAAGACAGCGAATCCAAACCATGCTTACGGATTGTATGTTCTATAAGCTTGTGAACCTCCCACGACTAAAGTCGTAGGCTTCTAACCTCGCAGTTAGAAATTCCTGCTTCTTAGACTTCGTAACCTCCATCTCCACAGGCTTGAAATCCCGTAGTCCCTTACGGTACTCATTTATATTTAACTTGCTAATAATCGCAATCCTTCATTTAGTATATTTACTGCTGCGTTTATATCTCTATTATGTTTAGTATGACATTGTGGACATATCCATTCTCTTATATTTAGATCTTTAACTTCAATATTTTTATATCCACACTTAGAACATAATTGTGAAGATGGGTAATATGTGTCTACTTTTTGAATAATTCTATCGTGCCATAATGCCTTATACTCCAGCATCCTCACAAATTCACTCCAAGATGCGTCGGAAATTCTTTTTGCTAAATTGTGATTTTTAACCATACCTTTTACAGACAAATCTTCAAGACAGATAATTTGGTTTTCTCTTATCAGTCTTGTAGATAATTTCTGTAAAAAGTCTATTCTTTGGTTTCTAATTTTCTTATGAACTTTATTTAGTCTTATCCTTTGCTTTTCTATATTTTTACTTCCTTTTTGTTTTTTAGATAATTTTCTTTGTTCTCGTTTTAATTTTTTCTCTAGTTTTAATAGATATTTTGGATTTTCTATTACTTCACCATCAGATGTAGTTATAAACTCTTTTAAGCCTAAATCTATTCCAATACTGTTTTCTGTACTTTCATATTTATCTATTACAACGTCAGTACAACATATAGAAACATAATATTCATCAGAATAAGTTTTAGTTATAGTACAATTTACTATTCTGCCTTGAATATCTCTGTGTTGTATCATATCTACCCAACCAAGTTTAGGTAGTTTAATTTTATTCTTCTCTACTTTTATATTATTGTTTGTAAACGTAGTCCTGTAACTTTGTTTATAATGATGTTTAGACTTAAATTTAGGAAATCCTTGATTTTTATTACCTTTTTTAATTTCTCTAAAGAAATTTTGAAAAGCTCTATCTAAATTCTTTAATGCGTTTTGTAAGGCGAATTTATCTACTTCTTTTAACCAAGGTTTTTCTTGTTTTAGTTTGGTTAAATCCGCAGAACAAGCATTATAATTCATAGTTGTTTTGTTTTGCTGGTATGCTTTTATACGCCTGTCTAAGTAGTAATTATATACGAATCTAGCACAACCAAAGGTTTTAGCCAGTAATTCCTTTTGTTTTGTATTTGGATATAACCTAAATTTATATGCTTTTTCCATAGATAAATTCACCTACCTTTTATTATTTTGTCAAATATTATCGTGCCACTTACTCATGACTAAAGTCACGAGTGTGCGTGGCACATTTTTATCAAAAAAACATGAAATGCATAAAAATATACAAATTATCAGCAATTGAATTATAAAATGTCTTTTTAGTTTAATTATCCTCTTATTTGCACAAAATAGTAAACAAGTAAACAAATATAAGAAAAATAAAAGAAAGGAGCAAGAGGAATTTTTTTCTTATTCAGTGTAATAAGCCTGAAAATAAGATTAGATACCATTGTTATAGCAACTAATAATATTGACGGATAAAATCCAATCCAAAGACCGATATTGCCTCCGAATTTTATATCTCCAGCTATTCTGTCTCCAGAATACATAGCGAGCAAGAGGAATGTGAGAAAAATAACCGCTCCACCCATAATCCAATCTTTAATATAAAGCCCGTTATGCAATATAATTCCGTTTATAAAAATTACGACAACCCTGCTAAGAAGCATAGCAATATTGAATTTGTCATATATTTTCATATACTTGATATCCGTATATGTGGCAACTATGAAAAAAATATTCAGAACAATAACAATCCAAAGCTGAGAAAAATTATTTGACAAAGATTCATTGAAACTATTTATCGCATTTTGAAAAAAAGTTGAAAACAAAACATCATCTCCCTTCCTTTTACTATTAATAATTATATCTTCAAAATAACAGATCCGCAATAATTACAAGGTTGAAGAATTAATAATTTATGATTTATAATACAAAAAAACAATGGTTTTTCAACCATTGTTTTTTTTAGTTTTATTAATACGGGATAAATAATCTTGCTTTAACACGAACCTGAACATTACCTGATGGACTTACTCTTGACGAAGGGAAAAATGGAACAGGATTTTTTACTATCCTTTTTGGGGTATATCTTACCGTCGCTTTCAGGTAATAAGTTTGCCTTGAAACATTATCATTAAAATCTTCACTTGTTGTTTCATAGTTGGATTCAAGTAATGGATTTGGATCAACATATTGATAGAATGATCCGCTTCCATAACTGTAAGTAGTTGGAAATAATGTCTTAAATTTTTGTATAGCTTCTGGCGGGTTGCCTCTAAGGTTTCCTATACCAAGCTCAGGTTCGTCCAGTGTCGAAACCAGGGCATATACGCTTAAATTGTTAATATTGGATTGCATATATACCTTGGCTAATGCCCCTACTATTGTATCAATTATTATAGCAGTTGATACAAACAACAGTAAAATTATTACAGTTCCTATAATGGTTTCGTCAAAACCTTTATTATTTTGCAATTTTTTTAAAAACGAGTTCATAATTATCATCCTCCTATTATTGAATACCTTGTTCATTTCTAACAAATACTTCGGAAACAACTTGACGGTTTAAAGTAAATGTAACTGGGGAATCACTGACAATAGGCAAAATTTTCGGCAAAGTCTTCCATCTGTATTGTATGGTAAGTTGAACATCCATTGACGTAGCGTAGTCATATGGGGAAATGCTGCCTGGGATATCAGTATAAAGGTTTTGCCCGTTTATTTTAAGCTCCCATGATTCGCAATCCTTAAAAGTTTCCGCCAATGAATTGAATAAAGTTACTCTGTCTATATAACGGCTAAAAAATGTATCACTTACATCATAATTTTGGTTTACTCCCCATGTAGTTTTCCAGTTATTCAAAGTAGAGCGGCTAACTATTCCCCCCTGTCTTCCAACAACCCTCGATACAGTTGTAAGTTGTCTTATCGCTGCGTATTTTTTCATTGAAACATCAGCAACATCAAGAAGGAAAGCTATAAAATAAAATATAATCATCATTATGATGACATAATGTATCGCTGTCATTCCTTTATTGTTTTTTAACTTTTTTAATATCATAACCTTCACCCCCTCTTTTTAAAAAGAGTTATTACCAGCATTCTGAAATAAAGGTTGCCTTATGCTGTATTGTCGGACCCCTTGTATTTTTAGTCAAAGGATTCATTACAAATGATGACAGTCTCCATCTTGTTTTTATCTGCAATATTGCAGAACCTGGATCTGCAAAACGCATATTACTCATAACAGTAGGATATTCTGTCGAATCTTTGTATACATAATATTCGTTAGGAGAATAAGTAGATTCATTTCTTACACTCAAACTCCATTCATCATCCTTAATATCAATATATTTAAAAGCATCCTTAAATTCTTTTACCAATTCAGAATTTGTTATAATGGTAGCATTCTGCCCAAGTCCATTTAACCCACCCTGAATACCAAGTTTTGTAGCGTAATTATGCAGCATAAAGCCAGATATTACAAACTGCGCTACAATAAATATCAAATCAAAACATACTGCAAAAAGTGTCAATAGTCCAAAATAAGTAATACCCTTCTGAATATAAGATGTTCCTTTATTATTTTTTAATTTTTTCACAAACATTGTAAACATACAACTCACCACCTTGAAAAACAATATTATACTACCTGAATTATATTTTTTAATAAGTAAAAAATCACAAACCTGTTGTTTTATTATTAAACAAAAAAAGAAAGCCTTCAGCAGACTTTCTTTTTTTTAAAGAAACAAATCTGAAATATTAGCTCTGTTTCAGTCCGTTGACCTTTTCAGTTGCGCCACCGAGCCATGATACCATTGCGCTTCCCAGAGCGATCAATGCTGTCGCAACAATAAGAGCAACGGAAATACCGATAATTGTCTCAATCTGAGGTCCACCATCTTCACCCTGAAGAGCTAGTCTTGCGCGATTAATTAATTTGTTCATATCATCTACCTCCTTATAAAGATTGAAAGTTTAAGAACTATAATATTATAATAATTAAAAAATAAAAATATTACCAACAATACTTCAATAACTTGTCTTATTAACCACAAAAATGGCTGAATAAAAATTCTTATGGTCTTAAATTGTCTATATAATCTTTTGCACCAGCTATCCAGGAAGCCATAGCATTTCCAAGAAACATAATAGCAGTAGCAACAATTAAAGCAACAGACATATTTATAACTGTTTCAAGGTTTGGTCCGCCATCTTCATTTTTTAATGCATCTTTAATTTTAGAAATAATTTTAATCATGCTAAAGCCCCCTTTCCTCTTAATCAACATATAATATTCCAGATTTTTGTAATTATTACTGACATTATGTCTTATTCTGCGGATATAAAAAATATATTTTTATTATAACGCACGCAAAACCTGATTTACGGTTGGTAAACCAAGTACAGCAATATTCATTAAAAGAAGAGGTCCCTGTATTACCTGGGACATTGTTTTTCTTGTTCCTACTTTTTTAATCATAAGTGTTTTCTGCATTTCTGCTATTTTTTCAGCCTGGCTTACAAAACCTTCTTTTACGTTACCACCTTGCTCTATTGTCAACCTTACTAAAGCAACAAATTCTTTTACTTCAAACAAATCAACCTGATCACGAAGATTATTCAGCGCGACATTTATTCCTTTATTATCACAGTCTATTATGAACTGCTGCAAATAAGGCTTCCAATCTTCACCAACATACTTTATAGCGTCTGCGATAGCCTGTACAATCGGCATATCAGCGGACAAATATCCGCTTGTTATTCTGATGAAGTCAGGGAAATCATTAAACAATCGATCCCTTTTGCTTTTTAATTCATTCTTAAACATTCTGTCAAGCCCTAAAAACATTACAGCTGCAAACATTAATATTGTAAATTTGATTGTGCCAGATAAAGACATCCCTATAATAAACATAAATACCCCAACAATTTTTAAAGCAATACTTGCTGCAATAAATGATTCAGGTGAAAATGTATCATCCCATCCTATCATCTTCAATTCTTTTCTCAATATTTCCAAATTGGCTGTTTTTAATGACGGGAGATATTTTTCAAGAAACGGGAAAATGTATTTTACTATAGGTTCAGTATATTGTTCTATTGTTTCATAAGTATTTTTATCTTTTTTCTTAGCTTCCCTTTTCAACTGATTCAGCCTTCTTTTCTGTATACTGTAATCTTCGAATGAAAAAAGAAATTCAACAATGTTTCTTGTCAGGAAAAATATAATAGAACCAACAACTATAAAAAATAAAAAATGTATCATTTGTATTCATCCCCCTTTTACTTAATTCAACGGCGCAGCTATTCTTGCGTTAATAAACCATATCGCGCCTATAATTATACTCACAATAACAGCCATTCCAAGCTTTCCAATTGGATCCCTTAACATGAATTCAAGATACCCCTGCATTGTAAAAGTACCAAAAAGGAAGAATGCAGGAATTGTACTAACCATAATGTAAGAATCTTTGACTGGTTCCGAAATTTCCTTTTTAAGAAATTCCTTCATTTTCCTGTTTTCTTCAAATTGTTCATAAGCTTGCCTTAAAAGTTTTCTTCTGACTTCTTCAGTTCCTAAAGTAGATGCTATCTTATAGTAATCAGATAATCTTGCAAGATATATATTACCTGTTCTTCTTGCTAAATTATCCATTGCATCACCAATAGAAACACCAACTTGTATTTCAGCAACAGTTTTTTGCAATTCCCCGAACATTGGTTGTGTTCCTCTGAATTCTTCCATTGTCAAAACCAACGCTCTTTGAAAGTCTCTTGTATTTTCATATCTTTTAATAACCATGTTCATAAACGGACCAATCTGCCTTTCCAATATTCCAAAACGCCTGTTTTTAATAAATGTAATTACCTGTTTAGGAACAAACAGAGCAACTATCGAAAATATAATACCCATCAATGGATTCTGCATTAATACGCTGAATAGCAGGAACAAACCAATAGAAAATGAACCGCATACGATTACATAATCAGTATAACTCCAATTAAGACCTGCTTGTAAACATAATGTTTCTATCTTATATCTTTTTGAATAATCAATTTTCTTTTCAGTATATTCCCTTATTTTAACTTTTAACAAATTTTCATTGGCAAAAGTATCAGCTTGTTTTTTTCGGAATGTTAACGCTGAAAGATCCTTTCCTTCAAAATATGAATATAATATGGTTCCTATCATTACTACCAAAAATATTATTAACGGCATTAATGGTGCACCCAAGAAAAACACCCCCTAAAGATATCTATTTTTTCTTTATATTATACAAACAAATTTAATTAAAAAAATCAAAAGCGGTCTTATAAAGATGTTTACAAAAAAAGAAGCAGGTTATTTTCCCTGCTTTATATATTAACTCTATCTATTGTAAAACTCCTTCATCATTTCCCATTTTCTTTTTAATTCAATTCCATCTGAATCTTTACATACTTTTGGATCTGCACTGTATAACACGATTTAATAATACCGCTATGTTTCTTCAATTTTGTCAATAATTTACTTTAACTTTTTTCCCATAAATCTTATTCATTTGATTCCTGTGCGGATAGTTTTTGTTTTAAAACTTCGGTTCTCTTAATCATATCTTCAATTTCAATATTCTTTAATGTTTCATTGATAACTGCTTTGTTCAAACCTTCCAACTCCATATTTCTACCAGTCTTTGCTAGAATTTCAGCACGTCTTCTTTCTTCTCTTTGTCTCTCGCGTTCTGCTTTCCTCTGTTTATATATTTCCATTCTTTGAGGTTTTTCACTGAAATATTTTTCATTAAATTCATCAATAAATTTCTTCTCTTTTTCAGGATCCCCTGTATCAATCCATTTGTCAAGAACTTCAAGCGGAATACCTCTTCGCAGAAGCTTATGCGCCTTTTCTTTCGCTATTCTCTTTACAAGAACAAAATCTTTTTTATAGAAGTCATATTGGAATATAGGTTCAATCTTTACACGCCTTGCTATAAAATCATATGATATCTCATATATACCAGAAATAAATCGACCAAATTCTGGTATATGGTCTTGAATTGCCATATAATCAACAGCTTCACCTATAATACGTTCTACAACATCTATACCCAATGACGGCATACACATAAGGTACTTGGTAACAAGTCTGTTAATAATGTTCCAAGGAGTTCCACCGTGCATAGTGAATATGGTACTGTGTCCAGTTTCCATAGCTTCAACAGCTGCCTGAGCTTCTTCACCACGGACCTCACCAACGATAATATACCTTGGCTTCAATCGGAGCGCTGTAATTACAAGTTTATGCAACGGCACAGCAAGTATAGGATCATCAGATTTAAATGCAACCATTTCTACAGTATGTTTATTTTTAGGGAACAATTCCTGTGTATCTTCGCAGACGAGCATTCTTTTGCCATTACGCGTAATATAATAGTCAATAAGGGCACGGATTGTAGTCGTTTTTCCTGTACCAGTAATTCCAGCATAAATCAGGTTTGCCTCACCATCAATAATTAATCCGAAAAATTCGGACATTTCTTCACTCATAATGCCATCGTCAATAATTTCATCCAGAGTAATATGTTCTTCTTTGTGTTTTCTTATTGTTAAACAATAATCTCTTGGAGTAACTGCAGGTGAAATAGCACATCCTCTGTCGCCATAAAGTTCAAAGTCAACTATTTTCCTATCACCCCAGTTAATTTCCTTTCCAGCTTCACGTATGAATCGTTCGACTACATTTTTATAATGTTCTTTGCTTCTGAATTTTTTATGGTACGGAATATTTTTGTTCTTCTTTTCAACGAAAATAGTCTCCCAGTCAATACAATATATATCATTAATGTCTGGATCCGCAAATGCATCTTCCAAAATGGAATAACCAGCATACTCAGCTACCATTTCTTCTATAAAATCTTCTATTTTTTCATTAGGATAACCTCTTACACTTATATTCTTCTGATAAATGCAATCAACTATCAAACGTCTGCATTCAAGCTTTTTTTCCCTTAAATAATCTTTTGTTTTTATAACATTTTCAACTTGTTTTGTATCAAATTCCAATTTCTTTTTTTCTGAAAGATAATCCACTATTTCTTTTTCTGCTTCTTCATAATCCATTATTGTCCCGTCAAATTTTTTATTATTGATTTTTACAAGATCCCTTTTATAAGATCTATAAGTCCTTTCAGACATTTATATTCACCTCGCTTTAAAATTTTAAATAAAATTATTCCTTCTATTATATAGGAAGCCAGTTTAAAAATATTTTAAAAAACTGTTTTATGCACGATTTAACCCATTTCTTTTATAATTGCTGAAATAAAAAAATAAAATGTTATGAAAGTTGGATTTTTTTATGTTTAACAAAAAAGGGAGTTGATAGATTTGTTTAATGGTTTTATAAGATTTTGGAGTTTATCACTGCAAAAACAGCTGCTGGTGATAGTTGCATCTGGGCTTTCAACTGCACTTACAATGTTAATGGGATATGATTTATATAAATCAACAAAAAATAAAATAATATCAATAAAAAAAACAAGAAAAAATAAAAATAATGCAGAATAAAATCTTCTGCATTATTTTTTTTATCTATTTTTTAATGAATTTCGCAAGCAGGTTGCTAAAAATTCCTCTATCCTTTACGTTTTTATTTTCTTCTTCTTTATCTGGCTTCATAAGTTCAAGAACTTTTTCTTCTATTTTCCCGAAATTCTTTATTGGCCAGATATCATTTGCTATTTTTATAATTTCATACCTTGTCTGAACTGGCACATTCGGATTCATTGCAATCGGTTCACCAGTATATAGGGAATTTAACATTGTAACTTCATCAACTCTTGGAACTTTTGCAATAAATTCATAACCAAGCTGCTTCATCGATTCTTTATTAAAAATAAGTTTCTTATCATCAATATCTGGCAGGCATTTATTCAATATATACTTAAATGTTGCCGCATCTGCTATCCCTTCAAGGTAAGACTGCTGCCTTTTGCTATTAAGAAATGTATTATAATCCATATCCATTACAAAATACATATTACGTGACATTGAAAAAAGCGGGAACAGATTTTCATATTCTATAGATGAATTCACATCAACAAGAACAACATCATAATCACTCATAATAGTATCAAGAATGAAAACAAAGCTATTTACGCTTAGTTGTTTGCTATCTTCCTCCATATATTCCCTTTTTGATCCACCATATATGTCTATATTTTTGAATTTTGGATGGGCAACAAGCCCTTTTTGAACTTTTTCAACAATGAGCGTCTTCTCATTGTTGCTTACAATAAGTTCTCCTGTTTTCAAATTCATAGATTTTCTAACCTCATACAATGAAGACAAAATATTCTTCTTATCATCCAAAGTTCCACATAAACTGCTTAAATTAAATCCTTCCACATCAGTATCTATTATGGCAATTCTTGGTCTCTTCCCCTGTGTATTGTTTACTCCCATTGTTGCTATGGCGACAGCTGTATTTAACACAATAAATGTTTTTCCTGTGCCAGATTTTGTCGATGTAAATGAATGAAGCTGTTCATATGCGTCGGTTGACGCCATCTGTATATCATCAGGATAAACAATTTCAATAATATTCTTTTTTCTTCCAAATGAAGATTCTTTAAGCCTTTCTATGAGGTTCTCAACAGATTCTTTACCCCTTGGGGAAGACAATACGTGCTGAAGCAACTGAATTGATATCTTTTTTTCAGGAATAATATCATATACACCAACAGATGCTAGTGCTCCAAGCCATTGAATTCTTGATTCGTCATTAAAATCAATGTCCCCAGTAAGGTAGATTATCCTGGTATTAGGACATTTTAATCGTATTTTTAAAAGGATAGGCGCCAACGGTTCTCTGCCGCCAATATTATCACCCACAACAAGAATATCAGGAGATAATTCCCTGCATTTTTCCAACAAATACTTTCTATATTGAACAATTTCAACAACATCATAGCCGAAATGTTCTATAAGTTCATCTATATCCCTTTGCCCACTGGCGGCAATTACTCTTTTTACAGTTTCTTGATCCATTACTTTAACAAGTGATGAAGTTGTATTCTGCAAATTGCCGCCAGAAATTTTTTCAATAAGTTCAGCAATTTTTGCTACTATTTCAAATTCAAATGCATAATAAACATCGTAGTCTTCATCAGAACAATTTGTTTTTATGAATTCTTTCTGTTCAATATCATGAATGGCAAATGAAAGCCTGTCATTTTTAATAAACGGGAAAATTTTATTGTTTATAAATACATTTACATTAATTTTGTCGATGATCTTGTTATCAAACTGTACATAATTAAGGTCTATATATGTTATGTTATATTCCTTTTCAACCTTTTTGACTATGGCGCTTTTCTTATAACCAAGTGTACGAAGGTAATTCAGCATAGAAACTTCATCTTTTTGTTCTAATGCTTCTGATAATTTTGAAGGATTTTTCTGCAAATCAAGAGCTTTTGTAAGTTCCAATTCACTTATATACCTAAGTTTAAGCAGAGCTTGCCCAAGAGGTTCAAGCGTTTCTGCTTGCCTGTTCAATGCTTCTTCAAGTTGCTTTTCTGTTATTAATCCCATATCTACTAAAATTTTACCTATTTTTTTATCGGAACTGAATGATTCAATCATTGTTTCCACAATTTTTTTAAGCATGTAAACCCTCCTCGAAAACAGACCAACTTACACTTGCAAGTTGGTCTGCAATATTAATTGTTATCCGAATATATTTGAGATACCCCGCCAAAAGTATCAGACTGCTGATTGCTACCAGCCTGGGAATTTGTTTGAGTATTAGTATTTTGTTTTGAAGAAGCAGAATCATTTTCTGTAAAGCTGTCAATAACCTGCAAGGAACCAGTCTCTGCATTAGCATTCCCAGAGAATACCTTGTTGTAATTTCCAAGAACAAATCCCAATGTTTCATGTGTTTCTGATTCAGGAAATCTTTTAAGTATTTTTATTGTACCACTTAATCTTCTTGCTTCTATCTGTTCAGCCTGTTCAGGCGCAACAACCAATGTTATGCTTGATATTTGCTGCGTAGACTGTGACTGCTCTGCAGACATTTCATTAGGAGCAGCATTCGCACGTGACACATATTTCGTTCCGTCACTTGCATTAACCTGATAAACAGGAATGTCCTGAAGAAAAATCTTAGAATAAACAAATTCAGCTTGTTGTCCTTCATTAGGATCGCTTACCTGCCCCCTTCCTTTATACAACAAGTCAATTTTATCGCCTCGCTGCAAATCACCAGCGACCCCTTCAACTAGATCTATTGGTAAAGACAGCAATCTTGCATTGGCTAAATCCAATGACGCAAATTTTTCAGAACTGTTCAGGTCTCCAAGTTGCTGTCTATAGGCTATCTGATTCTGGAAAACTTTCGTGATTGTATATCGCCCTATTATTTGATCTTTTTCCGTAACCAAAATCATATCTGGAGTATATGTCATCTGCGAAACCAAAACTTCAGTCAGATCCTTCTCAGATACTTTAACACCAGAATCCAGGTTAGTTCTGAATGCATATACTTTTAAGGGGCGGACATTATTATCGTTATAAACTTTATATGAAACAGCAAATATAATTATTGCCAAAATTTGAACTACAGTTATAATCAACCTTTTTCTATTTTTCAAGAAGTTGCACCCCCTTATAACAACAATCTATTAGCAATCTCTTTTATTGCTTCCTTAAATACTTTGTTTTTACTTACAAGCATAGTAGGAAGCCCTCTTAAAGTAGAATCATTTATCTCTTTTGTATTTTCTGGAACACAAATAAGCTGTGGATTTTTTAACCAATCAATAAGATGTGATTTATCCAATTTACTATCCTTAAAATATCTATTTGCAATATAGATAGTTTTTGAATTATTATTACTCATAAAGTTGTTATTAAAGCTAATCCCCTGATTAAGAAATTTAGATGAAAACCTAAGCCAGTATCCAATAGTCGCGACATCTTGAGTTATAACAATACAATTTACCTGAGAAAACATAAGAAGATTCTCAGTAAGCGACGGATCGCCAAAGCTGCACAAATCAAGTATAATAAAATCATACCCTTTTTGATACATCATAAAGAAAAGAAGATCTTTAAAACTATTCATACTTATGCCAGGTTTTTCAGCCCTTCTTATATAAGAATCAGAAAAGAACAAATATTCCAACTTCCCAGGGAACTTGTGATAATTATCAATTACATCTGATTTTATCCTTAACATTTTGTCCTTTGTTATGATATTGTCTTCTATTGCATGCAGATTGTTTGTTTCTATTGCTGTTAAAGCATAATCCAGACCATTTTCTGTTATAAATAAATCATACCAGTAAGGAAAACATGGAGTCATCGGATTCATTTCTATATATATAACCCTATAACCCATATTTGCCAATTCAACGGCAGTATTTAAAGCCACAACCGTTGTACCTACTCCAGATTTTGCACCATAAAATGAAACTACCTTTTGACGAACAGCTCTTGTCTGTTCATGCCTTGGTTGCCCTGGGGTATCATCATAAATGTAATCGTAATCGGAGTCCCTTCTCCCCATGTCATGTTTTTGTGCCGCCTTTTCAAGCAATTCTTTTATTTCTTCTGTTTCTTCCTGACTTAATTTTTGCAATCCTGGATTTTCAGGCTGCACTTCTTCAGGTTTGGGTTCCTGAACAGGCGGAGGAGAAGGTTTTTCTTCCTGTTTAGGTTCTGGAATTTGCTTTTGTTGAACAACAGGTTCAGTTTCACTCTTCTTTTTTATTACTTCTTTTACTGTTTCTGTTATAACTTCAACTTTTTTCACTATATCTTTTTCTTTAATTTCTTCTTTCTTTTCCGTTGATTCTTTCATGCTTCGCAATTCTTCTTCACTGAATAAGTTGGTGTCCATATTCGGGACAAAATGCAAAACAGCCTTGAATTCTCTCGGATTTACAATAAAATCCAGCATATCATCGATTTTTATGCTTTCACCCACATAAATATCATATATATTGTAAAGCACAAGCTTTGCAAGGTTAATATCTCCTGGCGTTCTCTTATTTGCAATAAAAATAATCCTTATGTCGGGAAAATGAGTTTTAATATCAATAACAATCTTAAATATATCTGCTTTTAAACTCCCTTTAAGCCCTTCATATACAATAAGAATATCTATTTTTCCTTTTTCTTTTAATAAATCTACAATGGCTTCTTTATGCGCAGCTATACCTACAACTTCATATTCATTTGGATATTTTTCAGCTAAAGCTGTCGAGACCTTGTTTTCAAAACCTTTGTGCCCGACTGCGAAAATTATTCTTTTAGGCTCCACAAAGACACCTCCTTATTATAATAGCATAATCTATTATACAACTTGTGAATAAAAAAAACTATATAAACAATGTCTAATAATGACATTTAAAAATGTCTACAAAAAAAAATAATAAAATTGCATGTAAAATACGCCATAAAATATGGGTTTCAAAAAAACAAAAAAAGTATAAAAAAAGAAAACTTATTGAAAAAAAATTTTATAATTGTTATAATAAAAATGAATAAAACATATTATAAATTGAGCTGAAAAAAAACGAAAAGAAAGAAAAAAAACAGATTTCAGCTCGCTGGAATGAATTAAAATACACTGGAAAAAATTAAAGGGGGGGCGATGATTAATGGTTAATACAAATAAAAAAGAAATTAAAAAACTTACCCGCGGAACTAAGGCTTTGATTAAAGAGGCAATTATGAAAACTAAATCCAGCAACAGGTACGACCTGTGTGAGTACATTGCAAATGAACTGGAAGAACGTTTTAAAGGCGATACATTAACGTATCAGCTGGAAAGAATGAATTTGAAGACTACTGGTAAAATTTTGGCGGCTATAGATACTTATATTTACAAGCATATGAAAGATTCTGATTTCGAAATGCTTAAGGAAGAATCTGAAGAAAGCCAATAAAAAAATAACTTCTGGATACTCCTTACCAGGAGTTATTTTTTTTATTAAAAAATATTATATATATTCATTGTATTTTCAAAAAAATATTGCTATTAGATGTATATAAATACATAAAATTTGGTGGAAATATAAAGAGGTGATATTGTGAATAAGAAAACAACAAAAAACAGAAGAAAAGTATTTGATATCATATGGGCATTTAATTATGACAAAAACAGATTCGAATACGACTGTAAGCTTTATATGAAAGACAATTGCCTATATTGTCTCAACAGTGATAAATTCTGCAGAGAATTAACACAAAGAGAAATTGAAGATTTAGCGTCCGCATTCTCGTGACTTCAGTCATGAGTAAGGACGCTATAGCATATGTTAATTATAGTATAGCCTTAAACTTAAATAAATACTTGATTTTTACTTATACATATGTTACCACCTAATTATAGAGTAACATATGGCACAAGTACATTATGGACGTGGTTATGTCTATTCTATTCAATATCATATAGTGTGGTGTGTAAAATACAGACACAAGATATTAAGTGATAATAAGAAACTATATTAATTCTCAAAAAGAAAGGTAGGTGAGTTTATCTATGTTAAAAGCATACAAATATCGTTTATATCCTAACGAAGAACAAAAAATACAACTATCTAAGACATTTGGTTGTGTTAGGTTTGTATATAATTATTATCTTGCTAAAAAGATA
>Ga0209537_1003033_pt1 | contig 15848 bp, 21 predicted proteins | sample BioPla4DNA1_FD_187698 | JGI IMG/M metagenome (GOLD analysis project Ga0209537, IMG submission 187698) | Biogas fermentation microbial communities from Germany - Plant 4 DNA1 (SPAdes) (version 2) | ecosystem: Engineered > Bioreactor > Anaerobic > Digestate | place: Bielefeld, North... | reverse complement strand
TAACGTTCGGCTCTCAGAGTATAAGGATGCGTGGAAAGCTGAAAACCTTTTCACGCTGTCCACTAGAAGCGCGTATGCCATTGATAAGCAGGTGGAAGACATCCTGCTGGCATACCGAGAGAGCTTCCAGATCCCAGCGAGAGATGCTCTCACGCTGGAGGATCTTTTAGATCTAGAACTGCAGCATAGAATAATGACTACAGTAGGCCGCTATGCTGCGGCATTCGGACTAGAAGTCAGAGTGACGGAGAAAGTGCCAAATTTTGGCACTTACACTCCGAAGCACTGGCTTCGGGACGATAAAGGCACGCTCACGGAGGCAGTGCTCCTCCGCAGAGCGTTGAAACAACAGCAGAACATGAGGCCGGATCCGTTGAACGAGCTGCTTATGGCCTATATACAGATAGATTACTATCTGTCCTTAGGTGACTTCAGCGCGTTCTTGGCTGAAGGCTATACACAGTGTGCTTGTGGAGATATCCTCAGCAAGCACGATGAAGTCTGCTCCGTATGTGGCTCTGTAAATCCTAATTACGAGCCACAGACAGTCCCTTACGACACAGTAAGAGACTGTGTCATGAATAATTGGGTCAATTTCGAAGAGTAATTGACCAAAACGTACAGGCTGCCAGTCCCATACGATAAAGCCACAGACTGGCAAATAATATAATTAAAAGGAGAGTATAGCCATGTTGAAGAAAGAAAACCTGAACAAAATGGAACTGTCAAAACAGATGATGGAGCAGTTCATGAGCAGACCGGTAACGATCAAACCGATCATACCGGTCGGTAGTCACAGAGCCGTGTTCAACGGCTTTGTGACAAAGGAATTTAGAGAAACAGTGGGGTTTGAAATCAAACTCCACATCAACGGCATAGACTACTCTTATGATATGCCGTTTTCTGCTTCCGGCGAAAACGCTGAGAAGCAGATGCGGATATACGAAAGCATCATAAGAGATATAGGCCGTCAATTCGGTCTCTACGGCGATGTCTATATAGACACGCTGAATGAGCACATTGGTAAGGAAATCGACCTACACGTTGTACTTAAAGACGGTAGGCGATACACAAACTTTTACAAAGCAAAGGAGGTAGAACCTGAGACAGAAACAGAAATGGTTCAGTTCTAAAGTGTTTCATATGATCTTATCGCAGTGAGGCTCGCCCTCACTGCTCTTTTTTTGCCCCTATTATCTATCTTCGTTATTTATCTATTCCTTTTATTTTTATCTGTATCATCCATGTACTTTATTTACCTATATCTGTACTTTTTGCCCCGATAATGCTCATTATCGCAGCAAATCGCCCTATTTGTAACAATTGTTACGGTAATATTTGTTAAATTTGGTGGTTATCACTAGATTATGTTAACTTCATAGCCCTAATGTATTAACATATTAACATATAAACATATGAACATATATTCAAAAAAAATATTTATAATTGTGAAAAAATTATTTGAAAGGAGATTATAATCATGTTGAAGAAATCACCTAACCCTAACAACGCAGTCGAGGAAATCCCAATCCCGACTGGTAAACTTTCATTCAGGGATTACATCCAGCATGGTATTTCCCGGTCTCGCCTCCAGGATGGCGAATACCATGCGCAGATCATCGGGATCCAGTTCATACAGAATGAAACGGACCCGGAAAAAGATCACCTCCGGCTCGAAATCCAGCTGGATTTTGACAGCCGGGTAATTGTGGAAAATAGGTTTGCCTCCGGATACTTCTTATTCGAGAGGCAGATCAAGGAGCAGCTCGACTTGGCCGATACTTCGCTCCCTGTATCAGAACTTCTGAGTACCATCAAAAATCAGCCTATCAAAATCTGGCTGAAGACTCAGATCGGCAAAGATGGACGAACCTACCAGAACGTCCATTTTGCCAAGCCTGAAGTTTCTGACGATGAGGAAGAAATGCCTAAGTTCTAAACTCCGTCAAACTTCATACTCTTATCCCCCTTATTCTTATAGAGAGCTCCGGCTCTCTTTTTTTTTGTCGCTATCTGATACTATCCAGTACCTTACTTAAGTTGTCCGATATCCAGTACCCAACACATCTCAAACTACAATCCAACTGGAAATTCCAAAATTTTATCTATTATATGTTATAGTAAATTTCCGCATTTCATGAAAAATACTTATTTATATTAAACTAATTATTATATGAATTATTATATATTATTATATGTTATAGTATATTATTATACTATTTCATATAATAATTCATATAAAAAACACAAAAAAATAATTTTTATAAAAGTGAAAAAGTAGACAAATTTACTATAATATGATATAATAACAATAGAGTTTAAATACCCAATTTCCATAAATGGAGGTTTTTACCATGACAATTAACTTCGACAGACTACCTGAACCTTTTTCCACATCTGAGCCCAAAGTCCAATTTAAACAATGGGATCTATCCAATGTTCCATCGTTTGATCGTGCCGCAATAAAATTACATAAGTTTGGCAAGAATCAACGTAGGCTGATCTTCCCAAAACACGTAGTTAATCAGCTAAAAATCAATGCTGAATTCAAAGCTCATTTTGTCATCTACCGCGCCCTCAATAAGATCAAACTCATACTATCTAAAACTACTTACGATGATGCAGATTTCGTGCGTAAGATAACCCCAATCGGCGTAGGCTTATACTACACAGTCATACCTACCAAACTGATCAAAGCCATACCCAATTTCCCTGAGGTCGTATGGTTGCAGAATACACCTCAGTCCACTGACGAGGATATCATCCTGGAAATATATCCAGGATAAAATAAACGGTAACAAATGTTACCAACATAAGGAGGTTACCCTAATGTTCCAAAAAATAAAGAAACTCTTCACACGGTTTTCAACGATCTTCACCCCGAAGCAACCGTCACTGAAAGCTAGACTAATATGGTCCCATATAAACGATGTGGCCCAGCCTCAGTGGCGCAAACAGGCCAATCGTTATAACTGAAAAGAAAGCGAGGAAAAATCATGTTGATCTACATCGCAATCATACTGACGATACACACACTTGTCGGGCTGTATAGCGTTATCACATCAAGAATTGAGCAAAAGCGGCATCGTAGACTGATCTTAAATGAAATCGAGGAACGGAACAAATTTTTTGACGAACTTGAAAAGAAACTAATAGAAAGCGAGGCAATAAAAAATGAGTGATACAAACGATGTATTCCAAGTGGAATACTTGCCAAAACAAAAAGAAATAAGAATCAATCTTCCTGAAGAGCTTTGGAAGAACATTGACACTATAGTCATGACAAAACTCTTTCAAAAAGAATTGGTTGTTGAAAAACAAAAAGAAAGCATGGAAGATACATGTGTTTGTTGTGGAGAATATGTTCCTGAAGGTCGAATGGTATGTTATTCCTGCGAAAAATTACCATATAGTGAGGTGCCAAAATGAACTCAACGTTAACAAAAAAGCAGCTGAAAGACGCTGCACGATGCATGATTATCGATTGTGAAGATTGCAGCGTATACTGCGTCAACACAATCGAAATAACAAGACGAGCTGCCCACACCGCCCTAGCATACAGGGAGATGCTGGAGCAGTTACAATGGAACACCAGAATACCTCTTATGAATTATTTGCCAGTATATGAGCATCGCTGTCCATTATGTGGGTGGCATGAACTCAAGGGACATGCGCCCACCTGTAAACTTGCGGCATTGTTAAAAGGAAACAAAAAAGAAGAAACACGCGATATAACAAGGTTAATTGAAACAAAACCAAACTGTCTTGAATGTGAAAATTGCGGAGAATTATGGGTATTTGAGTGCGAGCCACGAAAAGATAAATACACCTTCATCAAATATTGTCCCAATTGCGGGGTAAAGTTTGATGAATATGTATCTTACACAAAGGAGAGCACACCATGAATCATTTACAAACACAAATAACACAAATAAAAAAAGCAGTCCAAAAACTAAAGGAAACAATAAACGCATGGGATAAAACAACTTGGTTTGAATGCCCTCGCTGCGGAAGCACACGTGATGCCCTTACCACCATCACTAAAATAATAGGAGGTATCGAAACCTTACAAAAGGAAAATGATGGCTGGCAAAAACGATACTATGAACTGGATGCTGGCCATAGTAGATTGTTTAAAGATTTCTGCAAACTGCAACAGGAGATAACGCAGTTACGAGCACAGGTGACACAAATGAAAGAGGCACTTACTATAGCAAACAATTATATGCCTGACGTAGGACACTTTTGCACCTGTGGGCAGTGTAAAAAATGTGGTGCCAATATAAATTACGCAGGTTATGGATACTGTCTAAAATGTGCAAGAGACGTTATAGACGCTGCCCTCTCTGCCACGCCCAAAAACAAGGAAGGAGGCAAAACAAAATGACTCTGAATACCTATATCGTTGCAGGAATACAGGTCAGAAAGAATGATACAGTTGCATACTTCGGGCCTGAGACCTACAGAGCAAGCTCCAAGGATGACCTCGTTAACCAGCTTAAAAAGAAATATCCCGGCTTGCTCCGTGATCTCAAGATTATAGAAGTTAATAGGAGCCTCCCGCAGCAAGAGTAGCAGCTTCAACAAGATGCTACTGTGCCTTTACTCAAAGTATTCCCACAAAAAAAAGAATTATACATATTTAAAAAGAAAAAAGTTTTAAAAAGTGGAAAAAAGTGTAAAGGGGAAACAAACCCCAAAACACTTTAACAGCGAAATAGGACGAGTGAGAGTAGTCCAAAAATTTAAATTAAAGGAGGCCTATTATGGCAAAGACAAGAATTCTTGGAACGAGCGTCACCATCACCTCAGCGATCAAGGTGAAAGACATCAAGACACTGGCAAAATTCAAACCCGCAGCACTCAAGCTCACTGAAACCGTCGGCAGCGTGAAGGAAGAAAAATTCTCCATAGCTCTCGACACAGGCCCCAGCATAACCCCCAGCGTGACCAAGTATGGTATCGTATTCAACAGCGAAAACGCTGACGGATACGCTGAAGTAACCCTTCAGATACCGCCTTCGATCGCAGCCGACAAGCGCAAGGAGTATGTAGCTGATACATACGGCTACGCGCTCCTCAACCTCAATGAGCTTGAAAGACAGATCGCAGAGGTCATAGCTGAAACCGAAGCTGACTTCATCGCAATCAACGAAGGCATCGAAGAAGTGTGATCTCTTTTCTCAACCGGATCAGCACCTGGTTGCAGGCTCCCCGACCAGGATAGCTCCAAATCAGGGAGCCAAATACTAAAAGAAAGAAGGTTTTTATCTGATGATTAGAGTTACCATAGGAACCAACACAAACAGAAAAGCTGTTACTGTTGACCCCAACAGAACGATCAAATCAGTCCTCGACGAAAACGATGTAAACTACATCACAGGCACACTTCACCTGGATGGAGCAACACTCCAGCCCGGTGAAATAAATAAAACTTTTGCAGAATTCGGTATAACCGATTCCTGCTATTTGATCTCAGTTGTCAAAGCGGATAACGCCCGCTAATAAAACTAAATAAAAGGGAGTCGATAAATGGCTCCCTTTTATTTTACAAAACAAAGGAGATGAACTTATCATGCCTTTTGTGACAGGTGCAACTTATAGCGATGCTACTATAAATGAACTTCCATGGGTACAGGAAGATATTTATCAAGAAAGCATCCTCCCCGCAGTAAAATATACTGTATACAATCAAACAAGACCCGCTTCAGACATAATCATACATCCTCAAACCCTCAGCCAACTTTTTGCCATACTTTATCAGCAGCTGGACGTAACAGTCCAGTTTGAACAACGTGCATTAACTTGTACCTCATACGATATTACCGCTCTAAAAACAGAAGGCATAATCCCGCACCCAATAGAAGAATACACTCGTGCTTGGGATTATGATTCTAAATATATAGGTTTTATTCTTGTGTTATCTAATAAATTCAATCAACAGCTTTTCCCGGCACTCGACAAAATCAAACCCGATGAAAAAGCACTCTCAATGATATTTCAGGAAAGCATAAACCATCGGGTTCGTATATATAAAGAAGCTAACGGCTACTGTTACCGTATCCTCACAAACCAATGGTCGTGGGATATGGCCCGCAAACTTATTGCGTTAATGCCACGCTTATTCCCACACCTACAGGTTTCAGACGAAGTCCATACATTGTGTAAACTCTTTGGAGGTACAGACTTTGAAGCTTGGGCTAATGCTTACAACACGTGGATCACTAAAGTCAGGCCTCCCATTAAAATAATTAACCGTGAAGACATAGAACAGCTATGTCGTCATATATTAGCAAAACAAGTACATAACCTCACAAAAAGACTCGACGAAACAAACTCGGAAATCGACAACTATGAACAAGCACTTACGACGCTTTATAGAACTGCACAAAGCCTTAAAGAAAGAATCTACCAGCACAGTAATAAAACCCTGTTCAATGACGAGTTCATAGACTACCTCCAAAAGAATAAAGCTATCGTCAAATGCAGACCTGACCCAGCTATGGACGGACTTCGCCTATTGATCCGTACACCGCTCCACTATTATGATCAAAATGCATTTGATGCTATCATTAGCAACCCCAGATCTGATCTTAACAAAGATCCAGAGAAAAGTATGCTTTTTAAAGCAATATACTCCAGTACACCTAGCCTAGAACTGTGGACAGACACTTGGTGTAGAATAAATCTAGCAGAAGCCAAGTGTGATCGAATCACTGGCAACAATTATAAATTATTGCCACAGCCTCACATCTATGCTGCGAATTGTTGGGGAGACAATCGCAGCTACATCCAAAAAGCCCTGATCCAAGGCGAACATATCAACGCTATCGAACAGATTATTGCGGCTACAAAAAATTTAAACTGGTTCGATAGCACAATAATAAACTGGCTTCTCAGGGGTATTAACACTGAGTATGCCAATCGCAAAACTTTCAAAATCATTGGCACTGACACCTTCCTCAATTACCATGAAGCTATTGCTTATTTAACAAATAAAGAAAAGGAGATGACCTCATGAAAAGAATTAAAGTAGACCCTGCTCAAAAACAGGCACTGCTGGAAAAATTCCAAGCACTTCTCGATGAAGGCCGTTTTCCAGACGGTAAAGTATCCTTCACAGAAGACCTTACAGCCATCGACAACCTCAATATTCAGAAGCCTACTGTTGCCTTTACGGCATCAGCCTGGCTTAAAATGCGACAGCTCGTCAAAAAAGCAGACGGAGAGATAGGCTGGCACGGAATTGTTGAAAGACAAAACAATTTCTTTACGATCAAAGATATCATAGTCTATCCACAGACAGTATCAGGAGCCACAGTCACAACAGATGCTGTAGAATATAGTACATGGCTGATGAACCTTGATGATGAAACCTTCAATCACTGCCGTTTTCAGGGACATTCCCATGTAAACTTCAGCGTAACGCCTTCGGGCGTAGACCAGCAATTTTATAATGACATCCTACAGACACTTCAAGAAAGCGACTATTATATTTTTATGATTACAAATAAACGCTCAGATACCTACATCATAATCTACGATTACACAAATAATATCCTGTTTGAAACAAAAGATGTCACAATTAAAATCCTTATCGATAATGAGGATTTAGACCTTTGGGCCAACAAAGCAATACAGGACAACGTAAAAAAAATCACACCCCAAATACACACTCTTACAAAAGAAGAAGAAAAAGACTTGGAGAAAAGATATGGCAAAGCCTACAAAGATGCTTTCTTTTCTAGCGACAAGTTATTTATAGAACACTCAAAACCTATGTTCTTTGATAATTGGACCAGAGCCACATTCCTAAGTGTCCCACGCTTCTGTGAAAGCCTCGAAAAAAAGTACGGTAAAAAATATAAACAATTTACATGGGACATGTTACACACCGAATATTCACTTTGGTACTTCAATCAGTATGGGAGGTATGAAAAATGAATTTATCAAAACACCTCAATTTTTTCGATCCGTTAACGATGTTAAAAGGCAGTATACACGTCATAGGTTGCGGAGCAGTAGGATCAACAGTAGCAGAAATGCTTACCCGTATGGGAATCGTAGAGATACACCTCTGGGATTTTGATATAGTCTCGACACATAACCTCACAAATCAGAATTTCCGGCATAAAGATATTGGAACTCCAAAAGTTGATGCCTTGACTGATATCTGTCAGGATATAAATCCAGACATTAAAATCATAAAACATCCCAAAGGCTACACAGATGAACCATTATCCGGATATGTATTCCTTTGCGTGGACAATATCGATCTTCGCAGAGAAATATGCAAAGCACAGCAGTACAATCCCCACGTTCAGGCAGTCTTCGATTTTAGAATGAGACTTACAGATGCGCAGCATTACGCTGCGGACTGGTCAGACAAAAAACAAATCGAAAATCTGCTCAAAACAATGGCTTTCACTCATGAAGAAGCAAAAGAAGCAACTCCGGTAAATGCCTGCGGAACAACACTTAACATAATACCAACAGTTAGGATCATTGTATCCTATGGCTTAGCCAACTTCATCAATTTTGTCAAAACTGGCGAAATAAAAACAATGGTGTTAGTAGATGCATTCCACTATATGTTGGATGCATTTCCGCTAAAGGACTAAAATCTGTTTTACAACGCATTAGTTGACCAGCTTGGTTTAATCACCTTGCAAAATCAACTGCTTTAAGTAACACTTAAAGTAACAACTGGATACAACGACGGCACGGAACGCCAAAACGCGTCTCAGCTAACGCGTGGACCCGCAACATCAATAATCCCAGTATAAATCTACAACACACAACAACAAACACGGCAAACGCATCAAACACCGGTCATCACATCACAAACAGCAATTGAACTCCACCCAAGACACAGCCAAAACATCGCTCCATAAGCTTATGTTTGATCAAGTATCCAGGAAGACGTTTATGTTTCAGGTTGTAAAACACCCAGGCCTGTAGAAGTATAGGTAATACCTGCACGATTCAAGTTCTACAGGCCTGCTTTTTTAACAGAGAGGGGAAACTTACTAAAATCCCTCTCTCTGCTTAAAAAAAATATTTGAATTGGAGGAAAAACATATGTTCATCACATTCTTTCACAAACGCAATAATTCCATAATACAGCAGTTATCTTTTGAAGACATCTACAACAATTTTGGAACTAACCGACTTCCTATACCTGAACGATATATAGACTCATATCCTAGAAAACTCACTGTATGGAACGAAAACTTTGATTATACAAGACAGCCTATTGACCAAATGATAACAGCCCTCACCAATATTCATCCCCGCATTACTCAAATGCTCGCTTCTTTTGAAGCAAACGGTACTCAATCTCATTATGAAACCTTCCACATCCCAAAACATTCAGGAGGAATGCGTAGAATAGACGCACCCAAACCTGAACTCATGGCACTGTTTCGGGACATCAAAAATATCTTTGAAAAAACGTGCCGCTTCCTGCCACATGACAGAGCATTTGCATATGTCAAACAACGCTCAACCCTTGATGCGCTCAGAGAGCATCAAAAAAATGAAAGTAAATGGTTCCTAAAACTTGATATAAAAGACTTTTTTCCGACTTGTACATTTGAACTCATTACATCAGCTATGTCAACAGTGTTTCCTTTTGCCGTACTTATGAAAATGCAACACATACAGCCCATTTTGCATGATATAGCAAAACTCAGTTTGCTCAATGGTAGCCTGCCACAAGGAACACCACTCAGCCCATTGTTGACAAACCTTATCATGGTATCCATTGACTATGCTTTATATAAAGAACTCAATAATTTTGAAAATCAACATTATGTCTACACCAGATATGCAGACGATCTGCTTATCTCCTGTAAATACAATTTCGATAAAGAAAAAATCATTAACATGGTGAAAGATAAAATAAAACCCTTTAACATCAATAATAATAAAATCCGATACGGTTCAGCAGCAGGCCGAAACTGGAATCTCGGCCTAATGCTGAACAAAGATAATAATATAACAATAGGCTATAGAAAGAAGCAACGGCTCAAAGCTGCTATCTTCAGCTTCTTACGAGACTTTACAAACGACAACAAATGGAGTAAAATAGATACACAGATACTACTCGGTCAGATATCATACTGTAAAAAGATTGAACCACAATATATTAACAACCTAATTGCAAAATATAACCAAAAATTCAATACAAACTTCAAACGCTGTGCTAAAGAAATCCTAAGATCATAAAGTTTAACAATAGCTAAACTATGTTTTGAAAATAAGGTTTCTAATCTCCTTTACTTATTTTCAAAACCTTTTAGTCACACTGAAAGGACAGGACAGGCGTCAGAAGTGATCTGAAATCAGATCACTGCTCAAGGAATGTATTGTTAAACGAACTAAATAAAAACAATATCATATCAGCTATGTAAACCTCATGGTTTAGCTTCAGATTATATCTGAAGTAAAACAAAGTTACCCAACATCACCATGAAGGCACCTTCCGCCGACGGCGTGTGTTGTTCCAGCCCCCCAGAGACCGGAACAACAACACGCACTCGGCGAGAAGGACCTTCAGGTTCTGAAAGAAATGTGATATGATATAATAGAAATACAAAAAAAAATATTGTAAAAAATTATGCCAGAACTAAAGGGAGTGCGAATCTATATTTTAAAAAAAAACGTAACACTAGTATAGGTTCCTGGCAACACTCCCTAATCATATCAGCTATGTAAACCTCACGGTTTAGCTTCAGATTATATCTGAAGTAAAACAAAACAACACAGGCTTCACCAGGAGGCTACACCGCCTACGCCGCAGCTCGTACTTCCTCACCGGAGTCAGTACGAGACTGCGGCCCGGCGAATAAGCCTCCAGGTTCTGAAAGGAATGTGATATGATGAACATCAATGAATTGCCAACTGACCCAAGAAAACTACGCTGGATAGAAATACAATTCTATTTCATATTGTATGATATCTGGCGGCTGCACCAAAATTTTAGAGATATCCTCGATTTTATCAAAGCTATCTCCTTTTTTGACAGAACCCTGAATATCTCTAAAATAGCTTCACTCGCACAAAATGCACTAATAAACAGACGCTTCCATATAAACTTTGAAGAATACGTATTACTTGGATGGCTGCACCACGTTCCACATACAGCCTTCCATAAATATCGTAAAGTACATAAGCTTACCGTCTGCAGATTGATACAAGATTATATGAAAAATCCTGATAACTATTATTTTTACGCCAGAAATCCGCCGGAAGATATCGTACACATGCAACAATTCGTAAATGCAGTTGATAAAATGAGAGGAGTGGGAGTAACATGGACGCACAAGTTTTCCAGACGCACAAAGAATTATTCCAATCGCTGGGAGCCAAAGCTTTCACATTAAACCATTATGACCTGGCTGTAGAAACCGGATATGGTACACCTCAATCATGGAAAGCTTTTCTAACTGAGCCTGAAATAGCAGAATGGATAAAATCAGAACTTGCATTACTCCAGGACGCAGAACTCAGAAAGCTGCTTTATGATATAAGTAAATCACGTTCAGTTGGACAGGCACAACTCATCAATGCCTTAGCAAAACTAACCGACGATAGCAAACACACTAAAGAAGGCCCTGTTTTTGTCTACACTTATATACCCTTATCCGAAGAACAAGAAAAAGCTCCAAATATCGTTAAATTAGATACAGACCCATTTATAAAATAAAGGAGGTGAAAAGATGCTAAAAAAGATATTAAAAGAACTAAAAATCCGTGAAGAACTGATCAGTAACAGACTTGCTGCCCTCCAAATTGAAGCAACTAATCTGACTAATGAATTAAATCATGTTCAAGCACTTGTCAAATATTATGACAAACTAGAGTATGACTCTATTGAGGAAGAACGCAGAGTAACTCAAGCCTTAAATAAATTTAAAACACGTCGTACCCCCAATCGTAAAGGACGATCCAAATATAAAGAAATGCTTGAGGCAATTTTTACTGATGGTAAAAGCCATAATTTTACAGCTATTAAAAAAATGCTGGAAGATCTAACCGGAGAACCAATGAATCCTGGCAAAGCTTACAGAGCTATCCAATGGGCTGTAGACAATGGACTCATAGAAAAAGTTGCCAAAGGACTTTATCAAAGAAAGGACGGTTAACACATGCCAACACTACGGGACTACCAGCAACAAGATGTAGAATTTCTCTCCAAACTTAATACTATGGCCTGCTTTAATGAACAACGTACAGGAAAAACCCCCACGGCTCTCACTGTCATTAAACAGAAGAACTGCCGTCGAGTATTGATTATTTGTCCCTCGTCAGCAATATATCAATGGATTGAGGAATTCGAAACATGGCTGGGCCGTCCCTGTGTTACTATAAAACGAGCCCGTTTTGATCCAGAAACTCTCCCCGATGTCTGGACAGACGGGCTCGTTTTGTCCTATGAATCATTCAAAACCATTGAGCGTAAAGACAAAACCATTAAAGGTCTTGTCGAATATATCCTCGACTATCCTCCAGATGCTGTCATATTAGATGAAGCGCATCGTATTAAAAACACAAAAAGTGCGAATGCCAGAGCTGTATTCAAACTAATAAAGGTGCCGGTGCGAATAGCCTTAACGGGAACACCGGCACCTAACAAACCCGAAGAGATATATAGCATCCTATATTGGTTGCATCCAGATAAATTTAAGTCCTATTGGAAATTTATTGATGAATATTTTGACAGAGTCATGATACCTCTACGTTCAGGACAATACTATCCTGAAATAAGAGGTTTCAAACCTGGCAAACAATTAGAACTACAGCGTTTTCTGGAAACCTTTTCTACTCAACGTAAACGTAAAGATGTCATGCCCTGGTTGCCGAAAAAAGATTACCAACAGGTTCGACTTCCGGCAACTGCTGAACAAAAGAAATATCTTAAAGAACTTAGAGAATTCTTTTGTGCCGGTGACGTTGTCGTACAAGGTGTGCTTGACAGACTTATACGAGAACGTCAGATATGCCTTGACCCCATGTTGTTAGGCCTGAAAGGATCTTCCCCAAAACTAGACTATCTTATTGATTATGTCAAGGATTATCCAGATCGACCTACAATTGTGTTCTCTAAATTTACCAGTTTCTTGAAAAGAATATATCCTATATTACAAACCTATTCAAAGAAAATAGGTTTGATTATAGGGGAAACAAAGATTGAAACCAGAAATCAATTGAAAAATGATTTTCAGTGTGGTAAAATTAACTTACTCCTACTTAATATCGACACATGCAAAGAAGCCATTACGCTCGACAGAGCTGAAGTGGCTATTTTTACCGACAAGTATCCACCAGTAGGAACCATCCTCCAGGCTGAGGATCGGTTTGTAGCAACTACCGAAGATAGAGCTGATAAACCTCATACGATAATCGAATTGATGATCAAAGGCACTTATGACGAACAGCTATACAAGCTAATAGCTGAGCGCAAAAGTGAAATCGAGGTCATCAATGATTATAAAAAATATCTTATGAAAGGAGAGTAACATGGCATTTGTTGCAAAATTCGAATTAGCAGAACGTATAGCCTGCAAAGCCTCAATAATGATTGAGGGACTGGCTGGCAGTGGCAAATCAGGATTGGCTCTGATGCTCGCCTATGCTTTGGCAGGAGGTTTTAAACCTGAGAATCAGACTCCAGAAAAGCAGAAAGAAATCTGGAAAACTGTATTTGCTATTGATACAGAGAATAAGTCACTCAATCTGTTTGTAGGACTTCCTTCATCCTGGGGAGATAAGTACGGAAAGTTCATGACCTTTCAGCTTACTCCGGATATAGGCTATCGACCCAGCAACTATCTCTTACTCCGAGACGAAGCAATCAAACATAATGCTGCCGCCATTGTTATGGATTCCATCACACATATGTGGAATGCTAAAGGCGGCGTACTGGATATGGTTGCTGAATACAAACGTCAGAACCCACGAGACACAGACGCATGGCGTGTCTGGGGACAGCCCGAAATAGCTGAAGAAAAAATGCGAATTCTGGACACTATCAGACACCACAATATTCACAACATCACAACTGTTCGTATCAAAGAAAAACTTGATCTGCAGTTCAATGCTGAAAAACAGAAAAATGAAATTGTTTCCCTTGGAGAACAGCAACTTCAGCAGTCTGAACTGAAGTATGAACCTGACCTTGTGCTCCGTATGGTCAGAGCCGGTAATCCCGATGGCACAACACCTATTGCAAAAGTTCTTAAAACCAGATATGCTGTTTTCAAAAAAGACCAGGAATATGAGTTTACTCCTGAGCTTTGTGAACAACTCAGAGAATATCTGGAAGAAGGTGTAGACGTCGAGGAATTGCTGGAAGCTCAACGTAAAGAATACGTTGAAGCTGTAAAAAATTACCTCGACACTCATGCTGCTGCTAAACCGATCTGGCAGGTTCTAAAAACCGATGCAGGCTATGAAAAAACAAAACTTGACGAACTTCCATTGGAGGTTCTGAAAGCTTTGTATATTAAATTAACAGAATAAGGAGGTTTATTTGACATGCCTACAACAACAACCCCAACCCCTGACACAGAGACAACTGAGGAACAGACTACCCCTGACACCCAGGATACTACAACTCCTGCAGTTCCTAAACTTCGATCAAAAACCAGGACAATTGAGGAACTGCATAATGTTCATCCTAAAAAGATGACACCGTCCGAAGCCATCAAATATATTCAGCATCTGAGAGAAGAATGCAACAAGCTGAACAATCAGATGCAGGCTTATCGGGAAAATGCTGAAGCTGCATTCCGTAAAGTCCAGTATTATGAAGAACGCTATAACACTTTGCGGGATAGAGCACAGACAAATCTTGAATACGCCAAGAATGCGGTCAGGCATTGCCTTACTTCGGTCATCTTGGCAGCGAAACTGGAGGATTAAACTATGGCTATCAATTTTAATTCACTTCCAAACACTAGACCCAATCAGTTACCGGCACCTGGCAAGTATTATGCCACGATCGAAAAAGCAGAAATGACACAGCCTAAAGATCCAGCAAAACCCCCGTACCTTAATCTCACTCTGGCCCTTCAGGATAAGAATGGTAAATCCTGTGGAAAAATATTCAGAGATATCCTCTCGGAATCGGACAGTGATATTGTACGCTATAAGATCCAGCGTTTTATCACAGCTCTGAATATACCGATAACTGACGTTTTTGAATTAAAGGATCTGGCTAAAGTTGTCGTCGGCAAAAAAATGATTGTCGATGTTACAATTGACGATCCTAAGAAGAAAGATCCTAATAGCCCTTATCCACCGTCCCCGGTTGTCGATGTTTTTTCCGGTATGATTTACTATCCCTTGTCTGAAGCGGCTACACTCTTTGGTACTGATCCTACAGAAGAAGAAGTAAACGCTCCGGATGCTGATGATGCAGGAGCAGATACGTACTAATGAGCTTCCTTGCTGAATATTTTGGTGTTATCGAAAGTACGGCAGATCAAGCGGTCTGCTGTCCTTTCGATCACCAGACTCCGCAAGGGTTAGTATACAAAGAAAGCCACGCTTCAGCACATATTAACACAGAAAAAAAAGTATTTCATTGTAAAGCTTGTGGTAGGGGCTATTCTGAACAACAGTTTATTCAAGAAATATTGGGATGTGATTATGTTGAAGCTCTTAAATTAGCACGTTGTTTTGATAACAATGAAGATCAGGCATTATGGGAAGCATCTACTTATTTATCCGACGCATCAAAACAACGTGCTTTATCACTAGGGCTTACTGAAGATGTTATAAATGAGCTTCAAATACGCACAGCTATGAATACCACAGATTTAATATGTTTTCCGGTATTC
>Ga0209537_1003029_pt1 | contig 15856 bp, 13 predicted proteins | sample BioPla4DNA1_FD_187698 | JGI IMG/M metagenome (GOLD analysis project Ga0209537, IMG submission 187698) | Biogas fermentation microbial communities from Germany - Plant 4 DNA1 (SPAdes) (version 2) | ecosystem: Engineered > Bioreactor > Anaerobic > Digestate | place: Bielefeld, North... | reverse complement strand
AACCGAGATCGCTGCTGCCAGCGGGCGCCCGGATAAGGTGGTAGGGATGCATTTTTTCAATCCGGTACCGGTCATGAAACTGGTGGAAGTGATACCAGGGGCTGAAACCAGTGAGGAGACCGTAGCACTGGCCATGGAAGCGTGCCGGATCATTGGCAAGACAGCTATACGAGCCAAAGATACCCCGGGGTTTATTGTGAACCGCATCCTGGTGCCTTATCTCAACGATGCTGCCACAGCTTTACAGGAGGGCGTGGCTTCAGCCGAGGAGATCGACGAAGCCATGAAACTCGGCGCCAATATGCCTATTGGCCCTTTGAGGTTATGTGATCTGGTAGGTATTGACGTATTGCTGATGGTTGTGGAATATTTCCACAAAGAATTCGGGGACCCCAAGTTCCGTCCTTCCCTGGCATTGAAACAAAAGGTCCGCGCCGGGCATTATGGGGTCAAGAGCGGCAAGGGCTTCTATGATTATTCCAAAAAGTAGGACAGACTATGAGGTAAATTCTCCAGGAAGCGGGGGGAGGCTGGTTTTGCTTCCCCTCGCTGCCATGACACGCGGGGACGCTTGATTTGTGTCATTTCTGAGTGACACAGGGGGCGTTTTATCTGTGAAACACTTTTCAATCAAACCGTGGATACTTTGGAAACTGGGGCGGTCTTTGTGATTCACCTCACAGAGCCGGAGCAACTGTCCCTCGCCAGCTGATGCACTCATCTAGCAAGAAAGGCCTGCGCCCGGCGTTTGAACTCGCTACTGGCAAACATTTCGTATATAGCTTCGGCTTCCAAATTCAGCGCATCCTCAAGGGGAAGTTCCAGACCGGCATCAATCACCTGTTTTACCCTGCGCACAGCTGACTGCCCTTTGGAGCTGATTTGCCGGGCAATGACTTCAGCCTCACGCACTGCCTCCCCGGGTTCCGCGACATGCTCAACCAGACCGATTTGTAATGCTTCCTCGGCACCCATCCGCCTTGCCCGCAACAGCATATCTTTAGCCCGCCCCGGGCCCACCAGGCGAGCCAGCCTCTGTGTACAGAAAACCAGGTTGAGGTTGACCCCGGTGCCGCACATTTGCGTGTTCCGGTCCATAACCCTGATATCAGCGCACAGGGCTAGATCCAGTCCAGCTCCAAACGCATAGCCGTTTACCGCAGCTATGACGGGGAACCTGCAGGTACTTACCAGGTTGAGAGCGCAGTACAGCCGGGAAAAATAAGCCCGGTTCTCTAGGGGGCTATTCTGCACCAACTCTCTGATATCTGCGCCCGCGCAGAAGAAATGGCTGTCGCGACCAGTTATTATCACTGCAGCCAAATCCAATCTCCTTAAATCTTCGAAAGCTCGGATCAATTCATCCGTCATTGTCCGCGACAGCACATGGGCGGGTGGGTTGTTGAGCGTAACAATTGCCACCCGTTCATCCGTTGCTACCAAAACCAGCTGGTTTTCGCTTTCCGATTCTATAGTCATCCTAGTCCTCCCCGGTTAAGCCTGAACCCGACTATGGCTTCAATATGGGCTTAAAAGCCCTGTCTCCGGCCTTTGCCGGAATTAGTCCGGTTCACGACATTATGAATTTTGTTCACACTGTCTTTCTTTAATTTATTATTCAGGTTTGGAAAGTGTGTGTGATTATGTTTTCATCAAGGATGCCTTTACAGTGTATAACAGTATAAGGTAGGGTTGTGTCTTTCCCAGGTGACAGAAAGGCCAGGTGCCTGTAAAGAAAGAAAACCGAGAGTCATAAAGCTCTCGGTTAATTGTTTTTCTGACGATAGGGTGTTTATCTGACCAACCAGCATTAATACTAACAGAAATCAACCCAGCTACCCAGACAGCTTGAAGCTCATGTCACCCGTTGTATATGGGTTTTCACCTGGGTCATTAATGCATTCATGGCACATATACAGGGGAACTACACATCCACAGCCGTGACCAAACAGGTCAAAATAGCAGCAATCGTTACATAATGACTTCCCACATCCTTGGCATTTTAGAGTTGCTTCGTTCGTTTCGCAAACTTGGCATTTCATGTATATCCCTCCCTTGAGTTCATTATAATACATGCTCCAACAAACTTAGACAGTAAATATTAGCCAGACAATGGGTGGCCCATGAAAAATATATACCGGTATTTTGTCCGGAATTTGGCTGAAAGGTCCGGGGCGGGCATTATGGGGTCAAGAGCGGCAAGGGTTTCTATGATTATTTTAAATAGCAGGATAGATAATGAGGATGGTCGGGATGAGGCCGTTCAATTCGCGAACAGGCCTCATCTTAAAATAGCGTAGTCCTTACTGAAAATAAAATGGCCGAGAGTCATTCAGGCTCTCGGTTAACTGTTTTTCCGACCAAAAGGCTTTTGTGGCCGGTCAATATTAATTTATAGACCAATCAATGCAGGAATCCAGACAGCTTGGAGCTCATATCGCAGGTTGTATATGGGTTCAAAGACGGATCATTAATGCATTTATGGCACATATATAGGGGTACTACACATCCGCAGCCGTGACCGAACAGATCTAAATAGCAGCATTCAGCACACAACAGCACCCCGCATCCCTGGCAGTACAGAAGCGCTGTGTTCTGTTCGCAAACCTGGCATTTCATGCATATCCCTCCTTCTAAGTTCATTATACATGTTCCAATACATTCAAGCATTAAATACTAAAGTATACACCGGGTGGCCCATTAAACAGCGTAATCCAGCAGCCATTGGGCATAAACTATGGGTTTCCCTGGGCGGGGGTAATCGGGGTACGTAGATATAAAAGCACGTTGAACGGGCAATTGCGAGAGCATAGCAGGAAAAATCATTAAGAGATGCCAATATATAACACAAAGGGGGGATCTCGTGATTAATAGCGTTGCCATTGGTGTAGCTTTTTCCATTGTGTGGACCATAGCGATGTTGATAGCGCTCGGGGGGATAGTAATCCTGTTTATCGCGGTCTGGAGGTTTGTGAAGGCCCATGAATCCATAGCCCGGTCATTACAATTGCTGGCGCTGAGTATTGACAGGGACAAAGCGGACAGTGAAAAAGAACCTGATGTGAAGGATGTTTAATCAGGCCTAAGGTTCTTTTCAATGTTGGGACTATCAGTGTCCAGCCTTGTTTTGAAGGATATTTAATCAGGCCCCCTTTAACTGGTGTTGATTATGTAGCACTTTCAGAGAAAAGATAAGGAGTGATGAATTATGAAAACCGAGCAGGAATACCGGGACAGTATCAGAGCCATGAACCCCACCGTATATGCCTTCGGTGAAAAGGTGGAGCAGGTAGCTGACCATCCCACTTTTGCACCGACCTTAAACTCAATTGCCTTGACCTACCGCATGGCAAAAGAAACCGAGCACGAAACCCTTATGACCGCCAGGTCTCCCTTCACCGGGAAGATGGTCAACCGTTTCCTGCATATCTGCCAGTCACCCGAAGACTTAATCAAAAGGGTTGAGCTGAGCAAGTTCCTGACCCCGTTCCACGGCGCCTGTGTAGGTGCCCGCTGCGCCGGTACCGGCGCTTTGAACACCCTGTATATGATCACCAGCGATATTGATAAAAAATACGGCACTGATTACCACCAGCGGTTTGTAAAGTTTCTGACTCACGTTCAGGAAGAGGACCTGGTCTGCAGCGGAATGGTTACTGATGCTAAAGGGGATAGATCATTAAGCCCCGGTCAGCAGGCCGACCCCGATGTTTACCTGCACCTGGTCGAAAAACGCCCCGACGGTATCGTAGTGAGAGGCGCCAAAGCCCACCAATCAGGAGCAGCCCTGGCTCACTACAACATAGTAGTTCCTACCACCTCTATGAAAGCAGAGGAAAAGGACTATGCTTTAGCCTTTGCGGTTCCGCCCAATGCACCCGGAATCGTTCACATTGCCGAAGCCCCGGCCCCCAATGCCCGCCGTTTTTTGAGCACTGACCCCATGGACTTCGGCAATGCCGAATATGGGGTGCACGGCTCCACACTGGTAGTCTTCAATGATGTCTTTATCCCCAATGAAATGGTGTTCATGTGCGGCGAATACGAGTTCGCCGGGGTAATGGCATCTACCTTCGGCAACTTCCAGCGCATTGCTACCGCGGCCTGCAAATCCGGGCATTGCGATCTCACCTATGGGGCGGCTGCTGTAGCTGCGGAGTACAACGGCATCGACAAGCTGAGCCATATAAGAGATAAGATAGTGGAGATGTCCTTTCAGTCTGCCCTGGCTTATGGGACCGCGATTGCTGCCGGCTACAAGGCCAAAGCGCATCCTTCCGGGGCCTATATCCCTGACGAAATGCTGGCCAATGCGGCCAAACTGCAGGCGGTGGAAGCGGTCTGGGCCGCATCCAAATTGGCCACCGAGATAGTCGGAGGTATAATCTGCACCGCTCCTACCCAGAAGGATTTCGACAATCCTGACATAGCTGAATATGTAGACAAGTATTTCAAAGGCCGGGCTGATGTTTCTACCGAAAACAGGGTGCGGATCACGCGCCTGGTCGAATACCTGTGCGGCCAGGGCTCCATCGTGCCCACCGAATCATCGCATGGCGGCGGGCCAGCAGCTGTACAGAGATTGGTAATGCGCATGAATAACAACCTAAACTACTTCAAGAGGAGAGCCATGAAAATGGCGGGGATAACGGAGTAATTAGATTCTCCATAGATTTATTATTCTGCCTTTTGATGTCAGCGTAGTGTCGCAAATACTTACTAAGATAAATGAAAAATAGGGTGCAATTGGATTGAATGTAAAATTTACGTATTTTTGTAGGGCAAATATGGAAATTAATCGAAAACATAAATAAGGCTTCATAAACTCCTATGTAAAGCGCCAAAATCGATAATTCATTGCACCAAGGTCTGTTAACAAAGATGAACGATCAAAGCCGGGAGAGGATTTTAATGAACCGATGCGATAAGCTGATTGCTCATGTTGCCAGGAGAGACGATGGTTCATGGGCTACTCCTCAAAGATTATTAGATCACTTAAAAAACACGGCAACACTGGCAGAAAGGTTTGCTGCCAAATTTGCGTCGGGCAGTTGGGGCAAAGCTGCAGGCTTGGCTCATGATGCTGGAAAGGGCAGAGAGCAATGGCAGAAGTATCTTAAAAAGAAAAGCGGTTATTTTGACGAAGAAGCGCATTTAGAAGGCAAACCGGGTAAGATTCCCCATGCTATTCATGGGGCCAAATTGGTTGAGGAATTGTGTACCAAGGGTTGGGGACGATTGCTGGCTTATTGCATTGCCGGGCACCATGCGGGGCTACCCGACTGGTCGCCTGCAAATGGTACTGGTCCGGCATCACTGCAATACCAGCTGGCGCAATGCAAAGGTATTGACGAAATAGAAGAGAGTATTATCCGAGAGATAAAGGATGCAAAACCCGCAATGCCTCCATGGAAGTTCGCTCCCGGATTGGATGCAGCGTTATGGATTAGAATGCTCTATTCGGCCCTGGTGGATGCTGATTTTCTTGACACCGAAGCGTATATGGATGCTGAGCGGGCTGCTTTAAGGGGTAATTATTGCTCAATAGTGGAGTTGCTTGAAAGATTCAATAACTATATTGCCGATCTTGATAAAGGAGCCGAGAATACTAAGGTTAACGAAATCAGACGTAGTATTAGAGCCAAATGCGTAAAAGCAGCCGCAGACAAGCAGGGTATATTCTCACTCACTGTACCCACTGGGGGAGGGAAAACCTTGTCTAGCCTGGCGTTTGCTTTGGAACACGCTGTTAAATATAATCTTGACCGCATTATCTATGTTATTCCTTATACCAGCATTATTGAACAAAATGCCGATGTGTTCAGAAATGCGATCGGTGCCGATCAAGTAGTAGAACATCACTCTAATTTGGAGGAAAGCGATGCTACACCCAAATCAAGGATATCATCAGAAAACTGGGATGCACCGCTGATAGTGACCACATCGGTACAGTTTTTTGAATCGCTGTTTGCCGCTAAATCCAGCCGTTGCCGTAAATTGCACAATATTGCGCGTTCCGTAATAGTGTTGGATGAAGCTCAACTTGTGCCGGCTGACTTCCTGTTTCCCATTCTTGCCACTATGCAACTGCTTGTTGATCACTATGGTGTTACTCTCGTTATTTCAACCGCTACTCAACCTGCCTTCAATGAACGCCAGATAAATGGTAATAAGTTTCCTGGATTAAAGGGTGTAAAAGAAATCATCGGTGATGATAAGGAAATCAATCTGCTTTATAAGTCGCTGGAGCGTTACCGGGTAGAATTTCCGCAGGATCTTCGCACAAGATCAAATTGGCAAGACATAGCTGAAGAATTACAGAAATTTGAGCAGGTCCTGTGTGTAGTATCAGATCGCAAGAGCTGCCGCGAGTTACATAGCCTAATGCCCAGAGGAACCTATCATCTATCTTCCTTAATGTGTGGTCAGCACCGCAGCGAAGTAATAGCAACAATAAAAGAGAAGTTAAAAAATGGAGAACCAGTTCGAGTTATCAGCACTCAATTGGTGGAAGCCGGGGTTGATCTGGATTTTCCGGTGGTTTATAGGGCGTTTGCAGGATTGGATTCTATTGCACAGGCAGGAGGACGCTGCAACCGTGAAGGCAGACTACCCGAAAAGGGCAGGGTGGTGGTATTTGTGCCTCCACGGCAGCCACCGATGGGGATACTTCGAAAAGCCGCAGAGACCACTGCTAATATTTTGGTTACAAGGCCTGAAAACCCCTTACAACCCGGTATGTTTACCCAATTCTTTTCCGAACTATACTGGAAAATTAATTCTTTGGACAGAGAAGGAATTATGTCCTTACTCGATCCTTTAGAAAATGACAAGAATGAATGCAGCATTAGTTTTCGAACTGCTGCGGAAAAATTCAAACTGATCGATGAGTCCACACGGGCTATTCTGGTTCCTTATCAAGAGGGACAATCATTGATTGAGATGTTAAAAGCAAATGGCCCAGACCGTTGGTTGCTGCGCAAGCTGCAGCGATATACGGTAAATATCTATAACAATGAATTCGAGCAACTTCTGAAAAGGGAATCCATATTTGAAGTTAGTCCGGGAATCTACGCATTAGTGTCCAGCGCAGAATACTCCAACGACACTGGTCTCATGGTAGAACCGTTTTTTGATCCCGATAGATTTGTTTTATAGAAAGGAGTTGATGAATTTGCCCAGTTGGTGTTTGGAGGTATGGGGGGATTATGCCTGTTTCACCCGGCCAGAAATGAAAGTTGAACGGGTGAGCTACGATGTAATCACCCCATCGGCCGCCAGAGCAATATTTGAGGCTATACTCTGGAAGCCGGCCATTCGGTGGAATGTGACCAAAATCGAAGTATTGAATCCGATTAAATGGATATCTGTACGGAGAAATGAAGTAGGCAGAACAATAGCTGCACCTACTGCTAAACAGATGTCAGGGGCAGTCGGTGCTCCTATGGGGTTTTTTATTGAAGATGAACGTCAGCAGCGCGCCGGTTTGTTTTTACGTGATGTCAGATACAGAATTCATGGTTACTTCGATTTCATACCACCTGAACAAAGAAAAAAGAACCGCTCAGCTGCGCCGGAATTCTGGGCGGATTCTGAAGAAGAGGCAGACCTGGCAAGAATGGATGAAAAAGAGGCCAAGTATGCTGCCATGTTTGAAAGAAGGGCTAAAAAAGGCCAATGTTTTCACCGACCTTATTTAGGCTGTCGTGAGTTCGCATGCTATTTCCGATTAATAATGAATCCAGCAGAAGAACCGGTTGAACCCATCCCTGAGACCAGGGACCTGGGATACATGCTCTATGATTTGGATTTTGAGCAGGATATGAACAACCCCAGGCCATTATTTTTCAGAGCCCGGATTGAGAAGGGGGTAGTAAACACTGACAGAAGGGAGGTGGAGGTCAGAGGATGATATTACAGGCATTGAAAGAATACTATGAACGCAAGGTGGGTGATGGTTCCATTGCCCCAGATGGATGGGAATATCGAGAAATACCATATGTTATTGTATTAGATGATAAAGGTGATTTAATACAAATTGAAAACACTCAAGAGCAGTATGGTACTAATAAACGGTCTCGTAGATTTCTTGTTCCTCGATCAGAACCAAGGACAGGCAATATTAAAGCAAATCTTCTATGGGATAAAGCAGAATACATATTTGAGGATATCGAAGTAAACAAAAGAACAGATAGAATGGCCAATCAAAGAGCAGCATTTAAAGCCAGGCTAGAGAATGAACTAGGGGATATTGAATGCATTAAAACGCTTTTGTTGTTGCTAAACAATAAAGATCTAAAGGAAAAGCTAACAAAAGAATCCTGTTGGGAAGATATAAAAAAAAGGAATCCATTAATTACGTTCCGATTTCATAATGAACTGGGTTTAATATGCAACCGGAAGGAAGTTGTGACCAAGATTAACATGAATAATGCTGGTTATCTTGATAACAGATATCAGGATGACGCTCATCAAGGAATATGCCTTGTTTCAGGTAACATGGCAGCTATAAGTCGCATTCATGGGAAGACTTTTATCAATAGAAAAAATAACAGTCTGGTTAGTTTTCAAAAAAACAGTGGTTATGATTCATACGGAAAAACTCAGGCCTATAATGCGCCGATTTCCAAATCTGTAGAATTTGCCTATGTTACCGCTTTAAATACATTGTTAAAATCCAAAAAACAAAAATTTGAGATTGGCGATGGAGTATACGTTTGTTGGTCGGCTGACAAAACAAACTTTGAAAATGAATTTACAAGCTTTTTTGAAGACTCTAGTAGCAGAGATAACCCAGATCAGTTTTCTGAAAAAGTAAAAGCTTTAATAGAATCAATATACACTGGGGCATTAATTCGCGATGAAGCTTCACTTCGTTTCTATATTTTGGGTCTGTCGCCAGGTGGTGGCACTAGAATATCGGTAAGATTTTGGGATTCCAATACGATTGGTAAGTATGCTTACAATATAGCCCAGTACTTTGAAGATCTAGCCATATGTAAACCTCCATCATATCCGCTTTATTTTAGCCTTGCAAGATTATTATCTAGTGTTGCCCAGCAAGGAGACAGATCTAAGATACCTCCCGAATTGGCAGGCAGAATGGTAGCTTCTATTGTATGTAACATACCGTTCCCCAACTTCCTATTACAAGCAGCAATTCGAAGGATACATTCAGGTATTAAGATAAAAACCAAACTCGGGAGCGAGAAAATTGAAAGGGTTACTCCCGAAATTGCATCAATTATCAAGGCTTACTTAAATAGATACTATCGATTTTATTTCAATAATTATGAGGGGGTTAGTTTTGAATTGGACATTAATCAATCATCAATAGGTTATCAATTGGGACGCCTATTTGCTACTCTTGAGAGAATTCAAGAAGAAGCAAATCCCGGTATCAACTCTACAATCACAGAGCGTTTTTATGGTGCGGCATGTTCGACTCCGGTGACGGTGTTTGCTAATTTGTTACGGCTGAAAAATCACCACATAGCGAAGTTGCCTAGCAAGGGACGTGTTATTTTTTTCAATCAACTCATCGGTGAAATAATGGAAAAGGTAGATGATTTTCCTAGTTATCTTGACCTACATGAACAAGGTAGGTTCGCAATTGGTTATTATCACCAGCGGCAGGCATTTTATAGTCCAAATACTACGGTCAAACAATAAGTGTTGAAATGGAGGTTCAAAACAATGGATATTCAGAAACGATATGATTTTGTTATCTTTTTCGATGTTAAGGATGGTAACCCCAACGGGGATCCTGACGCGGGTAACTTGCCAAGAATTGATGCGGAAACAGGGTTTGGTTTAGTAACGGATGTATGTTTAAAAAGAAAAGTAAGAAACTATGTTGGGATGTCTAGGGGTTATAAACCACCATATGATATTTATATCAAAGAAAAAGCTGTTTTGGGGAGAGCTCATGTGGAAGCTTTTAATGCCCTTGGAATCAAATTAGGCGAGGAAAGCAGATTTGAAATTCCTGACGCACTGCTAGAAGAGATTCAAGATTTAGTACTACCGGATGGTGTTATAGTCGATGAAATTGATGACAAATCGTTTCTCGTTATTGCGGCAGATGCGGACACAAAGGCTATAAAAGCTGAACTAAAAGATTTCAACCTACCTAAAGCTGTAAAGAAACTTATCGAGGATTCCCTTAAGAAGACAAAGTCAAGAAAACCGAATCAACAAGAAGTTGAGCAAGGCAGAGAATGGATGTGCAAACGCTTTTATGATATCAGAACATTTGGAGCAGTAATGGCATTGAAGTCGGCTCCTAATTGCGGCCAGGTGCGTGGCCCCGTGCAATTAACTTTTGGACGGTCAGTGGATCCGATTGTGGCTTTAGAACACAGCATTACTAGAATGGCTGTTGCCACCGAAGCTGAAGCCGAAAAACAAGGGGGCGATAATCGTACCATGGGTCGCAAATTTACAGTCCCTTACGGGTTGTATCGGGCACACGGATTTGTATCCGCGCACCTTGCTAACCAGACCGGATTTTCTACCGATGACTTGGAGTTGTTATGGGAAGCCCTCACAAACATGTTTGAACATGATCGTTCCGCAGCCCGTGGCTTAATGAGCACAAGAAAACTATTCATTTTCGAACATTCATCTAAAATGGGTAATGCTCCTGTACAGACTTTGTTCGATGCCATTAAGGTAGAAAGGCTCGATAGCAGTAAACCTGCTAGAGATTTCAGCGACTATGAGATAAAGGTGGAGTCTGATCAGATTCCCCAGGGCGTTACCTTGATTGAGAAATAGCATATGGGTAAGAAATATACCGAAGACGAACTGTTACCCTTATCAGGGTTACAACACATGGCCTTTTGTGAACGGCAGTGGGCCTTAATTCACATTGAACAACAATGGGAAGAAAACCGCCGCACTGCCGAAGGTCGTGTTATCCATGAGCGGGTGCATGATCCCAATTACAAAACCCATAAACCAGGGGTTGTGGTGGTTCGTGGTATGAAGCTACAATCCCTGGTTCTTGGCCTGTTTGGAGAAGCTGATGTGGTGGAATTTAGTCCGGAGCCTGGCGGGGCAGGCAAGCTAATACCAAGGCCTGTTGAATATAAGCGAGGCAAGAGCAAAAAAGGCGATCATGATCGTATTCAGCTATGCGCACAGGCGATGTGTCTTGAGGAAATGATGCAATGTAGCATACACGAGGGTGATCTTTATTACGCGGAAACCAGGCGACGCGAGGTTGTTAGACTGGATGAAGAACTAAGGAAAATGGTAATCGAATTGAGTGACAAGATGCACCGTTTCTATCGTGAAGGTAAAACCCCCAAACCGGACATGAAACTCAGCGTATGCAGAAAATGTTCAATGGAAGGGATATGCCTCCCCAGGATGCGGTTGCAGACCAGTGTTAATGCGTATTGGCAGGACATACTCAAAGGGGCGATAAACGAAGATTGCTGAGGTGAGGCGTTGAGAAAATTACTGAATACTCTATATGTGACCAACCCTAATTCTTGCCTGGCTCGAGAAGGAGAAAATATTCTGGTCAGGATAGAAGATCAAAATGTTTTTCGGATACCGTGTCACAATCTGGAAGCAATAGTATATTTCGGATACCCGGGTGCTAGCCCGGCTCTGCTCGGTTTATGTGCCGAACGAGGTATAACCGTGAGTTTTTTAACTGAGCACGGACGTTTTCTGGCGCGATTAGAAGGTCCCCAAAGTGGCAATGTTTTGTTAAGACGGAGGCAATACCGTTTGGCCGATAATGAGAATTCTGCACCCCTACTCGCCAAATATTTTGTTACGGCCAAGATCCTTAACAGCAGGGCAGTTTTACTGCGGGGACGTCGTGATCACCCGGATAGAGTTGGGGATGATATTTCTTCCAGTATCACGCTTATGGGTACATTAGCCAGGAAGGTATTTGACAGCAAAAACCTTGATGAAATACGTGGCATGGAGGGTGACACAGCCCAAAGATACTTTGAGCAAATCGACCATTTAATTCTGGAGGATAAAGAGGAATTCTTTATGCGGGGGCGCAGCAAACGCCCGCCTCTGGATAAGTTTAACGCTCTATTATCCTTTTTCTATACTTTGCTGGTGCACGAATGCCGTTCAGCATTAGAAAGCGTTGGGTTAGATCCCGCCGTTGGGTTTTTGCATCGTGATCGACCAGGGAGACCCAGCCTGGCCTTAGATTTAATGGAAGAATTTCGGGCATATCTTGGCGATCGCATGGCTTTATCATTAATTAACAGAAGGCAGGTAACAGCCAACGATTTTGTGGTCAATACCAATGGAGCCGTTTACCTAAAAGCCGATGCAAGAAAGAACTTGTTGACTCTATGGCAAAAGCGCAAACAAGAGCAAATTATTCATCCATTTCTAGGCGAAAAAATATATATCGGACTGCTGCCATATGTACAAGCTTTATTGCTGGCTAGGTTTTTACGTGGTGATTTGGATGCCTATCCAGCTTTTATTGTTAGATAGGGGGCGGTAATATGATGGTCCTAATAACTTATGATGTGAGTACTGTTGATGCTGCCGGACAGAAGCGATTGAGAAAAGTAGCCAAGAAATGTGTTGATTTCGGCCAGAGGGTGCAAAACTCAGTTTTTGAATGTTTGTTGGAACCAGCCCAATTTGTTAAATTGAAAAGCGAGTTAGAAACTATAATTGATAAGAATAACGATAGCTTGCGCTTTTACTTTTTAGGATCGAACTGGAAACGTAGAGTAGAACACATTGGTGCCAAGCCAGGGTATGATCCCGAAGGCCCCCTGATTTTGTAGCGCGAACCGGGAGTGATTGGAAACCTTCTGGAAGGTTCGCGATATGAATATTACGTGGTTAAAAGTATTTAAGTATCATTTTAAGGCAGCATTTCATTTTGTATTCAATGAGGTCCGCGGAAAGGCCTCTGCCAAGCCGCAATAAATCTTGACTTTTTTGGGATACTGTCGCGCCCCGCACGGGCGCGTGGGTTGAAACCGTATCCTGGACAACAACCAGGAACACTCCATCTACGGGTCGCGCCCCGCACGGGCGCGTGGGTTGAAACAAGTCAACTAGTTATGAGTATTGGCGGAAAGTTTATGTCGCGCCCCGCACGGGCGCGTGGGTTGAAACTATAGCCTTAAGTTTGGATGGTCATGGATAAATTGTCGCGCCCCGCACGGGCGCGTGGGTTGAAACAGTTATTGCGCAGCAGCACGCCGCAAGAAGCCAGGTCGCGCCCCGCACGGGCGCGTGGGTTGAAACCTGAGGGGTGCCGGGCCGAACACGGCCCAGCGCAAGTCGCGCCCCGCACGGGCGCGTGGGTTGAAACCTCTAAGTCCATGACAACACCCCTAACTTATTGTGTCGCGCCCCGCACGGGCGCGTGGGTTGAAACAGTAATCAACTTACATGACCTCCCCCAGCAATACGTCGCGCCCCGCACGGGCGCGTGGGTTGAAACATCTATACCCCATTCGTATAAAGGGGCTTTTTCATGTCGCGCCCCGCACGGGCGCGTGGGTTGAAACCCTATACTTCTTGTCAATGCTTTTGAACTTGAGTGTCGCGCCCCGCACGGGCGCGTGGGTTGAAACTGATGGATGAGATACACCAGTGGAAACAAGGCAAGTCGCGCCCCGCACGGGCGCGTGGGTTGAAACCTGAAATATCAGATATGATATTCAGTAGCATTACAAGTCGCGCCCCGCACGGGCGCGTGGGTTGAAACAAAAGATTGTTGATATTATTACTACAAAAAAGAAGGTCGCGCCCCGCACGGGCGCGTGGGTTGAAACTTTTGATGTTGATAGTCATTTAAATAAAAGCAGGGTCGCGCCCCGCACGGGCGCGTGGGTTGAAACATCTAGTAATAACACAATAACAGGCAACACTTGCAAGTCGCGCCCCGCACGGGCGCGTGGGTTGAAACATGAAGATGTGCCAACAACATTTATCGACCAAGTAGTCGCGCCCCGCACGGGCGCGTGGGTTGAAACTTGGTTGTTGGGTGTACCAGCAGGAAAAGATGGTGTCGCGCCCCGCACGGGCGCGTGGGTTGAAACATTATCACGTAATCATATATAACATTCCTTACAGTCGCGCCCCGCACGGGCGCGTGGGTTGAAACTTAAAACTGGTGAACTTGCTGAATTTAAGTGGAATGTCGCGCCCCGCACGGGCGCGTGGGTTGAAACGCTTATCCGTCGCTTTGCTATCTCAAAGTATTTAGTCGCGCCCCGCACGGGCGCGTGGGTTGAAACATCTAACAGGTCAGAGTTGTACACAACCTTGGGAGTCGCGCCCCGCACGGGCGCGTGGGTTGAAACAAACACTGAGTTGCGCAATGTGTCCTTAACCTTGCGTCGCGCCCCGCACGGGCGCGTGGGTTGAAACCCTGCTCAATCTCCGCAAGCAGAAGGGTATAGCCGGTCGCGCCCCGCACGGGCGCGTGGGTTGAAACATTACCCGGATTATCAGTTTATCAGCGGCAAAGTAGTCGCGCCCCGCACGGGCGCGTGGGTTGAAACATAAACAATGAAGCAACAGTAAGAGAAACGGCAAAGGTCGCGCCCCGCACGGGCGCGTGGGTTGAAACCCGTTGGGTTTGAATGTGATCTTCTCGTTGCCCATGTCGCGCCCCGCACGGGCGCGTGGGTTGAAACATGACTGCAAATATTGACCGCTGGGTAGTCGGTGGTCGCGCCCCGCACGGGCGCGTGGGTTGAAACCGATAAAATAATAAATGCCGCGCTGGCAACGGCTGTCGCGCCCCGCACGGGCGCGTGGGTTGAAACCTGCAATATAAAGATGTCGTGCCACTAGAATCTCAGTCGCGCCCCGCACGGGCGCGTGGGTTGAAACAAGGAAATCCCGCCAGCTAAGGCGGGGAGTGTTATGTCGCGCCCCGCACGGGCGCGTGGGTTGAAACGGTAAACAGTTTCAAATGCTTGCCTAAGAGTTCGGTCGCGCCCCGCACGGGCGCGTGGGTTGAAACTTATCAACACCATTATTTTTGAAAAGGAAATGCTGTCGCGCCCCGCACGGGCGCGTGGGTTGAAACACTTTGTTGGGCAGAATCTTGGCGCGCCCGAGGGGTCGCGCCCCGCACGGGCGCGTGGGTTGAAACATAATCAGGCCAGTTCTTATAGCCTTTTAGAATTGTCGCGCCCCGCACGGGCGCGTGGGTTGAAACAAATATTGTTTGTTGCTGCATATGTATTCTTATGGTCGCGCCCCGCACGGGCGCGTGGGTTGAAACAAAATACCTAAAACTAGCCTTGAGGAAGGCCAGAAGTCGCGCCCCGCACGGGCGCGTGGGTTGAAACTTCCGAGAACCGTAGGTGGTGGGAGTATGTTACAGGTCGCGCCCCGCACGGGCGCGTGGGTTGAAACATGGCAGAGGCTAATCATATTCCAACTGGCCAGGTCGCGCCCCGCACGGGCGCGTGGGTTGAAACGGTCGGGGACAAAACCCCTATAACTATTCTGGTCAGCAGGTCGCGCCCCGCACGGGCGCGTGGGTTGAAACTATGGTGCATTGCTTACGCATTTTCAACCGCGCAAGTCGCGCCCCGCACGGGCGCGTGGGTTGAAACATAGATGAGTTGGAAAGGCTGGAGGGCAAGCAGGTCGCGCCCCGCACGGGCGCGTGGGTTGAAACGAAAGTAAAGGGGGAAGAAACCAGGAAGCGGATGGTCGCGCCCCGCACGGGCGCGTGGGTTGAAACAGGAACGTGGTGCGGTGCATTATCATGTCATCATTGTCGCGCCCCGCACGGGCGCGTGGGTTGAAACTTAATGTGTGAGGTTATGGAGTGGTATTGAATCTGGTCGCGCCCCGCACGGGCGCGTGGGTTGAAACA